>Ga0315282_10001096_pt1 | contig 52154 bp, 38 predicted proteins | sample YL17G07_20_MG_FD_203693 | JGI IMG/M metagenome (GOLD analysis project Ga0315282, IMG submission 203693) | Sediment microbial communities from Yellowstone Lake, YNP, Wyoming, USA - YL17G07_20 | ecosystem: Environmental > Aquatic > Freshwater > Lake > Sediment | place: USA: Wyoming | collected...
TGACGCGGAAACGGAAACCGCGCCGGTCAGGACGATTTCTCCGGTCGGCGCCACGGCAACCGAGGTCGCGTAGTCGGTGGAGCTCGCCGGCCCGTCAAGGGTCATCCACCACTGCAGGCTGAGGTCCGAGTCGTATTTCCCCAGCCAGACGTCCGTGCCGTTACCCACCACCGTCCGGTAACCCGCCACATAGACGTTGCCGGCCGGTGAAACCGCCACCGATGTTCCGGCGTCATCGATGCACAGCGCATCGGTGAACGTGTCTTCGGCCAGTTTGCTGCCCGAAAAATCGTATTTGCCCACCCATATGTCCGTGTCGGCCGAGCCGGGAAAACAGGAGCCGTATTTCGACTTCTGCCCCGCCACGAACACGAACGAGGTCGAGCTGATCGCCACGCCGTTGATGGAATCGGCGGGCGCCTCGATTGACCACGCCGTGGCCCCGGATCCCCCGCCGGGAAAATACATAAGGACGGCCTGCGGGGCGTTCGTGGTGGCGCTCCACAGGGACCCGCCCGCGACGACCCCGACACCACGGGGGTCGGACGCCACCCCCCGGAACGAGTCCTGGTAAACCGACGCTCCCGTCCCGTTAATGGTCCTGGTCCAACGTTTCCACTGCAAATAACGCGATACCTTTTCAATCCGCGCGTAGAACCGGTCGGTGTCGGTCTCGGAAAACTTCTCGCTTCCGACCAGGTACAGGTCGCCGGACGGGTCGATGCACATGCCGAGGCCGAAGTAGCGGCTGGCCGCGCCGGTCTCCTCATATGTCCAGCGGAGCTTAAGTTCCCCCGGGCAAAGCGCGGGCAGCGAAGCCGCAACTGCGGTGAGCAGGAGGATGCGGGAAAACCTCACCGGATCACCACCAGCTTGCCCCGGGTGACCGCCCCGTCCCGCGCCTTTGCCACCCAGATGTAAGCCCCGCTCGCCACGGCCTTGCCACCCCGGTTGCGCCCGTTCCATGAAATCATGCCGTCCGCGTTGTTGTCCGTCTCCTCGGCGACCAGCTTGCCCGCCGGGGTGTAGATCCGGATGGTCGCCCCCGCGGACAGCCCGCTGAAACCCACCGCCGCGGCATCCTGGGCTCCCCCGCTCCCCGGCCGGAACGGATTTGGCGCCACGATGACGCCGGGGCTGAGCGATTGCTGGGTGAGGGAGCTCAGGGAACTGCCGGGGCACCGCGAGGCGAAACTGCCGGCCCGGATAAGGACCCACGAGTTCAGGGCCTGGTCGCCGCCGTCGGCTATGGCCAGCTTTATCCAGTTGCGCTGGTTCGCCTTGACCGGGGCATTGACCGTGAGCATCGTGGTGAATCCGTCCATCTCGGTGTTATAAGAAGGGCCGCCGTCATCCAAGTCGTTGTTGACGAAATAAAAGGGGTTCACCGCGCCAATGCCGTAGGGATTGCCCCCGTTCACCGTGTTGATCGACACCGGCGTGGTCGTGCCCGGGACCAGGGCCACGTTGGCTCCGTTCAGGAAGAAGGCGAAAACGTCATTGAATGCAAACACCCACTCGTTGTATTCCTCCGACCCGAACACGTAATCGAACGTGACGTAAGTGGAGGAAGGCGTGAACTCGAACTCCAGGACGCTAGCATCATGGGTGTCCTGGAGGGCCAGCCCAGAGAGGTCCGGATCGGAACGGTCGGGCGTGAACGAGTCGCTGGTTCCGTCCGACTTGTTGGGGCCGATGATGCTGCTCGCTTTTCCGCTGGAGAGGATGATGCCTTGGTCAAAAATCGTCCCGCCGATTATCCCGGTGCCACCCATGAAAACACCCGCCGCCGACGTGTCGCCAACATACCTGAAGTCGCCGACGGTGACGCCGCAACCCACCAGCGTTTTCACCAGGTCAACCGGCTTCAGGACGTTCAGATCGAGCACGGCCATGCCGGCGGAAGCCGCGCCCGCAGCGACGAAAATGAAGGTGGCCAGACCGGCCGTGAGGGGGGCGTTGGCACGCAAGGCTTTCATGGGCTTCTTTCAATTTTGCCGCCTGCGGGAACGGCACGCAAGGGCCCGCCGCCACACTTATTTATGAACCGCTATGCCGGGCGAAGGCCGACCCGAAAACCCTCTCCCGCAACTCGGGAGAGGGTATGGGTGAGGGCTGATCATGTTCTACAAAACCATATATAACCCTTTTGCTATCATCTTTAGGCGGTGGAAAATCCCCCTTCTCTCACGCTCGCGCTCCTGCTTGGCGCGCTGGCGGCCGCCTCCAACCTGGCGGGCGGATTGCTTACCCTGCTGCGCCCGGCAATAAAAAAGGGCCGGCAGACGCTGGCGCTCGCCTTCAGCGGCGGTTTCCTGCTGTCGGTGGCAGTGCTCAACATCCTGCCCGAAAGCCTGCGTCGGGAGCCGCGCGCGCCCATGCTTATCCTCCTGGGGTACTTCCTCGTTTACCTGAGCGAGCACCTCTTTGCGGGGCACGCCCACCACGAAAACACCCCCGAACACGGCGGACATCCGCTGATCGGCGTCTTGCCGCACCATGACGGACACATCCCCATCCATCCGGGCGCGGCGGCGGCGGCAACCGCCGGGCTGACCCTGCACAGTTTCTTCGACGGGGCGTCCATAACGGCGGCGCTGGCCGCAGGACCGTCGCTGGGCTGGCTCACCTTCTTCGCCGTGCTCCTGCACAAACTGCCTGAGGGGTTCAGCCAGGCGTCCATCTCCCTGGCTTCCCGGGCGAGCCGGTTTCGGGCCGTGGCCGCCGCAGCCGGTCTGGGGCTGGCCTGCCTGCTTGGGTCATTGGCGACGTTCGTGGCCGCAAGAACCTTCGGCTCCCTGGAGGGCCCCATTCTCGCGGTCGCCTGCGGAATGTTCCTGCATATTTCCGCGACGGACCTCCTGCCAACCACCGCCCGCATCCGGGGGATGGCAACGCTCCTTACCACGGTGGCTGGCTTCGCCTTGGCCGCCACCGCCTCGGCGCTCCTGCGCCGCTTCCTGCCGATCTAAGGGCATGACTGGGGCGTTCCTCCGGGCCTCCACGCTCCTCCTCGGGTGCGCCATGGCCTTCGCTGTCCTTCTTTTCCACCAGATGTTCCTGACCTGTTTCCCCCCTCCCAAGCTGGCCGCGCTGGCCGTGTTCACCTCCACCGCAATTGCACTGGCGGCCGGATTCCCCGGACTGCTCGCTTCCGTCCCGCCCTTCGCACCACCCCTCGTAGCGGTAGCCGCTTGGGCCGCGCTGGGGGAAGCCCGCGCCATTTCGCCGGACTCATTCGCGCTGTCCTTCCTCCTCCCCGGTGCGGCCGCCGCGGCGGCCTGGCTGGCCCACTCGCTTTCCCGCCACGCCAGCGAGCGGATCCGCCTCATCGCGGCCCTCGTATTCAGCCACCTCATTTGCGGACTGTATGCCGTGGCCCAGTATTACCGGCTTGACCCCTTCACCTGGACCCTGGACTACGGCCGCGGACGGGTGTTCTCAACCATGGGAAACCCCAACTTCCTGGCGGGAGAGATGGTCCTCGTCCTGCCCATCCTGGCCGCACTCGGCGCCGGCGGGGGCGGACAGTTGCGCTGGCTCGCCCGGGCCGCCTTCCTCGCCTGCCTGCCCGCGTTCGCCCTGGCCCAGACCCGCGGCGCCTGGGTGGGCCTGGTCCTGGGGACGGCGGCCGCCGCGGCGGCCTGGCTCCCCTCCCGGCGCTCCTTCACCGGGACGGGAAGGAAGCTGGCCTGGGCGGGCGTTGCCGCCGCGCTCTGCTTCCTATTCTTTTCCCTCCCCTCGCTGAACCCGACCGGCCTCTCGCTTCCATCCCAGCTCTCCTCCTCCTTCAACGTCGAACAGCAGTCGGCGCGCCAAAGGCTGTTCTGGTGGAGGAGCGCCTTCGCCCTCTTCTCCTCCTCCCCCGTGGCGGGAGTCGGCCTCGGCAATTTTGCGCGGGATTTCCCCTCCTTCTCCCGCCGTTTCGTGGGGGCCTGGTCGGACCTTCCGCCGGCGTTTGCCGACCATCCGCACAACGACTTCCTCTTCGTGCTGTGCGAGAACGGCATAATCGGACTGGGCCTCCTCCTGTGGCTCACCGCATGCTGGAGCCGGATTCTCCTCCGCCGCGCACGGGAGGGAAGCCTACTTCACCTCGCCACCATCGCAGGGCTGGCGGGTCTGGCCATCCATGCGGTCTGGAACATGCCCTCGCTTCAGCAGGGAACCCTCATGACCGCAGGCATCCTCCTGGGCATAACCTGCGCCGGAAAGAAAGAAGGGCGTTCTCCGGCTGAAGAGGGCACCGGCCGTGATGGACCGCCGGTCCGGCTCGCGGCGCTTACGCTTGGCGCCGGGCTCGCCATCGCCCTCGCGGTTTCGTTCCGCCCCGCAGTCCTCCTGCTGGCGCAGGACTACTACAACGGCGGGCGCATCATGAAGGAGGACAAGGAACAGGCCAGTCCCGGCGTTGCGGCGTTCCTCCTCCGCAATACGCTGAAGCTGACTGATGCGCCCTGGCGCATCAACTTCATGCTGGGCAGCGTCCTCTACGCGCAGCACTATTACGGTGAGGCGCTGAAGGCGTTCGAGGAGGACGAGAGGGAAAACCCCTTTGGCGCCGACGCGGTCCTGCACCAGGCCAAGTGCCTGCGGGAGATGGGGCGCCTGGCGGAGGCGGAGCGCCTGTGCCGGAGGGCCCTCCTGCTGGTTCCCAACTACGCCGAGGCCGCGCTCACCATCGCGACGATGGACTACCGAACCGCCGACGAGGCACGCCGCTCGGGAAACCGCGTGGAGATGCGGGAGCGCCTCGGGCGCACCCGGGTGTGGCTCAACTACGCGTTGCGCTGCTCGCCACGCCACGCCGAGGCGCTCATCCTGCTCGGCCACATCGAGATAATGGAGGGAAGGTGGAAGAAGGCCCTGGCCGCGTGGGAAAAGGCGCTCGCCCTCCGGCCGGCCAACGACTCCCTGCGTAACAAGGTTGAGACCCTGCGGGTGGACCTTCCCCGCCTCCTCCGGGGGGGACAACCCCGGTGACCGCCGAGCGCAGCGGCATCCTGGGGTGGCCGGCCGCGGAGCGGCCGCGGGAGCGCCTGCTGGCGCACGGCGCCCGCTCCCTTTCCGAAGCCGAACTTCTCGCCATCCTGTTTCGCACCGGCACCCGGGGCCGCACGGCAGTCGACCTGGGCAGAAACCTCCTGAAAAAATCCGGGCCCCTGTCCCGCCTTGCGCACAGGTCGCCCGCGGAAATCTCCGAGGGAACCGGCATCGGGCCGGCCAAGGCCGCCGCCGTGGCCGCCGCGTTCGAACTGGGGCGGCGCGCTGCCGCGGAGCCGGAAAAGCCCCGGTCCCGCTTCCGCTCCTCCGCCGACGTGGCCTCCCATTTCCTGCCGCTCACCCGGGGGCTTCAGCGCGAGGTCTTCCGGATCATCATGCTGGACTCGGCCCACCGCATCGTCAAGTCGCGCACGGTCACCGTGGGCACCCTGAACCTCGCAGTCGTCCACCCGCGGGAGGTGTTCCGGGCCGCGGTCGTGGAGGGCGCGGCCGCCCTCGTCCTGGTCCACAACCACCCGAGCGGCGACCCCTCCCCCAGCGAGGAGGATGTCCGGCTTACGCACCAGCTCATCCGGGCCGGCGAAAACCTCGGCATCCCGGTCCTCGACCATGTCATCCTCGGCGACGGCCGCCATTATTCATTCGCCGATTCAAGAAGGCTTTCAGCGTGAACAGGGGGATGATTGAGCCGTGAGCGCGAAACTCGCCATCATCTACCATCCCCTCTTCCTCGAGCATGTCGCCGGCCCCATGCACCCGGAGCGGCCCGAGCGTCTGACCGCCGTTATGGAAGCGCTTAAAAAGGGGGGCGTCCTGAATGGTGCGGTGCAATCAGGGCCCCGGGAGGCCACCACCGCTGAACTGCGGGAATGCCACACAGCGGCGCACCTTGACCGGATCCAGTCCGCGTCCGTCCTGGGCCGCAACCTCGACCCGGACACCGGCACCTCCACCGACTCCTGGGAAGCCGCCCTCCTCGCGGCGGGGGCGGGGATGACCGCCGCCGACATGGTATTTTCCGGGACGGCAAGCCGGGCGTTCTGCGCCGTCCGCCCGCCGGGACACCACGCCGAATCCGACCGGGCCATGGGATTCTGCCTCTTCAACAACGTCGCCGTGACCGCCCGCTACCTGCAGGAGAAGTACGGCATAAAAAGGGTGGGAATCGTTGATTTCGACGCCCATCACGGGAACGGCACGCAGGAAATCTTCTACGAGGACGGGACCGTCCTCTACGCCTCCACGCACCAGTGGCCGCTCTATCCGGGGACCGGGAGCGAGGAAGAGACCGGACGCGGTGAGGGCGAGGGAACCACGGTCAACTGCCCGCTGGGGGCGGGGGCGGCCCTGCCGGAGTTTTCTGAGGCGTTTCAGGAGGTCATCCTCCCCGCGCTGGACAGGTTCAAACCGGAGTTCCTGCTGGTTTCCGCGGGATTCGACTCGCACCGCGACGACCCCCTCACCGACCTCGGGCTGGAGTCGGCCGATTTCGGGACGCTGACGACCATGATTACCGGACTCGCCGACCGGCATTGCCATGGCCGGGTTATCTCCTTCCTCGAGGGCGGCTACGACCTGCGCGCCCTGGCAGCCTCGGCCCTTGCCCACGCTAACGCGTTAACTTCCTGATTTTTTCGCCTTCTCCAGCGCCTTCCTAACTTCATCCGGAGCTCCCCGCGAGACCGCCGCTGCAAGGTGTTTCACGGCCTCCGGCCTCCGGCCCGCCCGCAGGCAGAGCATCCCCAGCCCGGCGCGCACCTGCCAGTAATCCGGGACCAGGCGTATGACCATGGCGTAGAGCTCCTCCGCCTCGCGGATGCGGCCCTTCCTCTCCATGTCCTGGGCCTCCAGCAGGCTCCCCTGCACGTCGAGGAGCCCCACCGTCCGGTCGGACGGCCAGTTTTTCGAGATGACCGCCACCACGACAGGATACTTGCCGATTGGATCCAGGAAAACCGCCGCCGCCGCGCCCTCTCCGGCGGGCGGGGAAGAAGCCTGGCCAATCCGGCCGGCGCGGATGTCCTCGCGCAGGTAGAAGGCTATCTGCGGGTTGTCCGAGTAGGAAAGCGGGGGGTAGACCCGTATGGGGGCAAGGCGGGCCATGGCCCGCAGTCCACCCGCCACGTCGGCCGCCGTTCCAACAAACAGCCGGCGGGCCAGCTCGCTTTTCGCGAACGGGCCGTAGACCATCCAGCTGGAGTGCCAGGCCGACGCGGCTCCGGCCGCCAGCAGGGCCGCCAGCGCGGCCCGGCCCGCCAGCGGGGCCCAGGCCCGCGAGCCGAAGCCCGCCAGAAGGGCCAGGCCCCCCAGCAAGCCGATTCCACGCACCAGATACACCCCCTCCCTGGTGCCGGGCAGAACCTCGGGAAGGAGCAGCACGGGGACCGAGAGCGCCAGGGCCAGCCTCCGCCAGCGGGCCAGCCCCGGCAGGCCCAACGCCGCCGCCAAACCCGCCAGCCACGCGAAGTTTTCCACCGGCGAACAGCGCGGGGCCCCCGGCGGGAAGTTGTCCCAATAGGCGCGGGCCGCCGCAACCGGCGAGAAGAAGTTGGCGAGGCACACGCCGGACTGCGCAAGGACATCGCCCGGTGCGGCAATCCCGATGGTCCCCACCCGTCCCACGCGCGCCGCCAGGAACATCCGGGCAAAAGCAAGCAGGACGACTCCCCCGGCCGCCAGCCCGGCAAAAGACCAAACCGCCGCCCGCCTTCCGGCCGCGGACGGTTTGTCCGCAAACGTGAAACGCGCCAGCACCGCAACGGCGGCCCACAGCGGCAGGGCGAGCGCCGCCGTGTAATCCAGGCAAGCCACTGCGCACAGCAGCCCGAGCGCCAGCCCCGCAAGGGCCGGACGCCGCGGGCGGGGTACGAGGACAAGCCAGCCGGCCAGCAGGCACTCCATAACGAGAAGGACCGGCGCCAGCCCCATCCGGCTGTACTGGATGTGCCAGAAGGAAAACGCCAGGAAGACCGCCGCCGTGAGCCCGGCCAGCGGCCCCCACAGCGAGCGCGCTGCCAGCCATGCCAGCGGTACGGTCAGCGTCCCGACGATGGCCGCAGGATACCGGACCGCCTCCACGGTCATGCCGGCGAACCTCAGTGAAACCGTCTCCAGGAGCCACCACACGGGCCAGCGCGGATAGACGATATCGGGGTCGGGAAGCCGGGGGAGCGTCTCCCCGGAAATTGCCGCGGCGGCCTGGAGCCCCTCCACCGCCTCGTCAACCCACAACCCGGGAGGTATGTGGCCCAGGCCCGGCACCCGCAGCGCCAGCGCGGCAAGCGTCACTGCGACAAGGACGATGGCTTCCGTAACGGGGCCAATCGCCGGCGCGGCCCGCTCCCCCTCGCGGCGCAGGAGCGCGGCGAGGATGACGCAGGCCGCCACGGCCAGCGCCACGACGGGAACGGTAACGGCATGCCGGACGAGCGGCGGATAGAAGACCGGGACGGCGCAGGCAAGCAGGAGAAGCAGCCAGGATGCCGCACGGACCGGGCGGAAATCGGTTTTCTTCAGCGTTTTATCAGGAACACCCGCGCCGGGGCGCCGTCGGAGCCGCTTATCCTCAGCGGCCCGCAGAACATCTCGTAATCCCCGGCCGGAACGTGGGCCAGGTTCAGCCCCTCAAGGACGGTTATGCCGGCGTCCAGCAGGGCATGGTGGGCCGGGTGCGTGCCGCTCTTCACGCGGTCCACCGAGAGGTAATCCACGCCCACCAGCTTGACGCGCAGGCCCGCGAGGAACTCGGCGGCCTCCCCCGTCAGCGCCACGAAGTCCGGGCTGAACTCCTCCTCTCCCGCCTCCCACCTCTCCGAATTCGCGGTGCGGAACATGACGCGCAAGACCCCTTTCCATTCCATCGGTTTCAGGTCCGCCGGCTCGATGTGCCGCTTGAACGGAAAGTAAACGACCCGGACTGGCCCAAACAGCGATGCCGGATCGAGGCTTTCCACGCCCGGCAACCCGTCGCTAATGTGGCCCGGCGAGTCCACGTGCGTTCCCGTGTGCGACCCCATGGTCAGGAGGAACTGGTTGGTGGAGGCGCCCTTTGCTATGCTCGCAATCTGGTCTATCTTGAACTCGGGACACCCCGGATAGACCACCATCCCGCGCCGCATGTCCAGTGTCACGTCGAATATCTGCATGTTGCCCCCCTAGAAATCCAGCGTCAGGCTGAGGCGGTTAAGCATGACCGTCCCGATCAGTTCCGCGGCGTAGTCCAGCCGGGCGAACCTGACGGTCACACCCACCCCCAGTCCAAAGGCGCCGTTGCGCAATGTCGTCCCCCTGACCGGCCCGCGATAGCCGCAGCGCAGGGCGAATACCCCGTGAAAAACATACTCCGTCCCCCCCGCCAGCGAAACAATGCCTTCCCCGGTCCGCCATATGCAGTCCCCCAGGAACGTGACCAGGTGGTCCGGCGGCTCCGGCCGCAACTCCGGCTCAAACACCCCCTCAACGCCGGCCAGCCGCGAACCTTCCGCCCCCAGGACCAGGCGGTATGCCGCACCGGCGCGCACGGCCAGAGGCAGGTCCTCCGTGGCGCTTCCCATCCCGTATCCCGGGCCGAGGTTCTGGGCGCAGGCGGCCACCGAGAGCCCTTCAAGCGGCGTATCCCAGCGGACCCCCAGATCGGCCGCCACCGCGTTCCCGGTCACCTCCTCGATCAACTGCGTGCGCATGAACTTGCCTGCCGCCCCCAGGGACACGCCGTAGTCCCGGAACGACAGCCCGAACCCCGCGACCGCCATGATGTCCCGCTGGCCGGAAACCGGGGAGGTCTGGCCCGTCACCGGGTTGTACTGTTCCACGTTTCCCGAGTTGTAGGAGCCGACTTCCCCTCCGAGCCCGAGGAATTTCGTCACCGGCTGTGCGTAGGCGGCGCTGACGAACGTGTCCCCGGCGAAGCCGCCGTGGTAGAGCCCCAGCACCTGGGGGCCCCGCCCCAACCCCAGGCCCGCCGGGTTGTATCCCAGCGCGTCCGCGCCGGTCGCCTCGGCGACATAGGCCTCCGCCAGCGCGGCGGGGCGCGCCCCCGGCGGCTGCCCCATGGTCTGGCCGCCTGCGGCGCCAACGCCCGCGCGGACGGAAGCCGGAGAGGAAACCAGCGCCGCAAGCAGCAATGACGCCGTGGCCTTCATTTCTTCCTGATGACGGCCGCGCGCTTCACTCCGTCAACCCCCCCGCCGGTCACACGGACCGCATAGACGCCTGACGCCACCTCTTCGCCCGCCGAGTTCCTCCCGTCCCACACCGCGGTGACATCGCGGTTTCCGGTGGTCGGTATGGTCCACTCCCTCACCCGCTCGCCGCGCATGGTCATAATTTCGAACCTTATCTGGCCGGCCCCGGTCGGATGGGCGATTATGGGCATCGTTTCCCCCTTCGCCAGGTTAAGGATGGCCCCCCGGGGGGCACGAAGGACGAAATCATCCTTGGGCGCCGGGGACGGGTCGATTGAATACACGTAGCGGAAGAGCGCGCCCACCGTGCCGGTCCACAATCCCCCGGTTCCCGTTATGGTAGCCGCAATCCAGAGCGAACGGTCCGCCCCAACCCAGATGCCATTACCCTCCACTCGGTCGGCCCCGGCATAAATGAGCGGGAACCCCGGCAGGGCGGTCCCTGACCTTCCCACACCCGCTACAACCATGTCTTCACCCGACCTTCCCGCACAGAAGGCGTTCATGTCCTCGTCAACGGCGATGCAATTGAGGACAGCGCCCGGCACCATCGCCGGGAAACCCGGGGTAAGGTTGCCTTCCCGGTCGAATTTCCAGACCGCCCCGTCCGCGCCCAGCTGCCCCGCCACCCACTTGTTCCCGCCGCTGTCACGGACCATCGCCTTGGGGTCTGCCACAGAGGAGTAATCGAATCGCCGGGGAAATCCGGCCAAGAGCTTCGGGTGCCAGCCCAGGGTCGGGGGCGCGCCTGAGTCCTGGTAGTTGCTGGAAGAATAATGGAACAGCAGCAGGTCACCCGTGGCTACCGCAACCGTCCATATGCTGTAGTCCGTATCCATGACCATGCCGCGTCCCTGGATGTCCTCGGACAGGCCGGAACTATAGGCCGTGGAGGAAACATAGGGTCCCGCCGGGTCAAGGACATACCTGACCAGCAACGATTGGTCAAGGCCCTTGGTGTTTACCGTTCCGACCGCCTCCGGCTCCCCTTTTACCTTGTCTATGGTGATGTCCCTGGCAACCGGTATCATCGCCATGGCATTGACGTATTCGGAATGCCCGCTGTCAAACCACTGGCTGGTACCCAGAGTGGCATTCCAGGTCACCACGTCCGGGCCGGTGCTCGCGCCGCTGGCGCCCGTGCCCGACGATGTGAACGCGAGCCAGATATTTTCAAAGGGCAAACCGGAGGACGGGAAGTAATTCGTTTTCCCGATATACGGCCGCCCTTCATCATAAAGGTCCGCGGTCCCTCCCGAGAAATATTTGCCGCTCACCAAGGTGACGGTCGCTGAAGTGTATTGGTACTTGCTTACGCGTACTGCAATGTTCCCCGACCTCAACCTGTTTCCGGCCACCCAGATGTACCCCTGGCTGTCGACGATGACCGCGTTCCAGGATTCCGTCCCCGTCACCGAATAGGTCCAGGGCGACCCCGGAGTGATGGAATAACTCGCCAGGACCACCGAGGGAACCAGCACCACAATGAAGGATGCCGCGGCGGCCATTGCCGTGGTTCTGCTCACGAATGGATTATCGCCTGCGCGCCGGGGTGCCGCAAGGCGGACATTCAGGCCCAGTCAGCGCGCACTTTCATCACGCCGGCGGCGGAGGGAAACAGGACGTATCCGTGCTGGGCGCCGAACTCCCACAGTTCCTTCGTCAGCGCGACGTCAACCCGGCAGTATTCGATAAGCCGGGTATAGTCGCGCTCCCGGAACCACTTGACCGCCTCGGTCCCCTCGCCCGCCTTGGATTTTCCCAGCGTGGCCGCCGCCAGGTCCGCCAGCTTCACCCGGCGCTTCAGGATAGCGTGCACGCGTTCCAGAAGGTCGAGGACGGGAAAGGCATCCATCCGGGAGCGCGGGACATAGGCCGAAAGCACGTCGAAGTCGAAGCTGATGATGTTGAATCCTATGACCAGCCGCGCCTGGGACAGGTCGTCCACCAGCGCATGGACCTCGCCCTCCATGTAGTCGCGGAACGCACCGTCCTCGACGTCGTAGACCACCCCGACCGACATGCGCATGTCGCGCTTGTTGTCCCAGCCGCCAACCTCGGCCGCCAGCTTCTGTGTCTCGAGGTCGAAGACCAGCGTATGGCCGTGGCCCCGGCCGGCCCGGGCCAGGACGGCGGGCGCGTCCTCGAACGGCGCGGGGGAAGGAGGGACCGGGGCGGACTGCGGGGCGCGAGCCGCCGCCATCCTTTCCGCGCCGTGGGGGGAAGCCTCCGCCGCCCGCGGAGAGGCAACGGTGGAGCGCAGCGGGGTGGACGGAGGGCGGCCGGACGGCTGGTTCCCGCCCAAAAACTCCCTGGCCAGCGCCAGGGCTCCCGCCTTGTCCAGCGGCGAATTGCGGTTCCCGCACTTGGGGCTGTGGATGCACGACGGACAGCCCTCCTCGCACGGGCAGGAGGCAATCAGCTCGGCGACCCGGGCCAGGAGGTCCGGATAGACCTCCCAGGCGTAGCGCGCCAGCCCCACCCCGCCGGGGACACCGTCGTATATGAAGACCGCGGCCGTCCCCGGGTGGGGGTGGTACGCGGTCGAGATTCCGCCCAAATCCCACCGGTCGCACAGCGCAAAGAGCGGAAACAGCGCGATGGAGGCGTGCTCAAGGGCGTGAAGGCTCCCGAGCAACTGGCGGCCCGGCGCCTGGACAACGCGCTGGGCCTCGTGCGGCACCACCAGCCAGACCGCCTGGGTCTCGAATTCCTGCGGGGGAAGCTGGAGGTCGTGCACTGAAAGGAGCCCGCCGCCACGCACGAGGTGCCGCTCGTATTGGACCACCCTGCTGGTGACGCGCACATCCCCCCAGGCCAGCGACCCGGGCCCGAACGCCTTTTCCCCCCGCTGGGCCAGCACCGTCGTCTCCTCGGTGGTCACCGGCTGGGTATACCAGTCCAGTTCGGCCTCGCGCGCCGTCACCCGGTGCGCGTCGAGGTCCAGGCCGGTCACCTGGTAGGTGGTCCCGCCATGCAGGTAGACGGCGTCCGGATGGCACTCCTTGAAAACCCTGAACCCGTCGATGGTTCCGAGGGTCCTCCCGCTTGGGCTCTCGATGGTGAAACTCTCGCCCGTCGACCTGATGTTCACGTGCCGCTGGGGCGCCTTGAGGCTCGAGTGCCACCTCTTCTCCGCCGCCGCCTCCATCAGCTTCCCCTCCGCCACCAGCTCTCCCACCAGCGAGTGCATCGTCGGGCCGAATTCCCGCTCATCGCCCGGGACGAGCGGAATCTCCGCGGCGGCGCAGGCCAGGTGCGCCTTCAGGATGGTGGGGTTCGCCTCGTCCAGGAGGAGGCGCTCGGCCGGCCGGCCGAAGAACTCCCCGGGGTGCGATAGGAAGTAGAGGTCAAGCGCGTCCTCCATGCCCACGAGCGCCACGACCGCGGGCGCCTCACCCCGCCCGACGCGTCCCGCCCTTTGCCAGGTCGAGAGCATCGTCCCGGGGAACCCCACGAGGATGCACCCGTCGAGCCCCCCGATATCTATGCCCAGTTCCAGCGCCGATGTGGAAATAATGCCCTTGAGCTCGTCGCGTACCAGCGCCTTCTCGAGCGCCCGCCGCTCCTCGGGAAGGAAGCCGGCGCGGTATGCCTTGACATGCTTCGCCATGTCCGGCGCGCGCTCGCCCAGCCAGAGCGCCAGCAGTTCCGTGATCCGGCGCGCCTTCGTGAACACTATGGTCTTCAGCCCCGAGGAAAGGAATTCCTCCAGCAGTTCGCAGGTCTCGGTGTAGGTGTTGGACGAGGGCTTGACCAGGAGGAAGTGGCGGCCGGGCGAAGGGGCGCCGCTCTCCGCCACCACCCGGAACCTCTCCCCGGTCAGCCGCAGGAGGAACTCGTCCGGGTTGCTCAGCGTGGCGGAGGTGACGATGAACTTCGGCCTCGAGCCGTATTTGGCGCAGACGCGCCGGAGCCGCCGCAGGATTCCCGACACGTGCATGCCGAATACCCCGCGGTAGGTATGCGCCTCGTCGAGGATGACGTATTTGAGGGTGGAGAGGAACTTCGCCCAGCCGTGATACGAGGCCAGGATGGACAGGTGGACCATGTCCGGGTTGGAAAGCACCAGCGCGGGCGGGGCGCCGCGCACCTTCGCCCGCGCCGCCGGGGAGGTGTCGCCGTCGTAGAGCGCCGCGGTGAGGTGGGCCGCCCGGGGAAGCCCGGCGTTCATCCCATCGATGAGCCGTTTCTGGTCCTGCGCGAGCGCCTTCAGCGGGGAAAGGTAAAGCGCCCGGGCATCCTCGCCTCCCAGGCGCGATTCCCACAGCGGGACGAGGTAGATGACGCTCTTCCCCGAGGCGGTGGGCGTGGTCACGGCCGTCGACACGCCCTCCCGGACTGACTTGATGGCCTCGGCCTGGTGGGAATAGAGCCTCTCGATGCCGCGGGCGCGCAGGACAGTAACGAGGACCGGATGGATGTCGAGCGGGGCGAACACCGCACCCCGCTCGGGCAGTTTCTCCGCGTGCACGATGCGGGCGCGCCAATCCGGATTGCGCTGGAGGGTTTCCAGGAGCCGCTCGGCGGCGTGCCTATCGGACACCGAAATTCGCCTTCATCAGGTAACCGCTTTCGTTCTTCATTTGGCCTGACTTATGGTAACTTGAAAAACACATGCGCTATCGAAAGTTCGGAAGAACCGGGCTTAGGGTGTCTGAAATCAGCCTCGGGGGGCTCTTTTTCGGGAAGCTGTCGAACGGACGCGACACCGCGCTCACCGTGGCCAGGGCCGCCGAGGTCGGAATCAACCTCATTGACACGGCCGCCGCCTACGACGGCAGCGAGGAAGACCTGGGGAAAGCGCTGGTGAAGACCCGCCTGCGGAGGAAATTCATCCTGGCCACGAAATGGTGGCCGTATGACCGGAAGGGGAAAAAGATACTCCAGGAGCCTTCCGCCCTGCGCAAATCGGTCGAGGGCTCGCTGAAGCGCCTGCGGACCGACCGCGTCGAGCTGTTCCAGTTCCATTCGGTGACCAATCCCGGGGACACCGACGCCATCCTGTCGGGTCCCCTCATGGCGGAATGCGCGAAGCTGAAAAAAGAGGGGAAAATACGGTTCCTCGGAATCAGCAACTCGGGCGAGTGGGACAAGGACGATAAGCGGCTCCAGGAGGCGGCCCGCAGCGGCGCATTCGACGCCGTGATGCCCGAATTCCTCATGTTCCGCCAGCGTCCCGTGAAGTCGCTCTTCCCCGTCTGCGCCAGGCGCCATGTGGGGGTCATCACCATCATCCCGCTGGGGCAGGCGGCGTGGGGATACGGCCTGCGCGACCGGAAATACCTCGGGGATTCGATGAAGACGCTCATCGCGAAGAAAAAACTTCCCAACAAGGAGGAGTACCGCCACAACGACGTGCTGGACTTCCTCCTCGACGAAAAGACGACCACCATCGCCGCCGCCGCACTGCGCTTCTGCCTCTCCTTCCCGGCGGTCTCCACGGTCTGCAGCGGGACCAACGACCCCGCCCATGTAGCGGAAAACGCGGCCGTCAGCGACGCCGGCCCCTACGACAGGGAGCGCCTCGCCCGGGTCCGCAAGCTGTTCGGTGGCATAGCCTAGTCACCCATGGGGCCCGGGACCTCCGCGCCGAAGCGCCCCAATTTCCTGGTAATCATGACCGACCAGCAGCGGGCGGACGGCGTCCGGTGCCTCTGGCCGTCCTGGCGCGGGCCCGCCACCCCCCTGCGCACGCCGAACCTCGACGCGCTCGCGGACGGTGGAACCTCTTTCCGGAACGCCTTCTGCAACCACCCCATCTGCATGCCCAGCCGCGCCACCCTCCTTACGGGCCTTACCCCGCGCGGCCACGGTTCACGCATGAACGGCATCAACCTCGACCCCCGGTGGCCCACCGTCCCCGGACTGCTGGCGGAAGCGGGCTGGCGGACCCATTCGGTCGGCAAGGTCCATGCGCGCACGTGGGAAGACCCCTGGGGAGTGGACATGGCGCGCGCGGCGCCCAGCGACCACCCGGAGAGCATCAGGATGTGGGAGAGCGGCAGTATTTCCCGGCTTCCGCTCCCCTACTATGGCTTCACGACCGCGGAATTTGTCGGTGGCCACGGTCCATGGATGTGGGGGGAATACAGCGCCTGGCTGCGGGCGAACCACCCCCGCGAGGCCGCGAAATTCACCTGGGAGGCCGGCACCCGCCCCGCCGGCGCCCCCAAATCCTGCTTCCGGCTCGAGATGCCCCCCGAAATCCACTACAACGCGTGGATAGCGGACCGCTCCATCGCCTTCCTGGAGGGGGCCATGCGCGACGGGGCTCCCTTCATGCTGTGGTCCTCGTTTCCCGACCCCCACGGACCCTTCTCCGCGCCGGAACCGTGGTATTCGATGTATGACCGCTCCGCGCTGCCCCCGCCGGTCCGCCGCGATGGGGAATTGGAGACGATGGCGCCGCACGTGCGGAAGGAGGCGGAGGAGGGGCGGATGACCGACGCCGCCCTGCGCGAGATTACGGCCGTCACCTTCGGGATGATTTCGTTCGTGGACCAGCAAATCGGGCGCCTCCTGGCGGCGCTCGACCGGCTGGGCCTCGCCGATTCGACCGTGGTCGCCTTCATCTCCGACCACGGGGAGATGCTGGGCGACCACTGGATGGAGGGAAAGGGGGCCTGGCCGTGGGACGGCATCAACCGGACGCCGGCCATCTGGCGGTTCCCGGGACGTTTCCCGGCGGGACGGACGCCGGATTGCCTTGCCTCCCACCTGGACTTCGCCCCGACCCTCCTGGAGCTGGCCGGCGTGCCCGCTCCAATCCTGACGTCCATCCCCGCCGATTCCCCCAGGGTGCCGGAGAAGCCGTTTCCCCTGCCCGGCCGCTCGCTGGTCCCGGTCCTGGAGGGCAGTGCGGACGCGGTCCGGAAATCCGCGCTCATCGAGTTCGACGCGGAAACATGGAACGGGCTCCGGATGCGCACCATCGTTACCCGGAAGGGACAGCTAACGATGTATGTCGGGGAGAAGGGCTCCGAGCCCTATGGAGACCTTTTTGACACTAACGCCGACCCGGGCCAGTTGCGCAACCTCTGGGACGACCCTGGCGCGCAGGGCATGAAGTCAGACCTCCGGAACCTTTTACTAGAGGAAATAATCTCGACCGACAGCCTGCTTCCCCGCCAGCACGCCGGGTTTTGACCCGGCCGCACCCTCCAAAAAAGCCGCGGCCGGCCTTCCGGCCGGCCGCAAACTGCGAATACTGAAAGCTTTTCGCTAGAAGGCGAACCCTATCGCGAGGCGGAACCCGTAACCGATTCCGGCACCGCCGGTGCCCTCATAGTCCGTCCCATTGATGGTGACTTTCGCCTTGCTTTGGAGGTTGTAGCCGACGCTCACACCCAGGTCGAGGAGGAAACCGCTGTCCCAAATCCACTGGTTACCGCCCTCAATACCGACACTGGCGCCCGTCAGCGAAGCGGACGCGGAATTGTCGAAATCATCGGTGTAGGTCATTTTGTTGAATGCTATGGCAGCCTGGGGGCCCCAATACAAGCCTTCCAGTGCATTTCCCTTCGGATACATCCTGTAGGCGGCACCGACCGCAACCCTGGAATACTTCCAGCCGCTCAGCTCCCAGCCCCAGTACGAAACGCGCAAGGGCAGGCCCGAGCTTGGATTGAGGCGCAATTCATACTGCCCATCAACCATCCCGATTACCAGCGGGAGCGGGTTGATTGAAATGGCGTTGTTGAACTTGCTGCCCTCCCCCTCGGCCGACACCCGGCCGGCCGCCCCAAAGGCGAATACCGCCGCAAGAACGGCCATCGTGAACTTCTTCATGTGTTTTCCTCCTGGCTATGTGTGAACGTCGGAATCCGTTCTTGCGGACCCCGGTTGATTATATGTATCCGGACTCCTTCTTTCAATCCCGCCCGGCGGCCTCGGCCAGCGCCGCGGCCAGCAGCTCGATCCCCCGCACCAGGTCCACATCGGGTATGTTGAGCGGCGGGACCAGCCGCAGGACCCGCTCGTCGTGCATCGCGGTCCCCACGAGGAGCCCCCGCTTCAGCGCGGCCGCCACGGCCGCCCGGGCGGTCCGCTCGTCCCTCATGACCGCCCCGAGGAGGAGCCCCTTCCCGCGCACCTCCGCAACCACCCCCGCCGCCTTCAGCCCGTCCAGCGTGTTGCGGAAAATCATCCCCAGTTCGGCGGCCTGGTGCGCCAAGTCATCGCCAAGGATTACCCGCAGGGCGGCCAGCCCGGCCGCGCATGACAGCGGGTGCCCTCCGAAGGTCGTCAGGTGCGAGAACGGGGGGTTCTCCGCCAGCGTCTTCATGACGCCCCGCCTCCCCACGAAGGCGCCCAACGGCAGCCCCCCCCCGAGCGCCTTGGCGAGAACCAGGATGTCCGGCACGACACCCCAGTGCGTCCCGGCCCACAGTTTCCCGGTCCTTCCCAGCCCAGTCTGGACCTCGTCGAAAATAAGCAGGGCGCCGGCCTCGTCGCACCTTGCCCGCAGGGCCTGCAGGAACCCGTCCGGCGGGACGCGCACGCCGCCCTCGGCCTGGATTGGCTCCACGATGGCGGCCGCGGTGAACCGGTCTATGCGGTTCAGCGAGTTCTCGTCCCCGAACGGAAGGAAGCTCACCCCCGGCAGGAGCGGCTCGTATGGTTCCCGCATCTCCTTCCTGCCCATCACCGACATCGCTCCGAAGGTGTCGCCGTGGTAGCTCATCTCAAAGGCAAAGAGCTTCGTCCGTCCCGTGTGCTTCCGGGCCGTCTTGAGCGCGCCCTCCACCGCCTCCGCCCCGGAGGTCGTCAGGTAGGCCTGCGCCTCCGGCATCGGCACCACCTCACACAGCGTCCGCGCAAACTCCGCCTGGATATCCAGCACCGCCTCGCCGTAAACCATGACATGGAGGTAGCGGTCCGCCTGCGCGCGGATGGCCTCGAGGACCTTCGGGTGGCGGTGGCCGACGCTCGCGACGCTGATTCCCGAGACAAAGTCCAGATACTCCCGCCCGGCGGCGTCCCAAACCCGGCACCCCTCGGCCCGGACCATCTCCACGCCCAGAGGTTCCCGCGATGTCTGGGCGAGGTACTTGATGAAATCGTCCCGTGCGGTCATTTGGATGGGGTCATTATCGGCCCCCCCAACGCCCGTTTCAAGGGTTTGTGGCGCGGAGTGGCGGCGGGTATCGGACCGGCGATTCACCCTAGGGGCTGGAATTGCGTTGCCTCCCCACCCAATTGGGTTAATAATGGACGGGGAATAATAAGAATGGTTCTCCGTCCTTGCCAATCAACCAGCATGCGCCTGTCATGATAAGCTTCCCCTTAGCTCTGCACGGACTCGTTTTTGGATGGCTCACCGCGCTCTTCCTGTGCCGGATGGGAATATACGCTCCCGTCGAGAATATCCCCCTGCATCCCCTGAACTTCTGCGAATATAAGGCCTACCCAAAACGGCAGGATTATATTTGGTACGGCGTGCTCCTGCTCTCCGGGATTCTCGGTATTCTGGCAGCAAATCTGTTGCGGAAAATGGCGCGAAAAAGGGACGTGGGTACCCCTTCCCCTCACCTTCCTCTCTTACTTGGAATCCCGTCCGGCCTAATGGCTCTCCTGCTCCTGCTCAGGGAGTCCTCCGCCACGGCCCCGGGTGCCTTCATCTTTCTGGCGGTTTTTGGCTACTCGCTGATGAAGCATGCGGGCCTCCCTGAAATCCTGCCTGTCGCTAATGAACAGGATTTTCCGGGGCATTCCCGGAGCCGGAACAACATACTTGTCCTCGTGTTGTCAGCTGTAATATCCCTCGCCTGGTTTTATGATCCCTATCTGCAAAAACGATACCTGGATATGCTGCATGAGGGAGTCCACCTGCTTTATTTTCAAAGCGCACTTGCGGGGGACATGCCGGGCTTGGACATCTACACCGAATATAGTCCCCTATATACATACTCAATAATCTGGTTCCTCAAGGCGGCTGGTGTGACCGTGGAGGCCCTGCGTTGGTATTTCGTTGCGGTCCAGATTCTCGGCACTGCCATCGTCGTATATCTCCTAATCAGGCTGTCCGGAAGCCTTCCGGTCACCCTGGTGGCGATATCCCTGTTCCTGCTTCAATCAACCGCCAGCCCCGCATTCGATTACGGATGGGCCAACACCCTGCGGATTTCCCTTCCCATGCTGGGCATATACCTATCCTGGAAATCCCTCTGTAACGGGAAGACCCGCTTCGCAGCGGCGGCGGGAATCCTAAGTGGCATCAGCATCGCCTACAGCCAGGAATTTGGCCTCGCGAGCGTCATCTCATCGGCATTCCTATTCGGGGTTTCACTCTTTCGCAGTAACGGCCGGCCATCCGTGAAGGTACCAGCCATATGGGCGGCTGGTGTTTCAATCACATTTATCAGCGTCATGATGGTGATATTCGGTTGCCGGATGCCCGATGCCTTGTGGAAGATGGCCGGGGAATCCTACATATTGACGCGCCTTACCGGTAATGTCGCAAGGCCGATACCGAGTTTCCTTGGATGGACAACCGAATCATTGTCGTATTACGGCAAGTCTCCTGTTTCCTGCATGGGTTGGTCATACTTTATTTGGATGCCCGGCATCGTTGTTGGCATCGCCATCGCCCGCTTTGCCAGTCTCGGTACCGGGCGTGGCCGCGACATCCTCCTAACCTTCATCCCCTTTACCCTGGCATGCCAACTTCCCTCCATTGCCCGTCCGCTTGGTGTACCCGCTTCCACCCTGCCCCCCATCGTGCTCCTCGGGATTCTTGTGTGTCGGAGCGGCAACCCGGTCAGCAGATCTTCCCGGTTTATCGACGCGTATCCGGTAATATTATTGTTTTTGGCCGCTATCTTCTTTGGACCGAACTGGAAACCTGCGCCCATTCCCCGGCTATTCATGCGGCCGGAGCGCGCCGTTGCGCGCGAACCGAGGCTGGAGCGGCTTGGGGACGTTTGGATAAACGAAAAACAGCGGAAATATCTAGTCCAAGCCGTGGATACAATCCGCAGAAACACCAGGGCAGGCGAGCATATCTTCATCAGTGACTCCTTCCATCAAATAGTAGCGTTCCTCGCCGATCGTCCCGGCCTACCACCCTTTCCCGAGCCGACCATAGCCGGAAGTCAGTTCAGGAGAACGCTCATCATGAGTGAATTAAGGAGGCATCCGCCGCGTCTCGCAATAATCAGCACGGCCGGATTGGACGTTCCATATCCATTCCAATTCCCCGAACAATACGCATTCATCACGAGGAACTACTCGCTTCTGAAGGAGATCGATTACTCTCTTTTCTATCTTCGCCGCTAGGAAGCCGGGAATCCCCGGACCGCGCCGCCTATTTTTCCATCCTGACCCACCTCAGGAGGCGGGCGAACGGTGATGAGCCTGCTCCCGACCATGAGAGTGGCGGGGACTGGAGCCGGCCGAACCCGCACACGCGCGTGAGGCCGGCGGGCGCCAGCGCATCCGCCAGCGCGGTTCGGCGCGCCTCCGGACCGGCGAACGCCAGCGCGTGCAGGACGGGTGCGCCGGCCGCGGCCGCGGCCTTGCCGGGGATGTCCTCCAGCTTTCCGACCGGATGAATCCACAGCGTCCGCCAGAGCGTGGCCGGCGGCAGGGGAATGTCCGGGTCGTAGATGACGGTCCAATCCAGTCCCGCCGGGGAGGTGAAAAGCGCCGCCCCCTTCCCGGCGAGCGAACGCGCCCGGGCCCGGGCCCGCCAGGACTGGGTGAACGCCGCCGCCGCCGCGGAGGGGCGCCCCCCCGGCAGGGCCGCCGCGGCCGCCGCCATCGCCTTGGCGAATTCCGCGGCGCCCTCGGACGACTCATAAAGGCCGCCCTTTTCCAGGAAAACCGCCGTAAGCGACAGGCATCCGCGTCCGTCGAAAAGGAGTGCGTCGCGCGACGCATCGGAAGCGACGGCCGCCAGCTTCCCGGGGTTCATCGCCTCCCGCGCCACGGCGCCCGCCGCATAGGCGGGGCCGTGCGCGATGAAATCGGTTCCCGGGGCAATCCGGTGGGCCAGCGACGCCGTGGAGCCGGCCCCGCCCCAGGCAAGGACGGCGTCGGCGGCGCCCAGAACCTCGCCTTCCACCCCGGAGTCGCCGCCCCGCCAGGGCAGGACCGCCACCGCGGGAGCGAGCTCCGGGAGGTGGCGGACGAGCGAGGCCACGAACGCGGCCGGGGTTATGGGGTCGTCCGCCGCCGGCTTCAGCAGGCAGGCGGAGCGTCCCGCGAGGCACGCGAAGAACGCCGGAAGCCACACCGCCGGGACGTTGCCGGGAAGGACGAGAACGGCCAGCCCCGGCCCCAGCGCCCGCGCCATCCCGCCGCCGGGCGCCGGGACGAACCCGTCCAGCGCCTCGAACGGCGTGACCTCGGCGCGCGTCCACTCGCGCACCGCACCGTGCGCGCACGGCTCCAGGGTCACCACGAAGGGCGCCGTCGCGGCGGGCATCCCCGTCGCGGCGGCGAAGGCGGCTTCGGCCTCCCGCCTGCCGGGGCACGCGGGGTCCATCCAGTCACGGATGGCGGCGTCCACCGCCTTGAGCACCGTTTCCGTCCGCAGTTTCAGGAGGCCTGGGCGGGCGGCGGCCAGCAGCCTCGCCACCTCGCGGGCCAGCTCGGGAGTCACCTCCGGAACCTCCACCCCGGCGTCCCCCGACGGGACGACGGCGGGCACCGGGGCGCCAGGTGGCAGGAGCCAGGGCCTAATCATGCAACGACCTTGCCCTGTTCGGCCTCCTGGCCGCATGCGCGAATGCGCATCGCGAGCGTCCCCCGAGGTTGAATGCCCTGCCCGTTCCCTGCACACGAAATGCAAGCGAGTCGAAGGGCCAGGGTCTAGTCATCGCCCCGTCCCTCCGGACATTTCCTCGAAAGTCAGCCCGCAGCCGCGCGGCTCGGCGGAGGGCGGACGCCCGGCCAGGACAAGCCCATCCACCGTAACGCACCCGAAGTCCTCGGTAGTGACGGCGGAAACGCTCCCGACGTTGGCGAGGTCCAGGTGCCGCAGCAGTCCCGTCTTCCCGGACGGCAACACATCCAGCGTCACCGGGTCGACCGCCCAGGTCTGCACCCATGGCGGGCCGAACTTGGGCCGCGGGCCCTCGAGCGGCGCCAGGCGCGCGCGGTGGTCCAGGAGCGACCGGTCGTAGAACTGCGAGCAGAGCTCCGTCATTCCATACTCGTTTATGCACATCTCCGGCGGGACGCCGAGAATCGCGTGCGTCTTCCGCCGGAATTTCCTCTGGAACTCCTCCAGCGCGCCTGCCCCTTGCCGCACCGGTTCCTCAGGGGCCGGCACGGGGGTTCCCTTGAAACCTCCCGTATCCATCAGCCGGCTCCCGCCCGGCAGTTCGATACGGATGCCCTCCGCGTCACAGAAGTCGTAGAAGGCCAGGAACGCCGCGGTGGTGCCGAGCAGGAGCACCTGCGTTCCCAGGGTCCGCGCGTCCAGCAGGGCTTCGGCCAGCTTCTCCCTGAGGAGGCCGTGCTCCGAAACGAACCAGGCGCTCCCGGCGACCCCGTATTCCTCGAGGACCCAGGCCGCCATGCGCGACAGCGACGAGGAAGGACGGAGCCGCGGCGGCGGCACCAGCGCCAGCGCGCGCAGTTTCCACCCCTCCGGCATCACGCATGCCCCGAAATTCCGGAGCGCGGACACGCGGTAGGGCTCCAGGTCCGGGAGGAGATGGCGCCCGGCCCCCGCCCCGCTGGTCCCGCTGGTGCGGAACTCCGCCGCCGGGGTCCCGCAGCAGAACTCCAGTTCGCGGAACGCCGCCACCGGAACCGCGGGAATTTCCGACGTGCGCAGGACGGAGCGCGGGGAGACCCCGGTTTCACCGCACCATTTACGGTAGGCGGGGTTGTTCGCGTATTGGTGGCGAAACACATCAAGCGCCAGCGCCTCAAACTCCCCGGTGACGGGGGAAGGGGAAGCACCAAGCGGAACCGAATTCAGGAAACGGAGGACCCGGTCTTCGACCTCGCCGGGGGAAGGCAGGATGGAGGCTGTCAAGGAACCCTCCGCCTAGTGCAGCGCCCTCCTCTCCCTTACCCTCTCCCCCCGCAATTGCGGGGGGAGAGGGCAGGGTGAGGGGGGCGGGAAATGCAGGGGAAGAATCTTTCCGGATTTTCTAGTCAGTGGAGGTGAAGAATTCAGGAACGGCAATCAACAGCATGGAGAGGAGGGCCAGCAGGAGCCCCACGATCATTAGCACGGGCCACAACGCCTTGGTCCGCTCCTTCTCCACCTGCGTGGCCTGCCAGGAGGACCAAAAGAGCAGGGCCGTTCCCACCAGTAAACCCAAGTGCCATAACGGACCACCCTTCAACATCGTGTGACCATCGTAACGCGGCCCGGACGGGTCGCGCAAGGTGGGGAAGCTGTGGGAAAATGCCCCAGAAGAGAGGACATGCCTTGCTCCAACGCATCCTTTATGCAGCCCTGTTCTGCGCGCTCCTCCCTGGGGGAGGGCACGGTGCCGGCAGGCCCGCTGACATGAAACGCGCCGTTTCACTCGACGGCGAATGGACCCTTACCCTCGACCCGGCCGGAACCGGGAAAGACGAGCGCTGGGGCGAGCGGACTCCCCCCCTGCCCGGGAAGGCCGTCTCCGTCCGGGTGCCCTCGGCCTGGGAACGGTGGCTGCCGGACTACCACGGCTCCGCCTGGTATGAAACCGCCTTTGAATGTCCCCGCCGGCTGGGGACCCGACTGGTCATCACCGTCGGCGCTTCGAACTACCGGAGCGAATGCTGGGTCAACGGGAAATACGTGGGCGCGCACGAGGGCGGATATACGCCGTTCTCGTTCGACGTGACCGGGGCCGTCGTCCCCGGGGGGAGCAACCGGCTGGTGATGCTGGTCGAGCACCCGTCCGCATCCGGTACCCCGCAGTCCGGCCCGGGAATGGAACGCCTTCCGCTGTCGAAGGAAACCTGGTATTACCCCTACGCCGGAATCAGGGGGTCCGTCATTCTCGAAGGCAGGTCCGACCCGTGGATAGAGGACCTGACCGTCGTACCAAACGCGAAGCTTGACGGCGTCGCCGTGCGGGCCCTCATCGCCGGAAACGGACAGCCGTTCCGCGATTCAATCGTCTTCAGCATCGGCGAGCGTTATGAACGGGCGAAGGTAAGCCTGCCGGCGGGCCCGCCCGAGGCCTCGCGCGCCGTAATTGAACGGGAATTACGCCTTGATGAGGTGAAGCACTGGACTCCGGAAAAGCCCGTCCTCTACCTGCTCGCCGCCGATCTCCATTCCGCGGAAGGCCCGCTTGAAACGAGAACGGCCACCTTCGGAATGCGCTCAGTGGACTTCCGGGAAGGCGTGTTCAGGCTCAACGGGATTCCGCGGCAAATCCGCGGCGTCCTCCTGCAACCCGACCGTCCGGCCGGGCTGGCGGACGCGCCAGGCGACAGCAGGGGCGGAGGCGACCTTGAGCTGGCCAAATCCCTCGGGTTCAACCTGGTCCGCGCGCACCTCAAGCCGCTCACGGATAGCCAGCTCGATTGGTGCGACGCGCACGGACTCATGGTCTACGAGGAAACCCCCGTGGCCTGGATGGACGAGCCTGACCCGGACAAGTCGTTCCAAGTTGCCGCCCGGGAAACCAAGGAAATGATCCTCGCCCACCGGAACCACCCCTGCGTGGTGGTCTGGGGGGTGTCCAACGAAAACGGCAAGTTCTCGGGGGAAACGGGTGCCCAGCTCCTGCGGCTGGCGGGCCAGCTCGACCCGTCGCGACCGGCCATAGACGTTTCCGGATGGGCGATGAACATTTTCCCGGAGGGCGGATGGCGCCACGAGACGCAGGTCGCCAACCCGGGCTCCTCCACTCCCGGGTTCCTCGAGGATGACCACCATTACCTGCGTTCTCCCGCCGGCGATTTCGAGTGGAACCTTTTCCGGAACCTGGGGGACCCGGCACGCATGGGCTCGTATGAGCGGATGGGCTACGGGCCGGCGGGAGAGGAAAAGGCCTGGCACGAAAGGCTCTCCTCCCGGCAGGATGGAATCTTCGTTTCCGAGTTCGGATGCGGCGGGGTTCCCGATTTCGGCGTTGTCGCGCGCGGATACGACGAGTTGCGCGCAAGCGAGAAGGCCCCGGCCTCCGCTACGGGACTCCAGGACGAGCGTGACTACGCCGGAATAAGGGACGGGCTGGAAAGGGGGCTCGAAAAACGCGGGCTCGCGCGCTCTTTCGGCGGCGTGACGGGATTCGTCGAAGCCTGCCAGCTCCAGCAGGCGCTTGGCGTGCGCCGGCAGTCTGAGGCGCTCCGGCTGAACCCGCGCGTCTCGGGCTGGGTACTCACCCAGCTGAACGACGCCTCGTGGGAGTGCTCGGCGGGGCTCGTGGACCCCTGGCGCAACCCCAAAAGGGCGGCCGGCGAGATTCCGCGGCTGACCGCGCCCTTCCTGCTGGCCGTCCGCCCCGCTACGCAGGCCGTGGAGGCTGGGGACCGCGCGCAATTCACGCTTACACTGGCTTCCGACGTCCCCCCGCCGCGCAACGCCGTTGCCGAATACCGGACGCGGTCCAATGACTCGCTTCCCTCCCCCTGGAAGGAAATTCGCCTGCGCGACGGAAGCGCGACCGTGTTCGTGGCGGACCTGCCACTGAAGGGTACCCTCGCCTTCGAGGCCCGGTTCCGCCAGGGCAGGAAAACACTGTCTTCGGCCGAAGAATCGGTCTTCGTAGGAAGCTGGCTCCACAATTCCCAGGTTTCGTTCACGCTGCTCGGGGAAGCCCCCGCATTGTGGCGTGTTTTCGGCGGATGGCTCATCCCGCGGGAGGATTCCGCCATACTCGTGGCGGCCCGGCCGGCCGCCCTCCAACGGAAGGAGCTGGAGCAGGCATTGGCAACCGCCAAAAGGGGCGGGCGGGTGGTTTTCCTCGACCTGGCTCCGGAAGACCTGGCGGCCCTCCAGAAACTGGCCGGATTCCCGCTCAAGGGCGGCCTGCGCAAGTCCATATCCACATTCATGGGCTGGTTCCACTGGTTCAGGCGGATAACTCCCATGGGGGGACTTCCGGGGATCGGCGACCGGGAGCCCGGCCGCTGGATGGCGGGCGAACCTCTGGCGAACCTCCTGCCAATCTGGTCGCTCCCGGAGCCCTCCGGCAGCGCCACCATCTACGCCGGAGCGGCCGGAATGAACATCCGTATCATGGAGCCGGACGGACCAGCCTGGCACTGGTGCGCCGACATAATGGCAGTCGCATACGGGAAGGGAAAGCTCGTCTTTTGCCAGTACAGGCTGCTGGAGGCGCTGGAATCCAATCCAGCCGCACAATCGCTTTTCTGCAGACTGCTCAAGCTGTAAGGCTCCGCTACTTCCCTTCGACTACTTGTGGCTTGATTCCGGGGGCGTCTTCCCCTGTTCTCCCGCCAGTATCTCGGTATGACGTATCTTCCCGCCGAGGTTTGCCGTCCGGGCCATGAGCCCCGACACGACGAGTGATCCGGCAAGCGCGATGGCGATGAACCATGAAGGGAGGCGCTTCCTGCCCCTGAATCCCAACAGGCCCCACAGGGAAAATGCTCCCAAGAGGCCCGCGGCAATCAGCGCAACCGTGGCGGCGTCCTCGTGCGCCTCGATGGCCTCGTGCGAAATTCCCGGGACAAGCCCGTGGATGACGTCATGGGCGGCGTTCCCGGTCATCCACGCCAGCCCGCCAAAGAGCCCCCCGGCAACAAGCATCCACAATGCCGCTCCCTTTAAATCCCCGCTCCTTTTTATCCATCCGGCCAGCAGAAGGACCAGCCCGACCGGTACCAATATCACCGGAACGTGGTTCATCAGGAGATGCAGATGCGGCGCGTTCATCATGATTTCGTGGAGCGGAGCCCTTCGACTCGCCGTCCGCAAGAGCGGACACGGGTAGGAGCCCGAGCGCTTCGCTCACTCGCCGGGCGCTGGAGCGCCCGCGGCCGTTACCGACCGAGCAGGGTCCGGGAGCCCATTCGACTCGCAAGGCTCGCTCAGGGCCCTGAGTAAGCGAAGCGCATCGAAGGGTTGAACCCCTGTTCCGGCCAACGGGGACTTCGTCGTACCCGCCCTGTTCGAGCCGCCCATGGAGCGGAGGGGGATCGAACCCCTGTTCCGGCCTTTGGGGCTTCGTCGCCCTCACTTCCCGGTCATCCATGGAGCGGAGGGGGATCGAACCCCTGACCTCCTGCATGCCATGCAGGCGTTCTCCCAGCTGAACTACCGCCCCATGGATGACCGCGACTTTTGCTGACGGGCTCCTCAGCCCTCAAAGGCGCGCGCAACCTTGTCGCCTTCGGCGACGCGCGCCCTCCTGCATGCCATGCAGGCGTTCTCCCAGCTGAACTACCGCCCCGAGGGCGGCTCGAACAGTACCAAAGCAATTCTACCAAGCGGGCACTCCTCACCCCACGCCGGCGCTCCATCCCCTGCGGGGCTGAACGCCCTCCTGCTTACCATTGCAGGAACCCTGCTCAGCCGGTTCTACCGGATGCGGGCGTTCCTGCGCCCGGCGACCCCCGCCTTGCGGGGGGAGTCGAAGGGGCGTTCTCCCAGCTGAACCCATTCGACTCGCTGGCCGGGAGGACCCGGCGCGCGCAACGCGAACGCTCGCCGAGCGCACGAGCGCTCGCGGCCCAAAGGCCGAGCAGGGTTCAGCCCTTAGCCTGCCGAAGGGCTGAACTACCGCCCCATTTTTCGCCAACAAGAAAGACAATTTTAACTTGATGTAAATCGTCCCGTCCGGCCGCTGGACTGCCGCCCCAACGCGTCTTTTTACGGAATCTCCAGCGGCGCCTGCTCGGCAGCCGGGGCGGGCGCCGGGGCCGCAGGTTCCGGGGCCGGCTTGGGAGCCTCCGCAGCCTTGGCGGGCGCCTTGGGCTTGGGCGCCGCTTTCACCTTGACCGGTTCAACCGGTTTATCGGCGTCCGCCACCGGAGCCGGGGCGGGTTCCACCGTCTTGGGTTCCTTTACGCCCGCCGGAAGCCAGGCCTCCTCGGGGGGCGCCGGGGCTACGGCCGGGGCCTCCCAAATCGCCGCCCGCTCCATCGCCTTTAGCAACTCGCCGGCGGCGGCCCCTTCCCTGGACATCCCCATGATATCCAGCAGGCTCGCGATAACCTGCCCGCCGGCAATGACGCCGGCGCCGACTACGGCCAACCGGTAGTCGTTGAGCGATGGACTGTCCTGCTTCACGGCGTTGGCGTATCCCGCCCCCGCCAGGGCGGCCCCGCTTATCCAGGTCAGGTTGCGCACGACGTGGCCGGCTATTACCAGGGCCATGGCGTCGCCGTGCTGCTTTCCGTAGCGCGCCAGCGAGAACCTGATGACCTGCAACTGGACCGCCACGGAATCGGCAAAAGGTGAAGCGGCCAGCCTGACCGTCTCTGAGGGAAGCTCGGCCAGCCGCCTGTCAATGGAATCAAGCCGGGCTTCCAGCGAGGTTGGCTTCACGACCACCGCAGGGGAAGGAGAAACCGCTTTCTTCACTTTCTTTTTCTTTACGACCTTCTTGGCAGGCACGGCGGCGGTAGTTCCCGCCGCGGGAGCCGGGGCTACCGCGGTTCCAGTGGTGGCAGGCGCCGCAGCGGGAGCCGCCGCTGCTGGTGCGGCTGCCGGGGCAGGCGCTGCTGCCGGGGCGGGGGCTGGCGCAGGAGCCGCGGCGGGTGCAACTGGTGCGGGCGCGGCCGCCGGAGCCGCGGCAGGAGCGGAAGCCCCCGGCGCATCTGCGGCGCCTGCCGGAATGCCGGCAAGTATCGCCGCGAAAGACACCACCGCCACCAACATTAACTGTCTAAGCATCATTGCCTCCTTGTCCGGCCCTTTCCCCTTCCTAATTGATTGTATGCGCCAGCCGCGCACCCGACAACCCCCCCGCCGCGACCACCGGGTGGGTCCCCGAAACAAAGGCTACAATGTATTCCATGCAGAACCCGGAAATCGCCGCAATCCTCGAGCGAATTTCCGAATTGCTTGAAGTAAAGGGGGAGATCCGGTTCAAGATCCAGGCCTACCAGAAGGCGGCGCGGGCGCTGGAGAACCTGGACCGGCCGGCCGCGGAATTGCACGCCGAAGGCGGGCTCAAGGCCCTGACGGGCATCCCCGGCATCGGCGAGGGCATCGCGAAGAAAATCGAGGAGCTCCTGGCCACCGGCCGCCTGAAATACTACGAGGAACTGAAGGCGGAACTTCCAAAGGGCGTCGAGGAACTCCTCGAAGTCCCCCATCTCGGCCCCAAAACCGCCGTAATGCTCGCGGAAAAACTCCGGGTTACGGGAGTCGCTTCCCTGGAAAAGGCCCTGCGAGGACACCGTGTCGCGCCCCTTCCGCGGATGGGCGAGAAAATGGAGGAGAAACTCCTCAGGGGCGTTGAAATCTGGAAGCGGGGGCAGGAACGGATGCCGCTGGGCGAGGCCCTTCCGCTCGCGAAGGAAATCTCCGGGTCGCTGGCAGGAATACCAAGCGCACCGGGAGTTGAATACGCCGGGAGCCTGCGGCGCATGAAGGAGACCGTCGGCGACCTGGACTTCCTCGCCTTCCCCCGCAAGCCGGCCGATGCGCCGGCCGTCATGGACGCCTTCGTCTCCCTCCCGCAGGTGACCCAGGTCACCGCCCGGGGGGAAACCAAGGCCCAGGTCCGGCTCGCGGCCGGGCGGCGGACTGTGGACGCCGACCTGCGCGTCGTGGAGCCCGCTTCCCGCGGGGCGGCGCTCCACTACTTCACCGGCTCGAAGGCGCATAACATCCTGGTGCGCGAACTTGGCGTGAAAAGGGGGCTCAAGATAAGCGAGTATGGCGTCTTCCGGGGCGCGAAAAGGGTCGGCGGGGCAACCGAGGAGGAAATCTTCCGCTCTGTGGGCCTTCCCTTCATCCCACCGGAGATACGGGAGGGCGCTGGCGAGGTCGAAGCCGCCGCGGCGGGCAAACTGCCCAGGCTCGTGGAAGAGGGCGACCTGCATGGCGACCTGCATATCCATTCCGACTGGAGCGACGGCTCCCAGCCCCTCGCGGAGCTGGCCGAGGCGGCCCGGAAGCTGGGCTACGAATACCTCGCCGTAACCGACCATTCCCAAGCCGTCAGGATTGCCAACGGGCTTACCCCCGCCCGCCTCAGGGTCCGCAACAAGGAAATCGACCGGCTGAACTCAAAGCTCCGGGGCATCCGGCTCCTTAAGGGGGCCGAGGTGGATATCCTCAAGGACGGTTCGCTGGATTATCCGGACGAGGTTCTCGCCGGGCTGGACGTTATCATCGCCTCGGTCCACTCCGGCTTTAACCTGCCCGAAGCGGAGCAGACCAGGCGGGTGGTCCGGGCGCTGGGAAACCGGTATGTCACCATACTGGGACACCCCACGGGACGGCTCATCGGCGAGCGCGAGGCCTACCCCATCGATATCGGCGAGGTCATCCGCGCCGCGGCGGATAACGGCAAATGCCTCGAGCTGAACGCCCAGGTCCAGCGGCTCGACCTGGCCGACATCCATCTCCACCGGGCCAAGGAAGCCGGCGCCATGGTGGCCATCGATTCCGACGCCCACCACGTCTCCTTCCTGCCCGTGGCCCGGAAACTTGGCGTGGCGATGGCGCGCCGCGGTTGGCTGGAGGAAGGAGACGTCCTGAACGCGCTTCCCCTTTCCGCACTCCTGAAGAAGCTGGGGCGCGGCCGATGATTCCGCTTCGCGACGACGTTCCGCACCACCGGGCTCCGGTCATTACCATCGTCATCATCGCCGCCTGCGCCATCGTATTCCTTTTCGAGCTGGCGCTTGGTGACGAAAGACAGGAGGTCTTCCTGCACCTGGGCGGGCTGGTGCCGGCACGCTACACCAACCTGAATTGGGCCGCCTGGGTCGGGTATCCCCCATCCTGGCTCCCCTTCGTTTCGCACATGTTCCTGCACGGCGGCTGGCTCCACCTCCTGGGTAACATGTGGTTCCTCTGGTTGTTCGGTGACAACGTGGAAGACCGGCTGGGCCGCGTCCGCTATCCGTTGTTCTACCTGCTGTGCGGCCTGGCGGCCGGACTTACCCAGTTCTTCCTAACGCCCGGCTCGAAGGTTCCCCTCATCGGGGCCTCGGGGGCCATATCCGGCGTGATGGGTGCCTACATCGTCCTCTACCCGCGCGCCCGCATCCTAACCGTCATACCAATCTTCGTTTTCCTCCAATTCATCCAGGTCCCGGCGTTCGTTTTCCTGGGCCTTTGGTTCATCATCCAGCTCCAGAGCGGCGCGCTCTCCCTTTCAGCCGAGTCGGCCAGTTCGGGCGGAGTGGCTTTCTGGGCGCACGTCGGCGGTTTCATAACGGGGATAATCCTCCTGCGCCTGATGGCCCCGGCCCGTCCGCCATGGATCAGGAGGCGGGCGTGATTACGCTCGCCGTCGGATATGTCATTCTTGGCGTCGGGGCGGGAATCTACGGCTCGATAATCGGGCTGGGTGGCGGGGCAATTATCGTTCCGGTCCTCCTGCTTGTTTTTCATATGGATATCCGCCATACCGTCGCGGTTTCCCTGATGGCCGTCTTCGCCAATGCGCTCTCCGGCTCGCTCGCCTACGCCCGCCAGAAACGTATCGACTACAGATCCGGCCTTTGGTTCGCCGGAATGGCAATACCCGGCTCGCTGGCCGGAACATTAATCGTCCCTTTCGTGCCCGCGAAAATCTTCACCATGATATTCGGCGGGCTGTTCGCCATCGTTTCGGTGTTCCTCTTCCTGAAGCCGTCCGGTTTCCAGGACGGCGGGTGCCACAGACCCGGCAAGGCGAGAATCATCCGGGATTCCCGCGGGCACACCTTCCGGTACCGCGTCAGCCTCGCGCGCGGCCTCCCCTTCTCCTTCGTCGCGGGGTGCCTCTCCTCCCTGCTGGGAATCGGCGGCGGGGTCCTCCACATGCCGGCGATGATTCTCTGGCTCGGCTTTCCCCACCACATCGCCGTGGCCACCTCGCAATTTATCATCACCATATCCGCCTTCATCGGCTCCTGCGTCTTCCTCGCCCAGGGCCAGGTCCTCCCCGGTCCCGCCATAGCCATAGCCGCCGGCGCCATCATCGGCGCCCAGGTCGGCGCCCGAATAACCCGCCACCTGTCCGGGAACTGGTTGTCGCGCCTCCTCGCGCTGGCGCTGGCCGCCGTCGGCATCCGTATGCTCCTGATGTCGTGGTGGGGCCATTGAGTCGCGCCGCCGCCGCCCCGTTCCAGCTCGTCCAATACCGCCGCGATTGGGAGGCGATTTCCGTGCGCCTGCGGGATTCGCTCCGGAAAGGCCGGCCGCTCCTGGCGGTGGACATGGAATCCAACGGCTTCTTCCATTATCCCGAACGGGTTTGCCTCATCCAGTTGTGCACGGAAACCGAGACTGTCATCCTCGACCCGTTCGGCGTGGAAGACCTTGCTCCGCTGGGCGACATCTTTGCGGACGGCAAGATCGAAAAGGTGTTTCACGCCTGCGATTACGACCTGCGTTCGTTCGACCGGGACTACGGATTCCGCTTCCGCAACCTCTTTGACACCTATGTCGCCGCACAATTGCTCGCCCCGGAAACCCCCGGGCTGGCCGGGGCACTCGGGAAATATCTGGATGTCGTCATGGAAAAATCCGCCAAGCTCCAGCGGTCCGACTGGTCCCGGCGACCGCTCGCGCCCAACGCGCTTGAATACGCCGCGTTGGACGTCACGCACCTCGCCGCCCTGCGGGACGCCATGACGCGCGGACTGGAGGAAAAGGGGCGGCTCGGATGGGCGGAGGAGGAATTCTCCGTTTTGGAAGGAATCCGGTTCGACCCTCCCCCGCCGCCCGAGGAAGCCTGCTTCTCCGCCAAGGGAACCTTCGATCTCTCCCCGGAGGAACTGGCGGTCTTCCGGGAACTCTACCTGGTCCGCGAGGCCGAAGCTCGGCGGATAGACCGCCCGCCATTCAAGGTGGCCGGGAACGATTTCCTGCTGGAGGTTTCGCGCAATCCGCGACGGCCCCTGCGTGAGTTTGGGGGCGTCAACCGCGGATGGCTGGAGCGGTCGGAACGGGCACTCCGCGACGCCATCGAGCGCGGCAGGCGGGCCGGCCCGGTCACTCACCCGTCACGGATGAAGCGCAGTCCCAACCCGTGGCGGGACGACTCCTCCGCCCGCTGGCGGCGGCTCAAGGAGGCGCGCCAGCGCAAGGCGGCCGAGCTGAACATCGCGCCCTCCACGCTCTGGCCCGCCGCCTGCATCGACCGCCTCGCGCTGGACCCCTCTATCGCGGAGCGGGAACTCGCCGGCCAGAACGAATTCGGCGTCCGCAACTGGCAAAGGGAGGTGCTCGGCCCCGAGTTGCGAAAAGTCTTAGACAGTATTTAAGGTTCTTCCGGATATTCCATGGGTTGGCGTAAGGTCAGAAAGCGTATTGGGGCGGTAGTCCTGGCCTCTGTACCCTCTCCCCGAAGGGGAGAGGGTAGGGTGAGGGAACTGGAGAGCATGGAGAAATCCGGTTTTTCTTTTCCAGGCCCCTCACCCTGTCCGGCCGGGACTCCCTCTCCCGCTGGACCCTGAGCGAACCTTGTGAGTCGAAGGGTGCGGGAGGCTTATGGCCGACAATCCATGCCTTACCCACGAAAATGCCTGAAGTGCCGTAATTAATTGCACCAAGTCATGTATTTCCATACGCACTGTCCGGCGGATAAATGCCCCGGCCCTCCCCGAAATAAGATTCGTATACGTGCTGGTAGACGGCCTCGCACTTTTGGGCGAAGACAGGGCGTGCTATTGTCGGAGGCAGTTTGTCCAGCATCTCCTCGATGCAAACCCGCACCGCCGCCCTTGTCTGTTGGCGCATCCGCCAAGCAGTTGACCGCCTGCCATCCGAGCCGGGAGAGCAGATCGATGGCTGGCCGCTCGACCGTTTCTTCCTCAGAGTACTTCACTCGAACCAGCTCTTGCGGTTGTTTTCCCCGGCGCAGGCGCCGTTCACCGCGGACAGATGGGCGGCGCTCAGGTACCCCGCCGCGCCACCAACCTGGCCGCGGCGGGCTCCGTGATACGCGCAGTGGTTTCCTCCAGCAAGAGGCCGGCCAGTTGCATCGGCTGGATCCGCACGCCGGCACGCCTCGAAGTGGCGACCGCCACCTGCGAAAGACGGCGTAACGTACGCGGGGCGAGGGGAACCAGCCGCCTCTGCGTCCATCGCGGCTCGGTTGGCCGGCCGCCGCCGACCGGGACCTTAAAGCGGGCGGCCACTTCGGCGGCGAGCCCCACTGCCCCCCAGACTCCACTGTCCGCCACCACGCGCCCACGACGCTTCGCACCCAGTCCGCGGGCAATCCGCTCGATGTCCAAACGCTGATTCATGTCTCACTCCTTTCCAAAGTTCCGGATCGCCAGGTACTCGTTATCGTTCACCAGCCCGACTTCACCCTGACGAGTTTCGCGGCCCATCGCGCGGCAGAAGCGGCCCAGCGCGGCCAGATTCCGATCATTCGACAGATCGGCCGGTGTCGTATAACAATGCAATACAACGGGTTCATCCTGCACGAGAACCCCGCCACGTTCGTCGTCCCGCCAGACGCCCCGGGCGCGCGGGAATGCGGTTGCGCCGCCGAACAGGCGACCGAGCACATTGAGCGCCGTCCGCACCCATCGGCTCTGATCCACCCGGGTCCGCCCGTCCCTTTCCACGCTGGGCACAAAGAGCACGAGAAGGACGGCCTTGCGACTCACCGCCCGCAGCCTGCCAGGATGCCAGCCCCGTCTCCTCATACGATCAATATAGATCGAAACCGGACGCCGGCGCAATCCGCCGGAGGAGACAAGCAGGGAAAAGGCACGTCCCCATACCCTCCATGGCCGAGTCTTCGGGACACCTTCAGGCGGGCAAACAGGACATCAAAACCCGGCCCTCTGAAAGCCTTTTCGCGCATTTCGTCCATTTACCCGGGATTCCGGGTAATTCCACCCCGGCCCCTATTGTCGAACGGGAGATCGAACCTGGTAGAGAACCCCCGGAACGCCCCAAATTTCTGTGGTAACGTAGCTGATCATGCCGCTCGCCCAAGCGAAGATTGCGACCAGGTTCATTTCCAATTCATGTCCACGTATGGACAGAAATAACCTTGTAAATCAATGGTTTAACAAAGCAGGACCATTTCTCGTTTCTGTTTCATTTCCACCGCGTTTCCACCACATTTCCACCTGATTTCCACAGACGATTATATCCCACTGCGGGTTATCGGCAACGATAAAGCATTGCCATTCAACGGTTTAATGTGTATTTCATATTTACTACCTCATGAAGTAGTAAATGTCCGGTGCGCCGCCCCTGCGGCCCGGATTCCAACCTGTCCGCCTATTTTTTCCTTCCCTGTATGTGCGATAGGGAAGCTCGGGGTGGTCGGCTCGTGATTAGCCTGCCCCCCTCCGAATAACCCTCCTCGCGGCCCTCCAGCTCCCCGACCAGCCTCGTCCGCCACGGCGCGACCCGCTCCGGCGAGGAGTCCGCGAGGTCGCGCAGTTCGTTGGGGTCGTTCGCGAGGTCAAACAACTGCTCCCGCCCGGTTCCGCTCCACCAGACGTATTTTTCCCTGCCGTCGGTAAGCCACTGGACGGACTGGCCGAACGCGGCGTGCTCGCCATGGATGTACTGCCGCCATTCCGGCTTCTCTCCCCGCGCGAGGGGCAGAACACTGCGGCCTTCCACCGTTTTCGGTACCGGCAACCCGGCGCAATCCAGCAGGGTCGGCATGACATCCCGCAGTTCGACCGGTTCACCGGCCATGGCGTTCCGCCCGATTCCGCTCCCCTCCGGCCCCCTCAGCAACAGCGGCACGCGCGCGGAACCCTCGTATGGCACGGACTTGCGGAAGAAACCATGGTCGCCCAGCATCTCGCCGTGGTCGGAAACAAAGCAGATATATGTGTTCCCCTCCAGCCGCAGGTCGTAGAGGGTTTCGAAGAGCCGGTTCAACTGGTGATCGATGTGGGTCATGTGGCCGTAGTAGCCTGCGCGGGCCCGGCGCAAGAGGCGCTCCGGGATTATCCCCCACTGGGTGTCGGGACGGAAGCGGTTCAGCCACGGGTCGGATCCGTCGAACTTCCGTCCGGTGAGCCGTTCCAGGTTCCCCGGCACGGCCCATTCACCCATCGGCGGGGGGGGCATCTCCGCGTTGATGTATTGGTCAAAGGCCCACTGCGGCGGGTCATAGGGCGGGTGCGGCCGGTGGAACGAGACGAAAAGAAAGAAGGGCCGTCTGCGATCCCGATGCCGGAGGAACTCGATGGATTTCGTGGCCACGAAGTTGGTGTGGTGAACATGCTCCGGTTTGTCCCACGGGCGGGCCACGTAGGAATTGCAGTTGATGCCGTGTTCGAAGGCGTCGGCGGCCCGGCCCATCTGTTTGCGGAGCCATGGATAGTAATCGTTGATGGTGTCGTAGTCCCTGACGTTCCGCCGGGAGAAGTGCAGCGGACCGTCGGCGAGGACCACCCGCTGGAAACCCACCCTGTTGCGCTCCGGATAGACGTGCATCTTGCCAACCGCCTGGGTCTGGTATCCGTGGCGGGTGAACTCGCCCGCAAGCGTTACCGGGTAATTCCACGCCACCCCGTCCTGATAACCCACCCGGCCGTGGGAGCGCTGGGTCAGGCCGGTAAAGAGCGCCGCTCGCGCGGCGATGCAGGTGGGCGTGGCTGAATATGCACGGGTGAACCGGACACCCTCGAGGGCCATCTGGTCGAGCCAGGGGGTGTGGACCACCGGGTGCCCGTCGATGGACAGGCAGTCCCCCCGCCACTGGTCAACGCAAACCAAAAGGATGTTCGGACGCGATGCTGCCTTCATGGCCGGCCTCCTCCTACCAGCGGCGGTTGAAATCATGTGGTACAACATCCCCCGTTTCGAGGAAGAATGTCAGCAGCCGTTCCTTCATCCCGGATGCCACTCCAGCCAGTGCAGGGTCGCTCGCGCGATTTACCCGCTCCTGGGGATCTTCCCCAAGATGATACAACTCGTCGCCTTCATAAAGCCTCCTCACATACTTCCACTCGCGGGTCCGGCACATGACCGCCTTGGTGTGCTCCGGAATGCTTGCCTGCAGGGAAACGCGGGGCCAATACAGGTTCTTCTCGGTATGGGCGTCCGGTTGGTTGAATTCCTGGCAATACACCTCATCCCGCAGCCGCCCCCCCTCGCAAAATACGGCGTCCCGCAGTTCCTCCGTCTCCCCGGCAATAAGCGGCAGGAGGGACCGCCCGAAATGGGAATGGCGGGGGCGGATTCCCGAAATGGATTCCACCGTGGCGGGCACGTCCACCAGTTCCACCAGGGCGTCGCAGACCCGTGGTCGAACCGGAAAACCCCCCGGGGACTTTACGATGAGGGGAACGCGGGACAGGCAATCCTCGAAGGTGTTCTGGGTTTTTTCCACCAGCCCGTAATCGCCGGTGAAATCGCCGTGGTCCGAGAACATGAAGAGCGCGGTCGAATCCCACCACCCCCCGCAACGCAGCGCCTCCACCAGTAGTCCCAACTGGTGGTCGAGGCGCGCGCACATGGCGTAATAGGTGCGCCGCAATTCCCGCCAGCGTTCCTCCGTCCAATCCTTAAGGCGTTGGCGCGACCAGACTCCCCGGAGCAGGGATGGCTTCCCTGTCCAATCCGGAGGGGTTGGAACACGCGGAGGAACCCTGAGGGGGTCAACCATCGAGTAGAACGGGTCCTCAACAGCATAGGGCGGGTGAGGGCTTCCCAGCGGAAGGTAAATACAGAACGGGCGGTCGCCCCTCCAGTTCTTCACGAGATCAACGGCCCCCATGACGTTCGCCCAATCCCAGTCGTCGTAATGGCCGCTGGACGGGTCGTGCTCCAGTCTCCCCAGGTAAAAGGAGTACCAATTGTCCCCCTGTGGGTCCCCCCGCCATCCGTCCCAGGAATGGGGGTCCTTTTTCGTTGGCAGCGTCTCCGGGGAGTATTTCACGTCGCAGAATTCCGCATACCCCGATTCCGCGGGAATTACGTCGTTCTTTCCGCCCCACCAGACGAAGTATCCCTCCTGGCGGAGCGTCCTCAGGAGCATCGGCTCGTGGGAACGGAGCATGTGGTACATAGTCCGGTGCCCGTTCACGTGTGGGTACCAGCCGGTCATGAAGGAACACCGCGAGGGCGTACACACGGTGTTCTGGCAGAACGCGTTCCTGAAAGAAACCGCCGAGTCGCGGACCAGCCCGTCGAGGACGGGGGTCACGGCCCCCAGGTTGCCCATGTGCCCGAGAATGTCGCCACGCCACTGGTCCGGGTTGAACAGGATGATGTTGGGACGGCTTCCCTTCACGGGCCTATTCTACCCCGGCGCGATTTGGGCCCCACCCGGGCCCGGGGCCGTCGCTAATCCAGTCCCAACCGCCCGAATTCCTCTGGCGGTGCATCGTTCTCGCACATTAGGCGGACAAGGTGTCCAATCATCCTCTTCTCCGCTTCCGGGTCCTTTAGCGGCCTTTCCTGGCCGGGATCCTTTTCAAGGTCATAGAGGAGTGAACCGAAGCTATGGGAGTTCTGCCAAGCCCCGCCCGGGGTACGCAGAACCTTTACGCCTTTGGAGAATGAAAATGGCCCGGCCAAATCCGCCTGGCGCAGTTCCGCCAGACTGAAGAACCCGCGCATATTTGTCGGCATGAGCGTGTAGTTAAAGAGCGGCTTGTTGTCGGGCCTTGCCGCAGCGCGCATGTAGACCCGGCGCCCGTCAGTCACGTTGACGTGGCCGCCAAAGACGCCGAAAAGCCCCGCCTCCCGCACCGGCACGTCCGCCGCCACCGCCCCTTCGAGCGGCTTGCCCTGCATGTCCGGCGTCCGGGGAACGCCGAAGAATTCCAGCAGGGTCGGCGCGATATCGATGGTTTGCACCAGCGCCTTCCGCCGTTCCCCGTGCTTCCCCGCCCGCGGGTCCCAGATGAATAACGGGGTATTGGCGACCTCGTTCCAGAACGGCTGGGCGCACTTGGCCCACCAGCCGTGCTCCCCCAGCAGGAACCCGTGGTCGGTGTTCACGATGAGCATCGTGTCCTTCCAAAGGTCCAGCGCGTCCATGGCCTCAAGCACCTTCCCGAGGTAGTGGTCGCACATAGAAACGAGCGCCGCGTAGGCCCGGCGGCATTCCTCGACCTCCTCCGGCTTTTCCTCCACCTTCCAGTAATTCGGCCAATCGAACAGCGGAACCCCGGGATTCCGCGGATACAGGTCGCGCCATGCTTTCTGGGTGAAGAACGGTTCGTGGGGATCGAAGGTCTCGATCGTCAGGAACCACCGGTCGTGCGCCGCGTTGTTCCGCATGAATTCAAGGCCATTGGCGAAGGTGATGGCCTGCGGCATCTTCTCCTCCGCGTCCAGGTGTTTCCGGTTTATCCAATCCTGCCGGCTGTAACTTCCCCGGTCCGGGTTGGCGTTCTTCGGCATGGGCGGTTCGCCGAGGTCGCCCTTCCACGGTTCCCCCTCCTGCCCGCGCGACATTTCCCAGGTGGAATAACGGTTGTGGTAGGTGCATCCCCCGTCCTCCCAGTAGTGGTAATGGTCGCTGGTCAGGTGCGTATGCACCCCCGCCTTCCCGAGCATTTCCGGCATCGAGTCGTCGAATGGCTCCAGCGGGCCCCAGGAACGGTGCAGGAAGTTGTAGCGTCCGGTATGCAGTTCGCGGCGCGCCGGCATGCAGGGCATGCTCCCGACATACGAGTTCTCGAAGGTGACAGTTCTTTCCGCCAGGCGGGAAAAGTTCGGCGCCTTCACCCAGTCGCAGCCGTAGGGAGGCAGGAGCCGCCGGTTCAGCGAGTCGAACATGACCATTATCGCCTTCATGAAAGCGCCTTCATCCCGGACGGGCCGTGGAACAGAATTTCTCCCAGGCCGCAGCCACGTCGAACGAATCCGGCGAGTCATAGGCGACAACCGAATAGAGGTTCTCGTATTTCTCGCCGCGCCTGAGGGTCCGCCCCTCGCGCAGGAAGGGATTGAGCGCAACGGTGCCGTAGGACCGGGAAAAGAGCGGCTGGGGGCCGTGCTTGCGATGCGTCATGATGGCGACCCCGGCGTCATGGCCGCCAATTCGTCCGCGCGTATCCAGCCAGAATCCGTCTGTGCCGTATATCCCCTCCGTACCGGAGATGCCGTTGGAGGCGCTCACCTTCCCTCCCTGGTCCTCGCTCAGAACGTCGAGCACCCGCACGTGGAAAAAGGCGTGCTTTTCCATCGCCATTTTCGCCTCCGTCAGCGGGGTCGTGATGGAAGAGAATACATCAACCCGGTTCGCCTTTTCGCCGGGGATTATCCGGTAGGTCCTCGTTTCTTCGAGGAGGGTTGGGCCGTCGATTTTGTCCCAGTGAACGCGGGTTTCCAGCACACCCTCATCGCCCTCACCGTGGAAGGAGGCCTCGACCGTCCGGATGAGTCCGGTGTTTCCCTCGTCAGTATAAAAGTTGGTGCCGTTGATGTCGGCGTGCGCAATCCACACCGCCTTGTGGTGCGGCATGGTGTGCCCCCCCTGCTCCGTGACGGGAATCCCCCGCGGGGTCACGAGCGGGTGGATACTGGGCCTCTTCTGACGGAGCCAGTAGGCCTCCTCGGGCGGGGCGGAATTCAGGCAGAGGACGAGTTTCCCGTCGGCGAGCACCTTGTAACGGCGGAAGAACCCCTCAAACTGCGGAAGGCACTCCACTTTCATGTCCGCTTCATGATAACCAATTCCCCGGTCCGGGCATGGAAGCGGTCGCTACTTGCCGTATGCGGCCCTTGGCATGCAGCACTTCTTGAATTTCCTGCCGCTTCCGCACGGGCAAGGATCATTGGGGCCGGGTTTCCCCGTCCCGGTTGCGCCACGCCGCGAGGCCCTTACCTCCTGCGCCATCTCCTTAAAACCAGGAAGGGCATGGGCGTAGAAAGTCTTCCAGCCCTCGCAAAGCCAGGAAACCTCTCCCGGCGCCCGCCGGTGCTTCTGGCAGTCGCCGGCGCAAAGACCCCCGAACTCGCAGGAGGCGCATTTTCCGTGCCACGCCGCCTTCCTCCCGCCGAAATCCCGGTAGACGGGCGACTCGAGAAGGGCTGGCCAGCCGTTGCCCACAATGTTCCCCAGCTTCCACTCCTCCTCCACGAAGAAGTCGCAGGGATAGACGTCGCCGTTGTGCTCCACCACGAAATACTGCCGGCAGTCGCGCTCCATGGTGCACAGGACCCTTTTCCCATCCACCAGCATATTGAGGACGGCGTCAAAAAGCCGGACGGAAACCTGCCCGGGATCCCGCCGCCACCCGTCGAAAATCCGGCAAAGGAACTCCCCCCACTCCCCGCCCCGCACGGACCAGGGAAGGGGATTCCCGTCGGGCCCGAACTCCACGCACGGGATGTACTGGTGCCAGTTGAACCCGTTGGCGCACAGGAAGGCATAGACCTTCTCCGGCTCCCGCACGTTCGCGGCGCTCACCAGGGTCAGGATGTTGAAATCCGTTCCCGCGTCCCGCAGGAGCCGGGCCGCCCGCATGGAATCCATATAGGAGCCGGCCCCGGCCGGATTGCGCCGGAAACGGTCGTGCAGCTCCGGCGGGCCGTCCAGACTGAGTCCGACCAGGAAATTGAACCGGGCGAAATGCCCCGCCAGCCCGGGCGTCAGGAGCGTCCCGTTGGTCTGCAGCCCGTTGGCCACCTCGGCGCCGGCCCGGCCGTGCTTCTGCTGGAGGTCCGTAACGGCCCGGAAGAAATCCTCCCCCATGAGCAGGGGCTCGCCGCCCTGCCATCCGAACGAATGCTGGGGCTGTTCAGTGGCGAGGTATCCCTTCACCAGCAGTTCCAGTGTTTCAGCGGCCATCCGGTGCCGGGGCGTCCCGGGATAGAGGGCGCGCTTGCCGAGGTAAAAGCAGTATTCGCAGCCGAGGTTGCAGTCCGGCCCCGCCGGTTTCACGAGAAGGGAAAACGGTTTCACCGGGCCACCCCTAGCCCTTTACCGTGAAACCCTTCGCCGCCAGCAGCGGGCGCACCCTTTCGCGCACGTCCCCCTGGAGAAAGATGGTCCGCTCCTTGAAGGTTCCGCCAGTGGCCAGGGTCCGTCGAAGTTCCGTGGTGAGTTCAGCCATCAGCCGCTTCTCCCTCGTTAAACCCTCCACCACGGTGACGGTCTTCCCCGCCCTGCCCTGTTTCTCGATGCGCATCCGCAGGGTTTCCACTGATCACCTCAATCCACTATCGTGTGCAACGGACTGCCCGCGAACCCTCTCAGGGGCGCATGAGCGCCCGCGGCTAGTGGAATGTTTATTGATTGTGCGCCTGGGCGGTGAGGGACACCGCGCGCGTAGCGGTCGAAGCATTATTGGAGGCGGCGAAACGCCGCTACGCGAACGGCGCACCAGCCGACTGCATTCGGGAGAGGGACGTGCAACGGCGAGGGGTGAGGAGCTGTCCCCCGCGACGAACGCCCCGCCGTTGGGGGAGGAGGGCTGATAATGTTCCCATTTCACAACGCGATGTTATCATAGGTGGAATGCATCAGCGCCGGAGGGTTCGCCAGTGAGCGCCGAAAGGGGCCCCGTGGGGGGGCCGCCGGTGGTCTGGATGCCGAACGTGGAGGCGCTCATGCTCCTCGTGAACCTGACCGACGAGGGAGCCCGCTACCAGCCGAAGGCGATGAGTCCGGTCCGGCGCGCGGCGCGCCTCCGCTACGACGCGCGCCGCTCCGTCCCCGCCGTGGTCGAGACCGGCGCGCTCCTCCGCGACGGGTTCTGGCTGGACGCCGTTTCCGAGGTCGCGCTGGCCGCCGACGCGCTGCCCAAGACCGGCTTCTCCTATCCGCTGTCGCGCGAAACCATGGAAAAGGCCGCGGCGGCGGCCCTTAACTTCGACCCCTCGGAGGGCCTTTCCCGGCTCGAGCGCTGGCTGACCCAGGCCGCCGACTTCATCCAGCGCGAGGAGTTCCCGGAATTCCTGCGCACCCATTCCGGGGCGTACCGCGAAGCCGTGGCCCAGCTCGAGGAGGCGCTTACCGGCGTCTCGTTCACCGGCGAGATGGAACAGTTCTTTGGCGTCCGGCACCGCAGCTACCTGAATGTGGCTTCCCTGCTCGTTCCCGCGGGCTTTTCGTTCGGATTTTCGGTGTCCACGCCCGACGGACCCCTGGCCTTCCACGTGGCGGGGCCCTTCATCGGGACTGACGGTAAGCTGACGTTCACCGACCGCTCCCAGGCCGAGGTCTCCTCACACCGGGAGTTCGTCCGGGCGTTCGTGAAACCCGTCCTCTCCCGCCGCCGGCTCGACACCCGCCCTTTTGCGGACGCGTTCGAGCGGGCCCGCGATTACATGAAACGGCTTGGGTACGAGGACCCCATGCCCTGCCTGGAGGACCACCTAGTGCAGGCCGTCGAGGCCAGCCTGATGGCGCACCGCGGCGAGCGGGCCCTCGCCGGGGCGCTCCTCCAGTTCGACGAGGAAAGCGGCTTCATCTTCACGCGGGCGTTCATCGAAGGGCTTTCCCATTACGAGTCGCACCGCACCGAATACCGCGACTTCGAGGCTTTTTTCCCGACGTTAATGGACCTTTTCGTCCAGTTGCGCGGCTCCTGAGGGCCGCGCCAGCGCCGGACTTCACGCGACAAAAGGAGGGGCTTTGATGCCTGAAACGGAAAGCACGGGGGAAGCCGCCGGGAAAGGAACCTCCGATGCACAAATCATATCCATACTCGCCCTCGGAGTGCTGATGGTCGCCCTCGACATCGCCGTGGTGGCCCCTATCCTGCCCGCCATCCAGCGCGAGTTCCATCTGACCATCCGGCAGCTCCCCTGGATAATCGGCTCCTATATCATCGCCAACCTCGCGGCCCGTCCAATCCTGGGGAAGTTGTCTGATATTTTGGGCCGTCGCATGGTGTTCGCCGGGTCAGCCGTCATCTACGCGGCCGGGGCCCTCGTCTCGTTCCTTTCACCCTCCTTCGGCCTCCTGCTGGCGGGACGCGCCCTGCAGGGATTCGGGAACGGCGGCATCTTCCCCGTCGCCTCCGCCGCGGTGTCCGACTTCCTCCCGCCCGAGCGGCGGGGCCGGGCCCTGCACATCATGGCCTCGGCTATCGGCATCGCCTTCCTGGTCGGCATACCCGCGGGGGGCCTGCTGTCCCTGCTGGGCTGGCGGTGGGTGTTCGCGGCGGGCGTCCCCGTGGCTTTCGCAATCGCGCTCGCGGCGGTTTCGACCATCCCCTCAACCCCGCGCCGGCAGGTCCGGACCCTCGACCTTCCGGGCACAATTTTCCTGGTCCTCATGGCCTCGGCGGCGGCGCTGGGGCTCAATACCATTGACTTCTCTTCGCCCCTGGCCAGCTTCAAAACGATATCCGTATGGCCGCTCTTCGCCATCTTCCTCGCCGCCCTGCTCATCCTTGCCCTGCTGGAGCGCAAGGCGGAGGAACCCGTCTTCCGTCCCGGCATACTTCACGGATGGCGGATGAAACTGGGGGCCCATCTCATCCTCGGGGTTGGTGTCCTGGAGGTGGGAGTCGTCTTCCTGCCCGTATACGCCGTGACGGCCCTGGGGGCGCCGGATATTACCGCCTGGCTCCGCCTCCTGCCATTTCTGGCCGTGATGGCAATAGCCACGCCTTTCACTAATCCCCTGGGGGGCCGCCGCGGCACGCGCTGGGCCGTTGTGGGCGGCGCCCTGCTGGTGGGCGCGGCCATGCTGGCCTTCGGCCGCATGGACCTGACTTCCTCCGCCTTCTACATCGCCGGCGCCGTGGCCGGGCTGGGATTCGCACTCCTGCTCTCCCCCTCCCTGCGCCACAAGGCCATCGGCGACCTGCCGCCCGATGACCATCCCGCGGCCCAGCGCCTCATCTTCATCTTCAACGTATTGGGACGGCTCGTGGGCGCCGCGGCCTTCGGGGCGCTGGCCGCAAGCTGCGAGGACGCCTTAACCGGCTTCCGCCACGCCTATATGGCGCTTGCTTGCTTCGCCCTCCTCGTCTCCCTGCTCTCGCTGCTGCTCAGCTCCCGCCAAACCGCCGAGGCGTAACCCTTCAGGGGCTGAACGGCTCCGCCCGGTCGATAATCCTCCGGAACATCGCCCGCCGGTCGCCCAGCCGCGGGTCGCCGGTAAGGTACTGCCCGTTGCCGGTCATGACGAGGCATTCCCGGGCGCGGGAGAGCGCCACGTTCACCAGCCTGGGGTCGGCGGTCAGCGGCCCCGGCTCGACGTTGCTGTCGGTGAAGTCCACCACGATTACCCGCCGCTCAGCACCCTGGAACGAGTGGATGGTGGAGACGCGCACCCGGGCCGCCGCCCGGGGGAAATCCCGGCACGCGGAGTCGATGGCGTGCCGCACGCACACCACCTGCGCGTTGTAGGGGACGATGACCCCGATGTCTTCCCCGGCGACGTCCGCCTCCAGCGCCCGCCGGACCGCCCGGGCCGCCGCCTCGGCGTGCACGCGGTTGAAGCGCCGCTCCGAACACACCCAGGCCCGCCCCCCGGCCTCCTCCACCGCCCCGCCGGAGTCGCAGAACAGCACCCGGGCCGGAAACCCGGGAAGTTCCGGAACGGGCGCCGCCGCCGAGCGGAGGCGGCCGCCGTAGAAGGAGTCGCTGACCAGCCCGCCGATTTCCTCCTGCATCCGGTACTGCGTGTCGAGGAAGGCCACCCGGGGGTCGTCGATGTCGCCTATGCCGGCCCGGTCGAACACCGAGTCGCGGAACCACTCGTTGGGCTCCGCCGCGTCCTCGGGATAAACCGGGGGCAGCTGTGACGGGTCCCCGCCGAGCACCAGCGCCTCCCGGGCGTGGCACGCCGCCACCGCGAGGTTGGGGACGTTGGCCATCGAGACCTCGTCGGCCAGGACCGCATCCAGCATGCGCGGGTCCTCCGGACCAGGCGAGGCCAGCTTGGTGAAGGTGGCAGCCACCAGGTCCGCCTTCCGCACGTGGATGAACCAGTCGTAGCCGCACTTCCTGCCGCCGAACTCGTCGTAGTTGTAGCGGGCCCGGCCGAACCTGCGGACCTTCTCGTCCATCGTCCTGCCCAGCCGGGCGACGCCGACCCCGCCCAGCCCATCCCCCAGCTGGCGAGCCACCGCGTCGAGCAGGTTGTCCACCGCCGCGTTGGACATCGCCGCGAGCAGGACGCGCTTGCCGCCCCGGACGAGGGCGGCCGCCAGCGCGGCCAGCGTCCGCGTCTTGCCCGTACCCGGCGGCCCCCAAATGAAGGTGACGCGCTGGGACAGCGCGCGGCGGACCGCGGGATTCTGCGACGAGTCGTTGAGATCCGCAAGCCTGCCCGGGTCGATTCCCGATTCCCACTTCCGTGGCTCCACCTTCCCGGCGAGGTCGGGAACGAGAATATTGGGCGCGTCCTGGTGCTCCGTCAGGAAACCGGCGAGCCGCTCCGCCAGGTCCCGCGTGTCCATCACGTATTCCAGCCCGTCCGCCGCCGCGGCGAAGAGCTGCCCCGGCGTGACGCCCCGCCCCTCCAGTTCCTCGGCCGGGAAGAACACCTCCAGCCCGGCCGGGCCCGGTTCCGCCGAGCCGTTCAGGTACTGGCCGCCCGCCCGGAAAACCGAGCCGTCCTCGTCGTATTGGGCCGCGCGCATCACCTGCTCCGGGACGTAGCGAAACACGGCGAGGCAGCCCGTCTCGTCCGTGCCACCGACGGACTCGTCAAGCCCGAACACGAAGTGGCGCGGCCGGTTCTCGACGCGCTGGAGCCGTTCCCTCTCCTGCCGGGCCGCCGCCGCCAGGGCGTCCATCAATTTGGGGGTACTCTCGCCTGCTTTTTTCATCGGCCTTGAACCGCAGCCAACTCGATCAAGGCGGCGAGGGGGCGGGTCTCGACGACCCTCTGTCGGCCGTTTCGACGTTGCGTACGGTCTTCCGTACAGACAACGGAGAATTCGCGGCCATGGGGCCGAGCCCCGAAGGGGCGAGGCGAGCGAAAGGCCGACAGCGGAGCGAGCCGGCCTCGGCGGGGCCGGCGAGCGTGTCGGAGAGGCCCGCCCCCAAGCCCCCTTTTCAGAACTTGACCGCCCGCGCCTTCTCCCGGTATGCGCACCAGTCGCACTTGTCCCCCGGCGGGGGCGGCTCGGGCTTCCCCAGGACGTCGAGAACCTCCCCCAGCAGCCCCATGAATCCGGCGTCATCCCGGGGAACCGGAATCCACTTCGACCTCCCCTTGAGCGAGTAAACGCCGTCGGGCGCGCGCTCCGCCACGGACGGCTCCACGCACAGCAGGCCCAGCATCGTCACGGGCTTAAGGCCCATCGCCCCCGGTGCGGGGTTCTCCAGCGCGTGAGCGTAGGCGTGGAGCTGGGCGGAGTAGAGTGCGGCCTTTTCGTCCCGTATTTCCGTCGTCTTGAAGTCAATCACCCCGTATCCTCCCGCCTCGAACCCCACGACGATGTCGAAGTTGCCGTAAATGTAGCATTTGCCTTGGTGGCCGGGAACCTCGATGGGCGCCGATTCCACCTGCTTCTTGCCGGTCATCACCTTCCCCCTCGGAAGTTCCGGCACCAGCTCCGAGACGTCCCTGCCCTCGAACTGCTCCTTCATCGCCCGGTCAATCACCGTGAATATCTTCGGGAACGCCCCGAACGGCCGGTAGAACCCGCGCGCCGCCTTCAGGTAGAAGCACCGCTTGCATTCGTTCCAAAGGAAACCGAAGTCCGACGGGCTCAGCCGCCAATTCTGCGCCACCTCATTCCTCCTCCGTCGCCACCTGCGGCGGCCTCACTTGACCTGCGATGATTCCGCAATCATCTGGATGGCAGAAAGCTCGTTGGCCAGCCGGGCCGCCTGGTTCTTAAGCTCGTCCCGGGAATTTCCGAGCATTGCGAGCGCCCGCGAGAAGCTTCCGTCGAGCTCCTTCCGGAGCGCCTCCACGGCTCCCTCGGCGTTTTGGATGAAGTTGTGGACCTTCTGCTGGTCGATTTGCTTCGAATACTTCATCATCGTCTGGATTACCAGCAGGAGGTAGGGGACAAACATGCTGTAGCCGACGAGAACGACGCTGTATTTCAGGAGGTCCACCTGCTTCCTGACGCACGCCCCCAGGACGGCGTCGGGGACGACGGCGATGCCGAAGTTGGCCGTGAAGTTCGGATCGAGGTACTTGTTGAGCTCCCGGGCCTTCTTTTCGACTACCGAGCCAATCTCTTCCTTCAACTCCTCGCGGCGCGGCGGGTCGTCGCATTTCTCCAGCTCCTCCACCAGCCCCGTGGCCGCCCACTTGCTGTCGATTGGCAGGACCAGTCCATTGGGCAGTTTCAGCCCGAACTCGACGACCTTGTTGCCCACCCGGTAGTTGTTGACCCTCCATTCGGCGGGAATTTCGGCCAGCATTCCCTCGATGATGCTTTCCCCCGCGCCACCCTTGGTGGCCGAGCCGGCGATGACCGTTTCGATGTGCTGTACGGCGGAGGCTATGCGGTCATCCGAGTCCTTCCTCTCCTGCAGCTGGGTCCGGAGCTCCCCGATGGTCTCCTGCGCCTTAAGGACCTTGTCACGAACGTCGTGGGCAACGGTCCGAATCGTGTCCGTCACGTCCCCGGTTTTCACCAGGTCGGTCTTGAGGGTGCCGATATCCACGCCAACCCGGTCCTGCTTGCCCTCGACGTTGGAAACGCGTTCCGCGAGGCGGGTCAGTTCGCTCTTCATGTCGCCCACGCCCTGGGCAACGGCCATAAGCGGCGCCGAGACGTCGGGAGCGGGGGCTCCCCGCCTGAGGAACTGGGTGAGCGCCACGCCGACACCGAACGCCACGACCCCGCTGATGATGGCGACTGCGATGGCGATTCCGACCGACATCCTTCCGCTCCTTTCCCGGGGGTGTCCCCGGGGCGTTTCCCCCGGACGGAGCCGCCTTCGGCCGGCCCCGTCGGTAGACATCCATGATAAGGCCCGGCGCGGATGGGCGCATGCCCGTCCAGCCCTCTTCATTATTCAACCCCGTCTGTCCCCAACCGGGGAACCGCGCAACGCCGTTTTGACAGCATATGGGCAAGAAATATCCCGTCCCCGGTTGCACGCGGCCGGAATTGATGAAACCATACTGCCTCCATGGAAAGGGAGGAAACGGTCACGCCGCCACCGCAGGGCGAAAACCGGGTTTTCGGCCTTCTTCGCGCGGCGCCGATGGCGTGGGGAGCGCTGGCGCTCGGGCTGGGGCTCGCGGCCGAGGACGCCTTGCGCTGGCCATGGTGGGCCTGGGCTTTCCCGGCCGCCGCCGCCGCCGCCGGGTCGTGGTTCGCCGGCCGCTCCCGCCGTGAGGGGTTGGCGTGGGCGGCAGGGCTGGCGGCCGCACTCCTGCTGGGGACGTTCCGGCACGGAGTCGCCATCCGGCCCCTGCCCCCGGACCACGTCGGCCGGGCCGGCCTTCCCGCGAAGAACGCGCTCGTCGGGGGGGTCGTAACGGAGGAACCCGCGCAGTCCGCCGAGCGCGGCACGACCTCGCTCGTCCTGAACATCACGTCGCTCGCCCTCCCGGGGCAACCGGTCCGCCCGGCGTCCGGGCTGGTGCGGGCCACCCTGCACTGGACCATGACGGACGCCGGCGCAGGCGACGTCATCCGGCTCCGGGGCACCCTGCTCCCCCCCTCGCCTCCCACGAATCCCGGCCAGTCGGATTTCCGCGCCGCGATGGCGCACCGCGGAATCCACGCACTGCTGTCCTCCTACAAGCCCGGGGAGTTCTCCGTGGTGTCCCGCCGCTCCGGCGGCCGCCTTGCATCCATACTGCCGGCCGTGCGGAAGTGGGCCACGGGTCGCATCGATGCGCTGGTCGGGCCGCCCGAAAGCGGCCTGCTGGCCTCCATCGTGTTCGGCCTCGCCTCGGGCGATTTCACGCCCGAAATCCTGGATTCCTTCCGCGCGACGGGCCTGATGCACATCCTGGTGGCCTCGGGGCTCAACGTGGGCATCCTTGCCTGGCTCTCCCTCGCCGCTCTCTCCGCCGCCGGAATCCCCCGCGCCCGCGCCGGGCTCTACACCCTGCCCATCCTCGTCCTCTACCTTTTCCTCTGCGGCGCGCAAACCCCGCTCCTGCGGTCCACCCTGATGTTCGGCCTCGTCCTTGTCGGAACCTCGCTGGGCCGCCCGTCCTCCGCGGTCAACTCGCTTGGAACCGCCGCGGTATTCCTGCTCATGCTCGACCCCCACGGCATGTGGGACCGCTCGTTCCAACTCTCCTTCGGCGCCACGCTCGGCGTCCTTACGCTTGTGCCATGGCTTTGCGCCGGGCTCCGGCCGCTCCCGCGCTGGATGGCCGAGGCCGCCGCCTGCACGATTTCCGCCCAGATATTCCTCCTTCCGATGCTGTCATCGCTGTTCGGGCAGGTCCCTCTCTTCGGGGCGCTGGCGAACCTGTTCGTGACGCCCGTCATGGGCGTGTTCCTCGCCGGAGGCCTCCTCCTGCTCGGCGTCGGGTGGATTCCCCTCGCCGGGCCGGCGCTCGGAATGGCCATGAAATGGAGCCTCCTCGGCGTCCTCCGGGTGGTCGAATGGTTCGCGTGCGTCCCGCTCGCCTCCGTGGTTGCTCCGCCGTTCTCCGCGGCGGCGTGGACTGCTTACCTCGCCTGGCTGGCGGGGGCGCTGTTATGGATTTACGCGCTGGATGACCGCCCGTCCCCGGCGCACAAGGAAACACCGGACCGCGGACCACTCACCTTGCCCTCTCCCCGGCTGGAGCCGCCACGGGACAGGTCGGCGCTGGTTGCCGCCTCCCAATGCCTTGCGCTGGCCGGGGCGGCCGGGCTTGCCGCGCTCGCGTGGGTGGCTGCATTGCGCCCCGCGCCGGGAAATCTCGCCGTAACCTTCCTCGACGTGGGGGAGGGCTCCGCGACGGTCGTGCGCCTTCCCTCCGGCCGCGCCATTCTCATTGACGGAGGCCTCCCCTACGCCGGAGGCTCGGTCGTGGTACCGTTCCTCAAGTCACGCGGAATCGGCCGGCTTGCGGCCGTCATCCTCTCCCACCCCCACGCGGACCACCTGGGCGGCCTGCCGCTCGTGCTCCGCCACCTCCGGGTCGACCT
>Ga0315282_10001097_pt1 | contig 52119 bp, 53 predicted proteins | sample YL17G07_20_MG_FD_203693 | JGI IMG/M metagenome (GOLD analysis project Ga0315282, IMG submission 203693) | Sediment microbial communities from Yellowstone Lake, YNP, Wyoming, USA - YL17G07_20 | ecosystem: Environmental > Aquatic > Freshwater > Lake > Sediment | place: USA: Wyoming | collected...
GACGGCGGCCTTAACCTGGGGGAGAAGGCCGAGGAGAGCTTGAGTAGGGGAATTAGTGAATTGTACACCCGCTACCCTTGCGACTTGGTCAAGAGCTTCTGTGAGCACCTCATAGAGGAGGATAAGGCTCAACAGTCGGATGTCTATCTATGGTGGGGAGGTGAACCTACTAACGATAATTGCTATGCCCTTCTCACGCTTTACTTCGAGGTCGATCCTAATGATATAGGCACGCCCAGCTTCGAAAAAAGGGTTTCAAGGAACCTGAGGGCCATCATTAACATAACCGAGAAAGAACACGGCATTTTGTCATGGCACAGGGAATATGAACCTCAGGTCTGGAATGTTGTGTTCTCCTAGACGTAAATCAACCCATGTGAGGTCTGTTTGCCAGTGGAATCGATTTCAATTTACTTCGGGGTATGGTTGAAGAAAGCCCGAGATCGTTACTTTAAGATATGATCAAAGTCCACGAACGTAAGTTCGAGCTATTATGCCCTCTTCAGTTTAGCACTTTTTAGCCCAACAGCTGGCTTCGTTGTCCACTTCATCTTTGACGGCGTTCTGCCCAATCCGAAGTTTCTTCTGCATTTGGAGCTGCAGAACCAGTAGATGGAGCTATCGTTACGAATGAACATCAGTCCAGTCCCCTGGAGGAATTCCCTTTTACAGAAAGTGCACGTCCTCCTCGAAGGCAAAGTTCTCCGCCTACTTAACTCTCCTTGCTTCCCTTTCCGTATCCCTGAGCAGCAGTATGTCCCCAACCTTTGTGGGGCCTTTGACGTTCCTCGTCATCACCCGTCCCCTGTCCTTACCCTCGAGGATCCTAACCCTGACTTGAATGATTTCACCAGTCACACCGGTTCTACCCAAGATATCGACTATCTCCGCAGTGGTTGACTCCTCAGACTGGCTCATAACTGACACCCAAGAACTGTCATTCTACTTCCTCAAGGCCTTGATCCTTTGGACTACGGCATCAAGTTCCTTCTCGGCTCTACCGGGATCTATAATACAGGCAGCTGCAGTTGAAACTTGTAGACCCACATAGCTCCCTAGCAGTTTTTTCTCTGGGACAACTATGTATGGTACATCCCTGTCCTTGCAGAGGAGAGGGATATGGAGGACGATCTCGATGGGGTCCGTATCCTCGGCGATATACACGAGCTTTGCAATCCCCCTCTCAATGGCCTTCGTAGCCTCATTCGTCCCCCTCCTGGTCTTCCCCGTTTCAGAAGCTGTCTTTAACGCCTCATAGGCCGATTCCACTAGGTCTCTGGGAGGCTCATAGTCCGCAGTCGTTATCTTACCCAAATCATCTCACACCTTGGACTCGCTTGTTAGACGGTTGGGCTTGGACGATGTTATAAAACATTTCGCTGTATCCATCCCCTCAATCAGCCACATTTACTTCAATACCGAACCCAAGGTCGATTTTATACGGTCAACCATTAGCCTCTTCCTGCTATTGGCACAAAAGGGAGTTATTGCACCCTTCTTACTTATGTATGTAGACGAAATTCGGCCTCTCCCCTCCCTCATCGAGTCTGCAGAAGCCAAACCTCTCGAACTGGACGATCTCGCCGACATTAAGGCTTGAAATCGACCTCTCAGCCAAGCCCGAAACCTGAGATAGGCTGTGCTCATTGAACTCCTCCCCTACGAACAATGGCCCGGGAACGAGCACATTTATAGCCAGATTGTCCTCAGTAACCCACTGCAGCTTTGGGACACCATCGATGAGCTCCTTGCTGAGGTACTTGGCATATATCCTATCACCCTCCACTTCCTCCACCACTATGTTATACAGATCCTTCAGCCTGATGATATCGCCCTTATCTAAGCCTGCTAGATCATCTTTCGCAAGGTAGAAGCTCCCATCCACGTGCACCTCCCTCTTGCCTAGATCCTTGTTGGGGTGATTTCTCAGCGATACGGTCAGCTTTGGAGATTCGGAGACCAGGAGTGGGATTGGCTCGGGAACGAAGTAGTACCGTTTCGTAATCGGATCGAGAATTTTCCTGTTGACTGAAAAAAGGAGATCCCAGTCGTATTCCTTTCTCGTATATGTGAAAGCCATGTACGATGTCGTGAAATCCCTTATCGCCTCAGGAACTATGCCCCTTCTCATGACTCCTTCGACCGTGGGCATTCGTGGGTCATCCCATCCCGAGACCAGCTTCGCCTCCACAAGCGGCCTAAGCTTCCTCTTCGAGAGGGGAGTGCCTTGAAATGTGAACCTTGAGTACTCGATTATGATGGGGCTCTTCAGACCGAGGAGTTCCCTGATCTTGTTCTGGAGTTCGCCCCTCAGGACGAATTCGCTGCTCCTGAGCACATGTGTCACTTCACATGTTGCGTCCTCTATGGCCGCAGCCATATCATATGTAGGCCAAACCCTGTATCTCCTCTTCGTCAAAGGATGGGAGAAGTCGATGACCCTGAAGAGCACCGGGTCGCGCATCACATAATTCTGACTGGTCATATCACCCTTTAGCCTCAGAACGGAATCCCCCTCCTTAAGCTCCGAATGCATACGGTCCCAAAGTGATCTCGATTCATCTATGCCTGCATCCCTATGTGGGCACCCGACTCCTATCGCCCTAAGCCTCCTGAGCTCCTCTACAGGGCATGAGCACGCATAGGCTTCCCCTTTTATGATCAGGCTCTCAGCCATCCTATAATATAATTCGATGTCGTCGGAGTCGTTCTTCTCGAAATCCCACTTTATACCAAGCCATCTGCATCCAGATCTGAAGCTATCATAATATTGCATCTTGACCTTCCTCGGATCTGTGTCCTCGAACCTCAACCATATCCTTCCACCATACATCTCCGAGTATAGGAAGTTGAGAAGGAATGACATAGCGTGCCCCAAGTGCATGTAGCCACTTGGCTCTGGGGGGAGCCTTGTGACAACTTTACCCATTAAGGCACCTTGCAGAGGAGGTAAGCCCTTCGCCTCTGAAATTTTTCTCCTTTCGAGCAGTTCAGGGGCGATCTCCTCGAGGCGCTTCCTCTGTTCATCAGCGCCCATGGTATTCACGTCCTCTATGATTTCATGAATTAAGGATCTCAGTTCTTTGAGATTGTTTCTAAGCTCAGGTCTTTCGCCTATCGCCTTCGAGATAACAGCTGATTCTGAGGCCTTGCTGGCATGCTCAATCGCATTCTTGAGGGCCCATTTCATGACAAGGTCATGAAGATCTGAGCCTTCCAAGGTTCCATCACCTCTAGAAAGCACGCTCGACGACGAAGTCACAGAACCGCTTCAGGAGCAACTTGTTTTCGGAATCCGGAAAATTGGCTAGTTCGGCCTTTGCCTGCTCAGAGAGCCAATTTGCCATTTTCTTTCCATATTCTATGGAACCCGTTCTCACGAGAGCCTCAAATGCATTTGCCATATCCTCCTTCGAGGCATCTTGGTTCCCGAATGCCTTCAGAAGTATCTTACGGTTCTCAGGTGTCGATGTTCTCAGTGCATGAAGGAAGATGATCGTTGACTTGCCATTCCTCATGTCACTCCCTACGGGTTTTCCGGTCTTCTTAGGGTCTCCAACCGCGCCCAACAAATCGTCAGCGACTTGGAAGGCTTGTCCAACTCTCTCCCCAAAAATGGACAGGCTCCTGAGCGAGTCACCCTTTGCACCACCTACGATCCCCCCGACAAACGCTGACGCCAGATAAAGGCGTCCAGTCTTTTTTGCTATAAGGGAAAGATACGTCTCCTCTGTTGTGTCTCTCTTGTTTTGAAGGCTCATGTCCATCCACTGGCCTTCACAGACAGTTATGGCCGCATCCGACAATGCCTCGACTACCCTTTGTGTGGTCGATGAAGGCATGTTCCTTTTCCAAAAAGCCTCGCACACATATTTGAAGACCAACGCAAATAGCATGTCACCAGCAATTATGGCAGCAGGTTCACCATATACCTTGTGAACTGTTGGGGCCCCGTGCCTGAAATCATCCTTATCCATAACATCATCGTGAATTAGCGTGAAGTTATGGAGGAGTTCAACGGATACTGCTGCAGGGAGAGCATCCATGACGTTTCCACCAACAAGTTCGCAGCATTTCACGAGTACGAAAGGCCTGAGCCTCTTACCGCCCAGTTTGATCAGATGGAATACCGCCTGCGAGGATTCGCTAGGATAATCTGAGGACAGTTGCTTGAGGGAGTCATTTACACTTTTAGCCACTTGGGAGATTTCATCGAGGAGATCTCTCATCATGACCACCTCAGAGAGCTATGTTTTCTCATGGGTAGTTTATCTCTTCCTTCGCGCATACGCATCGACATCGATCCCCCTCGACGAAAGCCAGTTCCTCATTAGGCCCGTGATCACGATCGGGCACTTCATCATCTCGCCGGTCGACGACGCTCCAACTAAAAACATCGAGAGCCTTAGTTCGTCGTTGAATGAGCTGATCCATTCCTTAACGGCCTTTATGCCCGCATTGGCCTTCCTCAAGAGGGGCAAAGCCACCCCAACGCACGTAGCTCCTAGGGTGAGAGCCTTCGATGCGTCGAGTCCAGTCCTAACTCCACCCGAGCAGATCACCTCAATATCAGTGCTCGAATGAGTTTCTACCAGCGACGCAACAGTAGGGATTCCCCAGTCCCAGAAGCTAAGAGCGAGCTTCTGGTTTTTCTCGGAGGCTTGTTCGAGTGCCCTGAAATATTCCACAGCCGCGAAGCTCGTACCTCCTGCCCCTGCCACTTCGATGCACTTGATGCCAAGGGACTTCAAAGCGATGGCATCTGCAGACGAGATGCCAGCACCTGTCTCCTTGACTATGACGGGCACATCGAGCTTCTCAACAAGTCCAGCCAGGGCAGTCGAGACCCCGCTGAAACTAGTTTCGCCTCCGACCATAACACCCTCTTGGAGTTTGTTCAGATGGACGGCCAAGGCGTCCGCCTCGATAATCTCGACAGCGCTCACCCCATAGCTCGGTCCATGTCTGGCGAGTTGAATGGCCCCAACATTGGCGATGACCATTGTCGTCGTACATATCTCCCTTACCATCTTGAAAGTGTGTGCCATCTCGCTGTTTTCGATTGCCGCCCTCATGCTCCCAACTGAGATGGGCACTCCCATCTCTTCCGCTGCTTCAGCCAGGGCCTTGTTAATTGATATGGCCTCCTCTACGCCACCTGTCATGGAACTTATCACAAGGGGTGTAGACACTTTATGGCCGAGAAGGGACGCCGACGTGTCGACATCTTCGAGGTCGATGTCGCTCAGAGCTTGATGCACAAGCGATATGTCACCAAATCCGGCCGTGATCTGTCTTGCCTGAACGTCCCTATTCAGGCATATTCTGACGTGGTCAAGTTTCCTCCCGGGTGTCCCGCTAACTTCCCGCTTTCCGCTTCCCTCAGCTTTAATGTCCCTTGTGAGCCCAGACAAACTTACCACTCCAACTCTGTGCCAATTACATTTTTACCCTTTAGGGCAGCGAGCAGCCTCCCTTCTCTTCTACCGTTAATAAGTGAGAGCCTCATGCCCCTCTTTGCCAGTGGCCTCAACGCTTCCAGTTTGTGGGCCATGCCCCCAGTCACATCTATAGAAGCACTTGGCCAGAGGAAAGACCTGTAGCTCCTATCCCGCATCCTGACGACGGATAAGAGCCTCCCATTAGCCTCGAGGCCATCCCTATCGAGGCACATTATTATCCTGCCCACGTTCAGCCTTTTTGCAAGAGCTCCAGCGACCATATCGCCCGAAATAATGGCATAGCCTGTAACCTCGTCGCAGCACAGATCTCCTCTCATAACGGGCACAAGGCCGATCTTCAACGCAGAGGAGAGAGAATTCAGGTAGAGGGTCTTAATGCGACCGAGGCTGGATGTTGCAACTGAAAAAGTCGGGAGGACGACGCCCGGCAAGCCGGATTCGATTAAGCTCTTGGCTATCTCGGATGAGAGCCCATCCATCCCCTGCACTACTCTGGCCAATTTGACCCTGTCAACGGACTTGGAAGGAGGTAGGAGTCGAAGCTTATGGACGAGGTAGTGGCCATATGATCCCCCTCCATGAATGACGATCAACCTGCTGGTGTTGCTCGACGCCAATTCCTCGCAAAGTCTACGAATGGTCCTAAGGTCGATCGTCAATGGTTTTTCTTTGTGAGTCACAACACTTCCACCGAGCTTGACTATTGTTGCCGGTCGGTCCAACTCCTCACGCCTTCCTTTGATATGCCGACGACAAATGGCGTTCCGCCGGCCTGCTTTATCTTCTGCTCGACTTCTCCTTCGTAGCCAGAGGTCGAGATCGCAACTATGCACCCTCCGCCCCCAGCTCCCGTTAGCTTAGCGCCCAAAGCGCTTGAGGAGAGCGTTGAGCTAACGAGTTTGTCGAGAGGTTCTGAGGAGACTCCCAGGAGGCATAGGACCGCGTGGTTGAGGAGCATCATACTCCCAACTTCGATCATATCGTTTTCCGCCAAGGCCTGGCTCATCCTAGTAGTTATGTCGCCTAGAGACCTTAGACATATTTCAAACCGATCCCGGTGCGACTCGGCGAAATCAGCGACCCCCTTCACCATGTCCCCGGTCTTTCTCGGGATCCCCGAATACCCGAGGATGAGCTTAATCTCCTCTGGATATTTCACACTATCGGGCAGTCTGCCTTTCCGGTAAAGTATCGCCCCCCCGCGCAAGGCGATGTTGACGTCAACTCCGCTCGGCCTAAAATGGACCTTCTCCTCGCCCTTGCTTGCGATTGCCGCGATCTCCTCTGAACTCATTCGAAGGCCAAGGGCATTCGAACAGGCGGAAGCGACAGACACAAGGACGGAGGCCGAGGAACCCAAACCCGAGCCCATGGGAATCTGTGAACTAATTTTAATCCTAAGTCCGCCCCTATGACCTGCCATCTCAATCGCAGAGGCTGCAACTGAAGCTATCGGGCTCATTTCCTCTGTGTTTGTCGCCGTCAAGTCGAAGCTCTGTCTTCCGAGTTTATCGGATATTACATCGATGATACCTTCTGGTATGATCTCCACGGCTGCCTCTGACCTCAGATCGACAGCAGCTACAAGGCAAGGATACCCGTAGACGACTGAATGTTCCCCAGATAAGATCACCTTAGCAGGCGCTGAGGAATGATGCACCTATATCGCCTCTAGGGAACCGAGTTTCAATCATGCTGTTCAATCTATGTTGTTTTTCGCTTAAATATCGTTTTGCACGTGGCCCCTTGAAATGGCCAAATCCAGCGTTATTATGCTTCTTAGGGTCAAGCTCAAGGTCCAAATCCTTCTATTGGCTACACGCCGATTAGATCGAATGATAGTCAACGCACCAGCTCAGGAACCCTTCTTGACCGACTTGAGAAGGCTTTATCAATGGGAACGTTTCTATTATGATGGTAGTGATGCAGAATGCCCTGTCCAAAGCTCAAGAATGAAACCTGGGAGGAATACGTTAAGCGTCATCAAAAGCTTAGGAATCCAAAGCCTCAGGAAAAGGATAAACCCAGGCGTATGGAGCTGCCCAAGAAGTACGAATCCTAGTGGCCCCTCCCGATAGGCTCGAATCCCTTTAAGGTCCGTTATGACCTCAGACCCCACAACGACGTGTGAAATCCGGGAGATGAGAAAGGATCTATCTGCCATTTATTTGGGGTCTAATTCCTTACAATAAATACACACGAAGATTGTGATCCTTCTGGATGCAAATTTTTGTACAAGGATTCTTGAGGTAATAATTTATGATATTGGCATGTAGCAATATGAAATGAGATGCAAGAGCCATGCGTCGACTATCTCTAACCCGTGACAAAAGGGGATTTATGGACATAATTCCCCTCACAATTGTCTGCGTCACTATGGCGATCGCAATAAGCTGTTGGGTCTTTGGTGTTACATCGATATTCGTGAAGGGTGGGAGATTCGATATAAAGGCCATATATGCCATGAAAAATGGAAATAGCTTCATGATTTTCATGGAGGTAAAAAACATAGGTAGTGCTGCCTCTGTCATAGATAGGGCATACTTGAATGATATACAATATAGTTCCGAACAGCTACCATTGACGGTGCAGACAGGCCAGAGCGAAGTCATAAAGATAACAGTTCCAGTGTCGGAAAGCATACAGAGCGGCTTAATGATCCAGGTCTCCTTCCATACGATAGATGGCCTGTCATATAGTTCCATGACTATCCTGCCTTAGCTTCCTCGATGCGTTCCCCTTCCACCTGTCATATTGGTGAAGGTCTATTGGCGCCATCGGGGTAAAGGTATTATCCCCATATGATCTGTATCCGAGCCCGTGAGTGAGGCCTGGGTATAATATCATTCCAATACCCTGAAGCTGTAGTCGGGGAACCCTATCTCATGACAGGAGTTGATGAAAGCTGGGAGAAGGTCGTATTCGGTGAGAAGTATCGGCGGATGATCTCCTCGGGTAAGGAAGTTGACATAACGGAGCATAACGTCGGGGTCTTGGTTAGGACGTGCACCAAGCTGGGATACGATATCGTTAGGCCCGTCTTCGTGCCAGATGGCCTGAGGGCCCTTCAAATTGCCAAGAGGATCGCTCCCGATCTACTAGTCATGGGCTCGACCGGTGGTACGCTTGGCATACCCGATGGTAGTAATATGGCCAAGATCGTGAAGAGGGTGTATACCGATCTCAGAACAGTAGCTATGGAGATGAGAGAGAGGGTTGAAGCCAGCATTGAGGGCATTCGAATGCAGGTCGATGCAGGTGCTGATGTAGTAGTGGACTGCACCGACTTCTGTCTGAAGGAAGGGCCATTCTTCAAACCGTCGATCTACAAGGAACTTATATTCCCGCATCTGAAGATGATGGTCGATGCCGCGCATAAAAAGGGCATTCATTTCATAATGCATACTGATGGCAATCTCTGGCCAATATTGGAGAACCTTATTAGCACGGGAATAGACGCGCTTCATTGATGCTGCCGCGCTCTTGGCATACGGTACTGCGGATGAAGTGGTCAGAGAAGCCCGTAGGTGCGTCGATGAAGGGGCCCCGGGAGGTGGGTACTTTTTAACAAGCAGCAACTGTATCTACAGGGCTGTGCCTATATCCAACGTCCTTGCGCTCGCCAAGACCGGAAGGGAGTACGGTAGGTATCGTACATACTAACCTGAACCATTCGGTCGGAATAGACGGAAAACCGGTCGATCATATCGATGTAGAACGCCTGTTCTACTCCGTGGACATAAATCATATGTGTCAGAGTCATAGGCATTGGCGACTGAATTGCGGACATGGCTTGTGGTCCTTCTGGGCATTATAATTGGCGTGCCCATAATCTTACTGCCTCAGCTCATCCACCAGAATACGGTTCCGAACCTTGCGGGGGTCAATGACGCGGAAGAGGGCATAACGGCCACAAGGAACGGGGGCATCGAGGAAGTGGCTTGGGGGAAATTGCCAGTTCTCGTCGCTATGGCTGGATTAGGAATTGGGGTTGCCTTTGCCACATATCTCCTCTTGAGATGGCGCGAGTAAAATCGAGGAGGATCAAGGAAGCCGAATTGACATGACAATAGAATCATATACTGCAATCACACTTCCTGATCCGAGGGCAGATGAACGAGGCGACCCGAGTCAGAGATGTCATAAAGCTCCTAAGTAAAATATATCCGGACCCTAAGGTAGCATTGAACTTTACAAATCCCTTTGAGCTCCTCGTGGCCACAATATTGTCAGCCCGGTGTACCGATGCCAAGGTAAATCAGGTGACGGCGATGCTCTTCGAGAAATACAAGAAACCAGAGGATTACGTAAAAGCGAAGACTGCTGTATTGAGGAGGGAGATAAGGCCACTCGGGACTTACAGGAGGAAGACAGCGCTCATAAAGGGATGTTGCAAGATCTTAGTCGAGAAATTTAACTCCCAAGTCCCTAAGACAATGGATGAGATTCTAACACTCCCGGGCGTTGCAAGGAAAACCGCAAACATCGTCCTCTCAAACGCTTATGGCGTAGTTGAAGGCATAGCTGTTGACACACATGTCGCAAGTCTCTCGAGGCGTCTGGGCCTGACGGAGAACAAGATGCCAGATAAGATCGAGCAGGACCTGATGAGGATCGTCCCCAGAGGGGAATGGTTCAGGATAAGCTACCTCTTGATAGATCACGGAAGGAGGATCTGTATGGCTCGAAAGCCATTATGTGGCGAATGCGTCCTTAACAAGATATGCCCTTCGGCCTTTATGTTCTGACTTGTGCTATGTGCTCCTCTATCGTCTCCTCTTCGAATGTCTTATAATCCTTAATCCCCATCAGGCTCTTCCTATGTTTGGCTGGAATGTAGTAATCCAAGTATAGGGTTACGAGGGCATCGACTACCGGCCAGAAATGATTCATGATAAATGCTCTGGCCTTTCCACTCGCCCCCTGGGAGCCGTTTCCGATTATCCCTTCTATATTAGGACACGAAAGGATCTGTTTGGCAAACAATTCCGGATTTCTTGTCTTAGCGCCCTCTTCGTAACAAGCGGGATTGTGCGTGCAAACGCACTTGAGTACACTATCTATGAGTCTCAGGTCTACTGGTTCGGTTCTCTCCTGTAGATCTGTTAGCCTTATGGTTGCGAACAAGTCCTCCTCCGTTCTCTCGATCATCTCACACAATTCAGGGGAGGTTTTCCTGAAGACCACCAGTGCCTTCTCCCTTATTTCTTTGAGGTTCCTTATCCTCTTGGACGCATCAGCAGCCGCATCATCATACCTCTCGAAGTACGACCTATACTCCTCGCTCGGATGAGACAATATCTGCGATATGTAGGCCTCAGCCTCAGGCCGTACGGGGGCGCCATCGGACTCAAGTCCGAATAAGTTCTTATACTCGAGAAGAACCTCCCCGATCATCTTCATAAAGGTCCTCACATTCTGAGTCAAACGATTCATCTCCCTCTCCTTCTGTTCCTGAAGGCTGTCGAAGAAGTCCCTGCCGTAGGCGACCTTTATCGCCTCCCATATCGCCATCCTCCTCTGTAGTTCATTCCATCTCTCCAGTTGAAGGAGCATGTAGATGCGTCGCAGGCTCCTTTCATATATGTTCCATCTATCGCTCAGGAAATTGGGGAATATCACGTACCAAGGCTGTGGAGGATATGCATTCTGACCAATAGTCCAGATCCTGGTAAATCCGGAAGCGCTCTTCCGAAGGTCATCTAAGTCTCTGATCACTATCTCGGTCAGAGGCGATATCCTCATGCCGCCTATCCCCCGTATTACCAGTTATTTCAATGTGCCGCTAAAGGTCTACTAAATACTTGACCTAATTTTCATTTACATTAAACATCGATGGGTATTTCAGGAGCTGTTAAGCCATAGAACGGCAAATAGGCTACACCGGTATAGGGTGGGCCCCAATCATAATTCAACTACCTATATGTCTGTCTTTCGCGAGAATTGATTACAAAGCAACGAGGTCGTCGGCCTACTAGTCTGCTCTTTTTGTGATAATGGCCTTCCACATAGTGACCTAAGGTCCTCCTGGGACTTCTGAGCAGGCAATGAGATCCCAATAGGCGATCCAGTTCAATTTTATCTCCTGCGCTTCGAGTGATTTGCATTGTGGCTCGATGATTATCCACTTGCCCTTTGCCAGACCATAACTCGTCAAATCCTTGTAATACCAGAAGCGATAGGGTCCAAGATCCTCGAGGTGAATTAAGACCATCGAATGATGCCCGATTGTTGAGTTGGAGAAGAATGCGATCGCAGTCTCTATGCCAGCTTTCTCAAACATGGCTGCCGCGAGTATGCTGAAGCTTGAGCAGTCCCCTGAATGGAAAGTAAGGGTTTCGCAAGGGAACCACATGTGGTCAAAAATCCTATTCTCATAGTGAATGTTCGAATTTATAAAGGCGAGAACCTTACCTATCTTCGTCACGTCGCTATCCGAGGAGGATATACCCGCCATGCTCATGGCTAATTCCATAATACGACTGCTAGTCTGATAGCTATACTCACCCGTACTATTGTAATAACCGGACGCTGTCTCCATGGCAGGCCACCTGCAGTCCCCGATATCGTGGGAGGCCAGGTCCGCAGCGAATGATACACTTACGTCATAGTAGTTAGGGAAGGTCCTCCAATCCCCCTCGTCAATCGATCCGAGGCTGGAGCCGTATGAATCGGCCCTCACATAATCATAATATGTCTCCAGGGTCGTCCCAATGTATAAGCTACGCCATGCAATATAGTTGCCCGAAGGGAGAGTAGAGCCATTACCTTGGGATTGGTTCATCAGATCATGACGAATCTGAGGTGAGAGGTACTTATTGTTCTGGAAATCGAGATTCTGTGGAACCAATCTTTGATTGTACAACCTTTGGCCCTCTGATTTAAGGTTCGTGTGTCTGACCCCTAGGCCGTTGAAGTAGTATAGCAAACTTGCCGCTAGGAGAATGCTCATGATGATAAAGGCGCTAGATATGGCCTTCCACACTCTAACTTCAGTCTGTTGGGAAGCTCTCGGAATATTATGCTCGGAGCTCACATTATATCCTCCCCACTTGAATCCGGTCATAATAAATAGCGATATAAAGATTCGGCTTCATGCTGAATGCCTAGCGACGGTAGAAGGTGTTTCCAGAGCGATCATTCAGATGATATGTAATTGAAGGCACATGATGGACGCATCCGAAGAAAGAGGATGTCCTGAATGTCGTCGGATAGTCGATAGGAAAGCGTTTATGGAGTCATGAGCATGCTTATTATCTGGCTTTAAAACTCAAGGTCATGTCGCCCATTGTATTTGTGGTCTCGAAGAGAGATATAGCTGGTCAGAACGCAGCATCAGAACTTAGGAAGCTTGTAGGGACAAGGCGTTGTAGCAATGGGAAGGAATACTTCGATATCTCGGGAAGAGAATGTTTACTAGTGGAAGTCGAGATGGATATAGTTTATGTTGGTAGAATGGTTGAAGAGTTCGATCCCTCCTTGGTGATCCACCTATCAAGGCACAGTAGTGCAGCTGGCATCCCGACGCTCTCAGTTCATGTGTCAGGCAACATCTCCAATGCCGAACTAGGTGGAGAGCCGAGGACAATTTCAATCGCGCCATCCACAGCTATGTTGACGGCCCTCAAAGAGCTTCAACTCCAGAAAGAAATGCTTAACCTTGACTTCAACGTCTGCTATGAAGCAACTCATCATGGCCCCAGCCTTGATGTGCCTTCAATGTTCATAGAGATCGGAAGCAGCGAAGAAAGATGGCGGCGAGAGGATGCTGGAAAAGCTGTGGCTCAAGCAGCTCTGGCATCCGCCAGGGTGAAACCAACGGGGTCCGCGGCTATGGGATTGGGAGGGACCCACTACTGCCCGAAATTCACTCAGTTGGCTCTCGAAAGCTCCCAGCCTTTTGGGCACATACTTCCAAAATATGCGTTGGAGGCCGTGGATGGAGCTTTTTTGAGATATGCCGTGAAGAGGACCCTCGAGCCCGTTGATAAGCTCCTCGTCGACTGGAAAGGGATTAGTGGAGGTGATAAGGCGAGGCTTTTGCCTGAGGCAGAGAAGCTAGGACTGCGCATCGAGCGCGTTTGAAGGAATCATAGAGCAGTGGTTGTTTCATATCGGGATGCTGTCATAAGACGATTAGGCTCAGAAGCCTCTGAATATAAACTCGAGATGAAGGATCTAAAGCTATCTGACTCATAGGCGCGTTTGTTAATTGGGGGTAGCTCAACAAGAATGAGTTCCTAAGTGATCTTAAAAAGGAACCGATAGGCAGTTACGAAAGATATTTATGTCTCATTTTGCTTTTGAACGACATGAACCGACCAGTTGGTGTGACCCTCATAGCCATTCTATACATCGTCGCAGGGGCCATATTGGTTCTAGGCGGTCTCTCTTTGATTGCTCTTGCAGGCATCTTGGGTTCAGGAAACGGGTCCGACTTAATACCGGGATTATCGGATATTCCATACATGAATTTGATATTGGCGTTTGGCGGCGTTGTAGCCATAATCTTCATGATTGTCGCCATAATAGGATTCATACTGGCATGGGGTCTCTTAGGTGGAAAGGGATGGGCACGGACTCTCGTTATCGCCCTCTCAGCCCTCTTCCTAGTCTTGAACCTCATCTCATTATTTTCTGGCTTTTCGTTGAACATAATCATGATAGCGATATCCGCGGCGATCATATACTACTTATTCACTCCAACTGCCAAAATCTTCTTCGGAAAGGGTCCGGTAGGGACTTATCAACCACCTGCAACCTATCCGGTGACTCAAGTGCCCCAGGCACCTCTTCCACCCCCACCCTCGCAAGAAGCTGCCCAGAAGGTTCCGGCATGTCCGAGGTGCGGACAGCCTCTGACCTGGATTGAGCAATATCAGCGATGGTATTGCTACAACGACCAACAATACGCATGAGCTCGGGACTTATCATCACCCATAAAGTGGGGGCCGATAGAGTAACACTCAAAAGTGCCAATAGACATTATTCATTATCGAGTCGGGAAGCAGTGCCCTTACAATGGGCGCTCCGACTAAAACAGCTTAAGATCAGCTGCTAGGGCCACTTGCCATCACGGTCCCGATGATGGTCGTGATGAACAACCACAGTCCAGTGATTATGAAGCCATATGGTAGAATCATAAAGGCCATAGAAGCTACCCCTCCCGCATATGCTAAGAGCGCAAGCCTCCTGTATATGCTCCTTGGATATGAAGTCATTGTGATCTTAGAAAGTAACCGATAGGCCAGTGAACCCTTCAGTCTCGTGTAAACCGGCATCTTTGAGAAATACTGCAATCCTTCGTTCGTTAAGCCATACATCGGCTCAGCTTTCGCCCTCATACCGATTACGGCCATCGAACCTTTTGTCCAACTTGGATCATCGACGAACTTTTTAAAGAGTCTGGGTTCGCGGTCATTGTATAGCTTAAGGTAACTCTCTGTCCTCTGTTCACTCAAATTCGTTATCTTGGCCAATTCCCTGAGGGACATGGCGTTTCCCTTTGCGGTCCCAAGGGCCAGCACTAATTCGGAGATCATAGCTGTTAGAGCAAAGTTACCTTGCCCCTTTTCCAAATCCACCCTCGACTGCTCCGAATCCACTAATGAATATCTGTCTACCTTTTCACGGGTTGAAGCTGTGTTGTATGGTCGTGGACGGGGTTCTGGTTGTACGATGCCTATGAGATCCATCAGATTACGGTGGCATATTGTGCCAGACTCGCTGAGCTTAAACATGGTCTCCCCGTCTTGAGAAGTGGCGACAAGTAACCCCTTGTTCTTCAGCTTCCTCAGGGCGTCCGTTGTGGCCTTTCTCCTCTGGCCGATGTTCCTGGCGATCTCAGATGTGAATATCTCCCTCTCACCCAAGGCCAGCAGTATTTCGAACTGGATCGAGCTCTTGGATATGTCGACAAGCTTATCGACGGAGCGCAGTTTGTCAAGCCTTTCTAAGATCACGTCATGAACGACTACCCCGTTTTCCGTCGACACGCAGTCGCCATTCAATGATCTTCACCGAATGCTCTTATTTTTGCGCCAATTCAATTAAGCGTTGGGCTCTAAGCCCATAGACTCAAATTATGGACCATTCATAACGTCCGTCAATCCCCAATTCAAGGAAAATTGAGCATATACGGGAGTTGTCGCTAAGATGATTAGAATTAGAACTAATGACCAGTATGTCATCAATAAATTGAATAAAAAGGGTACGCGCACATTGAAGACCTAAGTGCGCGATTAGGCGGGTCCACCGGTTAATAGAGTCATGACTGGCGTAATGCTTACTGGAACCCTTGCCATAACTGTCAGCTTTGCGCCTATGGATGGCATTATGTCGACTAGGAATTGGTCATACGAATTTAGTCTAGCAGGTTTGCTAAATCCCGGTGATGGTCCTTGAATCCCTACGAGGTTCACCATTATAGCGAATGTCTCACCCGCCTCCAAAACTGCATTCCCATTCCCCTGGAGTACCATGATCGTGCAAAGTGCTGGTGTTGTGACATATACTGATACTGGAGTATTGAAATTGTATGTTTCATCATACGTAGGGGCAAAATCTCCAGTTGCCATTGTATATATATTCGCTATGAAGGTATAGTTGTTTTTGAAGGATATAGTCATTCTGGTTTGATTGAAGTCACACGGTGACTGACCAGGTGCGATCTTCACCAGTATAGTTATGTTGTCGACTGCAAAGTTTCCGTATGAGCCGCTACCAGTACCGCCCTTACACACTAGAGTATCCAACAGGAGAGAAGATGAGGCCTGCTGCAAACCCGCCCCAACCGCTTCCTGAGCCCTTTGCGTGGCGATCAAGCCCATGTTCAACACTGCAAATGCGAAGACCGATGCTGCGATTACGAACGCGATTAGTATTATCGCTGTCTCTATGCCGGTCATCCCTTTCTTGTTCTTCATTAGTCGTCTCATTCGACTATCGCATAGTTATCGTGCGAACAACAGCCTTAAGCATATCCCCTTTCAGCGATTCGCATTCACTACATGGATACTCAAATAAGATACGAAAATCCCCTGAGAATATCGAAGGATTCGACAAAAATATAACGAGCAAGCAACTGTTTAACATCTGTACTTCTTGAATATAAGGCCTACACATACTCAAGAAACCTTTAATGACAAATCAAGAACTCGAATGGTAGCTGCATTCTCTATCTTGACGCCGAAGAGATCGATACGGAGATAAGTAATACTTTGGGCGTCTCATAGCAGTCAAATGATATATAGCAGATATCACGTTAATTCTAACTAGCTGAAGGAATGTACGAAACACAGTGATTAAAATGCTATCCGAACAGGATGAAGATATAGGGATGAAGCTCATCAAGTTAGAGAAAAAGACGGATAATTTGGAAAGGTCGGTAAGTGAAATATCCAAACAAACACATTCCGTTCTGTTCGATGTAAGGAACGTCCTTACAGAATTGGATAACCCTATGAACTATTTGAAAGGATTGGGCATCGATGAAGTAATGATCTCGATGGCAGAGAACATCACTGAGAAGAAACTGACGGAATTTATGGAGAGGAGGTTGGATGAATTCACCAAATCCGTTGTCGAGGGGAAACTTAAGGAGACGATCGACCAACTTGTGAAGAAATTCATAGATGAGCAGATTAGCGGCATCATCGAGGGCAAAGTCAAGGAGATGAAGGAGAAGGGGAACCTGGCATTTCCCACAAATACAGAGGAACTGAAAAAGGCAATGGACAAAAAAATAACAGAGATCATCAACAGCGAAGAATTGCAAGAAAAGTTGACGGAAGGTCTTGTTCCGATATTGGAGGAGAAACTGAAGGCATTCCTGATAAAAGATCTGAAGGGAACCAAGGAGCCCAAGGTTATTCTTCGGCAGGATCTTCAGGAAGGATCCCCTAAAGAAGAAATCCTTACTGCTGTAGTGGAGAAGACTCAAAGTACGGGGAATAGCAGGGAGCCGACACGAATAGGCACAGTGGGATTGACTGCTTGTGCCGGCTCATTGATGCACATGTTTGGGAGGAAAGGGGCCGAGGGCCTAGTCGATGATTACTACAAGAGGAATTGGATCGACTACGAATTGAGGCAGTCCTTGCTGGAGCTCATGGGCACGATCCAGTCGAGGGATATACCCGATGAAAGGGCAATAAGCGTCAATGAGCACGCAATCGCTGCATACCTCTTCGATAAGCTGACTAAAAATGGCACCGATCTCGATTTCGTGGTAATATTGGTCTCATTGACTTCGACGGCCAAGTTCTACATAACGAAGTAGGTGAGGGACGCAAAAGGAGATACGCATGACAAGCGCGATAGCGGAGGCGATCTACACCATAGCCATTGTAATAGCAGCTGCAACTGTGGCTGGGACATACTTCCAAAACACTGCCCAGCTGAACGGCGCTCTCAACGTCGCATCGCAGAATGCAAAGGATGCGGCCATGACATCGCTGAAGACGGTATTCGCGGCGAAAACTTCAAGCGATGTCATCGAGGTCTGGGTCAAAAATATCGGTACGGGATCGATCGACTCCGTTTTGATTTCCCAGTTTGATGTGTTCTTCGGGCCCAAGGGGAGCTACAGATACATACCCTATAATAAAACATCCTCGCCAAAATGGACTTGCTCCATTGCAGGCAATAATGGACTTTCGGATCTCCATCCCGGGGAAACGCTCGATATCACAATATACCTAGATTACAGCCTGTCGACCGGGGATTATTATTTCAAGGTGATCGCATATAATGGGGTGAGTTCGGATTACTCGTTCTCATTGTAGGTGCGATATGATATGAGTGGATTCGGTGGGGCTTTCGCCGCGGCCATAATCGGCGTGATCTTCACCATGGCTTTTAGTGCGGTAACAAATCTGTACATCAACGACCTCATGGTTAATAGAATAGACGCAGGGAGGGGGACGCTCCAATCCCTACCGAACGTTGGATCTGGTGAGATAAATAGCACGTATGTATTTCTGGTCAATGTTACTATGAATGGGGAAAAATCGATCAGGTGTGATGACCTACACCTTTCCGATGTATTCATCGTTTATTACTCAAACGGAACAAAGGTGACGAAGAGGGTTGAACTGGGCAGCGGGACGGATGAGTGGAGCGTACACCGTGTTCTAGTGGGGAACTGGGAAGGGGAGCTGGTCAATCCTCTGGATGTGATGGCTCAGACGGGCATGTGGGATCCGGGTGAAACACTTGAGCTGAAAATCACGGTATCCTCGCCGATCGATAATAACCTGTGGTATTTCTCCTTGACGACCGTCGACGGCGGAACCTGCGGTAGGTCATTCGATTAGGATACGCAGAGAATAGTTCTATGGGCATAAAATATCATTAGGAAATTTTGACATCATACAAATTTAAAAGTAAGTTATGATATCTACATAATTTGGAAAAGACCATATGCTATTGGATTCAGGATCGAAGTGCAAAACGATACATCTTGCCAGTTCAGAGCTAGACAGATTGCTAGGTGGCATACCATACTCATCTATGAACCTATTGGAGGGGGAGAATGATACGGGGAAGAGCGTCCTGGCTCAAGACATCGCATGGGGGGGCCTGCTCTCGGGATTTAATGTGAGGTACATCACCACAGAAATGACCCCAGCGGCCCTCATTAGGCAGATGGAGAGCTTGTCATTTCACGTCACTTCCGCGTATATAAGAGGCATTTTAAAAATCACGGCTATGCACGTAAAGGGGATAAATTGGGATGAGAGCATAGCCCAATACTACCTCTCCGTGTTATCCAACTTCATAAGGAATAAAGGCGATGCCGATGTCATCATATTCGACTCATTGACCTATATCGCCACGAAATCTTCCCCAGACAACTTACTGAATTTCCTATCAGGATTGAGAAACCATGTAGATGCAAGGAAGAACACAGTCATAGTTACGATACACCCATTTGCTTTTGATGGGAACCAGCTAATTAGGATCAGATCCATCTGTGATGGCCATATGAATTTCAAGATCAAGACGCTCCCCTCCAATGAAATAGTTCGCTCTCTGGAAATATTAAAGCTGAGGGGAGCGTCAAAGGCGTCCGATAATTCCGCAGCATTCAAGGTTGAGCCCGATGTGGGCATCAAAGTGCTCCCGTTCTCATCAGTAAAGGCATAGACAGAGGTCGATACCTTACGTAATGATTACGGCGACATCCAGTCACCTTGTCCTGCTTTCATAGAATGTTATTCAATCATTTCTAGAGTATCGATTAATCGCCACGTGGGTATAGCCTTAAGATGCGTAATTTACAAGACAATAAGTGTGGAATGTATGCTGAGGCGATGATGTGAGGTGAGGAAAGAGGCTGGCGTAGTTCATTTATTAATTATTAAAATATATATCATTATAATATTGATTTCCAGAGGCACGCCATCAAGCATACACGCCATCTATCGGAGGTGAAGAAATCGTCCAGCTTCAATGTGGTACGCGTTGAGAATGAAGAAATAATATTGGATAATTCACAACAGGAAGACCAACAGAGCGAGTCGGGCACAGTAGGACAGGACCTAGGGAGAATGTATGAGGAGTTCGCTCGAGACGCACTACACCTACAATACTACGTGTATAATCTACTAGAAAATCCTAACCCGGATGTGGGTTCTCTTCAGTTCAAGGCAGTCCTGACAAGGGACTTGGGGTTTGCAAAGATATACAATCTGATATATCCTGCGGGCAACGAGTCCTTCGTTCATGCATACAAGGGGTCAAAGGATCCTTGTGGGAATTATAAGATAATAGAGCCCCGCTTGCCGGATGAATACAAGAATTTAACGGGAATAGTCGAGGAGAAATTTTCCCTGGCAGTCGATGAAAAGATAGCGGACGAGGTCATCGAAGATAGGGAAGCAGTGTTGAGGAGGATATTCGAATCGACGGTCATACCGATAAGAGGGGTATCGGGGGTGGTGCAGGAGCAAGGGAATACACTGCTCGTTTCGGAGGAATTATACCCGAGTCTTCGATATGAGATATTTACAGACAAAGTGGGCCTCGGTCGAATAGAGACGATGATGAAGGATCCATATCTGGAGGATATCTCCTGCAACGGAATCGGATCAGTGTTCGTAGAGCATAAGATCTTTGGTTCAATGAAAACGAGCATAGAATTTTTTGCACAGGAAGACCTTGATGCATTTATCACTAGACTCTGTGAAAGAGTTGGGAAGCCCGTAAGCCGAAGGAGGCCCATAGTGGACGCTTCTCTGCCTGATGGATCTAGGCTGAATGTAGTATTTGGAGAAGATGTAAGTAGAAGGGGGAGTAACTTCACAATTAGGAAGTTCTCAAAAGTACCAATGAGCATAGTCCAACTGATAAAATACGGGACGTTAGATGAGAGGATGGCCGCTTATCTTTGGATGATGCTCGAAAATGGAATGTCCATGTTCATTTGCGGAGAGACGGCATCCGGCAAGACCACGACGCTCAACGCCGTAACGGTCTTCATCAGACCGACCGCAAGGATAGTGAGCATAGAGGATACGCCTGAGCTTTTCGTTCCCCATCCGAATTGGGTCAATGAGACAACTAGAAGATCTGAGACCCAATCATCATCAATCGAACTTTTCGACCTCTTAAAGTCCGCTATGAGGCAAAGGCCCAATTACATAATAGTTGGAGAGATACGGAGCAAAGAGGGGAATGTCGCTTTCCAGGCCATACAGACGGGCCATCCCGTAATATCGACATTCCACGCTGCATCGATGCAAAAATTAATACAGAGGCTAACTGGCGATCCTATTAATATCCCGCCGAGTTACGTGGATAACCTAAACATTGTGATTTTCCAGACCAATGTGAAGAACCCCAAGACAAACCAACTTATGAGGAGAGTAACTGGAATACATGAGATAGTTGGCATGGATCCGGTTGAAAAGACGTACAACTTCATAGAGCTCTTTACATACGATCCGTTAACTGACAAACATACCTTCAGAGGAGTGGGCAACAGTTTCCTCTTGGAGTATAAGGTAGCTCCACTAAGAAGATTGTCCCATAAAGATTACAGGAAAATATATGACGAGCTTGAGCTCCGGGCGTATGTCATGAAGAGGCTTGTCGATCTGAAAGTGGAGGATTATAACGAAGTCTATGGCATGATCTCGAAGCTGTATGAGAATCCGTACCTTACCAGCATGAATATCGATGAATATTCAAAACAAGTGATCGATAGGGTGCTGAAAGGAGTGGGATAGGTGTGGCTGCCAATATAGAATTACCGGTATGGATGCCACAGAAAAGTGATGAATACATACAAGTACTTGAAGCCAAGAAAGTACAAGAGAAACTCAAACCGTCATTGAAAGACAGGTTTGCCTCAATAATATATGCTAGCCTGATTAAGAGGATATGGCACATGATGCCCTTTTTCATGCTCCATTTATTAACGAGCGCCTATTCAGAGGTCTCCTCAATAGAGCTTGTTAAAATCTGTGGTGGCGCTTCCTTTGGCCCCATAACAAAGCACTTGCAGAAGGTCAGTGCTCTGGTGAACCTAGGAATGGAGCTGTCAAGGTCGTGTGAGGTTATTCGAAGGGAAGTTAAATACTTGTATCTGAGAGATTTCCTTCAAAGGTTTGCCCAGGTTGCTAGGATGGGGGAGGACATGCCAACTTTCCTAACCAAGGAGTATAACACCTTGATGATCATATACTCCAGTATGATGGAAAGATCGTTAACTAGGCTGAAAAGGTTCTCCGAGGCATACAGCGCCATCCTTTCCTCCTCGTTTGTGATACTTGTTATAACAGTATTCACCGGCGTGATCTGGGGCGGGGGGATGCAGCTCTTATCCATCATGTTCCCGGGTTTGCTATTTTGCTTCTTTTTACTCGCATACGCATTCTATTACTATTCCCCAACTGTCAGAATTGTTTCGACGGGGGTAACAGAGCAGAAGGTTGCGGAACTGTTGAAGTTAGACAAACCCATCGCAAGAATGACGGTGGTAACGAACCTGGCCTTTGTTGCCCTGTTGACGCTTCGTATCTTGCCTAAGGAGATAGGTTTGATCATGGCAGCACTGTGCGGAATTCCCGCTTTTGTTCTAGGTCAAATGGGCTTAAGACACGTGAACAAAATACAAGCCTATGATGAGCGTTTCCCAGAGTTTATCTCGATGTTATCCGTCTCGTTATCAACTCTCGATGCTTCAACTACATTTGCGTTTAAAGATATTGCTAGGATGGACTTTGGAAAATTAAGTCCGTTTGTGAAGAGGATGCAAAAGAGACTAGAACTTGGGTTGAGTCCAAAAATCAGCTGGCAGTCACTTCGCCAAGAGTTATCCAGTGAGGTCGTGAGGAGTCATACCAATACCTTTGAGAATTCCATCGCGTTGGGATCTCCAGCAAGCGATATTGGGCAGTTGGTATCAACTTCATCACTGTTCGTGTTGAACGAGCGAAGGAAAGTCGAGGAAGTATCCGCTCTACTGAGAGGCATAATCACTCCGATACATCCTATCCTATGCGGTATAATGGGGTTGATCATGGCCATAATCAACATTTTCGTCACAGTATTTGATTATTATAAGGGCATGTCCTTTCCAATGATATTTGTAACAATTCCCTCGATACCTTTGATAGAGGCATACTTCTACATATTCATAGCCATTATGACGATTGTCAATGCGTTTATAATCAATCAGGTCGATGGCCAAGCTGAATTTACGTTTATGTCTCAAATGGGGTTACTGACATTGTTGGGATGGACGTCTTATCTTGTTAGTTTGACGGTATTGTCTGCATACCTGCAAGGACTTGTGATGGGGAAGTTGGTTCCCACAATATAGGTGATGACAAATGGACATCGGCTCAGTTATAAGTGGGATATTGTCGCAATATAATATATATGTCGTCGTCTTGGCAGTGTGCGGCTGCTCCATCGGGATATTGAGCATTATAACATTAGTCAGCATTATCAAGGAACTGAGGACAGAAGAGGATCATGTATTTCCGCCCGAAGACCAAACCCAAGTTGAGGAAGGAGAAGGGGTATTCGGTAACGTTGAGGGAAGGGTTGAGAGGGTCAACGCACCTAGCACTGTAGAAAAAGTTAGACCGCGTCCAACAATCGGACAACCCAAGCGAGGAGAAAAAGTAGGGATTCTCAACGCGGTGAAGCCAGGTATCAACGCGGCGAAGCCAGGTGTCAATGCAGCACTTGCGAGAAGTATAGCAGAAAAGGCGCAAAGCGCGCGAAGGGCACAACCGGGCAATAATTCGAATGTGGAAGTGGTACCGGGCATAATGGTTAAAACGCGAACTTTATCCAATCTTGAAGATGCCAAAGCCGTTATACAGAGAAAGATGAATCAAAAGGGACAAGAGGAACGCCTGAAATCAAGAGACGAGGCCGAGATCGCAGATGCGATGATAATTACACCTGAGAAGATAGAGGCAAGGTTGGAAAATGAAACTTTTTCAGGCATTCCAATTTCAGATAAAGGGGAAGAAGCCCGAAACAACGCAATCGGAACATCTGAAGGCGCATATGTCCCTACGAATTCGATCACGGACGAAGGAGAGGGGGGATCCGCATCCATTAAAGCAGATGGAATTAGGATTTCGGAAATAGATGTTAAAAGCCTCAACACGGAATTTGTTGAATTAAAGGAGTCCCTTGTCCTGCTTAAGACAAAACTGAAGGACATCGAGCAGAAACGAAGAACTCATAATTGAGGTTAATCCTGCGATTTTCAGGCGGCTATCTTAATAGTCCTTAAGCGTCATTTATAGTCCTCAGCTAGGTGCTTAAGAATTTACAACAGCTGTCGAATCTATCGTTGAATTATATAAGAATAGATGGTATTCTACTTTTATTGAATTCTAAGTTCCCTGATATCGCTGGACGTATGGATTGGCTTCACTCAAGGTCAATATATGCAGAAGCCAATTCTTAACTTCACTTTGGTTCCCACATCCTTCTGCCGAGGAGACAAACTCGGTGGACATCATTTGATGAGGACTAGACAATGAGAGCATCGCATAGAGCTGATCACGGACAATTCTTAGTCTCAACGGCAGTTATGGCTGCAATTCTGATCTTGGGAGTCTCATCCGTTGCCTATCAGGTCCTAATTAGCAGACAAGATATCAAGTCAAAACCCGTCAAGGAATTAACTGAGACGATTACGGCCTCTTTCCGCGAGGCCATGACGGCAGCTCTCGCTAACCTGACTCAAGAATACAATCTAACTGGGAACATGGACTTAGCGAGGGGGCATGCCCTTGAGTATCTATCGCGCTGGAAGCTAGCGGCAATGACCGCTTATGCCGACACAGGCCTACAGATCGATTTCAAGACCCCCTTCGATGAGAACTCATCCTATGTTCTACAGGGATCGAAGACTATCGCATATGGAGGGAAGGACGAGAACATCAACGCCTGGAATCTCTACAACCTCTCTCAGCCGTATTGGGACCAGTCGACGGGCTGCTCAGCAAGTTATGCGACCCTTTGCATCAACCTGACAGAGTACGGCTTCTACGGCTGGAAGCAGGACATCATAGTTGCAGCTAATGCTACGATGTATCCAGACTCCATGATAGGAACGGGCGGAAGGCCCCCAGCCGACATCGTGCTCGTGCTCGATTCGAGCGGCAGCATGTTCTTCCAGCCTTATAATGCGGGTCCGAGTCAGGATCAGAACGATTTAACCATGCAGTTGACGGGCTCGATAGGTCAGTCTTCCAGCTGGCAGATGGTGGGCACTCTCAATCTCGGCGAGATACCAACTCAGTTCGTGGCCATTCTCACTTGGTCGGGTGGTCAGAACCTCGGTTTCGAGCTGACGAACGCATCCTACAATGAACAGCTCGTGATAACATACAGTAACGCAACCGGCGTCTACACCCTGGCACTACCGGCCATCGCAGATGCGTATGTCCGCTCTCGCAATCCCAGTTATAACTATGGATTTTCCCAGAACCTTGAGGTTCAGGGTTATCAAGGTGATTTATATAGGACTTGGCTGAAGTTCGATATCTCCTCAATCCCCTCGAATGTTGCCATAACGAGCGCCCAGCTCAACCTCTACGTTTCGACTAACTATCGAGCAAGAAGCTATGTCCTGCAACACAGCAACATCGTTTCCTGGACCGAGAACGGTATAACGTGGAATAATCAGCCAACATCGTTCAGTTCATCCTACTCTGCGACTGCTCCCACCAGAGGATGGATAAGCTGGGATGTGACGCCAGATGTGCAGCAGGATTATGCTACACAAACACTCAGCTCTTGGGCCATCAAGGATTCGTCTGAGAATTCTATCACCAGGAGATACATCATTATGTACTCCAGGGAGTCCCAGGGAGTCCTAGGTTACAACATTCTCACAAGTTCCGGTCCAATCGGCCAAAAGATCGTCTATAGCACAAGTGATGGCTCGTCTCTACCCGGTTCCATCCAAGGAAATGATTTCGGCAGCACGAACATGTGGAAGTATGGCAGGAATGGGAAGTGGATGATACAGCTGCAGAACCTAGGACCAGGAAGCGCCAGCTACAAAATCGTAGTCCAGACCCGCAAGATTGATTGCGTGCGGAATGCGGCGACCACGTTCCTGCAGCTCCTCAATCCCAACTTAGACAGGTTGGCGATAGTGCAGTTCGGGGAGAGATCGGGTGCCTATTATTACTACGCTGCACAGATATCCCGAGGAAATGACGGCAGTCCATTCTACGATCTGAACGATACAAGGGATTTCCAGGCTGCATTGAACGACATCGACTGGAGGAGCCCCCAAAATGATCTTTTAGGCTATGGATTCGAGAACTATGGATCGCCGGGGCAGGGTAACTATTGGTGCGGTGGGACTACGCCTCTAGGAGCAGGACTTGAGGTGGGCAACAGGTTATTCAACGGAACCCTTGGTGCAAGGTCAAACTCCCAGAGGATCTTGGTAATCATATCCGATGGCAAGGAGAACGTGAAGCCGAATCCGCCTGTTCCTGCTCCCCCCGGCGGACCTGGAACATACTACAATCCAACTCCAGGCGTCGCAAACTCCTACTACTCGATCGCCAACAACCTAACTGGTGATGCATACGCAGCCAGCAGAGTCACGACCTACACAATAGGCTTCGGAAAGGACGCGGACAGTTACTCCCTTACTCAATTGGCGCAAGAAGGCCATGGCACCTACTATTATGCCGCGAACGGGACGCAGCTTGCGCAGATACTCGCCTCCTTGGCCTTCAGCCTGAACGACAAGTTCACCTTTCACTTCTCGCTCGAGCAGGAGTATCAAATCGGCATCAATACCCTCTCGAACTCATCTCTAACAATTTATTTCTGGGACAAAACGACACAACAGCGTCACAGGGTTTCTCCGAGCCAATTCGGCTATCAAGGTGGCGGGAACTTCATGGTAACTGTCTCATATGCGGGCTCGAAGAACCCGGATGCCATAGATATGATCGTATGCGACCCAAGGGGGATAATCGTGCGACTGCGCCTGGATCTCAAATACTGGGGGAGTTAAGGGATTATGCTGCGATCTCGAAAAAGGAGCAACGCCCTCAGGAAGGGCGCATCGGTCGTGCTCTCCGCGATCATAGTGGCTGCGACAACTCTAACCATAACAGTAGCCGCCCTCAGCTTCTCCGACAGTGTGCTCAAAGTGCAGCTCGATGTCAGCGAATACGAGCAGGCCAAGAACATGCTCATCACATTGGCCGACATGATTGAGGATGTTTCCGCAAGTCCGCTCTCCGCTCACTACGTCCGCTTTAACATGAGGACCAGCAGGCCTTGCTTCGTGTCGGCCACATATGACGTCACGGTTATGGTCTCGGGTCAAGCCGTGATACAGGGCAAGACCGGGATCGTAGAGGTTGAAGGAGGGCCACTCGTCGGCACAGTGGATATGAACCCGCTCCTCGGCAGTGATTGCCTCATAGTCAATGATGTCTCAAAACCGCTCGCCAGAGTATACGAGCATCAGTCGAATGGTGCTTGGATCACACTCGATTATTCCCGGGTGAGGGTTACAAACCTCGGGTGCTTCTACTACTATGATGCTGGAAATGGCTTGAGTGGATACCTTAATGCCGTGCGGATCGCCTTTGTGAATCTGACCATTGGGGCAATCTCCGGATCCGAATCCCTGGACATAGTCGTGAGAAGTTTTCCGACGGTGCTAAAGACGTCGGTAATCTCATCCAATAATGTGACGGTGAGCGTGGTCCTAAACGGCGTTAGGACGGAACAACTGACCGTCGTCGGGCTCAATACCGTAGTAGTAGGAGGAATTCAGAAACCCGTCATCGGGACTATCATACAAGTGCTCAACACAGAGGTAGTGGTGACCTCACAATAGAGCCGAGGCCATGAGAGATGCCCGTTGTCACGAGCCACATCATTGGGACTATGGCCTTGACGCTCTTCGCAGCGACTCTGACAGTATACCTATACGTGATAGTTTGTAACGAAAATATGTCCATAGCTAGCAGCAAGCTCCAGATGATAACGGACTATACCGCAGTACGCGCCGTTGAACTCATCTCCATGGCAAATATGTCAAACACGCAAAGCTGTATTCAGTCATCTCTAGAGCTGCCGATGACGATCACAAATGGGGGGTACTGGATCGCCATCTCAGAGGCCAATGGCTACATGGTCATGGCCACAACTAATATTCAGCCGTTCATCTCCGTCAAATCGATGATGCCTCTGAACTCGACCTCGGTCAATGTACAGGTTGTATCTACTGAAGGGCTGATCATCGATGGCGTCAAAGTTGAACCAAGGATCTATGGTGGGCTCGCAGATGCCGTGATCTGGGCCAGGAGGATCGGTAATACGATACAGATCGGTCTAGGGAGGAGGCTCTAGATAACGAACACCATCGAGTATTTGGCAGCGGGACTAGTCCTCATCCTGATTTTCTCTACAACGGCCGTCTCGTTGATCTGGGTCCTAGACCCAGTCTATAGGGCTGTATCGCGAGGGGAGGTCCAATCCGCTGCTGAAAATCTCCTCACTCAACTTCTCGGCTATAGTGGATATCCGTCACAATGGGGGTCCGATCTAGCGGTGAGTGGCTCAACTCTTCAGGGGCTAGGATTAGCGAAGGCCTCCAAAGACGATACCGCCCTGAATATCGATATGGACAAGATAACGAGGCTAACTGAAACGGACGTGGGAACCTACATAGGTGCCGATGTAATTAAGCGTCTCACCAACTTAGAATACCATTACGATTTCAACCTCCAATTCATCCCCGCCCTAAATATCACCATAATACCCACTAAGACATTCACAACATCCCAGGGCAAGGTCTTTGAGTTGGCTTATAACATGACAGTGATGACCCATGAACGGATAAGGGTCTCAAACGTAAACCTCACGGGCTACATCCTGACATCCAACCTGATAAGCAATCAGAGCGGGGACTTCGTCGACTACAGCCTTATTGCTGTGAAAAAAACCATCACGGATTGGAAGGGAGAGGCGTCCTTCGACTACACCAATGAGATGCTCAGCCGAATCAACATGACCTTGGTCGGAGCGGTTCTCTTGGTGCATGGGAACTATTATGGAATGAGGACGATGGCAATCCGTCAGTCACAGTCTTCCCAGGACATGCTGTCGGCAACGCTTGTTGGCGATAACCTCATCCTTGGCGTCAAACCGGAGCAGATACCGAAAGGCGCCTCAAATCTACAGGAGGCCGTCGAAGGGACTCTGGACTGTGTTGCCAAAACTTCCTTCGCGGACATCACGGACAAGGTGAATAGCGAGGCGCCTTGGATAGTCAACTACGAGTCAAAGAATTACCGAGTCTACCATCTCTCGTATATGGAACCGGACATATACTTCGTGGGTTTCGTCATCAAATACCTCGGGAAATACTGGCTGGTAATAGCGCTTCGTATCCCACAGGGGGCGATAGGGAGCCCAATACCCAATGCGCCCGAGGTAGCCGATGTGAGGAGGCTTGTGCTCATAGATGGCTATACATACTATGCCGATCTTCATTTTTGGGCGGTGAGCTGGTCCTGATGCGAAGACGGACACGCAGGGCACGAAGAGGCCAGTTCAGGATCATAGAAGCTGCCATCTCCGCCATCATAATATTCGTCACGTTGGTGGCCGTCAATCAATTCACTAGAATACCCCGTCTGATAATGACCGGTAGGAGCGGAAGCCTAAGGACGATAGCATACAATACGTTGTATCGCCTAGCGGATACAGGAGTCCTAGAGAATACGGTGGTCCTAGGAACTACGGACTGGGAGGGAAACCTCAAGATCGTCTTGGACACCCTGCTGCCGTCCACAGTCTATTTCAACCTGACCGTTTACTCATTATCAAATACTGCACCGACTTCCTTCAGTGTCTACAACAGAGAGATGATCTCCAATTCCATCTCGCCAACAGCCTTTACCGATACCCCCGAAATATCATCTGCTGCATTCCTCTACGTCGCGCACAACTCAAAGATGTATCTCCTGAGGCTTCAACTTGCTGAAGGCGGTGTTGGGTCATACTGAAGTCCGATTTCTAATTATTCGGCTTCACATTTCAGCTAGGCTACGATTATACTATTGATTGATAGTCACTTACGAGGTCATAACCTCAATCGCCACCTATATGGTTCATCTTCCCCAACGGACTATTCTCCAAACACACAGGTCTCCAAGTAATGGTGAGGGAAACTTCCTAGCAAGGTGCCAACCGATGAGGAATGGAGTCACGCGATTTCCTAGCACTGCGTGAAATCTCAACGATGACGTTAACCATAATTCATATAAAGGTCAGTGCTCAAACTCTACAACGCCCGACATATTTTGATCGAAATCGCAAGGTTATGGTCTCGTTGGTTTGAAATAGAGATGAAGATCATTGAAAACTCTGTATAAAGCCTCGATCATAGCGATAGCTGTTGTCGTCATCGTAGTTGCAGCATATCTTTTCGTTCAATCATCCTCTCTTGCTCCCTTCACGAAATTTGGAGATATGCAGTTGAGTGAAGGAGAAGTCGAGTTACTGTTCCTGGGAACATCTACTTTCATCATCAGGACTAGCCACCACACAATCATCATAGACACTGCCACAAAGGTTCCAGCGGACGCATTGAAGTCATTGGGGATTATCGATGCCATCTTAATAACACATGAGCATAGCGACCACTTTGATGCCTCTGCTACATTTAACCTGCACCACGCATCTGAGGCGGTTGTAGTAGCGAATGAGGGGGCTTACCAGAGTTTGGAAGGATTGATCCATGGGCCAGGAAAGCTGATACAGCTAAGGCCAGGAGAAAACGCGAAGATAGATGGCATAGTGATCAATGCCATCGCTTCTAACCACTCTGCCATATCCCCCTTGATGTACGTTATCTCGATGGATAACATAACGATACTACATGGCTCGGATTCAGGATTTGATCCCGCACTTGAGGAGTACCGGGGAAAGATCGACATAGCTCTATTGCCAACGGGCGATGGCTCTCCTACAGCCTCCCCCTCTCAAGCCTTCAAGATGGCTGAGGCGGTGCTGCCCAAGGAGGTGATTCCGATGCACGGCACATCGACCGAGTATGATGAATTGGGCTCTCTTCTTACGACCTACCTACCAGGGGTTAAATTCGTGGAAGTTCAGACATCCAGTCCACAGATAATCTCCGTACCATAAATCCACAAGTATTGCTTTCAAAGCTTGCTTTATCTAACTTGACATATTGTTGATCGAACATATTGACTTATTCATACAAGGCGGTCTATTGAGCACTTAGAAAATGGGGCGTCTCTGCCTTTTACCGGTTCTCCCCCGATTTCTAGACTCTTCTGCCGCGACGACCACCAGGGCGTCGTGTGCCGTCATGGGGGATGGGTGTTGTCTCCTCGATACGGCCTATGTGAAGGCCCTGTCGAGCCAAAGCTCGAATTGCCGCCTGTGCCCCTGGACCGGGTGTCTTGGTGCCTATGCCACCAGTAGCCCTAACGTGAACGTGGATGTTGGTAATGCCCTTCGACTTCAACTCGCGTGCGACAACCGTTGCCGATGACATGGCAGCATATGGGCTTGATTGTAGTCTATCCGCTTTGACATGTCTACCGCCACTGCTAATTGCAATGGTCTCCGATCCGGAAAGGTCAGTTGCATGCACAATGGTGTTGTTATAGCTGCTATAGATGTGGACCACTGCCCATCTCTCGCCTTGTTTAGATATTGCCACCTGAATCGGAGCTGGTGGCATCTCTTCCGGTGTCTTTTTTGGCGTCTCTTTCAGAGCCCCCTCCTGGGTCTCTCCCGGCGCTTCTTCCACCTCTTTTGCCTTTTCTGCAGTCTCCGTCATCGTGCTTATCGTTCTGGCTGCCAGAGGCGTTTTTAAGCATTAGGTGCCATTTGCTGGCATCTTCCGTTTTTCGGGCATCAATATAGCTGTCCAGCGATGAACGATACCTTGCTGTACGGCTCTCGCTACATTCCGCCCCTTTTCATTAACTTCCGCTTCCTCTTCCAGTCCTCAATATAGAGGGAGCACGACATCTTATCCTTACATTTCCTGCATTCAACTCGAAGGGATGTCCAATGACGAGGGCATGCGAACTGAGTTGCCAAAGCTGTAACCTATCTGACATCGAAATAACGAGGATAAAAGGCAATCGCATAGCACATCTGCAATCAGCCTATCTTGACCGTTTTTTACCTCTGATTGGCCGTAAAGATATCTTCTAAAGAGATCGTCGCCTCTCGCTCAGGACCGACCGAAATCAAGCAAAGCGGTACCTGAGCTATCTCCTCGATATGTTTTAAGTAGCCCTTGACGGTTTTTGGAAGAGCATCATAGCCCTTCGAGCAGATCTCAGCCCATTCATCTCGCGTAAGATCCTCCCAAGCCTCGTGTGCCTCGTAGACGGGCGTGCAGTGCGATAGGATCTTAAAATTGGATGGGAATCTTCTGATGATCTTTCCTTCGTACTCATAACCCGTGCAGATGAGTAGGCGATCCATCCCACCGAGCACATCGAGTTTGGTGATTATTAGCGCGTCAAGTGAGTTCACTTGGACCGAATACCTGAGAGCCACTCCATCAAGCCAACCGCATCGCCTAGGTCTACCGGTAACTGTGCCGAACTCCCGTCCCTTCTCCTGTAGTTTCGAGCCGGCTTCACCCTGCAGCTCGGTCGGAAAGGGCCCTGCTCCCACCCTCGTGACATACGCCTTGCAGACCCCTAAAATCCTGTCGATTCTTTTCGGCCCAACTCCCGAGCCCGTACATGCAGCACCGCTAACCGTGTTCGAGGAAGTGCCAAAGGGATATATCCCATGATCAAGATCCAGCAATGTCCCCTGACCGCCTTCAAAGAGGACCTTCTTCTCTTGGTCGAGCGCATCATTGATATATTCCGAAGCATCCCCAACATATCGCCTTATTTTCTCCCTGAAGTCCTTGCACTGCGAAAAGAGATCAGATTCCGATATCCTGTCATCCGAATCGAAGATGCACTCGAGCTCTTTCTGTTTCATGTGAACCAAGAGTTTTAGCTTCTCGCGGAGCAACTCGTCATCCATGAGATCGATTATCCTTATGCCGAAGCGGGCTGCCTTATCGGCATAGGCTGGGCCTACTCCCACGCCCGTTGTCCCGGCTCCCAATGTGCCCTTGATCGAGTCCTCCAATCGGTCGAGTACCCTATGAAAGGGGAGAACTACGTGCGCTCTCTCACTTATCAAAAGATCCGGATCCTTGCCGATTGAGGAGAGCTCCTCGATCTCGGTGATGAGTCTTTCTGGATCGACCACAACGCCATTTCCAATGACGAGTTTCTTCTCCCGTAGTGCACCCGATGGGAGCATACGGAACTTGTATGTGCGGCCTTCCGCCATGACGGTGTGCCCGACGTTGCTCCCTCCTTGAAAGCGAACCACCAAGTCCGCCTGTGAGGCATAATAGTCAACTACCTTCCCCTTCCCCTCATCCCCATACTGTGTTCCAACGACGACGACGGATGGCATGTGGAAATAGTGCACTGAAACTCCCTAGAGATCGGTGCCGCTTTAAGTGTTTCCCAATCTCATAGCAGTATAGTTCGGGGGAAACAGTCCTCACCGGAATGGAAAGCTATAAGTCAATAGTTCGTCTCATGGGGCATTATGAAACCTCCCAGCAGATCCATTTGGCCGAATGATTGTCTCGGGGCTCTTTCTCTGACTTTTGATGATGGCATGGCCTCACAACTTGAGATCGTAGTCCCTCTGCTCAACAAGTTTGGATTCCATGCGACATTCTACCTCAACCCACGTGGTGAGAACTGGCGTGAAGTCCTAGAACCTTGGCGGGATGTTGCGGCAGCGGGCCACGAGATAGGGAATCACACTATATCACACACATGCTCCTCGAACTTCAGTGGCGATCCTAGGGGGATCGGTCTCGAATCGATGGCCCTCAAAGATATCGAGGAGGACATCCTTGAGGCACAGAGGCGCATAGGTGAGGCTTTTCCGAAGCAGAGGAATTGCACATTCTGCTACCCTTGCTATCAAGCATTCGTAGGCAGGGGGAGGGTACGGCAGAGCTATGTACCCATCGTCGCCAAATACTTCATAGCTGCACGTGGGAGGGGAGAGGTTGCAAATCATCCTGCTGCCTGCGATCTACTGTATCTCTGCTCGTGGCCTTCCGAACGGACTTCAGGGTCAGAGCTTGTTGGATTGGCCGAAAGTACGACGCATGATGGGCGTTGGGGTATCCTGACGTTCCACGGCATCCATCAAGGTCATCTCCCAGTTGCTGATGTCGATTTCCAGGAGCTCATAGATTTCCTAGATCGGAATCGGAGGAGGATATGGGTAGCCCCAACGGTTGAGGTGGCGCAGAGGATAATCGATTGGCGCAAGGAAACCGGATCTGAAGTCTAGGGCCAATGGCCTTCGTCGTTTCACGCTCTCTCTGAGTTCGACTTGTGCATTGGATCGAAACATTACTTTAGTTCATTTTAAGGATTCGACGATTATAGTTCAAATCACCTTTTGAATCGCCTTGTGACGCTCTCGATTTTCTCACCTACAATCTCAATTTCATCCATATTGCCGATCTTCCTCTCAGCCGCCCTCTTGATGTGATATATCAAATCCGGATCGAAGCCCATGACCTTTGCCGCAACAGCATCCGTTGCAACTGGATCTTTGCCCGTAATTATCAGATCCATCTTCACGGGATTGCCGTTGACAGGGCCTCTTCCCTCCATTGCGATAAAACCATCTATAACGGTCAGATCCGGTTTGATGACACTGTTGATGTCGACAATGACCTTCTGGATATTACGAAGGTGGTACTTGAACTTCGATTTTTCGGGCAGCAGGCCGAACATATTCTTCATCCCGAGCGTAACGCCCACTTGGCCATGTGTCTTCAACTTGGCAGCGCTCACGATATAGCTCTCGAGTACTATTTTGGGCAGCACGACACTTGAGAGAGTTTCAGGATTTTCAACATTTACAATTACGCGATCTTTTGTCTTGCTGAGGTTGATGAACTCAACCTGGTTCTCCCTGCATACATTCAGAATCCCCGTTTTCACAGCAGCCTTATCGGCATTCGTAGTTGTTGCATCCGATTCCACAACGACTACCCTTTCAGTCCTGGGTCTGAAGAATTTTATCAAAGTATCCACGACAAGTGGGTCTGTCGTAGCTCCGGTTTCCCATGTCTTATCAGTTATGAAATTGACCTTTATCGCCACAGGCCTGGATATGCTCTCCTCAATCCCAAGGAATGTCAGTGCTCGCTCGACAGTCTCCCTTCCCCTCTCACCTTTAACGATGGCAACTCTAGTGGGGGTCATTCACGATTGCATCCATTGTAGCTCTATTAGATTTTAATCAGCATATTTAGATATATGTCTTTAACGATGTAACATAACGTCACAGTGCAGAAACGGAGATCGACTGACACTACATAGCAAGAGCGTTCAAAAAAGTGACTTATCTTTCAACTGGAGAATCTATGGATGGTAGAAAACATGAAAGGTACTGCGAATCGCGGTTATCGGAGTTGGAACATCCAAGGATGCAAGAGAACGACCTTATTTGAGGGCCGTTAATGAACTTGCCGAACGCTTATCCATTCGTTCGTAATACGTTCGCTATTACGGCCATGATCTCATAACCGTAATCTCAAGCCTTCTAAGAGCTCCTTTCAGCAGCTACGTACTACACCTTTTTGCGGTACAGCTTTTCGCTGCAGGCTCTACCATAAAACGGTTCTAAGCCTCGATTGCATTATCAAGGCTTAAATGGAGGAGATGCGATTGGGGTGAATTATGGTCGAGAGTTGGGAATCTCCTGCTTTACGAAAGTTTGGTCTGGAAATTGTTGGTGGCCTTCCCTGGGGAACGCATCTCTGTCAGTTCTATGAGACCAAGGCAGATCTCGTTGATATTCTAGTCCCATATTTTACTGAGGGCTTGAAGAACAATGAGTTCTGCATGTGGATTACGTCCCCACCTTTAAATGCCAGGGAGGCGGAGGTCGAGCTAAGAAAGGCGGTTCCCGCCCTAGACAAGTACATCGAAAGAGGGCAGATCGAGATACTTCCATACGATGAATGGTATCTTCTGGGTGGTGAGTTTGATCCGGACAAAGTTCTCCAGGGATGGATCGAGAAGGAGAGGGTCGCACTCAGTCGGGGTTTCGAGGGTTTACGGCTCACCGGGAATACATTTTGGGTCGAAAGGAGGAGATGGAAGAGTTTCACGGAATACGAGGCCACTATAAATGATGTCATTTTGCCACATCGCATGATTGCCTTATGCACTTACTCCCTCGAGAAGTGCTCTGGCAGCGACGTTGTTGACGTGGTAAAGAACCACGTAGGCACATTGATCCGTAAGGGCGATACATGGTATCTGGTCGAAGACGTGGCGCTACGTAAAAAAGTGGAGAATGGCCTACAAAGGGAACTCAAGAGGACTGAAGAGAATATTCGGGAAAGGGCGCATATTCAAACCGAGATCGTCGAGCGCAAACAAGTCGAGAAGAAGCTGCGTGCTGCCTCGCTTTACGCGAGGAGCTTGATCGAGGTAAGCCTTGATCCTTTAGTAATGATCAGCGTCGAAGGAAAAATAACCGACGTAAATAATGCCACCGAGAATGTAACGGGCTTCTCCCGAGAACAGTTGATCGGTAGCGATTTCTCAAATTATTTCACGGAGCCAGAGAAGGCCAGGGAGGGTTATAAAAAGGTCTTCACGGAGGGATTCGTTAGGGACTACCCCCTAACGATACGTCATAAATCGGGAAGAGTCACCGAAGTTCTCTTTAACGCAACAGTTTACAGGAACGAAGCTGGGGGAACCCACGGCGTATTCGCAGCTGCCAGAGACGTCACGCAACGTAGGCTGGCTGAAATGAAAATACGTGAACAGGCCGAGTTACTGGATAAAGCGCACGACGCCATCATAGTGCAAGAGTTGGATAACCGCATAATATATTGGAACAAAGGCGCCGAACATTTGTATGGTTGGACAGTCGAGGAGGCTATAAACAGGAAGGCAAATGAGCTCCTCCTTAAAAACGAAACAGCTCAATCTTTCGAAGCTAGAAAGGCAATTCTTGAAAGAGGGGAATGGAACGGCGAGTTTAATCAGATTACGAAAGATGGTAGAGAAATTATCGTCGAAAGTCACTGGACCCTGATGCTCGATGGCAAGGGAAAGCCCAAATCAATACTGGGCATAAACACTGATGTTACAGAGAAGAAACAGCTTGAAATGCAGATTCTAAGGGCTCAGAGGATGGAGAGCATAGGTACCCTCGCAAGTGGAATCGCGCATGACTTGAACAACATACTTACACCGATAATGATGGCGATACAATTATTGGGAGATAAATTAAAGGATGAAGAGAGCCAAAGGATAATTGAAATACTGGAGAAGAGTGCACGTCGCGGGGCGGACCTAGTAAGGCAGATTCTAACATTTGCCCGGGGAGTTGAAGGCGAACGGAAACCCATTCAGATAGAGCAAATTATCGTTGAAATAGAAAGGATCATGGGGGAGACGTTTCCAAAATCGATTGAGATTCTAAGTAACATCTCTCGGAACCTTTGGCCAATTATTGGCGATGCGACCCAGCTGCATCAAGTCATAATGAACCTAGCGCTAAACGCCCGCGATGCGATGCTAGATGGCGGGGTCCTTGAAATTTCTGCCAACAATATCGCAATCGACGAAGCCTATGCCCGTCTGCACATAAACGCGAATGTCGGCCAATATGTCGTTATATCAGTATCTGACAACGGCATGGGCATTCCGCCAGAGATTCGAGATAAGATATTCGAGCCATTTTTCACGACGAAAAAGCGGGGAACGGGCTCGGGTCTTGGTTTATCGACAGCTTTAGCGATAGTCAAAAGCCACAGGGGCTTCATAAACTTTTACAGCGAAGTTGGAAAAGGTTCCACTTTCAAGGTCTACATTCCTGTCACAGCCGCTGAAATGGAGAAAGTGGAAATTCGACCGCATGAACGCGCAAGGGGAAAAGGGGAGTTGGTCCTCATCGTCGAGGACGAGGTTCCGATTTGCGAAATCACCCGCTCCATATTGGAATCAAACGGGTACAAGGTGATTGTAGCCAATGACGGGGCCGACGGAGTAGCACAGTATACAAAAAGCGCGGTTAAGATCGACGTCGTCCTTATGGACATGGCCATGCCAGTCATGGATGGATCGATGTGCATCCACGCACTTCACAAGATTGACCCACAAGTCAAGATTATCGCGGTCAGCGGTCTGGCCGAGAATGGCAGAATTATGAACCTAGCCCTTGTTAACGCATTCCTAGAGAAACCTTACACTTCCGATAGGTTGTTGAAAGTCATAGACGAGGTTCTAAATGCCAACTAGCATCAAGTGCCCTCGAGATTGTCGGAAATGGAAGCCTGATTTCGGTCCCCTTCCTGGACGTAATACGGCGTCCTTGAGGCCTAGTTTAACAACCCCCCTCTGCATATGGAATGTTGGCCGATAATGCAGAAACTAAAATGGGCCACCTCAATACCTGTGAGAGGCATAACGCCCAATATTGGCCTAGAGGGCTGCCCTCGGCGCGGCCAGCTCTAAAACAATCAGCCTAATGCAGCGGGAGGAGGCTGCGGAACCTATCCCTCAGTAGGCTAGTATAATCACCCACAACATCCCGTTGGTTGGATGGAACAGGGCCAAGAGACCTAGGATAGGCATCAACCACCCTATTCCGCCCCACTTGACCCGTTCATGCCGCTGGTCTTCTACGCCATTCTCCTTGAAAAGTCGAGTAACACATATAATCACGCTTTTGTGATTGGTGTGCAAATAGAAGCGATAATGTTGGAACTGGATGTAATCTCCTCGAAAGGAGAAGAAATGGTCTTCCATATTTCGGGGGTAACGCCGGCTTTAGTTAACAGCCTCAGGCGTACGATCCTCTCGGATACGCCTATCTTGGCCATCCATGAGGTGATGTTCTTCGAGAATGAGTCGCCAATGCACGATGAGATCGTCTCCCACAGGCTCGGGCTCATTCCCTTGACGACTCCCCCTGATAAATACGTTCGGCCCGAGCTCTGCGACTGCAAGAGCGAGCTCGGTTGCGCGAAGTGTAGGGTTTCACTGCTTCTGGATGTGACGAGTGCCGCGGATAGACCTACGTTGGTCTATTCTGGTGATCTGAAGAGCGAGGATCCAGAAGTCCAACCCGTGAGCACAAAAATCCCGATAACGAAGCTTGGCCCCAGTAGAAGGCTCAAGCTAGAGGCATATGCACGGCTTGGTATTGGCTCTTCACATGCGAAATGGCAGCCAGCTGCAACGGTTTCATACAAGTTCCAACCAATAGTAACTGTAACTCCCCAGTGCGATGCTTGTGCGGCGTGTGTTGCCGCATGCCCTCAGAAGATACTCAAGACGCAGGAAGGCAAGCTCGTAGTAGTTGACACCGATCTCTGTACGGTTTGTAAAGATTGCGTCAAGGCTTGCCCGCAAGACCCACCCGCGATTGTGCCCGAAAGGATAAGGGACAATTTCATCTTTTTCATCCAGTCGACGGGTGCCCTTCATCCCACAGAGCTCGTCAGTATAGCCGCTAGGCTGTTGAAGGAAAAGGCAAACAGCGTATCAAAGGCCACAGGTGGTTGACGAAGTGGTCAAAAGGGAGAAAATCAATCAAGCTCTTTACGACACCTCCTCCGTGCTCAGGAGGACGGGCAAAAAGAGTCAGGGTGACATCTGGCCATACGTGGCTAGGTTGCTGGTCCTCCCAAAGAGGAGGCGCATAGCCGTTAACATCCTAAAGCTGAACCGCGAGACTTCTTCGGGTGAATCGGTCGTAGTTCCGGGCAAGGTCCTCGGCCTCGGAGAGTTGGATCACGCCATCACGGTATCAGCATATTCGTTCTCTCCAAGTGCAAGGAAAAAGATCATAGAAGCTGGTGGAAGGTGCATGGACTTGTTGGAGCTGGTCAAGGAGAACCCGAGCGGTTCTGGAATAAATAGGATTCTAAGGTGAATGAGATGAGTGAGGATCTAGTTGTAGACGCCTCAAGCCTTGTCGTCGGTCGCCTCTCCTCTATTGTGGCGAAGCAGTTGCTCCAGGGGAAGAGGGTGGCCATAGTGAACGCCGAGAAGGCCCTAATGACGGGTTCAAGGCAACGGACCATAAACGACCGCCTGCTCTTCCTTGAGGTCAAGGAGAGAGGAGGCGGTTCAAGGCACACCCCAAGGCACTACAGGAAGCCAAACAACTTCCTCCGCAGGATGATCAGGGGGATGCTCCCGAGGAGGAAGGCTAAGGGCATTGCGGCCTTGAAGAGGCTCAGGGTGTATATTGGCGTCCCGGAGCAGTACGAAGGGAAGACGACGAGCTTGGAAGAGGCAAAGTTTGATGCTACGGGGAGAAAATGCATAACTCTGGGAGAACTATGCACTGCGATAGGCTGGCAAGGTGCGAGGAAGAGCTAGTGTGGTGATGTGATATGCCCGTTGAGAGGAAGTTGCCGATCGTTGTGAATGGCAAGGTAAAGACAGCAATCGCTAGGGCCGTCTTCCGGCCCGGATCGGGTAAGATCATAGTTGATTCCAAACCGCTCGAGATCTGGACCCAGCAGGCCTCCGTCAAGGCAATGGAACCTATTCTGCTCCTTCCAGAACTGTTCAGCAATGTCGATGTCAACATAACCACTACCGGAGGCGGCCCCTCCAGCCAATCGAGGGCGGTCATGGTCGCACTCTCGAGGGGGATCGTCAGGTGGACCAGAAGCGGCACTGCCCGTAAGTTACTGAGGACTTATGACAGGACGACGCTCTCAGGGGATTACAGGTATAAGGAACCGAAGAAATTCGGCGGACCTGGCGCGCGTAGAAGGTTTCAGAAGAGCTACAGATAGTCTAGTTCTGGATGAAAGGATTATAAGAGCCTATGGAAGGGCCCTAGTGACTTTGATCATACCAGTTCGCTGTTTCACTTGTGGATCACTAATCGGTGACAAATGGGAGGAATTTAGCAGGCGGGTGTCCTCAGGCGAAGATCCAGGCACAGTCCTGACCTCCTTGGGTTTGAAGAGGCCTTGCTGCAGGAGAATGCTGATCACTAACGTCGACTTCATAGACGAATTGATCGAGGCCACAACGCCAAATCCCCTGGATGTCGGTAGCCAATAAGGTGTATTCTTTGAGTCAGAATGCAGAGGATGAAGACGAAGAGCAAGAGAATGAGGAAACGAAGGTCACGGAAACCGAGGCCGAGGCTTATCCGGTTGAGGAGACCGAATATAAGTACCTAATTCCAAGAGAGGATCTCCTCGCCTCTGGGGTTCAGATAGGAACTAAAGTCAGGATAAAGGAGATGAGATCCTTCATCAGGGCTGTCCGTTCGGATGGGCTCAGCATACTTAACCTGCAGACGATCGACCAAAGGATAAGAACCTCTGGCCTCTTCATCTCGCGCTTCGAGCCAAATAAGGTGGTTGCCGTCTCAGGAAAGGAATACGGAAAGGTTCCAGTCCAGAAGTTCTGTGAGCACGTTGGCGCCTTCCCAGTAATAGGCCGTTTCCCCCCGGGCCTGTTCTCCAATCCGGTCTTCTCGGGTCACATCTCGCCCGAGGTCGTCATAGTATCTGACCCTAAGGTTGATTATAAGGCGGTCACGGAGGCCTCAATAGTGGGCGTTCCTGTCATAGGGGTATGCGATACGGACAACTCATGCAGCGACATGGACCTCGTGATACCTGGAAACAACAAAGGTAGGCGTGCGCTAGCAACGGTCTTCTATCTGCTAGCCAGGGAGATCCTTAGGATAAGGGGTACAATATCCAAGGATGGGGAACTGCCCGAACCTGTTACGGCCTTCGAATCCCCGGTCTTAGTCGAAGGGGATTGAACTCTCCTGACATCAGCTGAAACGCATCGCCGTCTTTGATCGGATGCTTGCTAATTTCCTTACTACTCTCATATCGCCATCATCATTGCGTCTCCCATCGATTGGGGTCTCGAGGATCAGGGGGATTCCCCTTATCTTAGGGTGGGTGAGTAAACACCTGAATCCCTTTCTTCCGATCTTCCCCAATCCTATATGCTCATGTCTGTCCAATCTCGATCCGAGAGCTCCCTTTGAATCATTGACATGGATTACCTTCAACCTCTTGAGTCCGATCTGCTCCTCTAACTCACCCAATGTCCCCTCTATGGCGCAATCGCTCCTCAGATCGTATCCTGAGGCGAAGGCATGGCAAGTGTCAAGGCATATGTTTACAGCCTTCCCCACCTTCTCCAAGATGTCAGATATCTCATCGAAAGTAGAGCCCATGCTGTTCTGGCTCCCGGATGTATTCTCGAGGAGTATCGTGGTGCTTCCACTTGCCCCTGAGAGGGCATCGGATACCGCATTGACGATCCTCTCCGAGCCTGGCCTTGAGCCAGAACCAAGATGACTTCCGAGGTGGACGACTAGGTATTGCGCCTTTAGGAGCTCGCACCTTTTGACCTCGGTGATAAGCGACTTGACCGAGGACTTGTAGATCCTCTGCCTAGGCGAGGCCAAGTTCGGTAGATACGGCATGTGGACCACCACGGGCTCGATCTTCGAGTTAGCGACCTTACTCCTGAAGACCTCTGCCTTTTCGTCAAGCTCGCTAAATCTCCAGCCCCTTGGATTCCTAGTGAACATCTGGAACGTTTCGCAACCTCGGGCCAGAGCTCTATCAACCGCCAGGTCGATACCCCCTGCAATAGAGACGTGCAGGCCCACTTTCATAGTAGCCCGAATTGATCTGTGAGAATACATATCCAATCGCTCTTGCTCGGCATCGCTACTGGTTCATCCGGCTATTAGCTTTAAGAACTATAGTATCCAATCCCGTTTCCCCATAATTGAAAAATTGTCATAATTGGAGCAACTTCAGATCTCGCTATGCTAGAATTTTACTTTCGATCGGGCTCAGGTAATATCCTAGGGCCATCCCGGTATTAGCCAGATACTCATTCACGGGATTTTATGCCCTGTAATTACTATATATCACATAGTCTACATCGGAAATGTGACGAGATCGCTGCGAAGATAGTAGTGGTGCTCAAAAATGGGGAACTCTCTGAACACATTGCTCGCTCTTGTGATGGTGATATCAGCGACCGTTTTGATTCCATTCATCTCGATTCGTTTCTTCCTCAAGGAGATCGACGTATTACCAAGTGAAGGGATGATAATCGCCACTACGTCGTTCAGAACGAGGCTCTGGGCATCGCTGCTCGGCCTCACGTTCATCGGTTTTCCTGCTGGAAAAGCCGTGTCATCCGGAGATATCTCCGTTACTGGCATCCTCGCATCATACAGTCAAGACTGGATCCTATATTCTCTGATATTTATCCTCCTGATAGGCCTGGTGGCTGGGATGGTATCAAGAAGGCCCCACTGTGGTGCAATGGCCTCTGCCACAAGCTTCTTGTGCTGCACTTGGCTTGGTGCGTACATGACGCCTGAAATCCTCACGCTCTCTTTGAATGCCCGTATCGCGAGTGTGGAATTGACAAATCTCATATCCTCCCTCATGGTCTCTCAGCTGCTGGGAGGATGCGCTGGGGCTCTTCTATCGGCGATGATGGGCGCAATAGGTGGTGCTCTTATGGGACAGCGAAGGACTCTACATCAAGAATCGCTAGGTGACGTGGGCTCTCAGATCAATGGACGACCAAGGCTTAGGCTAACCCCTTTTCTTATGGCGGATCGTAATCGACGTAGTGATGTCTCTTCATCGAAGTGGTCATTGTGCCCACGATGCGGTGCAAGTCTAGTCTGGCTGTTCGATGAGAGACAATACCATTGCAGTAACTGCTCGGGTTCCAATAGCTATCATTCACTTTGAACGCCCTCTCTAAATGATTGAACGAAAGATAATCGATATTAGAAACACCATTAGGTTGTGAGAGGACGACACTGCGATATTTATTTGACTTTTAGATGATGGTTCGAATATGCGACCACGCAACCTCGACCCATTAGAGCAACTCTTAAAACCATTTAATATTAAACGTCCAGCAATAGTTAAGAGGTGAGTAAATTGAAAGAATACGAATGCGTACAAGTCAATCATCATAAGGATATCGGCAAAACATTAGAAGAATGGTAGAAGGAAGGCTGGCGTCTCCACACATACCAAGCAGTAGGAAGCCCAACAGCTGTAAACCATTACCTTCTTTTTGAAAGGGGAGAATAGTATTGAATTCGGACTGCGCTTATCTGCAACCCTCATAACTAAAACATCTCTAGAAGGGCTCTATCTCCGGATTTAATGTCTAAGGCCCTTCTATTCGCCGAATCCACTAGTATTGAATCTCCTTTTCTCACGGATTCGGCTATCGAGCTCTTCCTTCCCCTGAAATTTCTAAAGACATCTCCTTCTATTGATTTTATCTGGACTCTTATCCTTTTCCCAGATGTTTTGTTGAACAGAAGTGCTGTCCTTTTCTTAAGATAAGTGGAAGCTGCCTCTTCTGATGCAACTACCAAATGCTCGGAGTCGAGTTCCTTTGCCCATGTGGGTTTGCCTGCTGGAAGTTCCTCGGGCACTCCATGGATCATTACCTCACTCATCTCCAAGGGCTTTCCATTGAACATCTCCCCTTCGTATGTGCAAAATAGCCCCCCTGTCATCTCGGAGAACGATTTCATGAGCGAGATGAAACTGTCCTCACCTATAGCGATGCATTCTATCCTGATTCTATTCTCAACTCCCCTACGAACCTCATCCAAGGCTTCGGCTTGGAGATTTGGACTGCACTCATTGACATCTCCATTGAGCGAGATATTCAGCCTGCCATCGCTCAGAAGTATAATTCTACGCGGTTCGGACCACGATTTTAGAAGTTCCACAGCCTTTTGTAGAATCGTCGATAAAGCCGTTGTACCGCGTGTGGGAACGGGGTCAAGGGCCTTCTTCAATTCATCGATATCGGTATGCATGCCTATAGCAAGCGATTCATCAACGATGTGATCGAACAATAGGATGCCAAACATCCCGAGTTTCCCATGGATACTATAGATGATATCTTTACACTGCTCCAACTTCGTTGCCCCAAAGCCATAGGACATGCTTATGCTCCTATCCATTAGGAGTAGAGTCACTCCACTGAATGATCCACCGAGTAGTTGATCCAGTTCATGGCGTAACAAATCAGTATTAACAGACCTTCATCGAGCCTATATAAGGCACTTTCCCCATACACAATGGGATTAAGGCCTCATTCGTTTAGCCATACCTTGAGCTTTTTTTCGATGCTATCTTGATCTTGTGACAATTCACCGGTTTTGATTACCTTCCAAATTTCCATATGTTGAATGCTTTCTGAAGGAAGAGATGAAAAGATATGAGGAAGTGACCAACAATTTGGAGAAGAGATTTAAAGAACTCGTCGAGAAAACGGAAGCATTAACGCCGCATCAGATAGGGAATGTTTGGGTCAATCCAGGCGATAAGAAATTACTCGATAGGGCGGTCAAAGAAGGCCTAATCCCTGCAGACTTTCAGATCGTGGATATGTCAGAAGTGAAGAAAAAATTAAAGGCTAAGTCGGCAAAAGGGCCTTAATAACCTCGTCGTAGCTCTGGCGAGGATGGACCTTAAGGGCATCGAGTCGCTTCTTATTGCGAACAGAGATCTTGATCGTCGTGCTCGGTTCCTTCTTATCCATGCCTTATAACATTCTATAATCGATGGTTCCCCTGCAGCGAGTCATTAGTGGCTTATAACAAGAGATATAACTACAGATTGTGAACTTAAGTAAAAAAAAATTGTGGCGAGCATTTTCAATTCCAGCACATGAACAAGAGCAAATAAATATAATTAGGCGACTAAAAAACTGGATAATTGACTTGGAAGATAGAAAATTAATCCGAGGATTTGCCTTTAATTTCTACTATGACCCCAAGGGGGAGGACGAACTCATCATTAGATAGTTTATGTATCATTAAAGGAGAGCTTCAAAACCAATTAAAGAAGGCAGGACAAAGCGGTATTTATGAAGAGGGCGATTGGGAGAGTGACGAACATATAAGGGGAGCGTATGAATTTGGCAGTAGATGTGCTTTCCTTTTCTGGGAATTAGTAGAAAAGGGAAGAATGCCCGAAGAGTATGTTTCTGATTTCCTAGTAAAAAATAATCCTTTTGCATATCAATTCCAGTTACACCTTAATCATGGTGTAATGAATTCACTTCATATTCCCAAATGTCCTAATGAGAAGTTAATCCATGTAGAAGTTCTCATGGACACTGCAGACACTAACTGCAAACAAGCACTGTTTGATTATATTAAGAAAGACCCTGATTTGTCCCGGATTGTCAAGACTGATCCTTTGTCATTATAGTGCGCGAACTCGTCGCGATGATGCCTTCGATGCCCTTGGCCTGGCGGGCGCGTTGCGATGGTCCTTCGTTTTGCGAAACAAAAATTTTAGGTAAATGAAGGGTTACCCTATTATATTGTTTGAGGGTTGATGACTGCATGGCCAAGATGAGGAATCCCGGGAGGGATGAGTTCGACGAGGTCTTCGACCTTCTCGAGAGGGTTTTCCGCTATGAAACTGGCGGATATGATGTAGCTCACGTGAGGGAATGGCTGGATGTCCTAGATGCGAGTGACATACTGGTGATTGAGGAGGATGGCAAGATCGTGAGCAACGTCCTCGTCGAGCCATATAGGCTATACGTCCGCGGGTCCATCATAGAGGGGGCAGAGGTCGGGGCAGTCGCCACGGACGAGGGCTACAGGGAGAGGGGATTCGCCTCAGCGCTCCTGCAGGAATCGCTGCGGCTGATGGCGGAGAGGGGTTACGACATCTCGACGCTGGGGGGACGCAGGGACAGATATGCCAGATGGGGGTGGGAACACGGGGGGGCGGTTCGCACGTACTCTATTAACGACTGGTCGGCCAGACGCGCTGGAGACTACAAGGACATAGTGATGGAGGGATACGTTCCTTCTGACGCGATCATGAGGAAGGGCATAATCGAGGCCTACGAGGGGAATGAGGCCTACGTGATCCGCCCGGAGGTTCAACAGCGCCTGACCTACGACGCATCGATGTATTCGGGGACCGAGATCTGGGTAGCTCACCGCTCGGAGGGGTTCGCATACGTGATGGTGCGAAAGGCATCAGGCGGTAAGAGCGTTGCAGTGCTGGAGTATGGAGGACATCCGCAAACACTGGCCCTCTTCCTCAGAAGGGCGTTCGAGGAGTGGGACCTCCATGAACTGACGATCCCATCTCCCGCCTGGCACACCGAATTTACGCCCGTCCTCGAGCGCATGAGCGAGGGATGGTCGATGAGCCCGGTCAGGCAGATCAACATCATAGACTTGGAGGGCTGTTTGAGGAAGCTGCTGCCGGGCGCAGGGGAACGCGCGGAGGAAGTCCTTCAAAGACTCTCGGGTGAATATTCGATAACCTTGGGAGTCTCAGATACGGACCAAAGGGCGACCATCGCGTTCGATCGCGGGTGTTCGCTTGCTGATAGGGCTGGGGATGAGGAACTTAACTTGGACAGGTGCACTATGGTTAGGCTCCTGTTCGGGCCGGATAAGCCGAGTGATACCGTCGAGATCGGCAAAAAGATGGCCTCATATCTCGATCTGATCTTCCCACTCCCATTCTATGAGTGGGTGACCGACATGAGATAAGCTGAGGGATTATCTTGAGTGCGGTAGTGGGAATTAGCCCCCTCCGCGCGAGCGGTTGTGGAAGCGATGCCTTCCATTTCCACTCGCCGATCACATGATCTCCGGTTCATGCTCGCGTCACCTTTCCCCTCATCGAGCTCCGGATTACGGCGATGTTCAGATACACCGCCATGGAACGGCATTTCCTATGAATGGTAGCTGGGGCCATCTATTCACTAGAACTGGTAATAGCCTCTGGAAAGTCTTTCCCCTTGGAGAGAAAAAAGAATGGGAAGAAGCTGAAGGTGAGGAAGAAAGGGAGGAAGCGGAGAAGAAGGGAGAGGAGGTAGAGTTAGGCAAGATGGAAGAGGCTGAAGAGAACAACGAAGAGGGGGAGGAAGTGGAAGAAAAAGTAGAAGAATGGGAAGACGAACGAGAATTATATTAATTTGTGTTATATAGACCTCGCGCTGTTTGGAATACTTCTGTCTAATAAACTAGCCATATAGTATCTGATCTAGTTCGTTATGTAGCAATCTCGTAGAGAGGAATGTATAATGGCGCAAGTAAGAGAGTATTGATGGCCGTGCTACCCGACAACCAATCGATGGGCTGCTCGCACGGAAACCAACTGACATGGGAGGCAGTAATCGGCGACTTTACGTCCAGGCGGCATCGTCACTTGCTCATAAGCCGTCAGATGCCCCTGCGCCTGATGGTAGCAGATATGACCCCACATACTAAGTCGATAGTCATCATACAAGCCAAGCTGCCACAGCCCTTCAAGATATTCCATCAGTGGCCAGTCGTCCAGATGGTCCATAAATCGAGTCATGCCGAGAAATTGCCCGCCACCCGCAAGACGAGCTTTCACCAACGCCAGCATCCTCTCTTTCGGGAGCACGCCGCTGGAAAGTAACTCGGGCCAGTAGCGGTAATTTGCATAACTCCCGATGCGGCTTGCAGTAATTCGTCCCTCGGGGCGTGGCACGGGTTCAACAATCGGGGGCAGCCACCAATCGTTCGGGTCGCCCGTCCAAGTCATATCTATCGCTTTAAGAAGCGCTTTCCGCAAGGAGTCAGCATCTTGCCTATACAGCTCTGCATCGTTGGGACACCTTAGATATCGATTGAGTAAATATGCCCAGTCTTCAAAACCACGTACTATCCATGCATTGTTGTGGAAGTAAGTCGCTGCTACTTCCCGTTCATCTGCTTCAGGGACTCCATTAACAAGCTGCACCCTCCCCGTTTCATACATACAATCTCGTAAATGGCAAGCAAGGCGCGATAGAAATGGCTCATGCAGGACAAGCCAATCTCGTTCTGTACCTCGCTCCATCAATCGTCGTGCGGTTGTCAAGAGCTGTCCATATTCGCTAATGGACGTCCCATAGTAGACGATGGTTCCGTCCTCGTCTACGAAATGATGCAACCAGTAGGAAAACAGCTGTTGGGCACGGGTAACCATACCCCAAAGAGTTAGGGCATCGACAACGGCTATGATGATTGGTGGGAATGAATCATGTTGCTCCTGGGCGTAAGTACCAACGCCATATTTAGGATGGTCGCCGACAAAAGTCATGTCGATGTGCGCAAGGCCGATCCGCACTGCACGTTCCAGAAGCGGATGTTCAAACCGAGCATTAGACGGAAGTCTCAACTCTCGGGCTTTTCGGTCGATGAGTTCAGGGCAAAAAGCCGGATCGCCCTCAAGTGGTGTAGCGCACTGGATGACATCCTTTGGCAATTCATGGCCAAATTTCACCAACTCTTCCCGAAATGGGTCGGTTAAGGATAGAAGCCAAACCTTATGCCATTCACTCACAGTTCTCTCACCTTTCAGCCGTTCGCTTTAATATTGTAAGCCAAGATATCCTTTTCATGGGCCGTAGAGGCGTATTAAGGCTAATGGGTGGATGAGAGAAAGGCAATGTCTGAAACGATTACGATGACCATCATCGAGCATCGCAAGCCCTGTGCCTATAGTTTACATTTTTTATATTAATTATCGCCAATGGGACGATACCCTTCATCATGGGTGCCGCACAATTGGAATTACTCGAGCGAGATCCATCATATTTGGCCCAGGAGAGGTAATGGGGAGAAGAATTTATAAAATGAGATGGTGAATCGCTTGAACCGATTCAGGTTGGGAATATACGAGGAGTTGGGTGTAAGGCCAATAATCAATGCTGGTGGTACCTTCACCTACTTGGGTGGCTCCATGATGGAGCCCGAGGTGTTGGCGGCGATGAACGATGCTGCGAAGCATTTCGTGGACATGGCTGAGCTTGCAAAAAGGGCTGGTGAGATTGTTGCGGAGATCACGGGCGCGGGAGCTGGGCTAGTCACCTCTGGGGCAGCCGCGAGCCTTGCCTTCGCAGCAGCAGGATGCATGACAGGGATGGATCCGGCGAAAGTGGCGAGGCTCCCCGACACAACCGGAATGAAGAACGAGATAGTTGTCCAAAGAAAGCACAGGAATCCACACGACCATCACCTCAGGGTGACAGGCGTCAAGCTGGTCGAAGTTGGCGATATGTTCCGCACCTCATCGTGGGAAGTTGAGGCGGCCATCAACGAAAGAACTGCCGCCTTGGTGTATTTTATCTACGACCCGATGCCGGGAACGCTCTCCCTGGAGAAAAATATTGAGCTGGCACATGCCCATAACTTGCCCATCATCGTAGATGCTGCCGCTGAAGTTCCGCCCTTTGAGAACCTGCGAAACTTCACCGACATGGGAGTCGACCTCGTGGCGTTCAGTGGGGGTAAAGCGATACTGGGCCCGAACGACACGGGCATACTGATCGGTCGGAAGGACTTGATAGAGGCCAGCTCTATGAACGCCTTCCCGGAGGATTACCCAAAGCCTTTCGGTGCCTTCGGGATCGGAAGGACCATGAAGGTCAGCAAGGAACAGATAGTCGGGCTAGTCGTGGCATTGAAAAGGTATGCGAAGAGGGATCACAAAGCGGATATGAACAGATGGAAAAAGATGGCCGAGTTCATGGCACGTGAGCTCAATGTCATTCCAAATATGAAGGCCAGCGTCGTGATCTTGGAACAGAATCCAAGGCCAATATGTATTCCGAAGATCGAAGTCTCAATAGATGAGAGGGCATCGGGCATGTCTGCATCAGAGCTTGTGAAGAGGCTTATCACAGAAGAACCAAGGATAGCAGTAGTTCACTGGCCATCTTACCACAGGAGCATCTATCTAAATCCGCAGTGCTTACTTGATGGAGAGGAGAAGATCGTAGTTAACAGGATTAAGAGTATTTTGAGTCCTTAAAGTAATTCTCAATTATATAATCTATACAATCCGAAAGGATGATTTAATATCAAGCATGATCGAAGTTGAGAGGTTCATCAACAACTCATGCACGAAGTTTCTGACATTTCGGGCAGATATACGTTGACGTGTTACCAGTCCTTATTTTACGTATAGTTGTCTTGCATGCTGGGCATGTTTTTCCTTCCTTGTAACCCACTAGGAACTTCTTCGAGCTGAATTTTCCATTCAAACCATAAAAGTCCCTTTCATAGGCTAAACCCCCCAGCTTGATGCTATGGCTCAGCGTCCTAATGATTGCCTTGTAAAGCGCTTTATTCTCTCCATCAGACAGTGTACAAGTTTTCGTTCTGGATGAAGTTTTGCCCGGAAAAGGATGTCCTGAACATAGACATTTCCTATTCCTGCAATGTTCTTTTGGTCGATCAAGAAGATCTTAATTGCAGTCTTCCTCCCAGCCAACAGCCCTTTTAGCCTTTCCTCAGTAAATCTTCCATCCGTCGGTGAGATCCCGAGACGGGAAGTCATTTTATGTCTGCTCAGTTGATCTTCCTTCACGAGGTGGACGTAGCCAAACCACCAAAAGCGCGCTGTAAACCCCGTCCCATCGCTGAAAGCGATCCTGAAGTGGTACTTCTCTGGCAGTTCTTGTCTTGGAGTTGTATAGAGCAGCTCTGCTCCCATTCCTAAATTAATCAACATGAAGTAACTTGGCATCAGTTTCAAGAATATCCACTTCCCTTTACTTGCAACGTAATCTATCCTTTTCCCTTTGATAGCAGTCACAAATTTAGAGACCGGTATGTTGAGGTTCTTGGGTTGATTGATCTCAACGTCTGCGATGAACTTTCCAGTTAACTCCTTGTTCATCTGTTGGGAGATTACCGTTATCTCAGGTAATTCTGGCATAAGCTTGTTAAATGGCAATTGGATATAAGTTTGAGCTTATAGTTCACATTTGCAGGTTATCCTGGGCGAACCCTATCTACAATAATATCCACACTTCCATAGTACCTACGAAGAATTGGATGCAAGTCTCGCCATCCTTGTAGGGGTATCTAGTTGTAGCGTAGCAGAGATAATGGCACTCGGGCGTAGCAGAGATAATGACACTTCTACTATGCTGCCTTTCGATGCAGGGACATGGCGAAAGCGACCCTTGCAGAACGGATCCGAGTTGTCCTC
>Ga0315282_10001099_pt1 | contig 52106 bp, 46 predicted proteins | sample YL17G07_20_MG_FD_203693 | JGI IMG/M metagenome (GOLD analysis project Ga0315282, IMG submission 203693) | Sediment microbial communities from Yellowstone Lake, YNP, Wyoming, USA - YL17G07_20 | ecosystem: Environmental > Aquatic > Freshwater > Lake > Sediment | place: USA: Wyoming | collected...
TCCCTGTCAATGCCTTAGGGTTCACCCATTGCCACTCCCGCGGTGGCGGCAGCCCGGTTAGGAGGGGGGCTAACCTGTATAGCTGTCGATCAGAGTGCTCTTAATAAGGGAGAGTTCACGCTGGTACGATTTTCGATCGTTAACAAATTTTTTATATTGTTTGGGGGTCAAATCAATCACTTTACGGAAGTCGCATAGATGCTTCTTATTCTTGGTTGAACTATGGTTGATATACTCTCCGTAGGAGGAAAACTGCCAGTCCTCGGGTCTCTTAACTAAATCAGCCGAGGTAGGATTCAAGTGGATGTACCGCGTGAGATGCAGCAGTTGCTCATCGTCTGGAACTGGAATGCTTTTGAACCGGCTTTCCCACAATGGTCCTGCTCGGCGGTGCTTTTTATTGAAGCAGCGCGTGTAGCTGTTGAGGGTTCTGTTTATATACTTGGATATGCCGTTATCAGTTGCCTGCTTAAGTAATAAATGGATATGTGTTGGCATAATGCAAAAAGCAACCACTTCTAGCAGAACATGATTCTCTTTTTGCATTTTATTGACAATCTCTTGTTGCATCCTGGCCCCAAGCTTTATAAACCCGGAATACTTGTGGTTGAAGTTAGCGTATCGATAGAGGCCTAAAAGCTTAAGGAGACGAGAATACTCATTTTCGTTATTAAAGACAATAAACTTAGCAATGCTTCGGCTGAAGACATGATAAAACAAACCATTCGCTAGGGGGCTCTTCCTTGTGCCCATATTCGACTCCTATTATACCATTTATACCATTGCCACCGCGGGAGTGGCGATGCAGGTTTAGGAGCTGAATTCGACCGGATCAACCTCGAGGTGGAGGTTGGCGGGGAGTTCTCGGGCGAGAGTGCGGAACTTTGGCCAGTTTTTCTTTTCAACCAATAAAAGGGCCTTGGCCCTGCTCGATTCATCTTCGAGATTGATGATCGCCGCCAGTTGATCGAGGGATTTTAAAAACACCTGTAAATTCTCCCGAGCTAGCTCGTGAGATTTGGCTTTGGCGACGGCCAAGACGGCCTTTTTGTAAGGTGGCAGGCCGAGCCGTCGGCGCTCCTTGAGGTTTTCGGTCAGAAACTGCCGCCATTCGTTTCGCACTAAATGTTGAACGAAGCGGTCGTCATTTAGATTGCGCCCGCACAAAATCACCTCGCTAACCCCGAGATTCTTAAGCGAGTATACCAGGCGGTAAAGCTTGGTGCGCCAGTTGATGAGGGAAAAATCGGCCATCAGATCAAAATAGGGAAAAATCGCTGCGTCAAAAATCGGCGGGAGATTATTCGGTGAGCGAAAATCGGCAACAAAGATTTGCGCGCTCGCAGCTGATTCGGGACGGGCGCTAATCGAAACCCCGGGGAACAAGTCCTTGAGCTCCCGAATTATTTTTTGATAAGTTAGCCCCACCTCCTTGAGCCGCGTCCCGCGGCAGTTGGGACAAAGCTGCGCATCAAGAGAAGGGGACTGACAATCTTGGCAAAAATAGCGCGGTTGACGCCGCCACGGCCCGACGACAAGAAGCCGCCGAGATTTGGAGAAAAAGCCTTTCCACTCTTTTTTAACGCCTAGCTCCTGCCGGTACTCGTCCCAGCCTGAGGCAGGTATAATCTCCTGTTTTAAGGCAAATTTTTTAATTGAAGCCAGAGCTCGCATCGAGTCAAGATAGGCCGGCAAATCCACTGTTGAGTCGCCAAAATACAATTTTGCGCCGATGATTTTTGCCAAAAAGAGTGCTACGGCGCGGGCGTTGTAATAGGGCGTTTGGTCGTTGTGGTAGGCGAAATTTCCCGGCTCATCCAGAAAAATATCCGCGAGCCCTTGCCAGGGCAAAAATAGCGCCTGGCGCGTGCCAATAACCGTCACGGCCCTCCCGGAGAGGATTTTTTGCCAAGCTCGCGCTCGCTTGCTCGGAGTGATCTGGCTGTGCCAGCATAAAACCTGCAGATCGGGGCGAAGGCGGCGCAAATATTTTTGCACGCGCGTAATTTGCAAAACAGTCGGGACGACGAGGAGATTCTGGCAGTTGCTCTGAAGATTCTGGCTAAAAAAACTCAAGCGCGCTTCGAACTCGCCGATTAAATAGGTAGTTTGGCTTCGGTGCCCTTCGACAAGCTCAGGGCTAAAAGTCGCCGCCTTGGCTCCAATAATTTTGAGATCCTTTTGCGGCAGCGGCGGCAGAAAGGAAAAAATCGTTTCGGCTTTTGTTGCGAGAAAATTGTCGGCGATTTCTTGCGCGAGCTTAACTTGATTCGCCGTAAAAGCCACCCCGCCGCTCAAGGGCTTTTTGACCGGCTTCAATGCTATTTTTGAGTGCGTTTTTAGTCCGATGACCAGGGCCCGGACGTGCTTTTGGCGAAAGGGGACGCTGACGAGCGAAAATTTTTTGAGCCCAATCTCGTCTGGGACAAGGTAGTCAAAAAGGATGTTGCGACGAGTTTTTTGGTCAACTAAAACGGAGGCGATCATACCAAGCGGGCCACTTTCTGCAAAAGTGGCTTGATATTTTTGCCGCTGACGGCGGAAATCTCCAAATCATGTTTAATTTTCGGCAGTTTTTGGACCAGATCGGCTTTTGACAAAACCACCAAAGATTTTTTGTCCAAAAGCTGCGGAGAGAATTTCTTGAGCTCGGATTTAAGAGTCTTGAGCTCACCGGCTGGGTCGGCTGACGTGGCGTCAATGAGGTAAAGTAAAACTCGCGTGCGCTCAATGTGGCGTAGAAATTTGTGCCCGAGCCCTCGGCCTTTTGAAGCGCCTTCGATTAATCCGGGGATATCGCAAAAGACAATGCGCTTTTCTCCGTATTGAGCAACCCCCAAAACCGGCTCAACTGTGGTAAAAGGATAGTCGGCAATTTTTGGTCTGGCCGAGCTCAAGCGCGAGATCAAAGTTGACTTGCCGGCGTTCGGGAGCCCGACAATACCAACGTCGGCGAGCTGTTTGAGCTCAAGGCGCAATTCTCTACTTTCTCCCTCATCGCCTTTCTGGGCGAAGCGGGGAGTTTGACGGGTGGCGGAAGCATAGTGGACGTTGCCCCATCCGCCGCGTCCGCCCCGAGCAGCCGCTAACTTTTCGCCTTCTTTAGTTAGGTCGGCAATTTTTTCCTTTGAGTCGTCGTCGTAAATTATAGTTCCGAGGGGGACTTTCAGGGATAGCTCAACGCCGGAGCGGCCGTGGCGGCGATTTTTGCCGCCGTTGGCCCCGTTATCGGCGTGGAATGATTTAAGGCGGGCGTAGTCCGTCAAGGTATCAGCGGAACCGGTAGCATAGAAAACCACCGCCGCCCCATTGCCGCCATCACCACCGTCCGGTCCGCCTTTGGGGACATATTTCTCATGGCGAAAAGAAACGGCTCCGTCACCGCCTTTTCCGCCCCTGATTGTGATCAAAGCTTCATCAACTAACATAGTAATTTAAGTTAAAACGTAAAACGAAAAACGTAAAACCACAAGGAAAAAGTTATAACTACAAGACAAGACGAAAAAGTAGGCGCTAGAATCTACAATACAGAAAAACTATTTTCCGCGCATCGTTAATAAACTCTTGGCAATGATCTTGGCTAGCTCGTCAATTTCAGCAATTAAGATATCGGCTGAGTCTGTTTTGACTTGACAGGTGTACTTTAGCAGCAAAAGCCAATACTTGCTCTCATTGGCTGACTTTAGGGCGATGTTATAAAAATTACCGAAATCTTTCTTACTCGGAGCCGCCTGCGCCTCAACAATATTCGCGCCGATGCTAGTGGTGCTTCTTAGAAGTTGCTTGGCGATAGTCTGGGAAACGAGATCTTTGTCAAGTTGCCTTAGAAATTTGATGGCCTCGATCGAGAGTAAAAAGGCTCTTTTCTTCAAGTCATATACTTTTGCCTTTTGCATTGTGGTTTTTCGTTTTGCCTTTTTACTTTTGCTTTAAAACCTTACCGGGCTGCCGTTGATGATGACCTCGAAGTGCAGGTGCGGGCCGGTGGAGCGACCGGTCGAGCCGGAGTGGCCAATTACTTCGCCGCGACTGACGGATTCCCCAATCCCCACGGCAAATGAAGATAGGTGGGCGTAGCGGGTTGCCCGACCGCCACCGTGGTCAATAACAATTTGGTTGCCGTATCCCCCCGACCAGCCGCTTGAGGTGATAACCACCTTACCGCCCCCGGCGGCATAAACTGGCGTGCCGATGTCGCACATAAAGTCGACAGCCCGATGCCCGGCTGAATACCCTTGAGAAATTCCTTTCGTTGAGGCAAGGGGGGGAACTAACAACCCGCCACTGTCAACGCCTTCGTAGCCGGAGGCACTAGAAGAGGAAGTGGCGGCTAAAGCCCGGCTAGTTTTGGCTTTGGCCTGCTGCTTCTTCAGTGCTTCCTGACGTTGCTTCTCCTTTGCATCGGCCTCGGCTTTGTTGATGGCCACCATCCAGTCGTTGGAAGTTGAGGTGTCGGAGGAAGGAATGTTAAGGGTTGTCCCAGGTTTGATGCTCTTGGAATCTTCGGCTTTGATCCCGTTGGCGTCAAGAATGGTGGCGACATGAAGATCAAATTTCTGTGCGATCTGGGTAATTGTCTCTCCACCTTGCACAGTATAAGTGGCTTCAGCTCGCTTTGGCTCTTCAAGATTCTTCCCCTCGTTTAAGGCCAGCTGCTGGGTGAGGGTGTAAGAGTCATCCTTTGCCATCAGGGCTAGAGCGACTTCATCTTTGGTTACTTCGGCGCCAGGCGTGTACTGGGAGAAATCAGCGGCCGCCTCGCCAGCGCGGATAGGATCGAGCGGCTCGGAGTAGCGCCGTAGCTCGGAGTAAATCTGCTTGTTGACAGTGTATTCGGAGATCCAAGGCAGGAAAACAATCACGAAAAGTAAAGCCAGATTGATCAGGACAACTCTGCCAACCTTGTTTTGGGTCCGAAAGCCGAAAAAGAGCACCTTGGCGCTCTTGAGAACCACTCCTGGTATTTTGCCCGCCGCCCGCAGGAAGGAGGCGAGATGCGTGAGCCGGTGTTTCTGTAGAGGCTCTTCTAATTGGCTAGTCATAGTCAACTTCTTGCTATTCTATCTCATAGAGAAAAGTTGTCAAGGCCCGTCCCCGTCAGAGGGCGGGGCGAGTTTATAAAGTCATAAAGCTAGCTTGCTTTCTTTGAAATAGTCCTTAGTTTCTCCTCGACGAGGATAAATTCAAGCTCATCACCGGTTTTGAGCCGTAGCTCGCCGGAATAGCTAACACCGCATTCGTCACCTTTAGTGACCAGGTCGACCTTTTGTCCGCCGATCTGGATTGCTTCGGTCTTGAGCTCTCCCAAAACTTCATCGCCTCGGCGGGCAATAATCTTGCTTCCCGGGGAAATCTTTCCCGAAGTAACCTTGCCGCCGACGATCCCGCGGTTCTTTTCGGTGCGAAAAACTTTGAGAACTTCAAGCTTTCCAAGGGGTGTTTCGACGATTTCCGGCTCCAAAAGCCCCTCGAGGGCGGCCACGACTTCGTCCAAGAGTTTGTAAATTATTTCGTAACGGGAGATTTTTATTCTCTTGGTTTCGGCTAGCTTCAGAATTGGGGGGGGTACCGGCACGCGGAAAGCCAGAATAACGGCTCGGCTGGCAATGGCCAGGTTAACATCCGACTCCGAAACCGCCCCGATTCCGTCAGAGACAATTTTAACCTTAATGTCCTGGCTCTCGATTTCTTCAAGGGACCCTCTGATTGCTTCAAGCGACCCCTTAACGTCAGCTTTGATGACTAAATTAAGCTCTTTGATCTTGCCTTCTTTTGCTTCTTGAGAGGCTTCCGCCAGCCCTAACGTGCGGCTTTTGGCAATCGAACGGATCGAGCTTTGCCTTGCGAGTCTTTCGCTAATTCCCCGAGCGATTTTCTCACTTCCGGCCACTTGGATGATCGAGCCAACTTTCGGGATGCTCTTAAATCCAGCGACCAAAACCGGGTCGGAAGGATGTGCCTCGCGGACTCTTTTTCCGGTCCAGTCCTCCATAAATCGGACTTTGGCAAAACTTGAGTCATACAAGATTACGTCACCATCGCGGAGGGTTCCGTCCTGGATGATGACTGTCGCCACCGCTCCCTTGCCGGATTGAATTTTAGCCTCGATGACCATCCCACGTCCGGGCTTGTCAGGAGAAGCCTTCAATTCTTCCAAATCAGCGGTCAAGACGACCACCTCTAAGAGCTGTTCAATGTTTTTGCCCTCCTTGGCGGAAATCGGGACCATCGGTGTTTTGCCGCCCCACTGCTCGGGCACGAGCATCTGCTCGGAGAGTTCTCTTTTGACTCGGTCGACATCCGCATCCGGTTTGTCGATTTTGTTGATTGCAACAATGATCGGCACCTTGGCGGCGCGGGCGTGGCTGATGGCTTCGATCGTTTGCGGCTTAACCCCATCGTCGGCCGCCACTACCAAGACCACAATGTCGGTGACGTTGGCTCCATGAGCCCGCATCGCCGAGAAGGCCTCATGCCCAGGGGTGTCGAGAAAGGTGATGGTCGCTTTTTTAGGTTTTTTGCCGCTTTTTTTCATCTCCAGGACCGTTTGGTAGGCGCCGATATGCTGGGTGATGCCACCCGATTCGGTCTCGATGACATTGGTTCGGCGAATGGCATCCAGGAGCTTGGTTTTACCGTGGTCGACATGTCCCATTACCGTCACGACTGGCGGGCGGGGGACTTTCTTGTATTCCTTCTCGTCAGACTCACTGGTCAAGGCCTCCTCTTTTGCCTTTTCTTCGACGGCAGTGTAGCCATATTCGTCGGCGATAATAGCCGCCGTGTCAAAATCAACACTTTCGTTAATGGTGGCCAGGACGCCACTTGAAAACAGCTTTTTGATAATTTCCGCCACTGGCTGATCCAGCTCTTCAGCAAGAACTCTAATCGGCACCACCGCCGGCAGGCTAATTTTTTTCTCTTCCGTCTTTTCGGTCATTGTAATAGTTAATTTTCAAATCACTCAAATCAATTTTTTTCTCCTGACGTGTGTCGGCTGGATTTTTATCTGCCGCTTCATCCTCCGGTATTTCTGTTTGAGGAATTGTATCTTCCGCCTGGGGAGTAGGATCTTTTACCGGAGTGCCCTTCTCATTTATCACTGAAACCGACGCGACCCGATCTCCCTTTTTCAAGCGCATCAACCGGACCCCTTGCGTGTCGCGCCCTAAAAGCTTGGCTGATTTCAAGGGGATGCGGATGACTTGGCCCTGCATTGAAACCAAGATTAAATCTTGTTCAATCTCGTTAGTGATGATCGTTTCAACCATTTGCCCGGTTTTGGCCGAAAGTTTTGCCGCCCGAACCCCGTAGCCCCCGCGCCGCTGCGCCGGGAAGTGTTTGATGATGGCGGTACGTTTGCCAAGCCCGTTTTCTAAAAGAGTCACGATTTCATAGTCTTTGGCTGCCTCCGGTTGCTGACTAAAAGCGCTCATCGCAATCACTTCGTCACCCGAGCGCGGGCGAATCCCGATAACCCCGGCCGCTGAGCGTCCCATCGGTCGCGCCTCTTCTTCTTTAAAGAGAATGCCCGAGCCGGCTTTAGTCGCCATAATAATGTAATCTTGGCCGCTAGTGATTCGGATGAAGCGCAGCTCGTCAGAGCGCATCAGTTTGACCGCGATTAAGCCGGTTTTACGGATGTGGTTGTAGGCGGAAACCAGGGTGCGCTTGACAATGCCGAGCTTGGTGGCAAAGGTGAAATACTTGTCTTCCATTTCCTGCTTTTTGGGGATTATCAACATCGCCGTAACGTTTTCTTCAGGAGAAATTTGGACTAAATTGACAATCGCTTGACCGCGAGCGACCCGGGAAGAGGCGGGAATCTCAAAAACCCGGCTGGAGAAAACTCGGCCAAGATTGGTGAAGAAGAAAATTCTATCATGGGTCGAGGCCGTTTCCATCTGCAGAACGAGGTCTTCTTCCTTCGGGGTAATCCCGACAATCCCTTTGCCGCCGCGTCCTTGCTTGCGATAAGCATCAGCCGAAACTCTTTTGATGTAATTGCCTCGCGTTAGGGTGACGACGACCGTTTCATCGGGGATTAAATCTTCGGCCTGGAAGCTGCCGATTTCTTCGGCGATGATTTTAGTGCGCCTTGGGACGGCGTATTTTTCCTTAATTTGTTTAAGCTCTTCTTTGATGATGCTAAAAATTTTGTTTTCGTCAGCTAAAATTGCTTCGAGCTCTTTGATTCGCTCCATAAGCTGCTTAAGTTCATCCTCGACTTTTTGACGCTCCAGGGCGGCCAGAGCCGAAAGGCGCATATCCAAAATGGCGTTGGCCTGGGCCGAAGTGAAGGAGAATTTGCTGATCAGGTTTTTGGCCGCTGCCTCGCGATTGGCTGACTTTTTAATCGTTTCGATGACGCGGTCAATCTTGTCGAGGGCCTTTTTCAACCCCTCGAGAATGTGGGCGCGCTCTTTAGCCCGAGTCAGCTCGAACTCGCTGCGGCGACGGACAATTTGCTGGCGATGTTTGATAAATTCCTGCAGAATGCCCCGGAGATTTAGAACCCGCGGCTGCAACCGGTCAACCAGAGCCAACATATTGATGTGAAAAGCGGTCTGCAGTCCAGTCAACTCATAAAGCCGGTTTAGAATTTTTTTGGGATAGGCGGAGCTTTTAAGCTCAATGACGATTCTAACGGCCTTACTGCGGTCGGATTCGTCGCGGATATCGGTGATTCCTTCGAGTTTTTTCTCCTTAGCGAGCTGGGCAATTTTTGAGATCAACTCGGACTTGTTCACCTGGAAGGGGATCGAGGAAATGACAATTTGAAAACCGCGTTTTTCTTCAACGATTTCCGCTTCACCGCGGATGACCACCTTGCCCCGTCCGGTGGCGAAAGCGTTTTTTATTCCCTCAAGACCGTGGAGCGTTCCGCCGGTTGGGAAATCCGGCCCTTGAATCTTCCCCATCAGCTCTTCGAGCGTTGCTTGAGGGCTATCGATTAAAGTGACTGTGGCCTCGCAAAGCTCCCCCAGGTTGTGCGGCGGGATATTGGTCGCCATGCCGACTGCAATCCCGACTGTGCCGTTGACCAAGAGGTTGGGGATTTTGCTCGGTAGAACAGTTGGCTCCTTGAGGGTGTTATCGTAGTTGTCGGTGAAGTCAACGGTTTTTTTATCGATGTCAGTGAGCATTTCCGCGGCGATGGCGCTCATTCTCGCTTCGGTATAGCGCTGGGCGGCCGGAGGATCGCCGTCGAGTGAGCCGAAGTTTCCCTGGCCGTCGACAAGCGGGTGGCTCATCTTGAAAGTTTGCGCCATCCCGACCATCGTGTCATAAACCGCCAGATCGCCATGCGGATGATATTTCCCGAGAACTTCCCCAACAATTTTGGCTGATTTGGTGTAGCGGGCCGAGTGGGTCAGCCCCATCTCGTTCATTGCATATAAAATTCGCCGATGAACCGGCTTCAGTCCGTCGCGCACGTCTGGCAGGGCCCGGGCGATAATCACGCTCATCGCATAGTCAAGGTAGGACTGCTCCATTTCAGCCGTGATGGACTTGGGAGAAACCTTCCCTATATTGTCTTTTTCTGGTTTTTCGTCTTTCGGCATCTTTAGCTTTTTCCTTTTGACTTAGATATCGAGGTTTGCCACTGATCTTGCCATTGTTTGGATGAAGCGTTTGCGCGGCGGGACTTCCTCGCCCATCAGCATTGAAAAGGTTTCGTCAGCTGCCTCGGCGTCATCAATCGAGACCTGCAGGAGCTGGCGCCCTTGGGGATCCATGGTTGTTTCCCAAAGTTGGGTCGGGTTCATTTCTCCTAAACCCTTATACCTTTGGATTGAATAGCGTCCGGAGGCTTTTCTGATATCAGCCACAACCTTATCCTTGGCCGCTTCCGTGTAGGCATAATTCTTGTTTTTGCCCGCCTGAATAAGGTAGAGCGGCGGCTGGGCAATATAAAGATAACCCTTGTCAATCAGCTCCTTATAATGGCGGAAAAAGAAGGTCATCAGCAAGGTGCGAATATGCGCCCCGTCGACGTCAGCGTCGGTCATAATGATAATCCGGTGATAGCGAACCTTACTACAATCGAGCTCCTCACCGATTCCGGCGCCCAAAGCGACAATCAGAGCTTTGATTTCTTCTGAAGAAAGCATCCGGTCGAGGCGGGCGCGTTCAACGTTCAAGATTTTACCCTTAAGAGGCAAAATAGCCTGAAAACTGCGCTCCCGTCCCTGCTTGGCGCTTCCACCGGCACTGTCACCCTCGACGATGAAAAGCTCACTTTTGGCTGGGTCCTTCTCGGAGCAATCGGCCAACTTCCCGGGTAGCGTCATTCCCTCCAAGGCACCCTTGCGGATAACCGTTTCGCGGGCGGCTCGAGCGGCCAGGCGGGCGCGGGCGGAAAGAGCCACTTTTTCAATAATGCGCCGCGATTCATTCGGGTGCTCCTCAAAATACTGGCTTAGTCCTGAAGTGACAATCGATTCGACAATACCTTTGACCTCCGGATTACCCAGTTTACCCTTGGTTTGGCCCTCAAACTGCGGTGAAGCGAGCTTTACCGAGACGATGGCAGTTAGGCCCTCCCGGACATCATCGCCTGTTAGAGGCCCTTCTAGGCCGCGCAAGAGGTCATTCTTCTTGGCGTAGTCGTTAATTGCGCGGGTTAGGGCGGTTTTGAAACCGGTTAAATGGGTCCCGCCATCAGAAGTGGCAATATTATTGGCAAAGGTATAAGTGTGCTCGTTGAAATCGTTAGTATAAGATATAGCTGCCTCAACGGAGGTTTTTTCGTTCTCCTTGGCGACGTAAATTGGCGGATCGACCAGGGAGGACTTGTTTTGATTCAAGTGGCGGACAAATGCGCTGATCCCGCCTTCAAAATAAAAGGTTTGCTTCTGAAGGGCATCAGGATTGCGTGAATCAATAACGGTGATTTTAACCTTACGGGTCAGGTAGGCCTGCTGGCGGGCGCGGTCGGAGATAGTTTTCCAGCTGAATTCAATTTGTTCAAAGATTTTTGGATCTGGTTCAAAGGTGATAATTGTGCCCGTTCCTTCGGCTGAACCGGCTTCCTTAACCCGGCCGGTTGCTTTTCCTCGAGAATAAGTTTGCCTGTAAGCCTTCCCATCTCTTTTAACCTCTGCCTCGAGGTAAACCGACAGAGCGTTAACTACCGAAACCCCGACCCCGTGCAGGCCGCCGGAAACCTTATAGGTACCTCCACCAAATTTTCCCCCGGCGTGCAGGGTGGTAAGAACCGTTTCCAGAGCTGATTTCTTGGTTTGGGCGTGGATATCAATTGGAATGCCGCGTCCATTATCCGTTACTTTAATGCGGTTTTTAGGGAGAAGCTCGAGGGTGATTTTGTCAGCATGACCGGCGATTGCTTCATCAATCGCATTATCTAAAACCTCCCAAACCAAGTGGTTTAGTCCTTCTAGCCCTGTGCCGCCGATATACATTCCCGGGCGCCGTCGCACTGGTTCTAAACCCTCCAGGACTGAAATGTCTTTGGCGGTATAGGAAGCAGCGGGTTCTTTCTCTGGTCTAGTTTTCTCCATTTTTTGCAATACCAAAAAATACCTTTTGGTTCTGACTAACTCATTATAACAGATTTATCGTTGGATTACCACCGAAGTAAGCTAAAAGTAAAAACGAAAAAGTAAAAACCACAAGGTAAAAGTAAAAAGGTAAGATGCAAGGAGAGGGTTTTAAATTTCGAACTGTAATTTTAACTTTTGACTTTTGACTTTTCACTTAAGGCGATAGCCTTTTGGTAGGCTGCCAGCATGTTTTTGGCCGCTGCCTCAATCGAGTAATTTTTTGAGGCGGTCTTGGCAGCGGCGGACATTTTTTTGATCAGTTCTGGGTCTTTGAGGAGTTTGACTACTTTTTCGGCATATTCGTCGAGGTTGTCTTGGCTCAAATAGCCGGTTTTACCGTCCTCGACGATATCGTCGTAGCCGATCGCGGATAGGGCGACGATTGGCAGAGCGCTGGCCATTGCCTCGAGGCCAACCAGGGGATGAACCTCAGTTTTCGAGGCGGTAACGAAAAAGTCGGCGTAAACGTAGAAATTACGGATTTGCTCGTAGGGAATTGGGCCGGTAAAGATAATTTTCTCACTAACCCCTAAATCCGCCGCCATTTTCTTGATTTCCTCAAAAGCCGGTCCGCCCCCGACAATGATTAGCTTGACGGCCGCTTCAGCTTTCACTACCTTGGCAAAGCTTTTGACGACAAAATCAACGTTCTTTTCATAAGCGACGCGGCCAACGTAGATGATCGCCTTTTCTTCTGGGGAAACGCCGGCGAATTCCTTGGGCTTGGGAAGGTTCTTCTCCCAGAAACGCTCAACCTCGACCCCGTTTGGCACGACTTCGATTGGAGTTTTGCTCCGATACCCTTCGATGACTTTTTTGATGCCGCGCGAGGGGGCAATAATCAAGGTGCAACGGTTGCAGAATTTACGCATATAGCCCGGCAACCATTTCTTAAAAGTGCCCTTGAAGATCGGCACATAAGTTTCATATTGGGAATATTGAGTGTGGTGAGTAAAACAAATTGGCTTTTTAAACTCCTCGGCGAGCTTGAGGGCTGCTTGCCCCATCACGAAGGGGTGGTGAGTGTGGTAAAGATCAAGACCGGCTGCCACTTTCTTAGCTGCATCAGGGATTTTCAAGACCAGGTGATAGCCTGACTTGCCTAGAGAAATGCTTGAACACGGAAGAATTTCCGACGATTTGATGTTTTTAGCTCGATAGTTTGGCGTGAAAATAAATACCTCATGTCCAAGCTCTTCCAAACCCTTTTTGGTCGAGTGAATGGAATGTACCACCCCGTTGATGACCGGGTCGTAGCACTCAGAAAAAATTCCTATCTTCATATTATAATTGTACTACAGATTTAAAGTGCTTAAATTGTTAACTCCTTGGAAAAGCGTCTTGCCAAAAACGGTAACTTTCAGCTCGTCGGGGTTGGTGCCTGGTTGCTTTTGGACGATTAAATCATAGGTGTGCTGATTCTGGAGCTGGAAGGGGAGCTCGTACTCGAGAATAGCGGTTTTTTCTTCCCCGGGTGAGACCGAAAACCAGAAACCAAAAGTTGTCTTACCGGACTCATCGCTGGTTTGGACGCTCTGGGCGATATCTTCTCCGTCCAGCGTGGCCGAAACCAGTTTAGATCCGAGCGGGACGGCCACGCGCGTGTAGTTACGGTTCAAAATCCCTGGCCAGAGATTCCGATGAGTGCGGGTAATTTCCAGATGGGCGATGCTTCCCTCGGTTTCCTTAACTTCGTAGTTGATCTTCTGGTCGACATTCAGGCTGGTTTTACCGCCGTTAAGGTTGGCGTTATTTAGCATAAGAAAATCAACTTTTGTCGGGGCAAGCTGGCCTGTGGTCGCAATCTTTTCAGCAATCTTATTTTGTCTCGGATTGTTGAAGAAAAGCAAAATCCGTCCTTGCTTAAGCTGGGCGATAAAAAACCGATACAGTTGAAGTTTGGGCGCCTTTTTAACCTTGGCGATTATTTGCGGGGCCAGCTCCTTCAGGATGGTTTTTGGCTCGTTTTCCACCGCGTTTTCTCCCATTTGCCAATATTCTGTGTCGATCTTCTGGGACATTGTTTCGGTGAAATTGTCGGCGGAGATTTGCGTTCCGTCACTGGTTGTAATTGGTCCGGTAATTTTTAAAAGATCAATCATGGCCAGCGAAGAAACCCCTACTACGGCGTCGGTTTTCTCTCCCCACCCTTGGCCAAAATACCACTCCAGCGTTTTGGCTGCTTCGGGGAAATCCAGTGCCCAGTTGGCGTTAACGAAACTTTGCGGTCTGGTCGGCCAAGTCTCTTTCATCGGCGCGGGGAGTTCTTCCGCTGACTCCTTAAGCAACTCATTGTCGGCTTTATAGGGATTGGTTTCAAAAATTAGCTCGCTTTCGCCCAAATTTTTTTTAATGTTCCAAAGGGCAAAACTGCCCCAAAATCCGCCGGTTGGCCTAAGCTCGGCCGAGTTTTGAAAACCGACCAGCAGAGTTTGCTGGTGTAAGCTTGAAGCGAGGCGGGTCAGTTGAAAAAAATAAGTTTGGCTTAAGGCGCCTAAGGCTATAAGGACGAGGACAAATGGGGTGCCAATCGATAAAACCAGCTTGCGGCGCAGTCGTACGGGGGAGGTAATCTTGACTCTTTCTTCTCTTGACTCAAAGCTAAGATGTGGTTTTTTGCCACCCTTGACTCGTCGAGGCGGTTTTGCAGGGCGGACCAGCCCCTTTTCTTCGAGCTCTTTGAATTTAACGGGCCGAAATCGATGAGGATTTTTTTTGAGCCCGTCAAGCATATTTTATTTTTTCAGCTGGTGACGAGTGAAAACGATTCCTAGAGAGATGAATAGGCCAACTAAAGCCGCAATCAGCGAGTTGAGGGCAATTTGCTTTTTTTCGGTGATGACAACCGGGTCGCTGACTGAGACGATAAATTTGGCGGCACTGCCGCTTTGACTTGTCGCTTCAATTTTGTCTTTTAAGACATTGCCTGCGGCGCGGATCAGGCGCTCAGATTTGTCGACACTGTCTGAAGTGTAACCAATGTCGAGCACGGCCGAGTTGGCCAATTTCTTTTTGGTAGTAAAAGTTTTCCCGAGAGAGCGCAAATCCCCACCCGGCAGATCGTAACCCCCGTTTTTGAAGACCTCGGCGACCACGGCCGGCGAGGAGAGCCAGCCGACGGCGTTATCTGAAACGGCAGCAGCGGCGAGGGCAGCATAGTAGTTATCGTATTCATAATAGGAGACGTCCGCTTGTCGTTGGACGGGCGCGCCGGCGACATCCAGCGAGATGTCAGCCTGGTATTTGGCCGCTCCACTCTGGGTAATTATCCAAGCGGCAGCGACGAAGACCACCACCGTTATGACGATCAGCCAGATATTCTTTTTGATGATTTTATAGTATTCGGCTAATTCCATCTCGATCCTTTCTCCTAAATTTTATATTTTAGCGACAAAACTTTTGATTTTGCTGATAAATTGGGACTTGGAGAAGCGTTGGGCCTGGCTCGTGAGCACCTCATCTTTAAAGGAGGTTTTCTCAAGACGTTTAATCGCTCGAACCAGCTCGGCGACGGTTTGCTTATCGAATAAAACGCCCGTTTGGCCGTCGCGGACAGTCTCTTTCGCTCCACCTCGCCCAAAAGCAACCACCGGCGTTCCGCAAGCCATGGCTTCAATTGGCACTATACCAAAGTCTTCTTCGGCTGGGAAGATGACGGCGCGCGCAGCGCGTAAATATTCGATTTTCTCCTTGTCTGAAATGCGGCCCAAAAAGATTGTCTTATCTGTTGCGATTTCCTTAAGACGCTCTAACTCCGGGCCCTCGCCGGCCACCAGAAGTTTGCGTCCAAGCTTCTGACAAGCCAAAATGGCCAAATCAAATCGTTTGTAGGCAGTCAGGCGGCTGATGGCAAAATAAAAGTCTCCCTTGTCAACTCGGGCGGGCTTGTGAGAAGGCTCGACTGGCGGATAAATTACCGTTGAGCTGCGATGATAGTTTTTCGTGATTCTTTCAGCCGTATAGTGGGAGTTGGCAATAAAATAGTCTACTCCTTGATTTGTTTTGAGATCCCATTTTTTAAGCCAGCTGATCAAGAGCTTGCCTAGGGGCAGGCGGATTAATCTTCGGTCAGTTTCGGTTTGCCACACGTAGCGCATCGGAGTGTGGCAGTAGCAGACATGGACTGCTCCTGCAGGTTTCTTGACCCCTTTCCCGACTGCCGAAGAGCTTGAAATTATCAGGTCAAAACCTGTCAGGTCAAGCGAACCGATTGCGGAGGGTAAAAGCGGTAAAAGCAACTGATGGCGCCTGTTTAAAAGGGGAATCTTTTGCAGAAAACTGGTACCGGCTATCCTGCTTTTATATTCCGGAAAAACTGCCGGGTTGTAGACGGTAGTGAAGATTTTTGCCCGGGGAAAAGCTTCCAGGAGAGCCGCGAGGACCTTTTCTGCTCCACCGCGACTGGTTAACCAATCCGCCACAATTGCCACGCGTTTCGGTTGCATAAATTCTCTAATAAGAACCTTTGCCGAAGATGACCACCTTAAGAGTTTGGATCATAATGAAAATATCCAGCCAGACAGACCAGTTCTCGAGGTAGTAGATATCTAGGCGCGCCTCTTCGTCAAAGGTGAGATCGGATCGTCCGGAGATTTGCGCCAAGCCGCTGATACCTGGTTTAATCAGGAGCAACTTGCGTTGCTCTTTAGTGTAATTTTTTACTTCTTTGGGTTGGTGAGGGCGTGGGCCGACGATGCTCATATTTCCGAGCAAAACATTGATAAATTGAGGCAGCTCGTCCAGGCTGGTGCGGCGGAGGAACTTTCCGACTCTGGTAACGCGCGGATCATCGGCGATTTTATAGACTGCGCTTCCTTCCTTGATGTTTTTTGTTTTGATAAGGTGATTTTCGTATTGTTCAGCCCGGGAGCCGCCATAACGCTCTCCAGTGCAGTGTTCAATTTGCATCGTCCGAAATTTTAAGGTGACAAAAGGATCACCGTTTTTAATCCTGATGTTTCGGTAGATTACCGGCCCCTTTGAATCAATTTTAATAAGAATGGCGATAATCAACATCAGGGGAGAGGTTATAATCAGCGCCACGATTGAACCCAAAAAATCAATGATTCTCTTGTAGACTGCGCCCCAGCCATCCAGTGGTGTCCCGCGGAACTCAATTAACGGTAAACCGGCAAAAGCATCGAATTGCAAAGTACGGGCCCCGACTTGAGCATGGGCCGGTACGGCCTTGAAAGCTATTCCTGCTTCTTGGCAAGCGCGCACCATAGTAAAAATCTGTTCGTTGGTCGCATCAACATCGGTTAGAATGATCTCTTCTAGCTGGTAGCGCTTAATAATATCCTCAAGCTCGTTTGCGCTACCAAGTTTTTTTTGTTCTCCAAATTTATCCTCGGCAATTATTCCGACCAGATCATAGCCGAGAGAAGGCCGAGTCTGGATTTGATTTATGAGGTGGTTAGTCGTCGGATCATTAATCCCGATCACTGCCAGACGCTTACGCCCGATCTTAAAAAGATGCAAATTAGCTTCGATTAGGCCCAAAATGGCTCGCCCGATTCCGACCGTGAAAATCGAGATAGCCCAAATGTAAAAGACGACGAGTCTCGAAAAAAAGTCGCTGCGAAAGAGGAAAACCCAAAGGACCAAAGACATCGCCCCGAGACTTGCCCCGACAATAATTTGCCCGATTTCCCGGAAGGCGCGTCTTTCGTTGCGGTAAAGTCCGGCAAACGCAAAAGCGATTAACCAAATTGGCAAAGTTTCTAGGGTTAGGAGGAGGTATTGTTTGAACGGCCAGATGTAGACGACAGGGAAAGGGATGGACTTAGCTCGCGCCAAATAAGCCACTACAAAAGCGACCACGACCATTAGAGCGTCGAGCGGAAGAAGGAGAAAATTAAATAAAGCTCTAGTTTTTTTCATAACTTAGCAGCCAAATTTTAGCTTAAATTCAATTTTATTTCAAGGGTTAATACCGAAAAATCCCCTCGCTGGAGGAGATTCCTCGGTTCGATGTTAGAGTAATCTAGCCCTTTTTGAGCATTGGAAGACCGGTCCGGGGATTCTCCATTACAACGTAACCATCGGGGAGCTCGCAAGCATTTGCACGCTCTTCACGGGCAAAGTAATAAATGACTTGTTTGCGGCCACCGCGGAGAGTTACTTCTTTTGAGTGCAGATGATAGGTCTCGCCAGTCTTCTTTGACTTGGTTGAGTATGCCACTGATTCGCTCACCCCCTTTCCAAGGTCACTTTATCTTCCACATATCTGATTATAAGGAGCATATAGGGTTTGTCAAGGGGTAATTTTTTTCTTCCCTTTTAACCACCAGATTGCGACGGGGATAAGGATCATTAAACCGTAAGCCACCCAGGTAGCCCAAAATTTATAGCCGATATATGAGTTGCCTTCTAACGCTAGATTGATAACAAGGTAGTCTAGAAGGGCAAAGGTTACTGCTGCGATACCCCCTCGCCACAGCCCGGCTGACCAATTCGGCGATAGTCGGCGGAGGTTGATTGAGAGGTTTGCAATCAACAAAACCAGCAAAGAGAGGATTCCCAGATAGATTCCGCGCTCATAAAGTCCGCCGGAAATGACGACCTCACTCACGATAAAAACAGCCAGCCAAACAATCAGCCCCTCTTTGACAATCCTTAGATATGGCCAGACTTTCTTGAATTTTGTCGCATTTAGCCGCAAGCGCCTTTTGCTAGTGTTTTTGCTTTCCGATACTTCCTGCTCCATTTCCTCGATATCTTCAAGTTGTTTTTCTTCTTTTTCCACCCGACTCCTTTTTTAACCTCTTACTGAAATTAAAGGCGGTTTGGCACCTCTTGTCAACTCCGACAAATTGTCGGCGGTGGTGGATGCTTGGGCCAAGCCGGTCAATCAATTCGAGATGCCGCGCCGTACCGTAGCCAAAGTGTTGGTTAAGAAGGTATCCGCGACCCTCTTTGGTGCGGGCCAGTTCGCGCATTATTTGATCGCGGGTAACCTTGGCAACGATTGAGGCGGCGGCGATTGTCTGGCTTAGGCGATCGCCGAAAGTTACGGACTTTTGCCCGACTGATGCCGCCGGCAAGCGATAGTGGTCAATTAGAAGAAAGTCTGGTTTGACCTTAAGGCCGTCCAGGGAGCGCCGGAAGGCGAGATAGGTGGCCGTTTGGATGCCGTGGCGATTAATTTCCTCAACCTCGACAACACCGACGCCCCAGTGAGTTGACATACAAATAATCTTGTGGAGCTTATTGCGCTCATTGGCAGTTAGAAGCTTGGAGTCATTGAGCCCGTCAATTGTCTTTCTGGGCAGAATTACGGCAGCAGCCACCAGCGGCCCGGCCAGCGCTCCTCGTCCTGCCTCATCTAGCCCGCAGACCCTTTGATAGCCTAGCTCCCAGAGTTCTTGTTCGATCTCGAGTGTCGGAGAGGTTCTCCCCTTCATTAGCGCAGAAATATTATTAGCAAAGCAAAAAGCAGGTTGGTTAGAATAAAAATTTTTGCAATCGAATTGGTCGTGCGAGGTGTCGGTTGCAAGTAAAAAAGAAAGGTATAGATAAGGTTAATTATTGCTAGATAAACCAGAAGGTTCAGTTTGCTCAAAATTGCCAACACCAAAAGGGCGACAAAAACGAGGGTGCTGACGAGCTGGCCGAGCTTAAAGGTGTCGGCCGGGAAAAATCGCCACTTGGCTCTTCCCATCGCCATATAGGAAGCGCGCAGATATATTATTAAGGCTAGGGGCCAAATTAGATAAGCGGCAAGCTTCATATTTTTATCCTACCTCAAGAAAAAAGGTTGTCAAAAAAGGGCCGAACCTCGACCCTTTTTTGATGAATCAAGCTAAGATGAGTTTATTTGGGCTCTTCTGGTGTTGGGGTTTCGCCCTCTTTTGGCTCTTCTCCTTCCGGTGCCTCACCGGGTTCTGGTGTTACTTTCGGTTCTTCTGTTGGTGCTTGCATTTCTCTCACCTCCTTCCACTTGGTTTGTCATTAATATTACAAACTAATCTTAACATTTGAGGGCTCAAAGATAAAATAGTTTGTCAAGCCCTATTTACCGGTCAAAATCCAGGAGGGCGGTTATTTTTTTCTTTCCCAGGGCTAGCATGAAGGTAGGCAGGCGTGGGCCGCGCTCGCTGTTGATAAGAAGCCGGTAAATAATTTTGAAGAATTCACGTTGGGCGGCCTTAGGATTCTCCCCGGGGTTAAGACCAGCTTTAGGAATGCTGTAAAGAAGAGCAGTCAATTTGTCTTTCGTCCAGTTATTAGCAAGCTCGCTTAGCAGTTTTTTCAGGTTGTCTTGTTCGCGCCGGTTAAGCTTGTGCCAAAAAGCGCGATTGGGTTTTTCTAAAACATTAACCCGATATTCCTCCGGGGCATATTTTTGTGTCCAAGCAAAAGCGCGCGGTAGACGATTTTTAAGATCATATGGCGAGATTTTGTCGCCTTCCGAGGCGATAATTTCAGCTGCTTGCTTAGGCTTGCCGCAGCTTACCTGCGACACCCCGGCTAGCTGCCGAAAAGATATACTGCCAGCCTGGGTTTTTTGAGTTTTGCTCGCTGACGAGAAACGCAAAATTTCTTTCTCTTGTGGGGTCGTTTTTCCTTCTTGGTTGCGGCGCAGCAGGGCATCCCACTCGCTGTAGTTTCGCAAAATTTGATCGCCTAGATCGAAGTCGAATTTCGTCATCGGCTCGACCCGCGCAAAAAACCATCTGATAATTTCCGGTTCATAAATTTCCAGAAGCATTTTGGAGGTAAAGGCGACTCCGGTTGATCCAGACATTTTATGAGTTTGCCCAGTGATTCCGAGCCATTCGTATCCGATAAAATAGAGTGGTTTAGCGCCAAAAACCTGCTTTTCAATCTTTGGGCAAACGTCAAATGACCCGCCGGCGGAGTAGTGGTCACGCCCGGCCGGTTCAAAACTGACATCTTCGTAAGCCCAGCGCATCGGCCAATCAACCCGCCAAGCAAGTTTACCGATATTCTTCTTTGAAATGTCGGCCGTCTCCTTGAAACCACATTTGCATTCATAGCTGACGAGGTTCTCACCGTCGTAATCGGTAATTTTAGTTGTGTCTCGTCCGCACTTTTGGCAATAAACGTTTAACGGATAGTAATTTTTGATGTCCTCGGCAGTTTTTTCCTGTGCTTTGGCGGCGAAAAGAATTCGAACGATTTTTTGGCGCTGCTGCATCGCTTTTTTAATGGAGCGCCAATAGGCGTTCTTCTTATACATCTCATTCTGCCGGATGAAGCGGGCTTTGATGCCAAGCTGCGGCAAGCTTTCCTCGAGTTCCGCCTCAAAGTGTAGGGCGTAAGATTTGTGGCAGCCGAAAGGGTCAGGAACTTCGCAAAGCGGCAGCCCGAGATATTTCTTGTAGTTTGCCGGAACGTTTTGGGGAACCTTGCGGAAGCGATCGTAATCGTCCCACGACCAAATTAACTCCGCTTGCTTGCCTTTTTCTTGAAGTGCGCGGACGACAAATTCGCTGGTGATGACATCGCGAAGATTGCCAATGTGAACAGTGCCGGAGGGCGTAATCCCGGAAGCGCAGATATATTTACGCTTTTCGGGAAATTTTTCGATAATTTTGGCGGCAGCTCGGTTGGCCCAGTGCATATAAGATAGTTAAAAGTGAAAGGTGAAAAGTGAAAAGTGGAGAGGAAAGAATAGCGTCCAAGTCAAATCTATCCTTTTGGGGGCAGGAAGTCAAAGGAATCAAGAACGGGCGAGCCCCGACACGGAGTCGGGGCTGGGAGTGGGAGGCTAGGAGGCAGCGGCGTACAAGACGTCGGGGGCACGTGACAGAGCTACGTCAATCCGCTGCAAGAGGGAGACATAGCGATCGCGCAGAAGCGGACTGACAGAAGGCAAGATCCTCCAGAGCCAGCTGCGCACAGGGCCGCGGGTCTTTTCCAGGAAGGATGAACGCCAGGACGCGTTCGCCTCGCCAAGCCCGTTCAGGTTCTCCGCGTTATGCGCTACGTCCGCAGCTTTGATGAGAGGCACGCACTGTTCTGCCTCAATTGCTGCTGCCAACCTGATCTTGTCGTACTGGTGAGTAAGGTCCTGGTCATCGAAGCTTGGCTTGGTGAGATCTTGCACCATCGCGACGACGTGCAGGGGGTGCGGGTAATACCCCCAAAGGAGGTCCTCGCTGACGTAGCTCGAGGCTTGGCATTCCATTGCTGCCTCGAGTACATCATGGAGCACGGCGGCACAGATAGCATCGGCGGGCAACTCGATTTGGCAGCAGATCGCGGCAACGCTCAAGGGATGGCAGATGACGGGTCCGCCTGAACGGCGTCGCTGACCGGAGTGAACAGCAACGGCGAGGTTTACGGCCCCACGGATTCTTCTCGCCTCGTCGGGATTGAAGTGGGCGATTGCGTAGTGGCGCATGTGGCTGGCGCAGATGCGCGCGCTCCTCGGAGTCGGCTGTTGGCAGATCAGACCCCGAATCATCTCACTACCTCCTGGGTGTAAAGCTACTGACGAAAAAGCCCCGCCGGAGGCGGGGTTATCTACTAACAACTCTCCCTTGGGCTAGGGAGAAGTGTTTAGCTTGCTTTTCCATCTTGCTAACAATTGTAAGTTTACAATTTGCGTTTGTCAAATGATTGATTTTGGTATCGAGCTTATTATCTTCGCCTCCGACTTTATAGACTTTATAACTTTACGGACTCGCCCCGCCTTGACGGGGTGGTTGCCATCAGGAGCGGTTTTTGCTAATCTTGAGGAGTGAAAAACAAGTTTTATCTGACTACACCTATTTATTACGTTAATGACAAGCCACATCTCGGGCATGCCTATACTTCGATTGCGGCCGATGTTTTGGCGCGCTATTATCGGCGGAAAGGACGGGAGGTTTTTTTCTTGACCGGCACTGACGAGCACGGTGACAAAGTTGTTCGTGCCGCCGAGCGCTCCGGCCAGAGTGCTAAAGAATTTACCGATAGAGCGGTTAAAGACTTTGAGAGATTAACACCGCTTTTGGCCCTAACCAATGACGGTTTTATTCGCACCACCAACCCAAAACACGAGAAAATCGTTCGAGAATTTTTACAAGAGCTTTTTGACAAGGGGCATTTCTATAAGAAATTTTATGAGGGTTTATATTGTGTCGGTTGTGAGGAATTTAAAACTGAGAAAGATTTGGTTGACGGAAAATGTCCGGCTCACAATTGCGTCCCGGAGCTGCGCAAGGAAGAAAACTGGTTTTTTAAGCTTTCGGCCTTTGAGAGCAGAATTAAAAAATTGATTGAGTCTGATGAGCTGAAAATCGAGCCAGTTTCTCGGAAAAATGAAATTCTGGGGCGACTCAGGGAGGGTTTGGAAGATATTTCAATCTCGCGTAAGAACATTGACTGGGGAATTAGATTGCCTTGGGACGAGGGGCAAACCGTTTATGTCTGGGTGGATGCCCTTCTGAACTATTATTCGGCTGTCCGGATTTTTGACGGAAAAGGACTTTGGCCGCCTGATTTGCATCTGATGGCCAGAGAAATTATGTGGTTTCATGCTGTGGTCTGGCCGGCGCTTCTTCTGGCGGCGGGTGAAGATTTGCCGAAGCGAATTTTTGTGCACGGCTATTTTACCCTTAACGGCAAAAAGATGTCCAAAACCCTCGGCAATGTCGTTGATCCGAATGTTTTGGTCAAAAAATACGGCACCGACGCCGTTCGATATTATCTGTTGCGCGATTTTCCTTTTGGCGAAGACGGCGACGTCTCGCTCGAGAGGTTGAAGGAGCGCTACCACAGCGATTTGGCAGGTGGACTCGGAAACCTTGTTCAGAGGGTTTTTTCGATGGTGAGAAAGTATCAAATTACAACGCAAGAAATTAAGCCGGGGGGGCTGAATGAGAAGATAACCAAAGAAATTGAGGATGATATTGAGTGCCTTTCGTCTCAATCGGCGTTGGCAAAGATCTGGCAGCTGATCGATGCTTTGAACAAGGATATCGCCAAAACCGAGCCTTGGGTGCTGGAGCGAGAAGGCAAAAAAACTGAACTAGAGGGGTTTCTTACAAATTGCTTCCGGCAGATTTTGGCTTTGGCCGAGCTGGTTGAGCCGTTTTTGCCCCAAACGGCTGACGAGATAAAAAAACAAGCTAATTCATTAGATCTCAATCCGATTTTTTCTAAAATAGATTAACCCTAGTTGATTTCGAGGCGATTTTGCACTACTCTTTGGCTGTTATAAGAACGCTGACAGAACGGAAGGGTGTGAGTTGCTGTGGCAGGGCTAAAGACGGCGCCTGACCTGTTGGCTGAGCCACTAATAGTCCTGGAGTCGCTGATGCCGGTGCCGCTTGAGGAGGTTGACCTCTATGAGGTCAAGCGGCTGCTTCATGATCTTCTGATACAACTGACGGCGCGGGCGAATGAGCTCTTCCCCCCGGGGGTTGCCGAGGATCTGGCCAAGCGGGCAGCTCGGGTCACCTTCCACTTCCGGCCAAACTGGCCGGACGGGTTGCTCGGGTTCGCCCTCGGTCACTGCGGTCCCGAGGGTGTGGAACGGCTGGTCACAGAGCAAGGGGATGACTGGGGGGTGTGGGGGGATAGCCACGGCGTCCTCATGGTCGCCCGCCGAAGTTATGCGTTGATGCTTGCGAACCTAGAGCTGGGTCGAGCGCTAACAGCAGAGGAGGAGGCGAGGATTCGCGCGCACCTCAGTAGGGCATTTGGCCCCGAGCCGGCGGTGCAACTAGACGCCTGCCCGCACGAGGGAACCTGCAAGGTTGATGAGATCGACTGCCCGCGGGTCGAACCGGCCGGTGACGAACCCGAGGGCAGTGAGACCACCTAGAGCTGACCGCTCCCGCCAGCGCATTGCACTACGGGCCGTCCGCCTGAGGCGGACGGCCCTTACCTTTTTAATAGAGACCAGATATTTTTACTCGTACTTTGAACGTATATTTGCAAAGACTTTCAGCAGTGCCTCGGCGAAATCCTTAGCGGCCTCAGGGCCACGAGCGGTGATGATATTTCCGCTTATTTCTACTTCTTTGGACGAATATTCGGCACCGCCCGCCTCAATTATCTCGCTAATTCCCTTCCATCCTGTTGCCCGCTTCCCGCGCAAGATTCCCGCCTTGGCTAAGATACCCACGGCCGAACAAATAGCCGCAACAACCTTCCCATGCTCATAAAAGCTTCTAGCTAAATGGGTAAAGTCAAAGTCGGAAATGTATTCGATCATGCCTGCTCCACCGACAAAAATGATCCCGTCATAGTCCACGACCAAAACGTCACGCGGATGGATTTCGACGTCAACCTTCCCGGATTCGATGCCGTAAACTTCGTCGACAACTTTTGAGGCCGTTATAACCTTGTGCCCGGCTTCTTTAAGGACGTTTTTGGGGACAAAATATTCAATGTCGCGGAAGTTATGAGGCGCGATAACAAAAAGGATTCTTGCCATTAGCAGTGCGATTATTTTCTAAATTCCCGTCTATATCTCTAGTTTACCCTGAACTAGTTTATTTTCCACTTTTTGGGTGGCGCGGCGATAGCGGCAATGATTACAGGTAGGAGAAGATTCGGGGATTTTGTCGGACGTAAGACACTGATGAGCACCGAGAATGGCTTTTTCTACCCAGCCGTCGCTACCCTTGTGCGAGATAAGCTCAACAGCAAATTCGAGCTTGCCATCGAAGGCTGCGCGGTCTCGGCGCCCATTGCAATAAACAAAGTAGCCTGTATCGGAAACCTGATGGCGGTTTTGGCGTAAGAGCCACTGATAAATTTCCATTTGGCGAAAATAGGCCGCCCATTTGTCGTCTTCCAGATTAGTCTCTCTGTCAGAGCTGGTCGCTTTAAAATCAACCACGATCAGTTTTTTATCTTCGCCAACCCAAACGTCGTCCACTGCCCCGAAGATTAAAAAGTTCGTCGGCTGGTGTAAATATTGCACACCGGTAAAAGTTTCTCGCCAACTGGGTAGATCGCGGTGGTTGAGGGGCACGGCTTTGAGACCGTATTTTTCCAAAAGCGGGTGGACGCTGCCTTTCTTGCGGTGGATATCGAACTCCTTTTTTAGGAGGTGATCAACGGCGGAGTTGAGAGTATAGGGAAAGGTCGGGGGCTGGGCGATCCCAAGTCGGCGGTCAAGGTAAAAACAGCGTGGGCAGTTAGTAAAAAGTTCTAAGCCGCTCCTTGAAAGTTTAAAGGGTGTTTTGGTGTTTGAGCTGAAAAGGTTGTAAGTTCTTGGAGGAAGATATTCGGCCATGACTCGATTCTACCCGCTATGGTACCTTTGGGCAAGGTAATTGAGCTTCGCACGATCCGGTGATGGACTCGCGGTATTGCCGCGTGGTACAATTAGTTCGTGAAGGAGAAAAAGGGGGGAAAGGAAAAACCGGACTCGAAGTCTCGCCCGGCGTCGCCGCAGGCCTTGCTTGTACTACTTCTTGTGTGCCTGGTGGTGGTAGTGGGATTTGCTGGTGTTTGGTACTTCTTGAGTCGAGGAAAGTCTCCGAGCAGTACTACTAGCAAAAATACGGCCCAACCGGCGGCCAAGGCGCAGGCTTCTGCGACTGGTACCGCAGTTAGCGGGATCGAATTTAACGGCTGGGAAAAATATTCTAATAGTGAAGTTGGCTATCAGCTCTGGCATCCGGCCAGCTGGACAGCTCAAGAAACGAACGCAAATAACGCACGCTATGTCACTCTAACCGATAAGGATGGTAACTATTACCTTCAGTTCGGGACACGTAAAAAGGGTGAGAGTTTTTCACTAGGAGAATCAGCCTCTCCAGCCGACGCAAAGTGGCAGGATGGACCGGTCGTAAGAGTTTTTGATACGCAGTTTAAAAGTACGCGAGCGGTAGCTCAAGGGAAGGCACAAGAATATCGTTATCCGTCCGGAATGATGAGCTCGACTGACGGGCGTTATGAATTTTGGGCCAAGATAGCCGCTACGGATCAGGTTAGCCCGGATAAGGTTGATCTCGACAACAATGATTTTCGCCCGGTTGCTGAAAAAGTTCTCAAATCGGTTGAGTCAATCTAACAGCAGCATAAAATTCGAAGCACGAAGCACGGTAGGCTTGCGAAGCAAGGGATGGTGTGGCCAATACGAAACAAATTCAAAATCCTAAGCTCCTGCCTGCCAGTAGGCGAGCAAATGACCGAAACTGTTTTGAATTTTATTCATTTGAGATTTAGTGCTTGTTTCGAATTTCGATATTCGGATTTCGGATTTAAAGCCACCGGGTTTATTAGGATAATTAGACATTGCGCCTCAACGGTCGAAGGGTAACTTGTTTTAAGATACAAAACCGGCTAAAATGAGCTTGGTGGCAAATGGATAAAATTGAACCCAAAACCCCGCGCGGTTTTCCGGAATACCTGCCGCGTGAACAACTTGTTTTCAACAAAATGCTCGAAGTGATTCGCAGGAGCTTCGAGCGTTTTGGCTATACGCCGCTTGAAACCTCGGCAGTTGAATATGCAAACGTGCTTTTAGCCAAAGGCGGGGGTGAAACCGATAAGCAGGTTTATAGGTTTGGAAAAGGCGATAAAGAATACTGTTTACATTTCGATCTGACAGTGCCGCTAGCGCGCTATGTCGCCGCTAATTATCGCAATCTGACTTTTCCGTTCCGGCGCTATCAGATTCAAAAGGTATGGCGGGCGGAAAATCCACAGCTCGGACGTTTTCGCGAGTTTTATCAGTGCGACGTCGATCTTATCGGCTCAAAATCGATAACTGCTGATGCGGAAATGGTCGCCATTATCTTCGAGACATTTCGTGCATTAGGTCTTCCCGATATTACGATTAAAATTAGCAACCGTAAACTTTTGGCCGGCTATCTTGAGACGCTGGAAGTCAAGAAGCCGTTGGAGGTAATGCGGCTGGTCGACAAGCTTGACAAGCAGGGGCCAGAGGCAGTCGGGGGACTGATGGAGGCCATTGGCTTAACTGGCGACCAGATCCAGAAGGTTTTGTTTTTGGCTGATATGAGGGGGGTAAGTGAGAAGGTTATTACCCAGCTCGAGCAAACAGGTGCCAAAAGCGCTCTTTTTGCCCAGGGACTTAAGGAAATTAGGGAGTTGGCGGCGGCTGTTCTAGTCCAAGGTGTTCCCTCGGTGCGCTTTAAGATAGATTTGGGCATTGCGCGCGGGCTGGATTATTACACTGGCACGGTTTACGAGACTTATCTCAATAAATACCCTGAAGTCGGCAGTGTTTGCTCGGGCGGACGCTTTGACAATTTGACCAGCTTTTATCTCGAAAAAGAGCTGCCGGGGGTGGGTATTTCGATTGGCCTAACCCGCCTTTTTGAGATATTGAAGGAAAAAAATGAGTTCAAGATGTCCTCGGCCGTTCCGACTAAAGTTTTGGTTGTGCCGTTGGAAGAAAAGTTTTTCTCCTTGGCATTTTCGGTGGCGGCTAAGCTGCGCGGCGAGGACATAAATGTCGAGATACATTCGGAAAGCACGAGGTTGGCCAAACAACTTGAATACGCCAATAAAATCGGGATACCCTATGTGGCTATTATTGGTGAGAATGAAAAAAAGACTGATAAGTTGACCCTGAAAGATATGAAAAGTGGCGAGCAAAAACTTCTGTCAGTTGGGGAAATTGCTAAAGAGGTTAAGTGTCAGTTGGCGATTACTTGACCTGAAGATTTTATTGCAATAGAATTTAAAGTAGAGAAATAAAGGAGGAGGTTTTTTATGTTGCCGATTCTTTTAGCACAGGCGGCTGACGAGATGACGGCAGTGGCCGTTCCGACGGTTAGCATTGATTTGGGCAACGCAGTCGCTGCGACGGCTGCTGGGGGAGCGGTTCTGGGTGGATTGGCGCTTTTGTGGGGCGCCCTCGGTCTCGTCGGTCTGGTCTTTTTCATCTGGTGGATAGTCTTGTTGGTCGATCTGATCAACCGCGACTTTCCCCAGCGCACGACTTATATGGTCCTGATGATTATCGCTCTCTTTATTGCCGGAATGATGCCGATTATGGACCTGATTTACTACTTCGCGATTGTCAAAAAAGGTGTCGGGACCAAGAGGGGCAAGGCGCCGGCTGCACCTGCCGCTCCGCCCCCTGCTGCGCCGGCAAAGTAGTTGCATCAAAATTAACAAAGAAGCGGCTCAACTTGAGCCGCTTCTTTGATTAGAAAAGGAAAGGCTTGATGTATTTTGTCAGCATAATATCTTGATAATACCCTGCGAATATGGTAACTTTATCCAGTAGTTCCTTGACAATCTGAAAAAGGAGGTAACAAACACGAGTCGTACGGTTAGTCTGACTCACCGCACACACAGAAAGGCAGGTGAAACCAGGTTCGCTCCGGCAAGACAGAAGCTATCGCATCGGAAGGAGTAGCAGACACATGAGACGACTGACGTCTGTCGTTGTGTTCCTCGCCGTACTCCTGTTGCTCGCCGGAATCGCTCTGGCTGAGCGGCTGGTGACTCCGGAAGAACATCGTAAGCCAGAGGATGATCGTCGTTGTTAAGCTCCGCCATGCCGAGCATTCTTCTTATTACAATCTCTGTTAGCAGCCCGAATCCTTGTTCTTCGGTGCTTCCTCTCTCGGCCCCCTTCTTGTTTAGATTTTCTTTCAAATAATCGGCCGCCTTTTGGCGCATCTCAAATCCTGCTTCGTCTGTCAGCTTTATTACGATAGGCGTTGGTTTGTGATATTTATACATCTTATTCTCCAGCAAAATAACTTATCAGTCGCTCGCGCAATACTGTCCCTAGCAATCATCTACTTTATATCCGGACTGAAGTCAAGTTGGTGCTCGGGGATGCCCAGCGAGATGCCGTACCTTCTCGCATCGTTGTAACCCTCGGGCTCGGTTCTGTCAATCTTGAAGATCTTGTGGGGAAAAATAATGTAGTGCCACTGTCTATCTTTAAGGTCTGTGTACCAGCTGCAGCCGTGTAGAGAGTCAAACGAGCGGCTAATTTTTTCAATGATTACCCCAATCCTATCTTCACCGACCTCGACTTCGTGCAACGTCCACTTCTTGAGCCACGGTGTTCGATTCTCTGGCTTGACTGGCTCAACCTTCGTCGACAAAACCTTCACTTCCTTCAGGACGCTCTTGTCCTCCAGACTCTCCTCAATAATCCTTCCTTTATAATCCATCCGCCCCCTTTTTATAATGGTTCCGGGACTTGGATTCGAACCAAGATACCGACCTCCAAAGGGTCGTGTCCTGCCGTTAGACGATCCCGGAGTATGAATTTAGCTTCGCGTATATTCTATCCGAAAATCAGGTAAAAATCAATAAATCGAGCTCTACGAAATGGTAATTTTTGCCTGGATTTCGTCCACGGTTTTATAGAAGGCGTCGCTTCGCAAATTTCTTGGTCGCGGCAGTTCGACCTTTTTGATCATTTCTACTTTTCCTGGAGCAGCCGAGAAAACGATTACCTCGTCTGCTAACTGAACCGCCTCCTCAACTAAATGTGACACCATTAGAACGGTAAGGTTTCTTTCCTGCCAGATCGAAAGAAGCTCCCGGCGCAGCTTATTTGCAGTAAAGACATCAAGTGAGGAAAACGGCTCGTCCAAAAGCAGTAAATCTGGGCTGACTGTCAGCGCTCGCGCGATTCCAACCCTCTGTTTCATGCCACCGGAGAGCTCTTTGGGGTGCTTATCGGTTACTCCCGTCAAACCCATTTTTTCAATCTCCTCGGCTACGATTTTTTCAGATTGTTTTTCATCCTTATCGTGCATTTTTAGGCCGAAGGAGACGTTATCTTCGACGGTTAGCCAGGGAAACAAGGCGAAGTTTTGGAAAACCATCGCTTGTTTGATGCGTTCGTTGATTATTATCTTGCCGGCACTCGGCTTCATCAAGCCTGCGATAATCCGCAGAAGGGTAGACTTGCCGCAGCCCGAAGGGCCGACTACGCAAGTAAAGCTACTTTTTTGAAGGCCAAAAGAAACATTCTCCAAAGCAGCCTGTTTAACTTCGGTTTTGAATACCTTTGAAATATTGTCAACTTGAATAATTGGCTCCATTTATCCCTCCGAGCTGAACTTGGTTACGGTGTATAGAAGAGGAATCCAGAGTATTTTGTTGATGACATAAAGAAGCAGAAGCAAAACCATGATGCCGAAGGCCAAAGCAATGTTTTCTTGTCTGGTGCCGAGAAACCCCAGATAGGCCCCGACGCCATAATTAACCCTGACCAAAAGTTCAGCGCCGATAATGAATTCCCAGCCTTCTCCCCAACCGACAATCGAACCGGTGACAATTGAGGGCAGAAGTTGGGGCAAAGTAAAATGCCAAAGACGTTTTGACCCTTTGGCGCCGAAAATCGTTGCCGCTTCCTCGAGGTCTTCGCGCTGATTTTTTACTCCGCCGATGATGGTGAAAAGTATCGGCCAAATAATCGTGATTGTTAAAACGAAAATAATGACGAGCTCCGGCGAGTTTTTGAGAGCAACGACCAAAACCGGGAACAAGGCGAAGCTTGGAAAACTCTGGAGAACATCAAAAACCGGTAAAAATAGGCCTTCTAGCCATTTATTTGAAGTGATTAAAAGGGCAATTATGACCGCTACCGTTAGAGCGATGGAATAAGAGATTATCATCCTCGAGAGGCTGGCGAGGAATCCTCCGAGAAGCTTGCCGGTGTCAAGCGCAGAAAAGTTGATCAGCAAGGCTAAAATAATGGTGACGACAGCAAACATAATCCCGCTGACAATCAGGCTGTGCTTATGATTTTTTAAGATATTATGTTTTCTTGCCGTGTGGAGAACGTTGGAATAGCGCATCTTCCTCTATAAAATACTTTCCTAGCCGAAAATAGCTCAGTTTAATTTTATCTCTAATAACACTTTGGTTCTATGACCCGGTTATTGCTTCATAGGCTGCTTCGGGGTCTTTACCGGAGATTACGATATTGATTTCTTGTTGAGCTGACCCCGGGGGCGCGCCCGATCCCGGCCCGGCGCTTGTGAAGTCGTAGCGGGTGAAGAAAAGGCGCTGGGCGCCAAGCTCCAGAGCTTTCTTGGTCGAGGTCAGAGTTTGTGTTGCGTCCTTATCGGCGTCGCCGTAAACCATTGCCTCGGCTTCGGTCACCCAGATTGGCTTATCCAGCTTCAATCCTTCGAGCATCTCCTTATAAGGCTCGACATTGAATGAATCATAGCTGTCGTTTGAGATGCAGTGAATATTGCCGATATCAAAGGCCTCTTGGGCATTTTTGTCTTTGAGAACCTTCTTGTAGAAGTTCAGAAACTCGCTTGATCCTCCAGCCGCTCCGGCAATCAGCACCTTTGCCTCGGTATCGGTTTGGTGGACAACTTGCGAGGTATTGATGAGTAGCTTCGCATAAGCGGCCGCGCTCACCTTTACATCCTCCTTGTAGAAATCAAGAGTGTCGTTTCCCTCAAGGTCAGGCTCGTTCATCACTTCCCAGTATTTGATCGGCATCGTGAGTCCGGGCATATCGTTATTGCCATCCCCATCGTAGCGCTCAACGATCGCCGCGACCCATTTGCGGTACAGGTCCCAGTCATTCGGATTGCAGCGCGCCTCGGGTAAATAATAAACCCGGCCCTTTTTGTCATTTTTAGCGAGAAACTCGTCCTGGTCGCTGACCTTGCATTTGCTCGCATCCGGGCGGGCATCTTGATCCCACTCAGCGAAAGGGAAAATTGTTGCCAAAATCGCTATCTTTCCTTCTTGGTAGCGCTTAACCATCTCATCCGCTTGCTTAAACGAGATATTAGCGTCTTTGCCGGATTGCATCGCATCCCAGACAAAAGGCCCCGGATGGGGTCGAACCCAATCAGCTTTAACGGCATTAATAAATTTGATGTCGTCTGTTCCGCCCGAGAGAAAGCCAAACTTATTTTTGAGGACGCTTTCATCAAGTGAGACAGGGGCAACAGCCTTACTTTCGGCAGTTTTGGTTGCCTCGCCGGACGTTTCATCGGTTTGAGTCCAGTATTTTTTAAATGCCCAGTATCCGCCAATTGTCAATAGAGCCGCCACTGCCAAAACAATCATAATCCACCCGACGGTTTTCATTTGCCCCCTTGTCTTGCTTAGGAACGCTTACTTTTTCCGCAAAAAGTCCAGCTCTAGGACAATATAGCCGATTCCCAGCACGATCAGGCCTCCGATGGCCTTGGGCATCGGGAGTGCAATTAAGTTGGCTTCGGCCACGGTATTGTAATACCAGGCCACGACCGAGAAAGCGAAAATGGCTGCGCCGGCGAGGATTAACCCCAGCGCCACCGAATGAAACGAGCTATCCTTGTGATGCTCTAACATACCCCTCCTTTTATTTTTTCCTTTTATTATATTATCAACTAAGCTTGACGAGCTTGCAAGGGGGAGGTATACTGGAAGCTGAACGTACCCGTTCCAGTTCGTTGACTTATAGAGCCGGCTTTCGCCGGCTCAATTGCCGCCCGCCTTTGCTTCGCCAGCAGGTATGCGGTGAGGCAGGCCCGCTAAGGTGGTGAGACCGATGTCGTTGACGGAGGAACTTAGGTGTTGCCGTTTGGTTGATCCAACTGGGCGGAGGCAGAAGGGGCAGTGGCATCTTGCCAGGGGATTGCTTATCTTGTGTGACCCGGAGCGCAGTTTCGAAGGAGTCTCACGTCCTGAGCTGAAGCTGGAGGTGCAGTGGGGCAGTCTGGAGGACTTTCTGCTGGCTGAGCATGTCGGGGAGTCTGTCTGTGAGGAGTGTCAGAACGCGCGCGATAAAGAGGCGCGAAAAGAAGCATACCAGGCGGCACAGAGAGAACAACTAGCGAAGGTCACGCGAGAGCGGAGGAAAAGGAGAAGGGCAGGTGGGCCGTTCAAAGCTCGCAGACGCTGTCAAAGCGTCTGTATCAGCTGAACCGGGGGCTACTCGGATGCAACAAACGACTGGGACGTAACTCGGCTCCGGCGACGTGTGTCGTTCGGAGCCGAAGCTTTATAAAATGAAAAAATTACCGATTGTCATAATTGTGGGACGGCCGAATGTCGGCAAATCCACTCTTTTTAATCGTTTAATTGGCACGCGCACTGCCGTTACCGCTCAAACTCCTGGCACGACCCGGGACAAGATAGCGGAGAAAATCAACTGGAATGGCAAGGATTTTCTATTGGTTGATACGGCCGGTTTTTTGGTAGATTTTTTTGGTTTTAAAGAAGAGGAGATCGAGCGACAAGCTCAAGAGCAAATCCGCGCTGCCCTTCAAGACTCGACTTTGGTATTGCTAGTCGTGGACGGCAAAACAGGTTTGACCAGCGAAGATCAAGAGATTGCCCGGGTCGTTCGAGGGTCGAGCCGAGAGACTATTCTGGTTGCTAACAAAGTTGAATCTGCACGCCAGAAATATGCCGTTTCAGATTTCGGACGGCTTGGCTTTGACGAAACGCTTGATATCTCGGCTGTTAGTGGACGCGGCTCGGGAAAGCTTTTGGATCAAATCACCGCTAAGCTGGCTTCTCAGAAAGTATCAGGAGAAGCAAAGGCGCTTAAGATGGCAATTGTCGGGCGACCGAATGTCGGCAAATCGACTATCTTCAATCGGCTCGTTGGATTTAAAAGAGCCATTGTTAGTCCCCGCGCCGGTACGACTCGCGATACCTTGAAAGAGAAGGTCGGACAATTTGAGATTATTGACACTGCTGGTTTCCGGCGCCGAGGAAAAATCCTCCCGGGGATTGAAAAGTTCTCCGCCTTACGTTCGATTGGCTCGATTATTCAGTCTGATTTAGTCGTGTTGGTCGTTGATGCTCAAGAGGGGCTAACGCGCGGCGACACTCATTTGCTCGATTTAATCTTGAGACATCGCAAACCAGTTATCATCGCCCTCAATAAGATTGATCTGCTTAAGACCCAATCTACTGATAAAGTTCCTAATCTCGGAAGATTTTCTAACTTTCGCCATCAAAAAATGGTGGCCGTTTGTGCGCAATCTGGCCAAAATATGGATCTCTTGCGTCAGCTTATTGATGAGAGCGCGAAAGCCCTGCTCAATTCGAAGGATAATTGACGTGAGCGAAGGCTTTAATTTCGTTTACCGGTAACAGCCGAAACCAGATTCGGCTGATGATTCTGTCTTTGCCAACTACGCCGATTTCGCGTGAGTCTCGTGAATGATTACGATTGTCACCCATCAGAAAAAATTGGTTGTCTGCTAAAGTAATATCGCTAAATTCAGATTTCCCGACGAGAGTTTGCTCATCTGACTCTAAATATGGTTCGCTAATTTTCTTTCCATTGACGAGGACGCTGCCACTTTTGATCTGGATATGATCGCCGGGTACGCCAATCACCCTTTTGATGTAATTGATTTCGTCGTCGCCTGGCGGGTGAAAAATAATGATATCTCCTCGTTGCGGTGCATGAAGTCTGTATGAAACCTTTTCGGTAATCAGGTAATTATTGTTTTCAAAATTTGGCTCCATCGATTGCCCTTCGACAATAAACGGCTGGATAAGAAAAGCACGGATCGCAAAAGCGATGCCGACGATAATGACGACAGTTTTGAGAAAATCAAAAATTCCCCAAGCAATGTTGGCTAAAAGGCTGCGCTTGGGGGGGGCTTCGCTTACTTTACCTGGCCCTTCCTCGACATCCTCTGTCTCCGGCACATCTGGCATAATTTTATGTTAGCAAACCCGTCAGTATTATGTAACCCTACGCACGAGGCTTCGGGCTATATCCCACTTCTTTTGCTGGCTGAAATCCACCCGAAGCTCCAATGAGCGTAGGGTGGTGGATCCAGTCCGATTTGAACGGACGACCTCTTGAATGTGAATCAAGCGCTCTAACCGCTGAGCTATGGATCCAATTTTATTTAATTCTACCTGTTTCTCGCCAATTTTCAACCTTAAGACGTTTCGGCGGGGCGGGGCAGATTGACAAGAAGGTTTTTGCAGTTAAGATGAAGGTATGGTTGACAAAAAATTTATCGAGAGTCAAAAACTCAGAATCGAAAAGGACCTCGCTCGTCTCGAGGGAGATGTTAAGCGAGGCCGAAAATTTTCTGACATTGGCTCAACCAACGAAGATAACGCCCTGGAATTCGAGGCTTTTGAGGAAAATCTGGCTTTGAGTAAAAATGCCTCTCGTGAAATCAAGGTTCTGCGCCGCGCCCTCAAGAGAATCGAAAAGGGGACTTACGGAATATGCCAAAAATGCGGCGAACCTATCGAGCGCGGACGTCTCAAGGCCTACCCGGCCGCGGCTTTTTGCGCTACGCACGCCAAGGAAGAATAGCCCTCATTTTTATTCTGGGAGTCGGCCTTGACCAGCTGACAAAGTTTTTGGTGGCCAAATTTTCGTATGAGCTAATTGTTTATAATACAGGTGGTTTCTGGGGCTTCAAATGGGGAGCGGATATGCAGACGATATTGCTCGCGCTTGTTTTGGCCGCTTTAGGCTACTTAGCGTACTCGTACCGCAAGAGTCCAAGTATCTTAGCTGGTCTGGTCGTCATCTTGTCAGGAGCAGTCTCCAATCTTATTGATCGATTGTTTCGTCCTGGCGTGGTTGATTTTATTGATTTAAAAATATGGCCAGCTTTTAATCTGGCTGACACGCTTATCGTGATAGGTGTCGCTTTTACAATTATCGCTCTCTTAAGAGAGGGCAGAGCTTAATTGCAGTGTTCTACTTAACTTTCTCGATGAGACGGGTAAATTCGGCCGGTTCTTTCACGCAGAGTTCGGCTAAAACTTTTCGGTTAATATCGATCTTTTTTGCCTTGAGACGCGCCACAAGTTCGGAGTATTTGAGGCTGTGCTGGCGGCAGGCGGCATTCAATCGAATAATCCAAAGGGAGCGCATATTGCGCTTGCGCTGCTTGCGGCCGATATAAGCATTTTGCCCCGCTTTGACTGCCGCCTGCCGCGCTACTTTAACTAAATTCTTGCGGCCGTGGCGAAAGCCTTTGGTGGCCTTTAAGATTCTTTTGTGACGAGCCCTCGTGGTCGGGCCTCTCTTAATTCTAGCCATTATTCTTATTTATAGGGAGCAAGGGCGGTAAGCTTTTTTGCCTGAACTTTGGAAAGCTTCCGACTCGCGCCTGATTGTTTGATTGTTCGCTTACTTTTGCGGTGAACTAAATGCTGGGCTAGCGTTTTGCGTCGCCAAACGGCGGCTCCAGAGGAGACCTTCACGATTCGTTTAGCTGCGGATTTTCTAGTTTTAATTTTAGGCATTTGATTTGGGGTTAGCTTTGACTAACGTGGTGATGAATCTAGTGCCGAAGCGTTGCGGTGGCTGCTCGGTCTCAAGGGCTAAATCATTTTTGACCCGCTCGATTTGTGCCAAAGCGCGGTTTGCATATATATTTTCTCGACCTTTCATATTGACGGTGACACGAATCTTATAACCCTTCTCCAGAAACTTGCGTGCCAGGTTGATTTTCGTTTGAAAATCATGTTCGTCGGTTTTGACTCGCAGGCGAATCTCTTTGATCTCTCCAGAATGTCCCTTGGCTGTTCCTTTTTGCTGCTTTTTCTCTTGCTCGTAGCGGAATTTCCCGTAATCGAGTATTTTGCAAACCGGTGGATTAGCAGTTGGTCCGACCTCGACAAGATCGAGCTCTTTCTCGCGGGCGATTTTTAGCGCCTCATCGCGAGGCACTTTTCCTCGGGCCTGGCCTTCATCATCAATCAAAAAAACCGCCGCCGCCCGAATCGCCTCGTTAACTCGATGGCTGTCTTTAGCCTGATAATATCTTCGCTCTAAGATAAATAACCTCGTCTTGTCTTAATCTCTCCTTGACACCATCTTATCACGTTTGGTGATGATGTTCAAGGCATTAAGCTTCCGGTAAATATTGACTGGAGTTTTAGCCACAACTTCATCGCCGACATAAACTGGCAGGAGTTCTAGTGAGGAAATTCTGATAATTCGTCCGCGGAAAATTGAGCGATCTGCTACTGCGGCAACCTCCCCCTTGAGAAAATTCAGAGCCGACTTAATAATCGAGCGCTCTTTCATAAATCGCTCCAGGAGGATATATAAATTGCCCGAGATTTCGACGCGATTGACGATAGCAGTCGCTTTCCAGTGATCAACCTCCAAGTTGATGCGGGTCGGTTTCTTGCACTCAATTCTCGCGCTGGTCAGAAAATAATGGTCCGGCTCAATCAGTCCGACGTCGAATTTTACCAGGCGGCGAAATTTCAACATCTCACAGGCATCATCAGGCTTTTTAAACCCCCACCTTTCATAAAGAAGCGAGTTCGGCTCGGTCGCAACAATCCCAAGGGCAAAGGCAAAATTTGGCGGTTCTTTAACTACTTGGGAGACAATTTTATTGACATGTGTATCCGAACCAACCGCGATGATGGTGGTGTTACCCTTTTCCAGTCCCATTTTCGCGAGCTCTTCTGGCGAGCGCGCCGGGGAGGCTTGGGTCATTTCGCCGGAAATACCAAACTCGCGGACGATATCACGGATCCGCCCAAAATATGCTCTTTCGGCCGGTGATTTGGGAGATGCGAAAATATAATAGTACATTTACCTAACTGGCGTCCTTTTCTTTCTCCTCTTTCTCCTCGTCTTTTTCTTCCGACGCCTCCTCAACTTCGGCCGCGAATTCACCCTCATGAACTATGCCTTTTTCCGTGCCTTTTTTGTCCGGCATGTTGCTCTTGCCGATAAACGTTGCTCCAGCGTGGATCAGAAGTTCGGCGGTGTCGATATTACCCTTTATGGTTCCGTTCTGATTAAGCTCAAGGCGATTTTTTGCTGTAATTGTGCCAACGACGGTTCCGCTGATAACAACCTCGCCGCCGTTAACCGGCCCTTTGATAAAGGCACTTTCCTCAATGATAATTTTTTGTTCCGAGTGAATTTCTCCCTCGACCGAGCCGTAAATGACGATATCGCTCGTGTCTTTAATAATTCCCGTTAAATGGACGCTCGAACCAACAATCGTTCCGACATCTTGCTGTTTCATTGCCATTTATCCTCCTATAATTTAACTTTGTAATTGAAATGTAGCACATCAAAAGTCAAGTTAAAAGTCAAAATGTAAAAGGGAAAACCACAAGTTTAAAGTAGTAAAGAAAAACCCAAACTTCAAGCACCAATGCTCGTACAAATATCAGATTACAAATAGCAAATGGAACGTTTGAACTTTGCCGTTTATATGGTTTCTGGATTTGAGTATTGGAATTTTTTATCGGCAGTCTGTTGATTTCTTTTGAAAAGTTGCTATAATACCTCCTGAACCAACTGAATTTTTGCTTATCCCCCTTCGCCCCGACAAAGCGTCTAAGCTACGGAGGGATAAATTCCAAGACAAGTAATGCTATGCAGGTTAGCACGGAGAGAATTCATGAAGAATATTAGAGTTACTCGCGCCCGTACCCACAATCTCAAAAATATTTCCGTTGAGATACCCAAAGAAATGATTTCAGTAGTTTCGGGGATCTCCGGCTCTGGAAAGTCTTCCCTGGCTTTTGACACGGTATTTGCCGAGGGCCAGAGACGCTACGTCGACAACCTTTCTTCTTATGCCCGCCAGATTATTGGCGTGATTGAAAAACCAGATGTTGACTCAATCGAGGGTATCCCGCCGGCAATTTCAATTGACCAAAAATCTATTGCTCGTTCGCCGCGCTCAACCGTCGGCACCCTAACTGAAGCCTATGATTTTTTGCGAATTCTCTACGCCCGTTTTGGCAGAACATATTGCCCAAACTGCCAAACTGAAATCTTGGGAGGTGAGGTTGTAAAGCTCGTCCAAGATGCACAAAGCTACATCGAAGGACTTGGTAAAGATTCGACCGAAGTCAAAATCATTTCCCCAGTAGTTCGAGCGGTTAAAGGTGGACACAAGAATATTCTCAACCGCTTAGGCGGATCACGTTATCAACAGCTTTTGATAGATGGTGAGCCTCACGGCCGAGAGGAGCTTGCGGCAATTCAGCTTGACCCTAAACGCTCCCACAGGATCGAAGTGGTCGTTTTTGCTCGTTTGCTGCACTTGCCTCTTAGCGATCAAGACAAGAAAACCCTCGAGGAAAAGCTGCAGCAGGCCTTTGATCTTAGCGCCGATCTGGTTAGCGTTTCGGCGGCCGGCCAGGCTAAACTTTTTTCTAAAGAACCGCGTTGCGAACAGTGTGATATTTATTTTCCGCGAATCCAGCCACGCCTTTTTTCCTTTAATAGTCCTTACGGCGCCTGTCCGATTTGCCAGGGCTTGGGAATCAAAAAAGAACTCCTGCCTGAATTGGTGGTGCCAAACGAGCGGCTGACTTTGGCCGAAGGGGCCATCCGACCCTGGTCACGTTTGGCCGGCCAGAATAGTTGGTTAATTAAATCCCTACAAGATATTGCACAGAAAAAAGGTTTTTCGTTAAACGTTCCTTTTGAGGAACTTAACGATGCCGCACGCAAGGTGATTTTTTATGGCGAAAGCGACTTTGAAGGCGTGATGCCTAACCTCGAGCGCAAATACCGTGATACCGATTCGGATTATTTACGGAGCGAAATCGAGCAATATATGGTTGAAAAGATTTGCGATACATGCCACGGTAAGAGACTCAACAGGTTTGCTGAATCGGTTAAAATCTTCCATAAATCAATTAGCGAGTTATCGGCACTCGAGATCGGTGAGCTGCGCCGGCTTTTCAAAAAAAATCTCGCCGAACTTCCCGAAGCGGCCAAACAGGTCGCTAAGACTCTGATAAAGACATTAAAAAATGTCGAAGCCGTTGGACTTGGCTATCTTACTTTAGCTCGCAGCAGCGAGACCCTCTCTAGCGGCGAAGCCCAAAGGATTCGCCTGGGGGTCCAGTTCGATTCGTTTTTGAGCGGCGTTCTTTACGTTTTAGACGAGCCAACGATTGGGTTGCATAGCGCCGACACGCAAAAGCTAATCAACTCCTTTCGCCGCCTGAAAGAAGAAGGAAACACAGTTTTAGTCGTGGAACATGATCGCTCTGTTATAGAAGCGGCCGATTATGTCTTCGATATCGGGCCAGGAGCCGGTTCGGCTGGAGGAGAGTTAATCGCTCAAGGTACACCAGCAGAGCTGGCCAAAAATCCCCATTCTATTACCGGGCCTTATCTTTCCGGAAAAAAGAAGATTACATCGCCCAAAACTAGACGAAAGCCTAACGGTGGGCTTTTAAAGGTAGTGGGGGCAACACATAACAATTTGAAAAATCTCGATGTGACTTTTCCGCTCGGGCTATTTATATGTGTCACAGGCGTATCCGGAAGCGGCAAGTCGTCACTGGTTTACGACATTTTAGCCAAAGTGATCGCTCAAAAGTTGCACCTTTCGCAGGAAGTGCCTGGCGAGCATAAGATGGTTTTAGGAATGGAATATCTGGATAAGGTGATTCGTATTGACCAGACCCCGATTGGCCGAACTCCACGCAGTAACCTGGCCACCTACACCGGTCTTTTCACCCCGATTCGTACTCTTTTTGCCGCAAATGCTGAAGCGAAGCTTCGTGGTTACCTGGCTAGCCGGTTTAGTTTTAACCTTAAGGGCGGTCGTTGTGAGACCTGCCGTGGTGATGGTGCGATCAAGGTAGAAATGTATTTTATGCCGGACGTTTACGTCACCTGTGAGGAGTGCGGCGGCCAGCGCTATAATAAGGAAACCTTAGAAATAAGGCATCGAGGTAAGTCGGTCGCCGACGTTTTGGCGATGAGTGTTGATGAAGCCGCCACCTTCTTCAGGGGAGAGGCGGAAATCATCAATAAAATAAAAATTCTTCAGAAAGTCGGCCTGGGATATTTGCCGCTTGGACAATCCGCCACAACCCTGTCAGGCGGAGAAGCACAAAGAATTAAGCTGGCTGCGGAACTCTCGCGACCATCAACCGGTAAGACGATCTACATTCTCGACGAGCCGACGACGGGATTGCATTTTGAGGACATCAACAAGCTTTTGAGTATTCTTCAGGAATTAGTTGATCGCGGCAACACCGTTTTGGTGATTGAGCACAATCTCGACGTCGTTAAGTGCGCCGACTGGGTAATTGATTTGGGCCCAGGAGGGGGCCGCCAGGGAGGGGAAATTATTGCCGCCGGTACCCCCGAAGAAGTTGCAAAAACCGGCAAATCTCTTACCGGTCAGTTCCTCGCTCAACAGTTAAGAAAATAGTGTCTAACTTCCCGATAAGCCGGGTTCTGTTTAGGTAGCTATCTATCTAGGCGTTGGGACCTGTGGACATCAAGCGAGCAGCTTTTGATGATCAAAGGTCCACCCAACTTGCACCGGATAGGAGTTTTGCCCTTCCGACCCTCTCGGAATCGGAATTGTGAGCTCTTACCTCAACTCTTTTCACCCTTACTCCGACCATTGCCTTTCGGCAGTGTGTCGAAGCGGTATTGTTTCTGTGCCACTATCCCTGGGGTCACCCCCGTCCTCCTTCGCTCGCCTTACGGCAGCTTCGGAAGGATATCTTGCTCTACGGTGCCCGGACTTTCCTCCCCGACATAAAGTCGAAGCAGCTACTTCAGGAAGTTAGACGATTAAAGTATAGCATGTAACGGGAGTAAAGTCAAGAGGGCGGGTCCTGTCAGACAACGAACTTTATGGCGACTACATCGGGAAAGGATTATTCGCGAGTTCCGCCCTCGCGAAGTGCCAGCGCTAAATCGTGCTCTTAGATTATTCTCGCGTTCCACCCGCTCGAAGCGCCAAAAGTTGTTATCTGCCACCCGCATTGAGTAACGAAACTAGGGGGTTGACAAGCTATATTTGCATGCTATGATTAGTTCAACGCGTGTGTTGTTCGTGAGAAAAGGCCAAAGGGAAACAGGAAACAGTGATAACTTGCCAAAGCTTCTAGGCGAGCGGGCAATTTCTTACTTTTGTAGGGAAGTTTTTTCGTGCGCTAAATCAACATTAAGGCTACGAAAACTATGGCTGAATATATCGAACGAAAGTATTTTTCAAAAGAACACAAAGTAATTTTACCTAACTTAATCGAAATCCAAAAGTCCTCCTATCGCTGGCTTTTTGAGGAGGGGATTAAAGAACTCTTAAACGAAATTAGCCCTGTCGACGACTTTACGGGCGAGGCCATGACCCTGTCTTTTGGCAGTTACGCTCTTTCTGAACCGAAGGTAGATGAGGCCACTGCCAAGAGCAAAAACCTGACCTACAAAGCGCCCTTGATGTGCGAAGTAAGTCTGAACAATAAAGTTACGGGCAAGCATAAGGCCGCGAAGGTTTTCTTGGGTGATTTTCCGGTCATGACGGATCGAGGAACTTTTATTATTAATGGCATTGAGAGGGTTGTAGTCTCTCAGATCGTTCGTTCCTACGGGGTGATTTTCGTTTCTGAAGACATCGGTGGACGCAGATTCTTTGGCGCAAAATTGATTCCTAACCGCGGCGCCTGGCTGGAGTTCGAGACCTCCAATAAAGGGGTGATTAGCGTCAAAGTCGATCGTAAGCGCAAAATTCCTGTTACGACATTTCTTAAAGCTATGGGAATGGGTACCGAAAATAGCATTCGTGAGGCCTTCAGCTCGGTTGATGACAATCCAGATATGAAATTCATCGATCAGACTCTCGCTAAAGACCCTGCTAAAGATCAGGACTCCGCTCTTATTGAGGTTTACAAGAGAATCCGACCGGGAGACTTGGCGACTAGCGAAGCCGCTAAAGTTTTCCTTGACGCGCTCTTTTTCAATCCTAAGCGCTACGATTTGGGCAAAGTCGGCCGTTATAAGCTTAACCGCCGCCTGGGAGTTGAAACTAAAGATAATCTTTCTGGACGTGTCCTGCGGCTCGACGATGTGGTTGAGATTATCAAAGAAATTATCCGTCTTAACAATGACCCGGCTGGCGAGCCAGATGACATTGACCACCTGAAAAACCGTCGCGTCAGAGCGGTTGGAGAATTGGTGCAATCTCGACTGCGCGTAGGTTTTCTACGGATGGAAAGAATCATTCGTGACCGGATGAGTGTTGTCGAGACGGCAACCGCCACCCCAACACAGCTCGTAAACTCGCGGCCGATTGTGGCAATTTTGCAGGAGTTTTTTGCTTCCTCGCAAATGTCACAGTTTATGAACCAAACAAATCCACTGGCAGAGCTGGAACACAAGCGGACCCTTTCTGCTACCGGGCCGGGCGGACTTTCTCGTGAACGCGCTGGTTTCGAGGTCCGCGATGTTCACCAGTCTCACTACGGACGAATTTGTCCGATCGAAACCCCCGAAGGACCGAATATCGGTCTTGTCGGTTATCTGGCTTGCTACGGCAAGGTTAATGAGTACGGTTTTATTGAAACACCATACCTCGTTGTCAACAAAGTCAACGGTCGGCCTAAAGTCAGCAAAAAGTTAGTTTTTCTAGATGCTGCCGATGAAGAAAGGGCCGTCATTGCTCCTGCGTCAGCAAAAATCGACGAAAATGGATATCTGGTCGGCCGCAAAATTCCGGTTCGAAAATTCGGTCTTCCTTCGATCGAATCGTCTGATTCGGTTCAATATATTGACGTTTCCCCAAAGCAAATTGCTTCGGTCACTACAGCCTTAATTCCCTTTATTGAGCACGATGATGCTGTTCGGGCCAATATGGGCTCGAACATGCAACGACAGGCCGTGCCGCTTGTTGCTTGCGAGCGCTCGCTTGTCGGCACCGGAATGGAGCCAGATGCCGCCGAGAGCTCGGGGCACATTATTAAGGCGGGAATTGATGGTGTGGTTAAAAAAGCGTCAGGTGACGAGATTATCGTTGAAGGACGCGGGAAGCGCAAGGCGCACCGGCTCAATAAATTTGTGCGCTCCAATCAAGCGACTTGCATTAATCAAAAAATTCTCGTTGAGGCCGGCGAGAAGGTTTCAACTGATACTATTGTCGCCGACGGGCCGGCAACTTCCGAGGGGGAATTGGCACTCGGGAGAAACTTGACGGTTGCTTTTATGAGCTTTCGCGGCTCAAACTACGAAGATGCCATTATTATTTCTGAGCGTTTAGTCAAAGAGGACGTCCTAACCTCAATTCACATCGAGAAATATTCGATTGAGGTTCGCGACACCAAGCTCGGCCCGGAAATGATTACTCGCGATATTCCAAACGTCGGTGAAGACGCTCTTTCTAACCTTGATGAGGAGGGGGTCGTGAGAATCGGCGCAGAGGTTGAATCCGGCGATATTTTAGTCGGAAAGATCTCTCCGAAAGGTGAAACTGAGCTGACTGTTGAAGAGCGGCTTTTGCGCGCGATTTTCGGAGAAAAAGCCAAAGACGTTAAAGATTCCTCGCTGCGTTTACCGCATGGTGAAAAAGGTAAAATCATCGAAATTAAAGTTTTCTCCAAGGACGCCGGGGACGAGTTGACCGAGGGTGTCAGCCAACAAGTTGAAGTTTCGGTAGCGCAACTTCGAAAGATTTCTGTCGGAGACAAGTTAGCCGGCCGTCACGGTAACAAGGGAGTTATTTCCTCAATTTTGCCGGTCGAAGATATGCCTTATCTGCCTGATGGAACCCCGGTTGATATTATCCTGAACCCGCTCGGCGTTGTTTCTAGAATGAACCTAGGGCAAATTCTCGAGACACATTTGGGGCTAGCCGCAAAAAGTCTTGGCTATAAGGTGGCGACGCCGATTTTCGACGGCGTTCCGATTAAGAAAATTAAAGAAGAACTTAAAAAAGCCGGCTTTGCTGAAGACGGTAAAATGACTGTTTATGACGGGAAAACCGGTGAACCCTTTGACGCCCGCGTGACCGTCGGCGTAATTTACGTTTTGAAGCTTGCTCACCTTGTCGACGACAAGATGCATGCCCGTTCGATCGGCCCGTATTCGATGGTTACTCAGCAACCTCTCGGCGGTAAGGCACAATTTGGCGGTCAGAGATTCGGAGAAATGGAAGTTTGGGCCCTCGAAGCTTACGGAGCCGCTCACACCTTGCAAGAAATGCTTACGATCAAATCTGACGATGTTGTGGGACGCTCGCGAACCTATGAGTCGATCATTCGCGGCGAAGAAATTGAAAAACCCTCGATCCCCGCTTCATTCAACGTTCTGGTCAGAGAACTACAAAGTTTGGGCCTGGAGCTCGAAATGATTACTTCTAAAGGTGAAGTAGCGGCGCCCAAAGTCTCTGAGAAAAAAGACAGTGAGACGAGTGCCAAGACAAATCCGACTAAAGAGGAAAAAAAGGTGGACGAAATTAAGGAAGACAAAGTGGATCGCGAACTGACGGAAATCTACGCAAGTCAAGAGCAAAACCCACCGCAGGAAGAGGTCTCAACGCCAGATGAAGTTGAAGTAAAAGGAAAAAATGCAAAATAAACCCTATTCACCTGCCGCGGAGAAGATGGCCAAAGATTTAGCTGTCCGCGATTTCGATATGATTCGGCTTTCAGCCGCTAGCCCCGAGCAGATTTTGTCGTGGTCATACGGTGAAATCACTAAACCGGAAACGATTAACTATCGAACGCAACGACCAGAACGTGACGGACTGTTTGATGAACGCGTTTTCGGACCGATTAAGGACTGGGAATGTTATTGCGGCAAATACAAAAAGATTCGTTATAAAGGGCTGATTTGTGACCGCTGTGGTGTCGAAGTGACCAGAAGTGCGGTTCGCCGCGAGCGGATGGGACATATCGATCTCGTCGTGCCGGTGGTACATGTTTGGTACTTGCGTGGCGGGGGCGGAGTTATCGGGACTCTTCTGGATATGTCTGTTTCCGATATCGAGGCGATTGCATATTTTGCCTCTTATGTTGTTTTAGGCGTTAATGAGGATTTGCGCAATGAGGCTATGGAGCAGCTGAGTAAAGAATACGAGGAGACTAAGAAAAATGAAAAGGTCAAGGGGAATCCTTTGGCCCTGGCGCGGCTTGAAGCGACTTATAAGGCTGCCCGAATAGAACTTCTGTCCCTTAAGCCAAGGATAGTTTTGGGTGAGGCACAATTTGGTAACCTTTCCTTGAAATATGGCCAAATCGTCAACGTCGGCATTGGAGGAGAAGCAATTTTAGAGCTTTTGAAATCAATTAATCTCGATGAGGAAATTACACAAACCGCAAAGCTTCTTGAGAATCAGCAAGTTGTGGCAAATCGCAAGCGGATTTTGAAGCGCCTCAAAATCTTTAAGGAAATGAAAGTGGCGGGTGTCTTGCCGGAATATCTGGTTTTGACTCGCATTCCAGTCATACCTCCTGATTTGCGGCCAATGGTTCAACTCGACGGCGGTCGTTTCGCTGCTTCTGACTTAAATGATCTTTATCGCCGAGTCTTGAACCGCAACAACCGACTGAAAAAGCTGATCGGTGCCGGAGCGCCTGAAGTTATCTGCCGCAACGAAAAACGCATGTTGCAAGAAGCAGTCGATTCTTTAATTGACAACAGCGCTCGTCGTGGCAAGGCCGCCGTTACCGGGGGGTTGAGAAAACTGCGCTCGCTCTCGGATGTCCTGCGAGGCAAACAGGGTCGTTTCCGTCAAAATCTTTTGGGTAAAAGAGTCGACTACTCCGGCCGAAGTGTAATCGTTATTGGTCCTGAGCTGAAACTTTCCGAGTGCGGCTTGCCAAAAGTTATGGCCTTGGAACTCTTCAAAACCTTTGTCATTGCCAGATTGATCAGTGAGGGACATGTCTATAACGTCAAAAACGCTACCAAACTGATTGAAAAGAAAGAACCGGTAGTTTGGGATATTCTCGAGAAAATCATCTCCGAGCGTTACGTTCTGCTAAATCGTGCTCCTACTTTGCACCGCCTCGGTATTCAAGCCTTTAAGCCGGTTTTGATTGAGGGTAAAGCCATTCAGATTCATCCTTTGGTTTGTCAGGCCTTCAATGCTGACTTTGATGGAGACCAAATGGCCGTGCATGTCCCGTTAAGCAAGAAAGCTGAAGCGGAAGCTGCGGAAATTATGCTTTCCACAAAAAATCTCCTTAAGCCGGCCTCGGGGGACCCAATTGTCTCACCGCGCTTCGATATGATCCTCGGATGCTATTACATTACCGAGATGCCCCGAGCCGACGGCAAGGCCAAGACTTTTGCATCTAAAAACGAAGCTATTCTGGCCTGGCAAAGTGATGCAATTGGACTTCGCGAAAAGGTAAAAGTCCGTCTGGCCGGCAAGATTGTCCACTCCGACACGGAAGTTCCAGAAAATAATGACGTCAAAATTATTGAGACAACGGTCGGGCGAATTCTCTTCAACAACATTCTGCCTCACAGTGTTCAATTTGTGAACTGCGCTGTCGACGCTAAGTTGATGAAGAAAGTCGTTGGTCAAATTTTCAAAGAATTTGGTGCGGAAGTGACGGCCGAATCTCTTGACCGGATTAAGCGACTGGGGTTTGAATACGCTACAATCTCTGGCCTCTCCATCGGCATGGACGACATTTCAATTCCCAAAGAAAAAGAAGAGATTATCGCCGCAACGCATGAGAAAGTTGATGAGATTGAAACCCAGCTTAGACGTGGCCTGGTCACCCCAGAAGAAAAAAGCTTGCGCATCATCGATCTCTGGAACGAAACCAGGGGGCGGATCGAGAAGAAAATGGTGGCTGAATTCAAAGATGAAAACCCGGTTTTTAATTACGTAAAATCCGGAACGCGCGGCTCGATTGCCCAGTTAACGCAAATGGCCGCCATGAAAGGTTTGGTGGTTAACCCTGCAGGCGAGATTATCGAAATCCCCATCACCTCAAATTACAAGGAAGGGTTGACAGTTTTTGAGTACTTCATTTCCTCACACGGCTCACGTAAGGGACGCTCCGACACCTCGCTAAGAACTTCTGACGCCGGTTACTTGACCCGTCGTTTGGTTGATGTCGCTCAAGACTTAATTATCAGCGAGCATGATTGCAAAACGACAAGTTATCTCGAAATTAAACGCGACGAATCAGCTGATTTCGATGCAACCTTAGCCGAAAGGATTGAAGGGCGAACGGCATTTGAACAAATTCAGGTTGGACGGAAAGTCTTGGTCAAGAAAAACGGCCTTATCACTCGTGAGGATGCGCTTAAAATCGAGAAGTCCTCAATCGCAGCGGTTAAAGTACGCTCGGTTGCATTTTGTCAGACCGAAGAAGGTGTCTGTCAGCTTTGCTATGGGCGCGATCTTGGGACCGGAAATCTGGTCGAGATGGGGGTTGCGGTTGGGGTAATTGCCGCCCAGGCAATTGGAGAACCTGGGACACAGTTAACAATGAAAACCTTCCACCTCGGGGGCGTTACTGGCGAAGATATTACATCTGGTCTACCGCGTGTGGAAGAGCTTTTTGAAGCACGGCGTCCTAAATATGAAGCTCCTCTTTCCGAAATTGACGGCGTGGCCAAAATTCAAAAGGCTAAAGATAAAACTACGATCGAGGTTATCTCTGACGAGGAAATGCACGAAACTCACCAGATTCCCAGCGATTACGAGATTTCTGTTAAAGATAAGGAGAATGTTAAGGCCAAACGGGCTTTAGCTATCTGCAAGGATAAAAAAGCCATCCGGACTCTAATAAACGGCGTTGTCGAAGTCTCGCGCCGAACTATCACCGTCCGCTCAAAGGAGAAAATCTCGGTCGCATATGAGATTAACCCCAATATGGCCGTTTACGTTAAAAACTCAGATAAGGTTAAGAAGGGGCAGATTCTCTCCGAAGGTCACCTTAACCTTTCCAGCGCCCTTAAATTGAAGGGAGAACAGGAAGTTTTGAGGTATATCGTCAAAGAAACAAAAGCGATTTACTCCTCGCAAGGACAATCCATCAACGAAAAGCACCTTGAGGTAATTATCCGGCAAATGCTGTCTAAACTGCGAATTGCCGATGAAGGGGAAAGCGGCTTTGTACCGGGGCAAATCGTTGATGCGATCGAGCTAAGGGAAGAGAACAAGCGTCTCAGCAGAGAAAAGAAGAAGCCGGCCACGGCCGAACCAGTGGTAATGGGTATAACCCGTGTTGCCCTTAAAACCAATAGCTTCTTGTCGGCTGCTTCCTTTCAGGAAACCACGGGGGTCTTGATCAATGCTGCCATTAGAGGTGCGCAGGACAAGCTCAAGGGCTTGAAAGAGAACGTCATTATTGGTAAACTTATCCCTGCTGGAACCGGCTTCGAAAAGAACAAAAAAAAGAATGCCCACGATTAGACAATTAGTTAAGAAGGAAAGAAAAACACCCGCTCGAAAAAACAAGCGCCCAGCCTTGGCGCGGAATTTTAATTTTATTAAAAATCGTCCGCGCACAGCCAAAAAATCCAATCCATTTAAGCGAGGTGTTTGCACCAAGGTTAGCACCATAACCCCGAAGAAACCGAACTCCGCCCTGCGCAAGATTGCCAAAGTCCGTCTCACTAATGGCCAGGAGGTGACGTGTTATATTCCTGGGATCGGCCATAACTTGCAGGAGCACTCAGTGGTTTTGATTCGCGGCGGACGCGTCAAGGACTTGCCTGGCGTACGCTACCACATTGTCAGAGGTAAATTCGACACTCTTGGCGTTGCTGATCGGCAGCAAAGTCGCTCTAAATACGGTACTAAAAAGTCAGGGAAATAACCATGAGAGGCCAAGCTAAATACAAGCGCCGCATCCTGGCTCCGGAAAAAAAATTCAGCTCTACCACGTTGAGCAAGTTTATAAATTACGTGATGGAGCGCGGGAAAAAATCTCTCGCCGAGAGGATTGTCTATCAATCTCTGGATTTGGCAGCGCAGAAGTCTAAAAAAGAACCTCTGGACATTTTCAACGGAGTCATTTCTGCTGTTGCCCCGGCCATCGAAGTTCGTTCTCGGAGAATTGGCGGGGCTAACTATCAGGTACCAATGGAAGTGCGTGAGCCACGACGAACCGCTTTGGCAATGCGCTGGATTATTGGCGCTGCTAAAGAGCGTCGAGGGGAAACCATGGCCAAACGGCTTTGCGCTGAATATCTCGACGCTCTGAACGGGACTGGTGCGGCGATTAAAAAGCGCACTGATACTCATCGGATGGCTGAAGCGAACCGCGCCTTCGCGCATTTCGCCAAGACAAGATAACAAGTAGATTATGAGGGGGATTTTTTAGCTATTTATGGCCAGAGAATATTCACTCGATAAAACCAGAAACATCGGCACCATCGCCCACATTGATGCGGGCAAGACGACCGTGACCGAGGGTATTTTGTATATTACCGGCCGAGTGCATAAAATCGGTGAGGTTCACGAAGGCGAAGCAACGATGGACTGGATGGAACAGGAACGGGAGCGGGGAATTACCATTACTGCCGCTGCCACAACTTGTTTCTGGAAAGACCACCGGATTAATATCATCGACACTCCTGGGCACGTAGATTTTACTGTTGAAGTCGAGCGGTCATTGAGGGTCTTAGATAGTGCCGTGGTTATTTTTGACGGTAAAATGGGGGTCGAGCCGCAATCAGAAACAGTTTGGCGTCAGGCTGACAAATATCAGGTTCCCCGCGTTTGTTTTATCAATAAAATCAATCAAACCGGCGGCGATTTTTACGCCTCACTTAACTCGATTCACGAGCGCTTGGCGAAATCAGCACTACCAATTCAAATTCCGATCGGCTTCGAACAGTCGATAAACGGTGTTGTCGATCTGGTTAAGATGAAAGCGTATACCTACAAAGACTATACCGACAAGGAGCTTCAAGAAGAGGAAGTTCCCGCCGATCTAAAGGAGAAAGCCCACGAATGGCGGCAGAAACTCCTCGAGAGAGTGGTTGAGCACGACGACGAGATTTTGGAGAAATATTTGGCCGGCGAGGAGCTTTCAGAAGAGCAAATTAAAAAAGCCATTCGCCTGGCGACACTTTCCGGTAAATTTTTCCCTGTTTTGGGCGGTGACGGCCGCGGGGTGATTGTTGAGACACTCTTGGATGCTGTCATCGATTATCTGCCATCGCCGCTTGAGGTGATTCCCGCCAAAGGGATCATCCCTAAAACCGAAGAAGAAGTTGAGGTTAATCCGGCCGACAAGGAACCTTTCGCGGCTTTGGCATTCAAGGTAGCTACGGACCCATTTGTGGGAAAACTGGTCTTTTTCCGCGTCTATCGCGGCACGCTGAAAAAGGGATCGTATATTTTGAACGCTACGACCGGGAAGAAAGAACGGATTGGTCGCATCCTAAGACTTCACGCCAACCATCGCGAGGACGTCGAAGAAGTTTATTCCGGTGAAATCGCGGCGGCGGTCGGACTTTCCAACACCACAACCGGCGATACTCTTTGTGACCTCATCAAACCGGTAATTTTGGAAAAAATTACCTTCCCCGAGCCGGTAATCGACGTGGCAGTTGAGCCTAAAACCAAGGCCGATCAAGCTAAAATGGGTCTTGCTCTGGCCAAACTATCCGAAGAGGACCCTACCTTCAGAGTCAAGAGTGATCAGGAGACCAATCAGACCATTATTTCCGGAATGGGGGAGTTGCACCTGGAAATTATCGTTGACCGGATGAAGCGGGAGTTCAAGGTAGAGGCCAATGTTGGCGCCCCACAAGTCGCTTATCGTGAGACGATTTTATCCTCAGCCAAGGCCGAAGGGAAGTTTATCCGCCAATCGGGTGGTCGGGGACAATACGGACACGTCTTCCTTGAGTTGATAGCACGTGAGCGTGGCGCTGGCAACGAGTTTATCAATAAAATTTTCGGTGGATCTATTCCCAAAGAGTTCATTCCGGCAGTTGGGGACGGC
>Ga0315282_10001100_pt1 | contig 52092 bp, 55 predicted proteins | sample YL17G07_20_MG_FD_203693 | JGI IMG/M metagenome (GOLD analysis project Ga0315282, IMG submission 203693) | Sediment microbial communities from Yellowstone Lake, YNP, Wyoming, USA - YL17G07_20 | ecosystem: Environmental > Aquatic > Freshwater > Lake > Sediment | place: USA: Wyoming | collected...
TTGGGTAAAGGCGGTACCTGAAGGCAGCGAGCACACCAGCCACCACAAATATCTACCTGAAAAGGATATTTAAAGCCCATTCATCCCCCAACTAAAGTTGGGGGTTTTCTGGGCGCCCCCTTTATAACACAGCCAATCAAACAGACTCGCTCTTTTCGAAGAGGTAGGCACCAAGAACAACCATTAGCACGCAGAAACCTGTAAGGATCGCAAAGCTCAGTGCAACGGGCAGTGAAGAGACGCCCAGTAGGAGGCCCCGCATACCATCAACTCCGTAGGTGAGCGGGTCCAAGTAGCAGATGGCTTTTACCACGAGTGGCAGGTTGTCAATTGGGAACAGGGCGCCGGAGAGGAATAGCAGCGGGAACATGATGAAGTTCATTATCATGCCGAATCCATGCGGATCCTTCATCTTTGAGGCGATTGCCAGCCCAAAGCCTATGAACGCGACCGAGACCAGTACCATGAAAACTATTGAGAGCAGAACAGGCAGAACGCCGCCGATCCTGAAGCCCAGGATCAGGGATATTAAAAGGATCGCGATCCCCTGGATGACCGAGGTTGTAGTCCCACCGGTTATTCTCCCCATAACTATAGAGACCCTGCTGACGGGCGTTACCATTATCTCCTTCAGGAAGCCGAACTGCCTGTCCCAAAGGACGGACATACCCGCGAACATGGACGTAAAGATCATGGTCATCCCGATCATTCCAGGGACGAGGTACTGAAGGTAACTGACATCGCTCGGTATGCCCGGGAGTGACAGCCCTGTGAAACCGATGCCCAGGAAGCCCAGGAAGAAGAGCGGCATCACTATAGTACTCACTACTCGCGACTTAGCCCTGAGGAAGGTCTTCATCTCCCTCAGCCAGAGGATGTAGATTGCCCTAAAGTTAATCATGCTCATCGGTGCGCCCCCCTGATGGTCATCTCCCTGTGCCGATCTGCCTGCGTTGCCTCGGTTTCCCTGATGGTCTTTCCGGTGTAGCGCAGGAAGACATCCTCGAGGCTCGGCTTACGCAGGTGGACCGAGTTGACCGCGATCCCCCGCTTCTCGGCTACATAGAATATCTCGGGAATGTGCTTGTCCGCGTTCTTTACCTTGAGGTCGAGCGTGCCGTCGTGCCTGTCGATTCCGCTCAGCCACTCGAAGCCCTTCAGCCCCGTCTCAAGGGCGGAGCTGTCCTGGTTCTCGATCTCGAGCGATACGATGTCGCCCCCCAGGGAGTTCTTGAGGTTCTGAGGAGTGTCCATGGCAACAATCTTCCCGTGGTCCATGATGGCAACCCTCTCGCAAAGGTAGTCCGCCTCTTCCATGTAGTGCGTCGTCAAGATGATGGAGACCTCCTCCTTGTTCAGCTTCTTGATGTAGTCCCAGATATGCCTCCTCGTCTGGGCGTCAAGACCAAGCGTGGGTTCGTCCAAGAAGAGAACCTTCGGCTTATGGATCAACCCCCTGGCGATCTCCAGCCTTCGCTTCATCCCGCCCGAGTACTTCTCTACAAGGATATCCGCCTTGTCGCCCAGCTCAACCAGCTCCATGACCTCCTTTATCCGCTGATCCCTCACCTCTTTGGTGAGCCCGTACATCACCGAGTGGAACTCCAGGTTTTCCCTCCCAGTCAGCCTGTTGTCCAGGGCAGTGTCCTGGAAGACAACACCGATGCTGTTCCTTACGGCGTCTCTCTCCTGGGCCACGTTGTGCCCCGCGACCTCTGCGTAGCCTGACGTGGGCTTGAGCAGGGTGGAGAGCATATTGATTGTGGTGGTCTTGCCGGCACCGTTTGGTCCGAGCAGACCGAAGAGCTCCCCGGTCTTCACTGTAAATGAAATACGGTCCACTGCAGTGAAACCGTTGAAGGTCTTTGTCAGATCTTCAACCTTTATCGCCGTCATGATTTTCCCTCGCTAACGTTCATTAGTATGAAAACCAATCCTCTTGCACGAATATCGACCTAACTTGCAACCCCTATATGTTACTCTTTCGGTAGGCTCTCCATTAGTTTCAGGAGCTTTTTGCTTACTCCTCGCATCTTTTCTGCGTAGGGGACCAGCTGGGGTTTAGGGATGTCCTCGAGATAGGAGAGGTAGTTATCCATGTCGCTAAGAACCGACTCTACCGTGTACTCCTTGTGCCCCGGCGGAATGCCCAAGTAGTCCAGCTCCTCCCTCCCCTTCTCCGTCAACTCATACCTTCCATCCTCCCTCCGCTGTATCAGCTTCTCGCCTGAGAGGGTGCCCAGAAGGGGATAGATAGATCCAGGAGAGGGCTTCCACCACCCCCAAGAGAGCTTCTCCGTTGCATCCATTATCTCGACCCCGTTCTTCGGGGACTCCCTGAGGGTCATGAGGATGACGTACCTTAGCCCTCCCCACCTCCTCCTGTGACTCAACCACATACCGTTTCACCGTTTTTGTATCGAATCACCGATATCGAAATGCCGATATAAACCTTTCGGCGTATAGGGCATTGACTTGAGTTGATTGCCCGATCACGCCTTATTTTTTAACATTGTCCTGTATGGCATCATAGGTTAACCTTTGCACCATGGCATCAAATGTCGGTACTTGATGTGTTTTACCATGGTATGTTTCCTTAACGATTTTTTCAAGTACCCCCAAAATTTCCCTAGCAGAACCTGCCATGATCTTATCGTTCATGCTATCCATATGCCTGATGATTGTTACTATGCTTTCGATTGCAACATTGAGTCTCTCCATTTTTGTCTCTATCCTTAATGGGGTAGGGTCCGGAATACCGTCAAGATTTAGATCCGAGCCTACGATTTTAGTAGGGTACGTTTCGTGCGGTATACCAATGTAGATGGAGGACATACCTAGAAATTCGTCCACTTGCATTATTTTTCTGGCCATCTCATCTTGCTTAATGGATTTTAGATGCGAGCGGATAACGTGAGCCTCCTCCTTGAGCCTTTTAATGTCGCCAGCGGTGGCAAAAAATGAACTCACTTCGTCACCCATTATTTCTCCTCCTCGAGATCGAGTTATTAATCCAATTGACGGGTATTTAAAAGTGTAATGGGTGGGTTTTGTGCCAGTACACTGTGGAGATGTCTCCCGGCAAATTCTTCTGTTCTATCTTCAAATTGCATTTTTACTTGGACCTAAATATTGGGCTCACCATAATTTATGTAGCTCTCAGTTATGACGGGATAATGATGGCAATGTTTAATGAAGAAAACATTCGGATAATTTCGCTTGATGCTGAGTCGAGGGTGAGGGGGGTCTGCCAATTAATGGAGGGATTAATCTTCGATTTACGTATAACCCCGTCGAGTTCTGAGGGGGAGGTTACTTTTACGGTCAAAAGTTTCAGTACCGCCATGGATTTCCTCGATAATTGCCTTTTAATGGCGTATAGTTTCATTGAAAAGTACAGGCGTCTTAAAATTGATGAGAAGGAAGAAAAAAATATCGTCGAATAGTTGAGAGAAAGCGAGATGATATTGCCGAAGTTCTCCTAAAGGCGTACATGGTGTTAGGTTCGCCCTAATTTGAAGGTTTTACCTAAAAAGTAGTATAGGTTAGAAATGAAGTGGACCGGGTGGGATTTGAACCCTAGATCCGTGGAGATACCACCCACCACATGTAAAGGCCGGCTATCGTCCACGCTTTTTTCTTCTTAGAAAGGCTTATGATTATTGGATATGTTATACTCTGTTTGAAGAGGTGAGATCTTTGCTGCCAAAACGAAACATTGGTTTAGTAGCGCATGACAATAAGAAGGATGATTTGGTCGAATGGGTTGATTTCAATAAAGGAACATTGTCTCTTCACACCTTGTATGCAACTGGAAACACTGGGGAGAGAATTATAGATAAAACAGGGCTGAAAATCACTTTGCTCAAGGGCGGCCCCTATGGAGGAGACATGGAGCTAGGCGCCTTGATTGCAAATGACAAATTGGATTATTTAATTTTCTTCTGGGATCCCTTGCAAACTCAACCTCACGATGTTGATGTAAAGGCACTTCTCAGGATAGCTGTATTGTATAATGTACCGACTGCCTGTAACAGGGCGACGGCAGATCTAATAATTTCCAGTCCGCTGTTTCATAGTACAGAATACAAACTTGAAAAGGAACGAAGACAAAAATAAACACTTAATCAATCGCAAATCCCCCTTTTTAAAAAGCCATGCCAGTGATAGCGTCAATTGACTTGCACGCCACTGTCAGTTTGATGATAAAATGGTGGACCGGGTGGGACTTGAACCCACGACTCCCTGCGTGCAAGGCAGGTGATCTGCCGCTAATCTACCGGCCCTCTGCGGTATAGGATATTCGGGGGATTTTTATGTCTTTTCGTATCCTTAAGGCCCTTTGTCCTCGCCCTCAGCCTTTGGCTATGGAGATGAGGTCCGTCAGGAGCGCGTAGCCGGTCGCCCTTCGTCCTGCTCCCGGACCGACCACGGTGATGTTCCCAAGGCAGTCGGTCTCGAGGGTGAGGGCATTCGTCACCCCCATTATGTTGGCAAGCGGGTCTGAAACAGGCACTGATATAGGAGAAACCTCTGCCTGTACGGCACCGCCCTTCTTCTCAGCGTGTGCGATGAGCTTAATCCTCTCGCCTCGCTTCTTTGCACCCAGGATCTCATCCGAGGTTATTGATGAGATGCCCTTTCTCTTGACCATGTCGGGTCTGATGTTGGCTCCTAGCAGTACGTTGGACAGTATCGTGATCTTGGCAACTGCGTCGCCCCCCTCAACGTCCATCGTGGGATCGGCTTCGGCATAACCCAGCCGCTGGGCTTCTTTCAGTGCAGCCTTGTAGTCCATGCCCTTCTCCATCTCCGTGAGTATGAAGTTGGTGGTGCTGTTGACTATGCCCCTTATGGAGGAGACAAAACAGCCCGCTAGGGCGCCGTCGAAGAGATTGAAGGCAGGGGTGCCGCTCAGCACCGTGCCCTTGAACTTGAGCTTGGCCTTCCTCTGTTCTGCAAGCTTCATCAGTTCGCGGTAGTATAGTGCAATGGGACCTTTGTTGCTAGTGACCACGTGCTTTCCGAGGGAGAGGGCGGTCTTAATGTGGCTGTAGCCAGGCTCGCCGTCCACGATGTTCGTCCATGTGACCTCAACTATGGCGTTTGAGGGGCTCTCCCTGATGGTCTCGATGGCGGAAAGACCCTTCTTCTGCGCGGGCAAGGTCTCCAGGCTCGTTCTGGCTTCTGCGAGCTTCAACGCCTCCCTGAGATCTATTCCACTGTCATCTAAGATGGAGCCGGCCTTGATGTCGGATATCGCAACCACACGCCACTCCAACCCGTACTTCTTCTTCAGTTCTTCCCTCTTCTCAAGGAGAAGTTCCGCCAGACCCCGGCCGACTGTGCCGAAGCCTATGAAGGCGAGGTCGAATCTCATAACTGTCGCCGTTCAGTAATGTCTAGCCGGATTTTAAATAGGTATCGAATGAGAACTCGTCCTAAGAGTTGTCAATGATAACTTGAAATATCGCTTTGCAATATCATACGGTCGGTAGATGGTAAAAATTGGTTGAGATCGTGCTATTCTTTGAGCTGCACCAGCCGAGGAGGTTCAGGCGGCAGTTCGGGAGGACGCTGCCCCTGGAGTCGGAGAAGCTCGAGGACATCTACTTTGACGACGAGTTGAACAGGGAGGTCTTCGAGAGGGTTGCAAGGAAGTGTTACGTCCCGGGGCTTAAGACCCTCATACAGAGCGCGAAGGAGGGCGGGTTCAAGTGCGCGCTCGGTCTCTCGGGCGTATTCCTTGATCAGTGCAGCTGGTGGAGCCCAGAGGTCCTAGAGCTAATTCGCGAGCTGGTGGGGACGGGCGCCTGCGAACTCACGGCGCAGACGTACTTCCACTCCTTAGCGAGCATGATAAACGCCGAGGAGTTTAAGGAGCAGGTGGATGCGCAGAGGAAGGCCCTGAAGGACATTTTTAGCGTCACCCCCTCAGCGGTGGAGAATACAGAGTTCATCTACAGCAATGAGATCGCCAAGATGTTTGAGGGGATGGGCTTCAAGGTCGCCCTGACGGAGGGAGTGGAGAGGATATTGGGCTGGAGGTCCCCCAACTTCCTCTACAAAGCCAAGGGGGCAAACATCTCTGTTCTTATGAGGAACTACAGGCTCTCGGACGATATAGGGTTCAGGTTCTCCAGCAGGGACTGGCCCGGATGGCCCCTCACCGCGGAGAAGTACTCGGAGTGGCTCTCCAAGATTCAGGAGGAACTCGTCTTCTTGGCTTTGGACTTCGAGACCTTCGGGGAGCACCACTGGCCGGAGAGCGGGATACACAACTTCATGAGGGCACTGCCCAAGGAGATCAAGAAGTACAAGTGGCTGGAGTTCGCCACCCCCACGGAGGCCGCAAAGAGGCTCAAGCCGAGGGACGAGGTGGATGTGCCGGAGGCGATATCCTGGGCAGACCTGGAGAGGGATACGTCCGCGTGGCTGGCAAACGAGATGCAGAGGCACTGCTTCGACGTCCTGCGGTACATAGAGCCCATGGCGAAGAGCGTGGGGGGCAAGTACCTGAGGGCATGGAGGCTCTTCACCACGAGCGATCATTACCATTACATGAGCACGAAGGGCGGGGGTGCCGGGGCGGTCCACTCGTACTTCAGCCACTACAACAGCCCCATAGAGGGGTTCCTGACCTTCACGTGGGTCTTGACCGACTTCAGGTACAGGGTTTATACGGCCATGGGCGACAAGGCTAGGTACTACAGGATGCTCTTGGGGGACCTGCCCGAGAGCCACGCCTTCCACTTCTACACGGGATTTGCCAGACCGCTGGGCTTGAGTGTAAAGAACCTGACCGAGCTGAGGGAGGCCGTCAAGCATATCGACAAGAAGTCTCTGGAGTTCCACATAATGAGGGGAGACCTCAGCAGGTGGACGAGGGAGGTCCTCGGATGCACTGGACTCGCCCCGGCGCTGGACAGGCTGAGGGAGAAGCCACTACCGGAGGATCTGAGGGAGAAGATCTTGGCGGAACTCGACAGGACGATAAAGGACGCCGAGGTACACCTCTACGGAAAGGAGACAGGAAGGCTTGAGGCTGGAAAAGTTCACTGAATGCGCTAGAATACTCGATCCGCGTTCCGGTTTCTCCGAGGGTAGACACGAAATAGAAGTGAGGATAGACCCCCTCACGGGCGCGACTTGTAGGATAAACATCACGAGGACGGCTAGACCGAAACAGATCCTTAGGGGGGCTGAGGAGGTTGTTCCATCGAAGTGCCCCTTCTGCCCAGAGAACCTGGAGCGGGAGACGCCGAAGTTCACCCCGGACATTATTCCCGAGGGAAGGCTGAAGTCGGGCGGTGCAGTACTCTTCCCCAACCTCTTCCCCTTGTCGGATCTTCATGGGGTCTGCGTCTTCACCCCTGCACACAAGCTCGACTTGGACAAGTTCCTAAAAGAGGAGATCTATGACGGAATAACCTGCTGCAGAAGGTTCTTCGAGATCGTGGGCAGAAAGGGGGCACCCTTCCACTTCCTCGGATGGAACCACCTGTCTTCGTCGGGCGCGTCCCTGCTCCACCCGCACTTCCAAGTTATGGCGTTCAAGAAGCCCCTGCATGGACCAAAGTCCTGCTTTGACGCCTCTGAGCGGTACCGGAGGGGGGAGGGGAGGAGCTTCTGGTCGGATCTTATCTCTTCGGAGCGGGGCTCTCCGAGGTACATCGGGGAGACGGCCGGATTCCTCTGGTTTGCTCCATGGGCCCCAACCGGCGCGTTTGAGGTGATGGGGGTGAGCGGGGACGGCAAGGCGTCGCTGCTCCAGCTGGATGGGAGGGAGATGGAGGGGTTATCGGCTGGCATTGTCAAGATCTTGGGCGGGCTTTGGAACCTCGGCGCAACATCCATTACAATGGCAATCATCTCGTGGCCGAGCGGTGAGGGGGCAGACTGGTTCAGCATGAACGTGAGGCTCATGGTCAGGCCCAGCGGTAGCATCTCCGACAGGGCGTTCCTGGAGCTGTACGGCGGCGAGGTCGGTCTTACAACGCTCCCTGAGGACTACGCCAAGGCGTTGAGGGAGAGGTTCTAGTCTCGAGGTTCACAGGAAGGCGGCTCGAAGACCGAAAGAATGGCGCCCAGGAGGGGGGCGTCCTCTCTAAGCGGCGTGGCGACCACGGCCGGAGGGGCGTTGAAGGTGAACTTGTGCAGGCGGGCGGCTATCGGCTCGATGACGAGGTCGGGGTTCTTGAGCGCGACCCCGCCGCCCACGGAGATTACGCTCGGGTCGTACAGGTCCACGAGGTTCGCAAAGGCCATGGCGTTCACGTTGGCAGACTCCTCCACGACGAACTTGGCGAACCCGTCGCCCCTGCGAACAGCCCCGAAGACGTCCTTGGCCTCTATCCTCTTGCTCCTCACCTCCTTCAGGAAGGGGGTGTTTCTGCCATACTTCTCGGCGAGCAGCCTCGCAAAGTTCGGCAGACCGCTCCCTGAGGTGTAGGCCTCCCAGTGCCCGCGCCCGCCACAGCTACACTCGAGCCTTCCCTCGATGTCTATGATCATGTGCCCCATCTCGTGGGCATTTCCCTCCTTTCCCACGAGGAGCCTGCCGTCGACAACCGCGCCGCCGCCTATCCCGGTACCTATTCCCACGTAGACGAGATTGCCGAGACCCCTCCCGATCCCTATGGATCTCTCCGCCAGGGCAGCGGCGACGTTGTCGTTCAGCAGGGTCACCGGCTTGCGGAGCCTCTTCTCCAGCGCCTTCACGTTCACGTCCCTTAGGGATGTGTTTGGGGAGTATACGATGGTGCCCTCCCCAACGTTCAGCCGGCCAGCCGCCCCGATCCCTATGCCGTCTACCATAGAGAGGTCGTCGGTGCAGACGAAGCGGATCAGGGCCTCCAGTTGCCTCAGTAAGGAGGATTTGCTCTTGGCATCCACCGGCGTGGACTTCCTCCTCAGGATTTCTGCGTCGCTGTTCCCGAGGGCAGCTCTGATCCACGTCCCGCCTATGTCGATACCCACCGCCAGACCCATAATCCCACCTTAAAAGGTTGGTTTCCACGCGCCCCCTTCGTACTCGCCCAGAACCCTCTTGTATACATTTATGGTATCGTCGGCAGCTGCCCCCCAAGAGAACCTCCCGAGGGTTTGCCGAGCGTTCCTGATGCATCTCTCCCTAAGCGCGCCATCGCTCATCATCCAGTTTAGGTTGTATGCAAGGGAGTCGGACGACCCTGGAATGAACTTCAGGCCGTTGTGGCCGTGCTGGACTATCTCGTCAAGCCCCCCGACCCCAGACACTATGACCGGCGCTCCTGCCCCCATGGCCTCCAGGGCGACTATGCCGAAGGGCTCGTAGAGGCTTGGGAAGACCGCCACCGAGGCCCGGTGGTAGAGGGCTGAAAGTTCCCCGTCCGGGACGTGCCCCAAGAAGTAGACCTTATCCGCAACCCCGAGCCTTCTGGTCATGTCCACGAGGTATGGCCTCATGGCTCCGTCGCCGACTATCAGGTACTTCAGGTCCCACCTCCTGAGCTTGCTTGCCGCCTCGACGAGCAGATGCGGCCCCTTCTCATGGACGAGGCGACCCACGTATAGGACGATCTTCTCGCTGTCCTCCGCGTAGTTCCTCCTGTTAAGGGGGGCGGGTGATCCTAGGCACGCCTGCTCGTATCCGTTTGGAATCACCGCGATCTTGTCCCGCGGGCAGCCCAGATTTGTGGAGACCTCCCTCAGCATGTAGTGGCTGCAGCAGATGATGCCCCACGCCTCGTAGGAGAGCAGCCACTCCAGTTCGTGTATGTGCCTCTCGTGATCGTTCCTGAGCCCACCCCTTCTCCCCGTCTCGGTGGAGTGGATCGTTGCTATCAGGGGCCTCCTCGTGATGTGCTTTACGGCGATGCCTGAGGGCGCTGTCAGCCAGTCGTGGACATGTATGATGTCAAAGTCGTCCATGGAGGCGGCACGCTCCACCATCAGCATGTTCAGCCCGTGGATCCACGATATGAAATCGGGGTACCTCAGAGAGTACGGATTGACGCGGACCACCTCCACGCCGTTCATACGATCCTCGGCTGGGGAGGAGCCGTCCGTGAACGTTATAACCTTGACGTTTATACCCTTGGCTACGAGGGTCTTGGAGAGGTGAAAGACGTGCCTGCCCAGACCCCCCACCACGTGCGGGGGGTACTCCCAGCTGATCATTAAGACCCGCATCTCACCTCACCCACCTGCGGTAGAACCCCAGTAGATTGTCATGGGTACCCTTCAGGACTGAGACCTTTCCGGCGTCCACGCTGTAGTCCTTGGTCAGGTGGCGCTTCATCTCCTCGCTGGCAACCACGAGGGCTTCTGCCCGCTGGAAGCAGTACCTCTCGACGTCGTATATGCCCATGCTCAGGAGGGATGTGATCGCATGCGCCCTCGTGATCTCAGTGCTATATACGGATATTACCAGAGGAATGGCAAAATGCAAGGCGAGGTAGACCCCAGCCAGGGAGCTCAACCAGTCGTGCGAGTGGAGGAGGGACGCCCCTCCCGCATCGTAGATGGCTGTGCTGGCGCCCCTGACGAGGTCCAAGTTGAGCACATGCGAGTAGATGAGGACGTGGGGCGAGGTCCGTACGGACTGACCCACCTTGTAGGTCTTTATGCCGTCGATTACGGATACCCCGTCCGCGTCGCCCTTCACCACGAGTACTAGCGGGATGGTCTTCGCCAAGGGCGGAAGGATCCGCCCCAGCTCCTGGGAGAGTGCGCCCACTACATAGGGCGAGTACTCCCAGGTTATGTGGATGACGGGCTTCATTGTCACACCCTTTCAGGTGTAGACGCTTCTTACCACGGATATGCCCAAGCTGCTGAGGTAGTAGATGCGATCCTTCTTGATGACGTAGCCGAATGAGACCAGTTCACCCAGCGCCCTCTCAAGATCCTTGTCGCTCATGTTGGACATGCTGATCAGCTCCTCCACATTCTTGGCCGAGTTGGGATCCACGGCCGATACGCTGTGCATGGTCAACAGGAGCCGCATGGAAGGGGTCAGTTCGTAGACATCCGACAAGGCAAATCCTCAATACTATTCGGTCTGTGGTAAGATAACCTTTTTCCCACACGACCGCAGAGGGGTGCGATCAGAACCGGAGAGGAGAAGACAAGTAGAAATATTCCAACGCAGATAGAGGGGACGGTGCCCCAGAATTGGCCATGGACGAGAAGGAGCTCTACGTGGACTTTCCCGCCAGCGAGGATGAGGACTGGGACTATGCGCGGAACAAGCAGGTTCTCCTGAAGTCCCCGGTAGGTGAGTGGTCGTCCTCGGTCTACTCCTCCAGCATGGCGGTGGGCGGCGAGAGCTTCACGGGTCCCAACAGGGACTACTCCCACCAGGGGCTCCTCGTCTCCAAGGGTATGGAGGTGTACAAGGTCCTCGACGGCATCATGTTCGCGACGGAGGGCAGGGGGGGCAACAGGGTAAGGGTGGGGCCGCTTCAGGCAACGTACTATTACGAAGGGCTGGAGGCGCGCTTCAGGTTCGAGAGGGACGGGCTCTCCCTGGATTTCGACGGGGAGGGCGTGAAGACACTGCCGCTGATAGACGTGAGGGGGATGAACGGGGAGTCGAGGGCTGAGGGGCACAAGATCGAGCTCAGGGACGGATGGCTGATCGCTGAGAAGGACGGCATGGTTGTGAGGATCGGCCCGTTCGAGAGGATAGAAAGGGGAGAATACTTCACGGAGTGGGTCTACAAACTGGGGAGCGGCTTCAGGTATAAGGACGGCAACGGCTACGTGAGGTTCGTGAGGGAGGCAAGGAGGATCCTCGCCCCAGCCATATGTACGGCAAAGGGCAGAAGCATCAAGATCATGGTGGATGGCGTTACAAGTAGCATGACAAGCGCGGACACCGCGTGGATGGGCAGGCTGGAGGTGATCGAGCCCGAGTTCTACAAGCCGATCGCCCTCAGGATCTGCACCTTGAGAAACTTCGGACTCGACATAGGGGGGTTGTGGTTCCCCGAGGCTGGGTGCTGGTGGTTCAGAACTCCATGGATCAGGGATGCGCTGGAGGGGATCCTGAGCAACTTCGAGGTCTATACCAGGTTGTTCCACTGGGAAGGGAGGATAACATCCCTGGCCGCGATGCTTCTGAAGGTGCTTGGCGAGATAAGAACCCTGCCCAACTTTGTTGGCAGCGGCGAGCACGCGGCGGACGCGCCGCCCCTCCTTTTGTATCTGTGTAGCCGCTTGGGCGGGGATCTGCTTAAGGGGGCCCTTAGGACGACCGCCGGACTGATCGAGAACATGGAAAAGAGGGAGGCGAGGCCGCTTGGACCCCCTATCCTAAAGGGCGGGCTGGTTGCCTGTGCCCCGTTCCAGTCTTGGACGGACTCCAGGCTGGGTGAGGAGGGGAGACCGAGCAGGCTGCCAGAGGGATGGGATGATAGCAAGGAGGAGTGGTCGCTACCAAAGTATTACCTCCCTGAGATCAACGGCTACTGGATAGGCGCCCTCCGTTCGCTCAAGGACAGGGCATATGCAGCAGGTCTGCTGGTCCCGGAGATCGTGGATAGGACGCTCTCCGAGATGGAGGTTACATTCAAGAAGGTCTTTTGGGACGGCACATTCGTAGCCAACACAGTGGATTCTGACGCTAAGAGGCGTGACGGGGAACCCACATCCATGGGCATGGCCGGGATCTCCACTGCACTTCATCTGTTCACGAATAAGGAGATCGAGGGGGCTTTTGCCACCTGTAAGAAGATCCTGATAAACAGGAGACTGAGGGTGCTTGGAGATGGGTCGCTCCCCTTCGGCATCATGATCTCGAGACGCGTCCTTCCCTACCTTGGGGACGCGGAGTACCACAGATCGGTGGTATGGCCGAGGGAGACGCCCTACCTGATAAGGGTGATGGAGGTGCTGGGGCTTGAGGACGAGATAAGGGGCGTGCTTCTAAACTCCTTGGATCACATGCTCTCCGAGTCTGCGCTGCTCTATTCCAACGAGATCTTCGGCCTCCCCATCGGTAAGAACCCTTACCCGTCCGATGGCAGCATGAACGTCATTCCGCTAAAGAATCCGGCGCAGTACTGGAGCCACTGGTGCGATCCCTACGTGAACAGGTTCTTCAGGATCATCTGACCGGCTTAGCCAGATCAGCACTTGTTCTCCGTAGCTTTATTGTACACCTTGAGGACGTTCTTCGCCACGGTCTCCCACGTGAACTCGGCAAGTACGCGGGCTCTGCCGTTCTCCCCCAAATGCCTCATATGGTTCCCGTCCCCCAGTATGCTGTTTACCCCCCACGCGATGTCCTGCGGGTCATAAGGATTCACGTGGTACCCGCACTGGTTGGGCCCAGAGGGGACCACGATCTCCCTCATGCCGCTCACCCCCCTGGCACCCACTACAACGGGCTTCTTCAGAGCCATCGCCTCCAGGGCGACTATGCCGAAGGGCTCGTAGAGGCTTGGGAAGACCGCAAGGTCAGCCGTGGCGTAGTGCGCGATCCTGTCGTCCTCTGGGATCATGTTGAAGTTGAAGACGAGGTTGTTCTGTATCCCTAAGCTCTTTGCGAGCCTGACGAGCTCGCCCTCCATCTCGCCCTTACCGACTATGACGAGCTTCGAATCGGGGAACTTGGCGAGGATCTGCGGCATGGCCATTAGAAGCCGATCCGCCCCCTTCACGCCGGTGAGACGCCCTATGAAGAGGATCATCCTCTCGTCCTGAGATATGCCGTACCTTGCCCTAACTTTCTGCCGCTTCTCCACGGGAACGTTATCCGGGGAGTACTTAATCGGGTCAACCCCGTTCCAGACGACCTCGATCTTTTCAGACGGGAAGCCATACGAGATGAGCTCCTCTTTCATGGCGTGCGAGACTGTGATAACCTCCTCTGCGATCTTGGCGGCCTTCCTCTCCAAGTCGTTTATTATTTTGGACCCGTCTCCAAGGGTCCTTCCCTTCTCCGTAGAGTGTATGTGAAAGACCATGGGGACGCCGGTAGACTTCCTCAGGGTTATCCCGGCCATCGAGGAGAGCCAGTCGTGGATAGAGAGGACGTCAAAGTACTTGTTCTCCTGTGGGATCAGGTCGTTGGCCAGCTTTGTGCTGGCAAGGAGGTTGTAGAGCATCACGTCAGAGAAGAAGTTCATTCCCGGACCCCACCTGCGGATCTCCTCGGCGACAACATCCGGGAAGATCTCTGAAATGTCGATCAGCTTCGGCCTGTAGACCTCGACGCCGCCCATGAGGTCCCTCGTCTTCAGGTTGCCATCGTTCATAGTGAAGACGCATATGTTATGCTCCATCTTGACGAGTTGCCTCGTGAGCTCGTAGGTGTACGTCCCGAGCCCGCCAACGATCTTCGGCGGGTACTCCCACGTAAAGAGGGCTATATTCAATTACGACACCAGAAGTATTCTCGTTGTATAGGTGGTTATTAAGATTTTATTCTGCGGCGATCTGAGGGGCAATTTAGGTGCTCCTTTTTCCGGCGGGCGCGATCTCCTTTATAATTTCGTACCCCCACTTCAACTCGGCAATCTCTCCCAGCATCGCGGCGATAGGGCAGAGCTTGGTCATGGTGAGGCGAATAACCCTGTCCACAATTTTGTCGTCCAGATCACCCTTGAGGATGAACTTCATGAAGATCTTCTTGAAGAACTTCGGGTGCTCCTTCCTCTTGATCCCGTTTATCTTGACCTCGTAGGAGGTGAGTAGCTGCCCCCTCGCCTTGAGCATAGTCACGATATCGAGTCCCGCACACCCGCCCAGGGCAACAAGGAAGAGATCCATGGGGGTGGTTCCCTCGCCCGTACCGCCGTACTTCTTGAGCATCTCCATAAGAATCTCGTGACCGTACTGATCCTTACCAATGAGCTTCAGCTCGCCGTTCCACTTGACGGAGGCCTTGGCCATCAAGCATCACAGGGTAGGTCATGGTCGTCCAAGATTTATCCTTTATGGAGAGACATGCCTCTGTCGATGCTGAGCTTTGTATGTGGTCGAAGAGTTAGAACCCTACGGGAACAAAATGCACTGGTTGGCAGGCTCCATAAACTCAAGATCCAAATCATCCATTGCGTCTTTGGGACTTTTCATCATTGCCTGCCAATTAAATATAGGAGCGATGGAATAAAAAGATTTCATCGCTGGCGTTCGACGGATTATCTCGTGAGTCCCTTCTGCTGGCGCTCTTTGTTTGTCGCCAGTAGACCCTTCTTCTTGAGCCGAATAATGGCGGATTTCACACTGCTCGGCTTTGTATCGAGTATCTTTGCGATCTCGCCCACCGTCATATTGCCATTGTTCAGGAGCAGCTGGAATATCTGCTCGTCCAGAGAGTCCCGAGCGGGCAGAGAGATTATGCTTATGTGAGATATGGAGCTTCCCATCACCACAGCGGCAGGCGAGGAGCGCCCGTCGAGGTCCACACAGTTCTCCAGGAAGATGTTCATGAGGTCGTCGTCCACTTGGACGAGCCGGCCCCTGATGACTTGTCCATCAAGAAGGTGTAGCTCAATTGTGCTGTTTACGTACCTTCTCAGCCTCTCGACGACCGAGGTTCTGTCTCTTATTTGCAGTATGAAGACCCCCAGAGTGACAGAGACTTATTGCATTTAGTGGTTTTAAAGTTTAACGCTTCCCCTTAGGTGGTGCGGCCGCCGGGATTTGAACCCGGGTCCTTAGCGATCTACAGGCCGTTGGCCTTTGGCAGGCTAACGTCCTAGACCAGGCTAGACTACGGCCGCAACCTTGAGACATTCTGCGTTGGGGGTATTTAAAAAGTTCGTTGTCAGAAGAGGGGCTATCGCAAACGCCTTCAAGTCATCCCACGAGGGTCGTCTTAACTCTGAGCGATCATTGCCCCAGAATATGATCTGGGAGGTAAAATAAAAGATTACCCTCGTTACAGGCGCCTTTTATGATAAAAAAACCTTATAAAACCCAGACTTGTATTAACCAACGGAAGCCCGAGTAGCTCAGACTGGGAGAGCATCCGGCTGAAGACCGGAGTGTCGCTGGTTCAAGTCCGGCCTCGGGCACCATTTCTTTCAGCCAAACAACCAGCATAATCAAATCTTAATAGCATACGAACAACTATTACAATTATTATGGTTGCCGAGAAGAGGGTTTTTGCATCGTGCCCGAGGGACTGCTATGACACCTGCGCCATGTATGCCTACGTTGATGAAGAGGGCAAGTTGGTAAAGGTGGAGGGCAGGAAGGATCACGGGTTCACCAAGGGCTTTCTCTGCCGCAAGGGCCAGAAGATCCTCGATTGGGTTTACTCCCCTCACAGGTTGAAATACCCAATGAAGAGGGCGGGACCAAAGGGCAGCGGCAGTTTCGAGAGGATAACCTGGGATGAGGCGCTGGAGATCATTACGAGTAAACTGAAGAAGACTGTTAAAGAGTACGGCCCCACCTCCGTCCTGCCTTACGAGTACGCGGGGCACATGGGGATCATAAGCAGATACTACCCATACAGGTTCTTCAACAGGCTGGGCGCATCCCAGCTCCTCTATACGATATGCTCTGAAGCAGGGAAGAGGGCGCTGATCTACCACTATGGAACCCCCGCGGGGATGGATCCAGAGGACGTGCCCAACTCCTCCTACGTGGTGGTCTGGGGGTTCAACCCAGCCTGGACCAGCCTCCACCTCTACACGCTGATAAAGAACTCAAAGGCGAAGGTGGTCGCTGTCGATCCAGTAAGGAGCGAGACCACCGAGCACGCCGATCGCCACATCCAGCTGAAGCCGGGAACGGACTCGGCCCTCGCACTGGGCATCGCGAATTATGCTATCGTTAACGATCTCTACGACAAGAGGTTCGTGGAGGGGCACACGTTCGGCTTCGACGAGCTTAGGAGGGCGGTGAAGGGCTACACGCCGGAGAGGGTCTGTGCCATCTGCGGTCTGGACGGGAAGGAGTTCAGGAGTTTCGCCGAGGAGTACTGCAGGACGAAGCCCGCGGCCATTCTGATGGGGCTGGGGCTACAGAGGAACGTCAACGGGGGGGAGATTGTGAGGGCCATCAGCCTCCTGCCAGCGATAACCGGGAATATCGGGGTGAGGGGAGGGGGCTTCTTCTATTCCAACTCCTCGTATTTCACAATAGATTGGGACAAGGTGAAGGGCCGTGGTCAAGAGCGAAGGAAGATCAACATGATAAAGCTCGGCGAGACCTTGCTCGACGATAGTCTGAAGCCGCCAATCAAGTTCCTCTTCGTCTACAACTCCAACCCTGCCGCGGTCTGCCCGGACCTCAACAAGGTAAGGAAAGGACTATCGAGGGAGGATCTCTTCACGGTGGTCCACGACCTCTTCCTGACGGATACTGCAGAGCTTGCGGACGTCGTGCTGCCAGCTACTAGTTACTTCGAGACCTTCGACATACAGTTCACCTACGGCGGGCTCTACGCGGCCCTGAACGAGAAGGCGGTCGAGCCTCTCGAAGAGTGCAAGTCCAATGCGGAGGTATTCACGGAGCTCTCCAAGAGGATGGGTTTCGACGAGATTGTGGAGGAGCCCGAGGCTCTGGCGGAGGAGATACTCAAGACTGGCACGGGATATATGATGGGGATTACGCTGGAGGAGCTGAAGAAGAAGGGATTCGTGAGGCTCAGGACGCCGACTGTGCCCCACATTGCGTTCGGAGACCTCAAGTTCAGCACGCCGACCGGCAAGATAGAGTTGTACTCCAAGCAAGCGGAGACAGACGGGATACCGCCGATCCCTACCTTCACCGAGAGCAAGGGAGATTATCCTATCAGGCTGATAACGCCCTTCCACCGAGATTTAATGAAGTCGCAGTACTACAACATAAAGAGCATTTATGGTGCCGATGAGCAGGCGGTGGAGATCAACAAGGAAGACGCCAGCACTAGGGGGATAAGGGACGGCGATCGCGTCAGGATCTTCAACCGGCTGGGCGACTGTATTATGAGAGCCAAGGTCTCGGGAAAGGTCAGGAGGGGGGTTGCCCTCAGTTACGGCATCGCGTGGCCGAAATTGGTAGACGGTGGGAGGACGGTAAACTTTACGACAAGCAGCCACACGGCGGACCTCGGCGTGGGCTCGGCGTACCACACCAACTACGTGGACATCGAGAGGATCTGAAGCATAATCCCGGCAAGCTCGAGGTCCTCTTTTGAGTTTATGTTGAAGAATGATGCCGGCTTTACGCCGAGGTCCTCTATCTTTACAAGTTTTGCTTCCATGATTCTAAGAAGTTCGCGCATGTTCTTTACCTCATCTTGAGGTAGGGAACACTTCCTGTAGAGCGCGGCAAGGGGCTCAACATAGCCGTTGGGCCAGACCGGGACCGCGGCCGAGGAGGAGCCCATTCGATCTTGCAGAAGGCGAGGGAGTTTTGGATCCAGCAACGGCGTGTCGCACCCCATCAGGAATATCAGGTTCTCAGATACCTCGGAGAGGCACCTTGTCAGAGAGGCGGGATATGTGGGGCCCTCGGGGGGCTCAAGTATGGTCTTGGCGCCCCTCCCGCTCAGCGCATCCTTTAGCATAGATGCCTGCTCGGGATTCTTCAGGAGGATGTAAACGTTGGGGGAGACCTCAAATGCGATATCGAGGATCCACGAGATCAGGGGTCTCCCCTTAAAGGGTGCGAGGGGCTTGAACGTGCCCAGTCGGGTCGACTCTCCTCCGGCCACTACCACTACCGCGATTTGGTCAGTCAAATGCCCAGCTTCACTACCTTTTCCAAAATTTCTTGGCTTCCTCTTCTAGCTTATCCAATCTAGTGTAGTAGTCCGAGAACTCGTTCAGATGAGCGAGAGCTATCTTTCCTGTCATGATTGGATCGTCGTTGGTCACGTTTGTTTTAGGGCTGATTTTACCGTGCTCGAGCTCGACATCCAGCCCCATCCTGAACTGCTCAACATCAAATTTATCCCATCTTATGCCAAGCCTTTCTCCAATACTCTTGGCTTCTTCAGACGTAAAGCTCTTTTTGAATTCTACCATTTTGTATCCCCTTTGATTTTATATGCAGGAGGTGGGATTTGAATCCACCTTAGTTTTTCTCTATTTTAGAGATTTCAAACCAATGAATAGACAAATCAGGAACATCAGGTTTTCGGATATCCTTGGTTTGGTCTCTAAGGGAATGATAGAGAGTTGCAGGTGACGTCCTCCACTGGTTAAAACCAGTGGCTTCCCGCTTCATCCTCCCAGGCTTGCCAGCCATGCGTTTATCACGACTTACAGGCCTGCAGAGGCTCAGGAGTCCCAGTGGGGGCATTACGGTCGCGACACCTGCCGTACGGCGCGGGCGCCCGTCGTTTCACTGTGCAGCGTCGCACAGCCTCCGAGAGGTAGCCCACCGTCCGTGGGTCCAGCGAAGCACCATGCTTTATCAATGTATTTTATTGACCTGAAATATTTAAGTATGCCGACATTCATCCACCGAATAAATTCGGTGGTCTTCTGTCATAGTTCTTATAAATTCCTAAGGTGTATTTGTAATTGCAAACCACCCCGGAGATAGTTGAGTTGATCATAACTAAGTCTAAGGCGCCCGAGAAGATCCTTGAGATGACGAAGCCGTACAAGAAGATCTTCATAGTGGGGTGCGGTACCTGTTCGACTGCATGCCAGACCGGCGGGGAGGAGCAGGTCAAGGAGATGGCAGAGAGGCTCGGTGTGAAGGTCATCGGCAAGGTGGTCGTCGAGTCGCCCTGCGACCTGAGGCTGGTTAAGCGTGACCTGGGAGGATCCAAGCAGCTTCTGGAAGAGGCTGATGCTCTGCTCGTCTTGAGCTGCGGAGCCGGTGCGCAGGCCTTGGCGGAGCAGACGGGAAAGATCATAATTCCAGGCCTGGACACCATATTTGTAGGAAAGATTGAGCGCATCGGTCGGTTTTACGAGCGCTGCAGGGCATGTGCGGATTGCGTGATCTATGAAACAGGAGGGATATGCCCGATCGTTAGGTGCTCTAAGGGCCTCTTGAACGGGCCGTGCGGAGGGCAGGCGCATGGGAAGTGCGAGGCGGGAGGACACACGCGGGACTGCGCGTGGGTACTCATATACAACGCTTTGAAGCAACAGGGTAGGCTCGCCCTCTTCACCAAGTTCAGGCCCCCGATGGACAGGTCGAAGAAGGCCCAGCCGCAGGAAGTCGTGAGCAGGTAGGTGTATCGAAATGCCCAGAGAGGCTTACAGCGAGCTTATGAAGACAATTGTCGCTGGGAGGTTCGTATTCACGGGCGAGATTGAGCCAAAGAAGACGGCGCATTTTGATGACGTGATCAGGGTTGCAAAGGCTCTCAAGGGCTACACGGTGGCGTGCAACGTAACGGACAACCCAAGGGCTCAAGCGTATCTGAGCAGCCTCTCAGTTGCACATATCGTACAAAAGGAGACGGGAATGGAGACCATCTGTCAGATGACCGTCAGGGACAGGAATCGATTGGCGCTCTTCTCCGAATTGCTTGGGGCGGCGGCTCTGGGGATAAGGAACGTCCTGACGATGAGCGGGGATCACACTTCCCTCAGCGACAACCCGGGTGCCATGCCGGTCTACGATATCGACACGGCACAGTTTGTGTACATGGTCAGGAGGATGGTGGACGAGGGCGTTGATCTTGAGGGGAATAAGATAGACGGGAAGGTGAAGCTGCACGTGGGCATAGTTGGCAACCCTAATGCAGACCCTCTTGAGGTGGAGCTGCTCAAGATCGAGAGGAAGGTGAAGATTGGTGCAGACTTCATGCAGACGCAGGTCGTCTTCGACGTGGAGAAGGCGAAGGGCTTCCTGAAAGAGATGAAGAGGCACTCTATTCCGGTCCTATTGGGGATCTTCCCCTGCAAGTCCTACGGCGTGGCGGAGTTTATCTCAAAGAACGTCCCGGGCATATCGGTGCCGAAGGACTTCATGGAAGAGCTGAAGAAGGCGGAGGAGATTGAGGACAATTCACGGAGAAAAAGCAGGGTAGAGGATGTTAACGTCAGGTACTTTACCGATTTTATCAGTGAGGTAAAAAGGACGACCCACGCCTCTGGAATCCACATCATGGCCGTGGGATACGAGAGTGTAGTGAAGACCTTGGTAGAGAGCGTCTCAAAATGAAGAACCCTACCCTTGCGGGTAGGGTATCCGCGGACTAGACATGGCTCGATCTGGCGATGTAGTGCTGTATCGTCTCCGCCGTCACCTGGCCGATGGACCTGTAGAACTTGCCGTCAGCGGCAGGAGATAGAAAAAGAGGCTGCGATTCATCCGCACCCTTCCGGGTGCGGTATTCTCGCAGCTTTTAATAAAGCATGAACCATCAGACGCGCATGCTTTGTATATCAACCTTATAGCTGCAGAACTGTCCGTTGCCGTGCGTTAGCTTACTCGGGGCCTTTTGGAATGAAGCCCATCTTCTTTACGGCCCACCATGCGAAGAACGTGGCCAGCACTGTCGATATTATGAGTAATGGGATGTACCACATTACGTCGAGTTGGGTGAACCCGAACATTCCGCTGCTTACGACGGTGGCGATGGTGTTGGGCACGAGCAGCGCGGTCCCGATGATGGTCAGGTAGGCGACGGTGAAGGCAAGCCGGTTGTTCAGTATCTGGAGCTGGTTGTTGTAGATGGCCTGGAGGGCCTCAAGCCCGCTTGCCAGGACCTCGCTCATGTGCTCTGCTAGACCTATCTGCGAGTGGACCTCGCCGACCAGACCGGTCAGCTTGTTCAACAGCTTGGGGTCGTCGGAGATCAGATCGGCATCCCCATAGCGGAGGGAGTTGAGGGCGTCAACGGTAGTCCAGAGCCCGCCTAGATAGACTATTAACGCGTGCTTCATCTGGTGGATCTTTGGACCCAGTATGTTACGCGGCGTCTTCGGATCGGCGAGCTCCTCGCTCATCGTGTCGCCGTGCGCCTCAATCTCTTGGAGGTGGTCGAAATTTCGCGCGTTGTTCTCGTCGATTATGCGGGTCAGCATCAGGGTGATCCTGTCCTTCCGGGACGTCTCGGGCGGAAACTTTCGCATCAGTGTCTCGGCGTAGCGCCGAATACGTGAGAACCTCTTTACCTCTGTGTGGTGCATGGTTATGATAACGTTTTCCCTGACAAGTATGATGAGCGGGGCGAGCTTTACATCAAAACCCTTCACCAATATGGCAGGAAGTAGTATGCCCATCTCATTTCCGAAGTCCTCATAACCGCTCCTCAAGTCCTTCAATAAATGCCTGATAAGCACATCACTAAAGCCCAGGGTCGTGGCCACCCTCGGCGCCTCGTTCTCTAGATCTTCAGTAATGTAATCGATCCATGCGATCGAGGCGTCGCTCACCAGTTGGCAGAAGTCACTAATATCGTGCGATTCTCTGTGGCGGGTCTCACCATTCTGCAGTGCGGCGCAGTAACCTCTCGCCTCGAGCACTAGCCCGTTATCTCGGTGATTCACCAAACTGTTGTTTCTGGTAGCTCCTGCCATAAAACACGATGAAATGCCAAAGGAATAAAAGGCTTTTGTTAGGTGATGGATGCGAAGATTTTGGGAGACGCCAAGACTCTATATTAATGGGTTTGGGTAGAGCACGCCTTTTTAAGGAATGGATTAAAAAGATTGAAAGGAACATAACTTTGGGGGAGAGATTATGGAATTTAACCCTGAGAAGTTCATAAATGAGAAGGTCAGCTGGCTGAAGAGGGAGATAGGGACCGAGACGGCCTTTGCGGCCACCTCCGGGGGGGGTGGACAGCACTGTCTCCGCCGTTCTGGCGCACGGGGCGGTAGGAAAGAAGGCGATCGTGGGGTTCCTTGACGACGGGCTGATGAGGGAGGGGGAGCCTGAAGACGTGGTGGGGAGGCTGAAGAGGATGGGCCTCAACGCCAAAATATACCGGGTGGCAGACCCGTTCTTCGAGGCCCTGAAGGGTCTCACCGATCCGGAAGAGAAGCGGAAGGCCTTTCGGGAGACGTTCTATCGGACGCTCTCCCGGCTGGCCAAGGAGGAGGGTGCCAAGTTCCTTGTACAGGGGACCATAGCCGCAGACGTCGTGGAGACTAAGGGAGGGGTGAAGACCCAGCACAACGTCCTCGACCAGATTGGCATATCCCCGTTCAGGGAGTACGGCTTCAGGGTGCTCGAGCCTCTGGTCGACCTTTACAAGCCGGAGGTCAGGGAGGTGGGGAAAAAGTTAGGCTTACCAGAGGAGGTATTTCAGCGGAGACCCTTCCCGGGTCCGGCGCTCTCGCTCCGCGTCCTCGGCGAGGTAACGCCTGCGAGGGTCAGCACGATCAGGAGGGCGACAAAGATCGTGGAGGAGGAGACCGCGGATCTGAAATGCTTCCAAGCCTTTGCGGTGCTGATGAACGACATGGCTACTGGTGTCGAGGGAGGAAAGAGAAAGTTCGGCGAGATCGTGGTGATCAGGGCAGTGGACTCGAAGGACGCGATGACCGCGACCGTGACGAAGGTGCCGTGGGAGAGGCTTGAGAAGATCCGGAATAGGATACTGGAGGAGATTCCATCGGTCGTTAAGGTCCTTTACGACATAACCCCAAAGCCACCGAGCACAATCGAGTACATATGAGGGAAGATCAGGTCATAGGAAGGCAACACACAAAGATTTGAGCGCGGTAAGAGTTTTCATTTTTCCAACAATTTATCAGGGGTTATATAATCGCCGTATTTTTCCCGGTATTCTAAAAGACGTTTTTTCTGTGCCTCCAAAATCTCAAAGAGAATCTTCGGCGTGCCCTTTACTTTGGTCTTGTAAATATTTTCAATCCGTTCAATCTTTGCCAAGTTCTCAGGGATCCTGACCATGAACTGCTTGTTGTAATCCTCTTTTTTGTAGTCTTTCTTCAAGACTTCTTTGAAGAGTCCTTTTAAGTCCTTATAATTAGGGATAAGACCAGTCGGCGTATCGATCGCCCCCACCTCTTTATCAGAAAACGGCAGAAGACCACCGATTTTAATCGGTGGATGAATGCCGAAAGGCATAAAATAAATGTTGCAGGAGAATCGATAGAGGATGTTGACAAAGGATGTTTGGTTGGGCATGCCGCCCTCGGATGGAGGGCTCCTCCGCACCCAGCATCCGACGGTGTACGGAGAGGGAGGGACGCCCGCACCCCTCCACCAGGAAGGCGTAAAGAGAGCCACTGGTTGGAGAAGAGCCCTGGGGCCTCTGCACCATGAAGGGTGCGTAATGCATCCATTGGTGAAAAGCTCTGGGCTGTGAAGCGGGAAGCCACTGGTTTTAACCGGTGGAGGACGTCACGAACCCGTAGTTCCATCCACTTGTACCATACCCGTTTGTCGGTCTTCGCGTTCAGGAATTTGCCGTCTTTGTCTTTCAAAAAAATAGTTGACGGAAAATATTAGTGGCGGGTCTTTGAGACCTCTGGCAAAATCGACGTTAATCTGGATGTACTTAGCCACCGGAATGGAGAGGAAGTCGAGGTTGGACATTGGACTGAATTCCCGGATGCCTTCTCTTCCCAGCGTCGCCGCAGTGGTCTCGGATTCTAAAGATGCGCCCTTGGTTATTATCCCGTGAGTCCACTCGAGCGATTCTTCCACCGGGACCCAGGTATCTGAATCCCTGCCACCATAAACGATGCCGCCCACAATCACGCCCTCAGGAACATTGAATGAGGGGTCGAGATTATCAAACGCCCTCAGATCGACAGCGAATCGGGCATTTGGGTGGCTGCATGGAATCTCTTTACCATCTTTATCCCTCTTGCCGATATACCACTCGCCTGAATGATTCTCTCCTTTTGGTGGCACCTCTCCATCTTTACCAATCCAGTGCACATGATTATTGGGGGTAACCAAGACGTTCACGAATATAATCTCACCCGGGCTGTGCAATGCCTTCCACTGGCTCGGGTCGTCTTTAGAATTTACATCCTGAATGAGCCCAAACATCCCTTTTTCCACATTGACCGCCCTAACTTTTCCATTCTTTTTCCGGAGATAGGCAATATCATCGCCAACAATCGTCTCGCCCTAAAGCATTGCGGTTGAGGTCTTGCCAGAGAGCGAGGGGAACGCGCCGGTAAAGTACGTAACCCTACCTTTTGGCCCACGCACGCCCATAATGAGCATATGCTCGGTAAGCCATCCCTCTTTCGAACCGCGATTTATTGCCAGACGCATCGCCAATTTCTTGAGCCCAATCGTATTGCCGCCGTATTGGGTGTTTGTGCTATAAACAACATCTTCCTCAAGGTCAATGAATATGCGTCGTTTATCAAGGTTTTTGCAGGTCTTCCGCTCATCCAATTCACCTTAGGAGTGGACGAATTTGAAGATGCGTGCCCTCGGTCCCTGGATCACGAACTCCTCGTAGCCAGGACGGTAGAGAATCGTCTCGCTGTGGGTGACATAACTCGAATCGGTGATCTGAACGGCGGGTATAGAAAATTCAGAGTTGGTGGAACCCAGGCAGAAGAAGCAGACGTACATCTCCTTGCCTTTCATAATATCTTTTAGGATCTCGTGGATCTCCTTTAACGCGGTATCACGGTCTTTGGTCTCGATTGCCGCATCAAGTTCAACCCCCTTCGGGACAAGAATTCCGGTATTCTTCTTATCCCGACCCTGGTCATAATAATTATCAAAGTGAACTGTGTGCCACTCAGTCGCAAGCCTCTGCTCCTCACCGTTCCTTATCGCCGCTTCCCTAATGTATTGAATCTCGTCTGGTTTACCGGTGCAGACAAAGACCCGATCTGGGTTGCATAATTCAATATATTTAGCAATGGTTTGGTGAAGGGCGGGGTTGTCAATCTTCATCAGTTTATTAAAACCGTCTTCGCCAATCCTTTGCTTCAATATTTTGGCGATGTCATCAGCCATGTCCTATGCATCCTTGATAAAAGGTTTGGTTAATCGTTATACGGCTTCGAGCCCCTATCGTTAATCGTCATTCGTTCTTTTTAATTATTCCTTCTTTACCCAGATCTACCCTTATTTCTCCTTCTTGTACCAATAAAGCATTTTGGCATGAAGCTAAATGTGGGAAATAATGCCAGCTATCTTTATTTTTTTATTTACAGGATTTTCTTTACTGGCAGTAAAAAGGCAAAACGATAAAAACTAAAGCCTTAGCCTCTCGGTCCGAGACCGTCAGTGTTAATGTACAGCGTTGAGAAGCGGTAGCTTCATTAGTAAAGTGCGCTTAAGAAAAGCGGCTATTATCTGACTTTGGGCAGATGGCGGACGGGTGGTTGATTTTGAGTTTTCGGCCGTTCAGGTTGGGAATGGTAAACATGAGTTCGACTATACATTACCTCAGATTGGGGCTACCTCTTCATTTGTTCGCACTTATGACAAAAATAAGCATTCATTACGATCTCTATGGCTGGGATGGTGGCTAGTTCCGGTAAAACCTAAGGCAAGTGGGGCAAGATATGAAGTTTTCTTTCATCAACGCTAGCCCTAACGAGGGAGTTGACGCAAGTATAGAGGCTAGAAGGGTTGCTCCATTTCCACCCCTCGGGATTTTGTATTTGGCAGCTGTGCTCCAGCAACATGATATGGAGGTTTCTGTTCTAGACCAGCCGGCCAAGGGCCTAACGGTAGAGGAAACAGTTAAGTGGGCAGAGAAAGAGAATCCTGACATTCTAGGCTTCTCGGCAATCGCGAATTCTGGAAGAACGGCCGCATCAATCTGCGAAAAGGTGAGAGAAAGGAACCCTAGCATTGTCACGATTTTTGGCAACCATTACGCGACATTCAATCCAGAGCGAGTGTTGTTGAAATACCCCTCCGTCGATATTGTGGTCCGGGGGGAGGGAGAAAGCACTCTCTCTGAACTTGCAAGTTGCATTAAGAAAGGCGGCAGCCTAAAAGAAGTTCGAGGGATTACTTTCAGAGATGAAAAAAGGATAATTTCAACTCCTGACCGACCCCTAATTGGAGATCTAGACTCCCTCCCTTTCCCAGACCGCAAGTTAGTTGACGGCGAGTACCACTGTATGATTATTGGTGCAAACGTGACACCAAAGAAGTTCACCAGTATTGTTTCTTCGCGTGGGTGCGTTTACAGGTGTCGATTCTGCATCTGCTCGTGTTTTGCTCGCAACAGATGGAGGGCTAGATCTGTCCGAAATACTCTGGAGGAGTTGCGTTTACTCGTGAGCGATGGATATAGACAGTTTATCTTTACAGATGACAGCTTTACGACGAATAATAAAAGAGTAGTCGAGCTTTGCAGAGCAATAAGAAATGAAAAAATGGACATCGATTGGATTTGCGAAGGGAGGGTTGACAATTGCTCATATGAAATGTTATGGGAGTTGTCAAAGGCAGGCTGTAAAATCATATATTTGGGTATAGAAAGCGCCAATCAAAGGATTCTGGATTATTACAATAAACAAATAACACCTAGACAGTCTGAAACCGCTGTAAAGACGGCCAGAAAAGCTGGAATGGACCTGGTAATCGGGTCTTTCATTTTGGGCGCCCCTGATGAGAGAAGGGAAGAGATACAGAATACGATCAATTTTGCAAAACAGGTTCCCATCGACATCCCCCACTTTAATATATTGGGCGCTTATCCCGGAATGGATCTCTGGAATGAACTCGAGGCGAAGGGGTTTTTAAATGAGGAGAAATATTGGGAGACTGGCGTCGCAGTCCCAGAGATAAGTCCGAGCGCGGTGCCCATTAATGAAATCAAGCAAATGGTACGCACTGGTTTTTATGATTTTATAAAGCGGCCGAGTTATTTGTTGGAGGAGGTGGCTAGGACGCTCAAAAGTAGTTACAGGATAAATTCAGTATTGAGCAACTTAAGCAAAATAGGTTCAATAATAGAAAATGCCCGCAACGTCGTGTAGCTTATAAATTCAGCCACGTGTTCTTTTACTTCTTCATCATGTGCTATTCTGCTATTCTATTTAATTACCATGCATTCGGCGAGAAAGCCTACGGTTTTAACCGTGGGATGAATCGCCGCTAGATTTATATTTCTCAATCTTCCATCAACTCCTTGGATGTGGCTTGGATGTCCGAAAGCCTGAATAAGGCTCCAGGCCGAGATAGGTGGGGAGTGGTTCGGGCAGAGGGCACATATACATGAATATAGGGCCTGCTCAGGAGGTAATGCCTCTTGTGGAGGCCGTTAACGGGCTGGTGGCACAGCCCTTGCAGATAGTCCATGAGCCGTGAAGGGGTAAATGCTGAAACAGATGTGCCTCCAAGCGTTGAAGGGACTGTGTGCAAGAATCTCCCGACTTCAGTCGTGGAGAGTGTCAAATGGTTTGTCACTGTGCACAACAGGCATATTCTCAAGAAGTACGAGGACAAAAGACGCTTCGCGTCTGCGAATATAATCCTAGATGCTATGACCTTGTTATCACCTACCCCATTAACCTCAGACCTCACCGGAGGGTATGGCGGGGCGCATTGCATGACATGTGCCTTGGAAAGGAGCTAGCCATATCAAAAATGTTAGGAAATAATGAGCCTCATGAGCCCAAGCAGGGCTCACCTCTTTTTTTTAATAAGTGGACCAAGTGGGACCTGAACCTCAGCCCCGCGTGTGAGGACTCCGGGCATGATTTTGATGATAGAGGTTTTTGAAAAACCCCCTCTTTCCAATTTTAAACCATCAGAAACGGCCAAATTTTCCATTGGACCCCATTTTTTGGCAGGTTTTTCGAAATCCTCGATAATTTATCATTCTTTTTAAGAAGTTTGCATGGTGGGCCCGTCCGGACTCGAACCGGAGACCTTCGCCGTGTGAGGGCGATCTTAGGCTCAATGGTGTCCTAACCAGACTAGACTACGGGCCCTACGGTAATCAAATATAAATTAATAGAAAAACCTTCCTATTCGTTCACTTTAACGCTTGAGTTCGCGCCTCTTGGCTCGGAGTTCCTTGCTCCTGCACCTTCGGCACTTCTCGGCAGCCATCGCATTCCTTGCACCGCAGTGTCTGCAGATCTTGATGTAGAGGAGGTGCTTCTGAGCAATTTTGAGCTTGTCAGGGTCTTGTATGGGCATAGGAATGCGCCAGATTTTTCATTCATACACGAGGAGCCTTATTATAAGTTTTTCCTTTGCAGTCACCAGTTCTGTCAAATCTTAGTTGGATTTATATACACTGGCAAGAGTTGTAGGGAAGCTTTGGAGCTTGCTAGCAATAAAGAGCGTCAAGCAGAACTACGTACCTTCAAACAGGGTCTTAGAACTGCTAGAATTGTTTAGACGGATGGCCAACGACTGTATAGAGATAGGCATGGCCTGCAACGTTTCGTCGCTTAAAGCCCTCTCGTCTAGGGCATACCATAAACTTGTGGGTTACGACATACCATCTTACTACAAGCTATGTGCCATCTCACGAGCTTCAGGGATACTGGCATCGAGGAAGAAGTCGTCGCAAAGAGGGAAGCCCACAAAAAGCCCCTATTCCGTGAAGCAGCAGCTTGTTTCCTGTTATGGTTTTAAATTGGGCGATAACACTCTACGGATACCGTTAGGTAACAGAAAATTCTTTTTCGTACCATTGAACAGGCACACTCAGGAGGTACTGTCCGATCCTGCTTTGAGAGTTCGCTCCTTCACACTCACGGTTTACGCGCTGAGCATCTGCATCTCCAAGGAGGTGCAGGAGATTGAATGCACCAAGACTGCTGGAGTTGACAGTGCTCTTGTAGAGCGAATAGGAGAGTGCCCATCCAGCAAATTAATAGGGGCTCTGCTATCAATAGCGACATAGGAGGAGAACCCCATCACTTTATTATGGAGATGACGACGTGCGATGATGTGGAGATCACGCCGTCGATCCCTGATACAGACTCAAGGAAGGAGTCGAGCTGCGCTTGGGGCACCATGGCAACTAGATCGATCTCCCCTGTCACCCTGAAGAGCTTTGAGGAGGAGAACTTTCTTACCTTCTCGTAGACGTGCTCCCTCTGCGATGGCTGTATCTTTAGGAATACGAACGCCTCGGAGGTCCCGACGCCGAGCGTCTGAAGGGCCTTCTCGGTAAGGTCGATGAAGCCCCTGCCGGTTCTTATTAGGCTCTCTTCCCTAAGGCGTCGCAGGTGTATGTTCAGCGCCTGGCGGGTGAGGTTCAGCTCCCTTGCGAGCTCCCCCTGAGTCTTCTTCACCGTGAAGACGTTGGTGCTGTTGCTGATCTTGTAGAGCATCCTCAGGATCTGGATCTGCCTGTCGGTTAACGATGGGTGATTGATCGTTGCCAAATTAATCCCCTTGTTTTACTTTTGTAAAGTTTTATTTAATAAGTTTTAGCCCAGAATTACCAAAATATATTTATCCGAGAGTTCGGTTAAGTCGTTAAGTCCTTTTAGTTTCTGGGAGGGCCCGAATTGTCACAGGAAACCGCGATAGTCATCGGAAAGAAGCCACCAATGAACTATGTCTTAGCGTGCCTGACCGCATTCCATGAGGGAGCCAGTGATATCGTCATAAAGGCGCGCGGGCAGTCCATAAGCAAGGCGGTGGACATTGCAGAGATCGTGAGAAACAAGTTCATGCGAAATGCCATCATAAAGGAGGTAAGCATAGGAACTGAGGATGTCCCGCTGAGGGAGGGGGGAGGGACTAAGAGGACGAGTTCGATAATGATAAGGCTGAGCAAAACTAAATGAGGCATGATATTTGAAGACCCCCATCTGCTTCTTTTGTGCGAAAAGCGGCGTCCTCTGCCCGAGGTGCCAAGAGAAGCTGGACAAGGGAGAGGTAACCGAGGCGGATGTGGAGGTCTCGAAGTGGTTTATAGACTATGAGGCAAAGAACCCGCAGTTGAGGGACTACGTCATACACAGGACTGTCAAGGTCCCTAAGATGATGATCATAATGGTCAGCGGTGGGGGTGGGGCTGACAGGGCTCTCCTGACCAAGCTGAGCAGGCAGCTCAGCGACGAGAAGAGGACGAACGTAAGGATCGTGGAGAAGACATCCAGCATCAAGAGGCTCCTCGAGCAGATCGTCACCCCTACCAGGGTGATGGGGGCGAACACGGTCTGGCTGCCGGACGGTAGCTGGGAGAGCACCATAAGGATGCCCCGGAGCGACTTGAGGAAGATGCCGCTGGACCCGAAGTCGGCTGAAGAGGCAATAAAGATACTAGCCGGCGAGGTAATCCACATAGTCTTCGAGTGAGCGTTCCTGTCGAGGGCGTTCACCACGGGATAAGCTTTTTAGAGTTAAGAAATTATCTCATTCTAAGGTGTGCAACATGATCATAAGGACGCACTACACCTCCCAGATAACCAAAGATGACGCCGAGAAGGAGGTAACAGTTGCAGGGTGGGTCCATAAGTTGAGGGACTTGGGTAACCTGAAATTCATTGTTCTTAGGGACAGGGAGGGGATGATTCAAGTAACGCTGAAGAAGGGGGTGACGGCGGCAGAGCTCATCGAGCTGGCCAACACCCTGAGGGAGGAGGACGTGATCGTCGTCAAGGGGGTGGTCAAGCCCACAAAGATCGCCCCGAAGGGCAGGGAGATAAACCCCACGAAGATCGACATCGTGAGCAAGATAGCATCGAGCGTGCCCGTATCGGTCTCGGGTAACATTGAATCGAACCTGGACACGCGGCTTGACTTCAGGGTCCTCGACCTGAGGAGACCGGAGGTCCTCGCCATATTCAAGATTCAGTCGAAGCTCGTGGAGGGGATGCAGGAGTACCTGAAGAAGGATGGGTTCCAGCAGATCTTCACGCCGTGCCTCATGGGGGCGGCGTCGGAGAGCGGATCAGAGGTCTTTCCGGTGGTATACTTCAACAAGAGCGCCTTTCTGAGGCAGGATCCCCAGCTCCACAGGCAACTTGCCGTGATCAGCGGCATGGACAGGATCTACGACCTTGGCCCAAGCTGGAGGGCGGAGCCAAGCCATACGCCAAGGCACCTCTGCGAGCACAGGGGGTGCGCGGTTGAGCTCGGGTTCATCACCGACGAGTATGACGTCATGAGGGTCGAGGAGAGACTCGTTCAGGGCAGTGTGAGGAAAGTGAAGGAGGAGTGCAAGGAGGAGCTTGAGCTCATCGGCAAAGAGATCGAAGTGCCAAAGGCACCATTCCCGGAGATAAGGTTCCCCGAGGTGTACGGCATACTGGAGGAGTTCGGGAAGAAGATCCCGTTCGGGGAGGACTACGACAGGGAGTCCGAGGCCATAATCGCCAAATACGTGAATAAGAAGTACAAGTCGGACTTTTTCTTCGTCAACAGGTTTCCCTTCAAGGTGAAGCCGTTCTACGTGATGAGAGTTGACGAGGAGCCACAGTGGGCCAAGAGCGTAGACCTTGTCTACAAGGGGCTCGAGCTGAGCTCCGGCGGTCAGAGGGAACACAGGTACGAGAAGATAATGGAGCAGGTGAAGGAGAAGGGGATGAGTCCGGTGAGTATGCAGTGGTTCACGGATCCCTTCAAGTACGGAGCACCGCCCCACGGCGGCTTCAACATCGGGATAGAGAGGCTGACGATGCAGCTGCTGGACATCGAGAACATAAGGGAGACAGCGCTCTTCCCGAGGACACCCGACAGGCTGCTCCCCTGATCGGTCAGTATCCAGCTGCCGAGGGGTCTACGGGCCGCATCAGCTCCCTGAGCAGGACGGTGGCATAGCAGCCCTTCGGGAGAGAGAACCTGATCACGGCCTTCATCCTACCCTGGTTCAGTTCATCAGAGCCATGCCCCATTACCTCGTAATTGATGGGGCTGAATGCGGCAAATCGCAACGCCCCCATGAATCGCACCCCCAACACTTGGGCGAAGTCTTCGAGCGAAATATCTTCGACCTTCAAGATTTCGTCATAGGCATCACGGTCAGCGCCGTCTAAGAGGGTCTCCCTCCCCAAGACGTGCATCGTCAGAACGGCTCTTCGGGCGGAGATCATGCGCCGTAATTTCTCGATGTTTGACCTGCCAGTTTTTATGGGTCTAGACGGCGATCCCCAGCTGTCCAGCGGGGCAACGTAGTCGCCCTCCCTCGCCTCGAAGAGGCCGTAAAGCGCCCACCGTTTTGAGAGGGCCAGGTTGAAGAGGTAGGACTGGTAGGAGTTCACGAAGAAGCGCAGAAGGGTCTTGGGGAGGGCCCCGAACGCACCCTCGTAGTCGCCGGGCGATGTCAGCATCCTCTTGATCACATTCCGTTCGTATGTCAGAGAAGGCGGGAAATCCCTGTACGCCCTTTTCAGATCCCACGTGTCTCTCAGCGTTGACCTCGCCCGATAGGCGGATGTGGGTTCGCCCTCGTATGGCTCTGCCAAGAACTCGCGGACGGCACCCTCATAGTCCCCCTTGACGAGCAGCCGCCCCACCTTATGGGTGTTCGGGCGGGTGGTTCCGAACCGCTGATGACCGAAGAAACCAGGGAGCCAGTCCAGGGGCAGCAGCGCCTGTGGATCGAAGGCGTTCGGGTCGATGGACCTTATCGTGATGGTGAACCTGTTTCCCCTCAGTTCTCCGGGCATAAGCCCCCAACGGGATCTGCCGACCGGTTTGAGCTCGATGTTTTTCATGTTGAGTGAGAGCCCCTCTTCGCTGACGGGTCTGTCGATGGAGATCAGCTGGTAGGTTATTGCCCGCCTGTCCTTTATTCCGGCAAAGCAGACCCTCGCGCCAAGTTTCTTGCTCAGCAGTGAGATCGTTGGCATGAGGTCCCGGGAGGTCTTCTTCAGAACTGCCAGAGTGTACTTTCCTTTCCCCCTGTCAAGCCTCTGGAGGTCGAGGTTTGCGATGAGCCCCTCCTGGGTTATCTCCTCGACCACGAAGTCTTCAGGAAGCTGCCTGAGAACTCCGCCTATCCCCTTCCGTCCGGTCGAGTAGTAGATCATTCCCAGCCCCTCTTCGAGGGGGGAACTGGTTCTGAGAAGCGCCATACCGATCACATTATGTCAGGCGAGCTTCAAGCCGCCCGTGACCTTGTCGATCAGGGCGTTCGGGGCGGGTCCTATGCCCAAGCAGGTCACTGTACCGGGCTCCAATTCGGTCAGACCGGCGTCTGAGATGATTGCGTTGGGGATGTGCTCAACCTCAACCCTCTTCTTTATCTCGAGAAGATCTTCCAAGGTTCTTACCTTTAATACGACCTTTTTTTGCCCCTCTTTGAGCCACGTCGCCCCCCACTCTGGTCTTTTATCGGCCACGGCTATGAATGAGGACACGGCGGCGTGGGCAACCTGGGCGGCTGTCTTTCCCTTGCTCATCCGGAGGTCCTGCCGGACGACTACCGCCTGCTTGTAATGGAAGATCATAGGCTACACGGGTTTTTGAACTACCCTGACCTAAAGGGTAGGGATTCTCGGCTCAAAAGGTTTTCCATCCGCTTCTGAAAACCCTCCCCGAAGGCCTGTTCCAGACCTGATTTCAGGACATTAATGGCAGAATTTTCGTTCCTGTCTGCGGTGTATCCACAATAGGGACAGATATGTGTCCTCTGGGAGAGCGTCTTCCACACCATCTCTCCGCAGTTACTACACCTCTGTGAGGTATATCTTGCCGGCACCCTCCCGAACACAACAGCGCTTTCAGCCGATTTGTATTCAAGAAAGTTCAAGAAGTAGCCCCAAGAAGCGTCCGTTATGTATTTCGCCAACGGGTTTTTCTCTATAAGTTCGCCAATTCTGAAGGCTTCAACGAAGATTGCGTCGTAGTTCTTAACGTAGTAGCGAGAGAGCTTATGCAGAAAGTCCTTCCGTTGGTTTTTGATGCGTTCATGCAGTTTTGCTATTTTTAACGACAGCTTTCTGAACCGGTAGTTACCTTTCTTCTTTCTCGATAATGAAGAAATGCTCGAAGGTATTAATTATCCTGTAGATGAGCATTTGCTTAAACGAGCAGGTAGGTTCGGGAAGACGTTCTTGCCTTTGAACATATTCTGAAGATCATAACGGGACAGACTCCTGTCCTGTTCCTTATATGCCTTTATCTTCGTTTCGAGAACGTGATTATAGAACAGCCTGCCGTCCTCTAACAGAACAGAAAGGATCTTTTGCTACCTCTTTGAAGGATATAGCTTGGCATCGTAAGTTTTTAGCACAATATTAGGCTAGAGATGTAAAGAAAGGTGCTTTCAACCACGTCTGGAAGAGGAGAACTCCCGTAGGAGTTAAGAATGAAGTTGATAAAAAGGTATCGAGGAAAGGAGACTTGCGCGATATCTTGGTCGTGGGCGGCGGGCCTGCAGGGCTGATAGCGGGCGCAGAGGCTGCGCGGAAAGGGGCGGAGGTTCTTCTGGTGGAGGAGGACCCAGAGATAGGCATTCCGGACCACTGCGGGGGGCTGGTCAGCAAGACTGGTCTGGAGAAGATCATAGAGCCGACGTCTGCGTTCGTACTGAGCCAGATAAGGGGGGCGAGGATCTACGCACCTTCAGGCAAGATGTACGAGGTCAGGGTTGATGATGTGAAGGCATTCGTAATAGACAGGACGAGGTTCGATAAGGAGCTGCTCAGGAGGGCGGAGGTGAGCGGGGCGGAGGTGGTCACCAACCAGCCATACAAGCCGGAGCTCAGATGCAAGGTATTGATCAATGCGGAGGGCACAAAGGGTAGGCTTGCTAGGAGGGTGAACTTAGGTGTGCCGAGATCTATACCCGCAGCACAGCTCGATATCGAGTTGAAGGATTTTGATAAGGATGTCGTGGAGCTTCATACCGGGGAGTGGGCACCGGGCTTCTTTGCCTGGACGGTCCCTAGGGGGGATCACGTGAGGGTCGGGCTAGCCTCCTACGAGGGAGTCCCGCTGGAACTTTTGAAGAGGATGCTGGAGAAGAACAGGAACTTCGGGAGGATGAAGAACGCAAGGGTGCTTAGAACCATCTCAGGCAAGGTCGTCGTGGGAGGACCCTTGAGGCACACCGTACGCGGCAACGCGATCGCGGTTGGGGACGCCGGCGGATTCGTAAAGCCTACGACGGGGGGCGGCCTCGTGTTGGGAGGGCTGACCGCAAAGTTGGCTGGGAGGGCTGCAGCAGACACGGTCCTAAGGGGCGGGGCGCTGGAGGGCTTCGATGGGGAGTGGAGGGCGCTCTACGGCAGGGAGTTCCAGACGATGAGGCTGGCGGCGAGGATCTTCCGGAATATGAGGGGCGAAGAGCTCGAGCGGGCACTACGGATATCGAGCGAGGGGGGGGTCTTGAGTCTCCTGACGGGTTACGACATGGATCTCCAGGGGGCGGCGGTCAGCAGGGTTCTCAGGTCGAGGCTGATCAGGTGCGCCGTCCTGCCGTTTCTGAGATCATTATTCTGAGCGCAACGGGCTTTCCTTCCCTGGGATCGACAATAAGAGTTTATATATGGGTGGAAGTCTTTACCATCTCACTTTGGTGATGATAGATGAGCGAGTTGGCATTACCAGTCTGCGTCTCCTGCAAGGAGCCAATCCTCCCTGAGCAGAAGGGGGTAAAGCTGCCCTGTCCGAGCTGTGGGGAGGTTGTCTTTTGGCGGTGCAGAAAGTGCAGGGATCTCGTCAACGGCTATAGATGCCCGAAGTGCGGATTCCAGGGTCCATAGAGGGGGCTTGCAAATGTCGAGGCTTTTGGCTATAATAAAGATCCTGCCTGAGGACGATACGGTTAACTTGGATTCGGTGAAACAGGGTCTCAGAGAAGCCCTTCCAAAGGGCAACAAGGATCTTTATATCCACAAGTTCGAGGATGAGGAGATAGCATTCGGGCTCAAGGCTGTCAAGGTCTACGTCATCATGCCAGGAGTCTATGAGGGCGGTACCCAGCCAGTTGAGGACGCCTTCAGCAAGGTAAAGGGCGTAAGCCAAGTGGATGTAGAGGTCGTTCAGACCCTACCCGGCTAATTCTTTTGAGGATTTATAAAAAGAGATTTATTGCGAATTGCTAAAGCCTTACATAGACCTCAGTAATTATTAGTGAGGGGTGTGGCGTTTGGAAGGAAAGGGCACCAACGATTTGGTATTGAGAGTAGCAGAGTCAAAACAGAGGGATGTTGGAAGAGGCAAGGTCAGGATAGACGCAGACGCCATGAAGGCCATAGGCGTCAGCGTAGGCGACATCATAGAGATTGAGGGCAAGAGGAAGACCGCTGCCATAGTCTGGCCGGCGTACACCGAGGACCAAGGGATGGACATAATCAGGATGGACGGCCTGATAAGGAAGAACGCCAGCGTCGGCATAGGGGAGAAGGTCACCATAAGGAAGGCTGAGGCAAAGGTGGCAACCCTCGTCAAGCTCGCGCCGCTCTCCTTCACCATCACGGTGGATTCGGGGTTCGTGAGCTTCGTCAAGAGGAGGGTCGCGGACATGCCCCTCGTGGAGGGGGACAACGTGCTCATCCCGGTTCTGGGTCAGGCCATACCGTTCTCGGTGGTCTCGACCAAGCCTGCGGGCATAGTGATGGTAACCGAGGAGAGCAGCCTGACGATACTGGAGAAGCCAACCGAGGCTGCCAAGGTCCCGAGGGTGACCTACGAGGACATCGGAGGGCTGGAGGAGCCCATAAGGAAGGTGAGGGAGATGGTGGAGCTACCGCTTAAGCACCCGGAGCTCTTCAAGAGGCTGGGCATAGACCCGCCCAAGGGTGTGCTTTTGTACGGGCCGCCGGGGTGCGGGAAGACGCTCCTGGCGAAGGTGGTGGCAAACGAGACCGAGGCCTACTTCATAGCCATAAACGGACCAGAGGTTATGAGCAAGTTCTACGGCGAGTCCGAGCAGAAGCTGAGGGAGTTCTTCGAGGAGGCGAAGCAGCACGCGCCGGCGATAATATTCATAGACGAACTCGACGCCATCGCCCCCAAGAGGGAGGAGGTAACGGGTGAGGTGGAGAAGAGGGTCGTGGCGCAGCTCCTTGCTCTCATGGATGGCCTCGAGGCGCGCGGCGATGTGATAGTGATAGGGGCGACGAACAGGCAAAACGCCCTTGATCCCGCGCTGAGGAGGCCGGGGAGGTTCGATAGGGAGATTGAGATAGGCGTCCCCTCCGCAACGGAGAGGTACGAGATCTTCCAAGTGCACACCAGGAACATGCCGCTCACGAAGGATGTTGATCTGAAGCACATAGCGAGTCTGACCCATGGGTTCGTCGGGGCAGACATTGCGGCGCTCTGCAGGGAGGCTGCCATGAAGTCGCTGAGGAGGTACCTGCCCGAGATCGACATACAGCAGGAGAGGATTCCTCCGGAGATAGTGGAGAAGCTCGAGATTAGGATGGAAGACTTTGAGTCGGCCTACAAGGAGATCACGCCCACCGAGCTGAGGGAGGTGTACGTGGAGGTGCCTACGGTGAGGTGGGAGGACATTGGTGGACTGGAGGAGGTCAAGCAGGAGCTGATAGAGGCGATAGAGTGGCCACTGAAGTACCCAGAGAGGTTCAAGAGGATAGGGATAAAGCCGCCAAAGGGGATCCTCCTCTTCGGACCGCCGGGTTGCGGCAAGACGCTCCTGGCGAAGGCGGTGGCAAGCGAGAGCGAGGCCAACTTCATCACCGTCAAGGGACCTGAGATCTTCAGCAAGTGGGTCGGCGAGTCCGAGAAGGCCATAAGGGAGGTCTTCAGGAGGGCAAGAACCGCAGCCCCCGCCATCATCTTCTTCGACGAGATCGACTCCATCGCGCCCCTGAGGTGGGCGGGGCAGGGCGATTCCATGGTCACGGAGAGGGTCATCAGCCAGCTGCTCACCGAGATGGACGGGCTGGTTGGTCTGGAGAACGTGGTCATAGTGGGGGCGACAAACAGGCCGGACATAATAGACCCGGCGCTCCTGAGGCCGGGGAGGTTCGACAGGCTCCTGTACGTGCCAGAGCCAGACAACGAGACTAGGATGCATATCTTCAAGATACACACCAAGGGGATGCCGCTGAAGGACGTGAGCTTAGAGAGGCTTACAGCCGCAACGAGGGGCTTTGCCGGATCGGATATAGAGGCAATATGCAGAGAGGCGGGTCTGATGGCACTAAGAGATGACCCAAATGCAAAAGAGGTAACCATGTACCACTTCGAGAAGGCCATAAGGAAGATCAGACCTTCCATAACGGATGGCATGGAGAAGTTCTACAAGACCTGGGAGGAGAAGAGCAGGCAGACCCTGAGCGGGAAGCAGCCGCTGATTAACTTCGCTTAGGTGAGAGACATGGAGGAAGAGCAGGGCGCGGGGTGGAGGACGGAGTCGCTGGATCTTATAATACTCGACCTTATTCATAAGAGGGAGGGGACCATAAAGGACAACGAACTGCTGGAGATGCTCAAGGCGATGCTGAGGGACTTCTCCGCGGCCGATCTGAACAAGATCCTGCTGACCCTGGAGCTGAGGGGGAAGATCAACGTGGCAACGCAGAAGAAGGGAAAGGTCATAACCTTGCTGAAGTCCAGGCAGGGAGGACAGAGCTAGGGTATGGGAGTGAACCTGAGAGAGCTAGTTACTCCCGTTGCCATATCTCTCGAGGAACTTAAGGGCAAGGTAGTTGCCATAGACGGCTACAACGCCCTCTACCAGTTTCTGGCAATAATAAGGCAGCCCGACGGCACGCCGCTGAAGGACTCAAGAGGGAGGATCACCAGCCACCTGAGCGGGATCTTCTACAGGACGGCTAACCTGCTGGAGGCTGGCGTGAGGCCTGTCTACGTCTTTGATGGAAAGCCGCCGGAGCTCAAGACAAAGGAGATAGAGAGGAGGATCGAGGTCAAGGAGAAGGCGGTGGTGGAGTACAGGGCTGCCCTCGAGAGAGGGGACATGGTGGCGGCGAGGAAGGCGGCGCAGGCGACCTCTAGGCTCACGGGGGAGATGGTCGGGCAGGCGAGGGAGGTTCTGGCAGCCTTGGGAGTCCCGTGGATTCAGGCCCCGTCTGAGGGGGAGGCGCAGGCGACGTTCATGACCAAGAAGGGGGACGCCTGGGCCACGGTCAGCCAAGACTATGACTCGCTCCTCTTCGGAGCGCCGAGGCTCATCAGGAACCTAACGATATCGGGCAGGAGGAAGCTACCAAACAAGCCTGTCTATATAGATATAGAGCCGGAGATCGTCAAGCTCGAGGACGTTTTACTAGAATTAAAGATCACGAGGGATCAGCTCATAGACATAGGGATACTTCTCGGAACGGACTTCAACCCCGACGGGTTCAAGGGAATAGGTCCCAAGAAGGCGCTCAAGGCGATAGAGGAGTTCGGTTCGCTGAAGGCTGCCTTGGAGCAGAAGAAGCTAGAGGCGGATCCCACACTCGACGTGGACGCCATAAGGGACATCTTCCTGAACCCGAAGACCACAGACGACTACCGGCTGGAGTGGGGGAGCATTAACGGGAACGCTGTAAAGGAGATACTCTGCGGCTCTTTTGACTTCTCCCCTGAGAGGATCGAGGCGGCGCTCCAGCGGATAGAGAAGGAGAACAAGGAACTGAAGAAGCAGTCGAGCCTCGAGAAGTGGTTTTGACCGCGAACCTATGGGGACCAGCCGTACTTACCGCAGAGCGGCACGAAGACGCAGCCGCCGTAGGTCCATTCCTTGAAGTTCTCACCCGTGCGCTCCACCACAATTAGATCCTGTATGGAGTAGGCCTCGCCCACGGGTATGACAATACGCCCGCCGTCCTTGAGCTGTATCTTGAGGGGCGGAGGTATCCTCGGGGCGGCAGCGGTCACCAGTATCCTGTCGAAGGGGGCCTTCTCGAGGTATCCGAGGGTTCCGTCACCCTCTATTATAGTGATTCGATCGGCATAGCCGCACCTCTGCAGGTTTCTGTTGGCAAAGTCCACAAGGGTCTTGAGCCTCTCGATGGCGTAGACGTGACCACGCTCGTTCTCCGGGGCCTCCAAGGGAGCCACGATCTCCGCGCAGACAGCGGCGTGGTATCCGGTCCCCGCGCCGACCTCCAACACATTATTACCGCGCCTCAGATCCAGCAACTCGCACATCATTGCCACCATGTGCGGCGCAGAGATGGTCTGACCGTCAAAGGATGGAAGGGGGGAGTCCATGTAGGCATGATCCTTGAGCTCCGGTGGTACGAATTCCTCCCTCGGGACTTTCAGCATAGCGTTAATGACCTCGGGCTTCTTGAGTACCCCCTCCTCGATGAGCCTCTTGATGAGGCGCTCTCTCTTGTCAGCGAGGGACTCCAATAGAGGTCACTTCTAAAGGTTTATTTGAAGACGGTTCTAAAAAAGTCTTGGTTACTATGGTAAGATTCACCTTCTACGCGAGGGGCGATCCCCGCATAACCGGCCTGCACCCGACGACCCTAGAAGTTACGAGAGAGGATGTAAAGTCGGGCTACGGAGACTGTATCATTGCCACTTCGTCAGAGGTCGGTTTAAGGGAACTGTCCGAGGAGTTTAAGCGCGCGGCGAGGTCCGAGGGGGCAAAGATGGCTCTGATATTGGAGGCGGGGGGGCTCGTGGAGAAGGTCCGCGGAACAGGACACCCCTCCCTGACCTTTACAAATGAGAGCGAGATGGTGGTCAGAAAGAGCCGCTACGTCTGCGGAAGGACGCTGATGATCAATTCGGACAAGGCAGCCATTGATCTGGATAGGGAGTTGGTGGAGCAACTAAAGAAACAGAGTACACGTGTCAAGATAACGCTGATCGTGGGCGAGGAGTAGGAGCTACTTGGAAGCCCAGACGTCCAGGGCCACCTGCCACTCCTTGGGGGCGACTGGCTTCACGACGCGCATCCCCCTGATCTCGTGGTGCTTGAATAATTTGTCCGCGACCTCCGTGAAGTTCTTCTCGGCATTTATTAATGGTTCGTCAGGGACGAAGACGTAGAGGTGGATCATGCCCCCACCACTCTTCAAAATCTCTGAGGCAGCGTCCAGAAATGAAAGCGAACTGGCGGGTAGGTTCATTATAACGTGGTCGGCAACTCCGGCCAACTGCTTTGAGAGCTCTCTGGCGTCGCCGCATATCGGAATGACCTCTCCACGGAGTTTGTTAAGCCTGATGTTCTCTTTGAGGAGCTCGATCGCATCTGGGTTTAGGTCCACTGAGTATACCTTTGCCTTGGCGTGCTTTGCGATCATCAGGGAGAAGGGTCCAACCCCGGCGAACATGTCCACAACGGTCTCGCCGTCCGAGACGGAGGATGCTGTCCTGTGGCGTTCTGAGCCGAGCCTCGGAGAGAAGTAGACCTTGGAGAGGTCGACTTTGAACTTCATGCCGTACTCCGTGTGAATGGTATCGAACTTCTCTTTACCGGCCAGAACCTCTAGGCGGGGCACCCTGAATTCGCCCTCGACCTTGCCAGTCTTCAGGAGGACAGTCTTTAAGCTCGGGTGCAGAACCATGAGGGCCGCCCCGATCTCCGCCTTGTGGGGGAAAAGATCGGTGGAGAGGGACTCCAGCACCACTATATCGCCCACCACATCGTAGGATCTGGGGAGCTGTGCCAAAAGGTACGGCGGAAGCTTGCCATCGAGGACGTCTGTAAGATCTTTGGGACGGGCAGAGGCGACCGGGAGATCCGCGGAGACAACCTTTATTGAGCCCAGTTTTTTCAGGGCTGCCCGTTCTTCTGGCTTTGGTCGGCGAGAGAGTGGTATAAGCAGTGAATCATCGGTCCTTTTTATCCTCCTCGATCCGTCGAAGAGACCGAACCTAAGCAGAGTGCGCCTCACAGACTCTCCTACGATCCTCTCTGCCTTCACGCAAAGATCCTTAGGCATCAACAATCAGCCCGGATTTTGATTAAACCTCGATTATGCCCTTTTTGCTCCATAGAAAACTCCTGAGAGTAACTTATATATGCTCATTCTTTACCTAAAGCGAAGATATAGCCCGATTACCGCAACAGTGGTGCAATACCATTAGCATCAAGTCTTTCATGGGTGCGTGGAGCGCAACGAACAAAATGCTTTTCAGCAGTATAGCGAGACCCTCCGAGCTGATGAGGATCATTAATAGGTCGCCGGATCTTCACGCATTTCCAAGGGTTATTGCGGTAAAGAAGGTCTTCAAGAAGGGCACCCCGGCGATAGAGGCAGGTGCTGCTGACGGGTGGTTCTCCTTCGAGCTGGCACCGTTCTTCGACACGCCCATACTGGCAATGGCTTACACAGATGCAGAGTACGAGGCTATGAAGAAGAACATACGGATGCTCAGACTCACAGGGCTGGTCTCCGCAGGAAAGGATGACGCACAGACCGTTGTCCGAAACTTACCCATCTAGGACTCCTCCCAAATGGCGTTCGGTTCCTGCTTCACAGGGGAGCACCTGCCCTGCGGCATGAACCTCTCCACTCTCGCAGGCGTTTAGCGTCTCCGCCCAACTGGCGGCGACGGAAGCCAGATTCAAGGCTGCGTTCAGATCGCGGTCGGCTTCAAACCCGCAGCTCCCGCATTTGTATATCCTTTCGGAAAGCGGCATCCCGTCCTTCACGGCCCCGCAGTTGGAGCACCGCTTTGTGGACGGGAAGAACGGGTCGGCTTCGACAACATTGCTTCCGTACCACTCGGCCTTGTACCTCAACTGGCGGAAGAACTCTCCGATTCCAGCGTCCGCAAGCTGCCTTGCCAGACAATGGTTCTTCAACAGCCCAGCCACGTTCAGGCTCTCCACTCCGATGACCGACTTGGTTCTCGCCAGCATCGTCGTGGCCACAAAGGTAAAAGATGCAAAGTGAAGGGAAGGGGTAAGCCGGCAGAATCTGAGCGATGGGAGAAGATATGCCAGAAGCCTTCGAAGGGATTGACACTCTCCTCGAATAAATTCGGGAGATTCTTGCCTCTTTCGGCTTCATGACCATTCATTATAGTTCCACCTCAAGAGCAAGGGCTCTGCCAAGAGCCTGCTACCGCTGGTCTCCCCTTTATCTGTGCTAAGGACTGAGGGAAACCTTTTCACGGCTACCTTTAAGATGTTTACGGCCCCGTTTACGTCTGCGTTGATGCTTTGATGGGTTTCAGGGCAGACCTTCAGCCCACGCTCCACTCTGCCGTTGTGCCGCCTTCCGCAGAGGCAGCATGTCCTTGATGTATTTCTCTCAGAGACCTTTCTAACGGCGATGCCGTACTCCTCTCCGAGTTCCATAATCCGCTTATCGATAAGGTTGAAAGCCCAGAAGTTGTGTAGCTTCTGGTTTCCTTTCTTCCCGTGGTTTGCCTCCTTTCTGATTCCGTTGAGGTCTCCAATGTAGAGTTCGCCTACGTTCCTCTTTTCTAGAAGCGAAAAGATGCTTCTCAGCATAGTGTTTACGGCATGCTTTAGCCTTCGCTGCCTTTTTCTGAAGCGTAATCTAATACGTTTGGATGTGTATCTTTTTTTTGCAAAAGACAGAGCCGAGTTGGAGAGGGAATTTCCAAGACTGAAAGAGGTGATTCCGAAGGACGGCATGCTCTGGATCTCCTGGCCGAAGGGGTCGTCAAATCTGTCGACCGACTTGAATGAAGACGCGGTGAGGGGAATAGGTTTGGAGAACGGTCTAGTCGATGTCAAAGTTATTTCGGTTGACGAGGACTGGTCTGCGCTGAAGTTCGTGTACCGGTTGAAGGATAGAAAGTAATCGGGTCCAGCCTACTCAGTCAGTCGCTTTACTTCAAGATTGTCGAAGTCCTTGTTGAACGAGTAGATCTCATCCACTTTATGCTTCAACATTGCGTTGAAGGCTATGGCATCGCTGAGCCCCACACGCTTGTCCTTGGCTATTCCAAAGGCTATTATGCAGTCTTCTCCAGTTACTCCGAGAATCCTTATATTGTCTGACGTGAGTAGGAACTCCTCTACCTTCATGGCGTCGCTCAAAGTTGCGTGCCCCTCGACAACATTTGCAATCTCGGCTACCTGAACCACAGTGATGAGGACCTCTTCGCCTTCGGCTATTCGCCGGACTATCTTTTTGGCGTGCTCCTTGATCCTCAACTCGTGCTCCTTTAACACCCTCTTCGGTTTTATGAATGAGTGGACGAAGACGCTTGCGTCAACGAACCTCAAGGAGATCCCTCTTTACATGCCGCCAGTCACTGAGGTCAGCCTTTACGTCGGCCTCTATGCTGTCAAAGAACTTCGTTACGTCCACTGGACGGTACGGTTCTATAATAAGTCGCTCACCCTCCAATGAGATGATGACCTTATTAAGCCCCTTATTTTTAACTCTCCATTTTTTTGGCAATACCAGTCTTCCTTGCCTATCCACTTCTTTAATTAATGCCATTTAAATCACAGTAGGTATAGTTATAAATGTGCCATTATTTATTTATTGCTCCAACTTTTGGTGAAGTCGCTCAAGCATCCATCAACGAGTAAAAGAGTGGCGGGTCCGGTGGGATTTGAACCCACGACCTACGACTTAGGAGGCCGCCGCGCTATCCAGTCTGCGCCACGGACCCGATGGCGTCGCGCCAAAGGTCATTAACCGTGCTTTATATTTATATTTTTGGCGGGTTGAGGCGGAGTTGTCTCGTAATTATGTAGGCAGCCAAGTCGAATACGCAGGATGCCTTTTCTATCATCACCGAGTCGCTGGTCGCCACGATCTCGCCCCTGCGTAGAACCTCGAAATCGGCAGATGCTGCTGTGGAGGCGCCCCCCTTCAGCGAAGCTGATGAGAGGAGCCGCCTTACCTCGCGCGAGATCTCGCCGCTCCTGCTGATCAGCCTGTCAAAGACAAAGTACGCGCTCTTCGGGTTCAGATCCTTGAGGGCGACGATAATCAGATCGAGCGGCTTCGAGAGGTCCCCCTCCGTGACCGAGCCGTGAATGGCCGAGATGTCCCTCACGAATCCATCGTCGCATAAGAAGAGAGGCCTGCCTTTTAGCGCGCCATCAACAGTCCACAGAACGTTGAAACCATCGACCGAGAGCGCAGATTGGCTCAGATCGGCGAGTCCGACCATCTTACTCTGGTGAGCCGAAGCCGCCTCCGGCGGGTAGACGCCCCTGTAGAGCAACAAGCGCTGGGACTTGTCCAACACGTATTTGTCGCCAACAAATTTCACCGCAGATATCCTGCCGTATCCCCTGCTTAACAGGTACCTCAGGTCCTCCACGGCTTCCCTTCTCACGCTTAGCATTAGGAGCCCTCGACATAGATCGCTGGTCTCAGCGGAGCCGCCTGCCCTGCCCTCTTCTTAGGGTCATAGGATGGGGACTCGCCGGGGTAGACCTCCACCGGACTCCTGAAGTACCCCGAGAGGAATGAGGCGTTTGCCTTCAGAACAGAGAGCTCGTCGATCGCCTTGGATGAAAGGAGCCTCTTCCTCTGCTCCTTCGGCATGGATACCACTAACTGCGACATGGACGATATGAACTTTGTGGCCTCCCCGCCCCTGTGTCTGACGGCGGGGTCCTTCATCGCCTCCTTGATGAGGAGCTTCGGGTCCGTGCCGCCCTCCAAAAGGGCTATGAGCTTGAGGTACATCTCCCACTTCCAGCTTGGAGCGGCGTAGTAGCATATCTTCGACGGTGTAAGGCCGGTGACCCTGATGATCTCGGCCGTATCGGAGACCACGCTCTTCAGGAGCGCCTCGGAGATCTCGGCGGCCTCGTCAACGAGAGACGGGACGGCCTTTGGCCACTCGGCAGTGGAGACGAAGCCCTTGTTTCCGAATCTCTCCCAGATCTCCTCGCAGAGGTGCGGCGCAAATGGCGCCATCATCCTGACTATGGTCTCAAGTGCATACTTGACCACGCGCTTGACCCTCGGATCGCTACAGTTCTCCCCATGCCTCCTGAGGTACCACTGGATGTCCTGCTGGAGCGTGAAGAACGCAGCATGTATCGCCTCCCTGACCCTCAGGCAGTCCATGGAATACGTCGTCTGTTCCACGACCCTCTGAACCCTGCTGACGAGCCACCGGTCCAGTGCGTCCAAGGACTTAAAGTTCAAGGGTTCGGCGTCGGCATATTGGACCGCGAAGCTGTAGAGCTCTTGGAGCTTGGACTTTGTGCTCTTCGCTAGGGCATCGCTGAAGTCGGCATCCTGAAGCAGCTCCGACGCGGAGAGTATGGAGACCCTCAACGTATCGGCACCGTAGATCTTTATGGCCTTCCTGAGCGGGATGATGTTCCCAAGGGACTTGGACATCTTCTTCCCTTCCATGAGGACGCTCCCGTTCACGGCAATCTGCCTCGGCCAGAGCTTCTTGGGGAAGATGGCAACGTGGTTGAAGACGAAGAACGTGAGGTGGTTCGGCACCAAATCCCTGCCAGAGTGGCGGCTGTCAAGGGGATAGAAGTACAGGAACTCGCGCCTCATCGCCTCGAGAGTCTCGCGTTTTATCCCCACTGAGGACGGATCACACTTTCCGAGGAATACATAGTCGAAGACAGTGTCGTTCAGCGCCGATTGGTCCACCTTCTGTTCGTTCAGGACACTCGCGATCGTGTAGAATGCCATGTAAATGGTCGAGTCTGAGAGGCTCTCTATTATCCAGTCCTTGTCCCACGGCAGGGGCGTTCCAAGTCCGGACCGCCTGGCGCAGGCCTTCTCCTTAAGCCACTCCACGACGTTCTCGAACTCCTGCCTCAGGTCCTCGGGCAGGACGGACATCTCCTTTAGATGCCCCCTAACGAGGTCCTTCCACCCCTCGTCGCCGTAATTTATGAACCACTGATCGCTCATTAAGTTCACAGTGACCTCGGACCCGCACCTGCAGTATATTGGGCCGTTGAGTATCTCGAAGAACTTGAAGGCCTTCTTCGTTGAGATGAGGTCCTTCTTGACCTCGTCTTTGGCCTTGCTTACGGGCATGCCCGCATACTTCCCAGTCTCGGGGCGCATCTGGGCGGTGTGGAACTCCCTCTGGTAGAGCTCCTTCGTTGCGTCCTCTGCCTTAGGATCCAGCTGGTCCTTGACCTTCATCTGGTCCACTATGTCCTGTGCAGGGATGTCAGACGCGCCGCCAAGCTTCACCACGGGTATCGGCGCTATCCCGGAGAGGACCTTGACGTCGATGCCGTACTTGCTAAGGATCTCCGGTGTCTTCTTGATGTCTCTCAGGGCCAGCAGGTCGTAGGGGGCGTGGGCAGGGACGGACATCACCACACCCGTCGCGTTGTTAGGATCAACAAAATCAGCCGGAAGGATCGGGATCTTATTACCATTTATCGGGTTTGTCGCGTACCTTCCGATTATTGAGGAGCCTTTCAGCTCTCTTATGACAGAAACTCTCGACATCTGCTCGCTCATTTTGCTGGAGGCCCGCTTGCTAACTATCATCCGCTCACCTTGGACCTCGACCTCAACGTAATCGGCCTCGGGGTTCATCCATATGTTAGAGACGCCGAAGATCGTCTCCGGTCTGAGGGTGGCGGTGGGGAGGCTTATCCCATCCAAGCCGAACTTTATTGCCGTGAACTCGCCCACCTCTGGCTCCATATCGCCCTTGGTGTCGTGCTGACCTACTGGGTTCCTGCACGACGGGCACCAGCCTATCGGGTGGGCGCCCTTGGTGATGTAGCCCTTGGAGGAGAGTTGGTGGAACTGCCACTCGATGAACTTGTTGTACGCGGGGTCGATGGTTGTGAACTCCCGCCTCCAGTCTATGGAGAAGCCCATCTCCTGCATGCCGAGCTTGAGGTCCTTGTGGAAGTACTTGGCAATATTTAGTGGAGCGCCAAACGTCCTGATCACGTCCTCTGGCACATCAAGATCCTTGAACTGATCTATGAGTTCCTTGTCCCATGCAAGAACCCTCTTGCTCTGCGCGAGTATCGGCGTCCCGGTATAGTGGAAGGCCATGGGGAGCAACGTGTTGAACCCCTTCATCCTCATATACCGGGCATGAACGTCTGCAAGGGTGTAGGTCCGGGCGTGCCCTATGTGCTGAGGCATATTTGGATATGGGTAGGCAACCGTGACGTAGAACTTGGGCCTCTTTGGGTCCGGGTTCGCATCGAATACATGGGCCTCTTCCCAGCGCCTCTGCCACTTCTCCTCCAGCTGCTGGAAGTCGATGGACAAGGTATCACCACTCAGAGCCGAATGATTCACTTCGCCTTCTTTCTATAAATATCTTCCAGTATGGCCTTGACCTTCGAGGTGGCTACGCCGAATCGGTCCAGCTCGGCGAGCGGAACTCTCCCCTGCCCCATGTCGGGCTTTCCTCCTCCCCTCCCCTTGAGCGTGGTTGTTATGGCCTCCGCGATCTTCCCCGCGTTCGCGCCGGTCTTTATGGCATCGGCACCTGTCATAACCACTATGCTACCGTCGGTTTTAGAGGCAAATAGCACGACCGCCCAAGGCGCCAGCTCCACAGTTTTGGAGCACATCGCCAGGAGATCCCCGCTTGAGAAGCTGTCAAAGACCCTCGATACCAACCTGAACTTGCCCACGGGCTCTGCCGCGGCGATGACAGTGGGGCAGATCTCTGTTGCCAAGGACCTGCGGAGTCGGTCGAGGACCTTCTTAGAGTCTGAGAAGTCCTCCATCAGCTTTGAGGCGGCCTTCTCCACCCTCTCCACCGGGGAGTTTATGGTCTTCGAGACCTCCTGCAGGACGGACTCCTGGGACTGTACAAACTTGAGGGCAGGCTCGCCCGAGGCGAACTCTATCCTCTCCACCCCGTCCTGGATCCTCTCTGATTTGATTATCTTGATCAGACCTATCTCGCCGGTGTTCGTACAGTGTATTCCTCCGCAGGCCTCCACGTCCCACCCGTCGATCTCCACCACCCTGATAGTGGGACCGTAGACAACACCGCCCTGGTAGAGCCTGACGCCGAACCGCTGCTCCGCCTTGTTCCTCTCCTCGAAGTAGGCCTTTATCTGCCTGCACTCTTGGATGACGCGGTTGGCCACGAGCTCCATCTCCTTCAGCTGGGCGGGGGTCACCTTCTCGAAGTGGGAGATGTCCAGGCGGCTTCGGTCCACGCTCTTCTGCGCGCCCTCCTGCCAGACGTGCTCCCCCAAGACCCTCCTCGCGGCGCCCAGAAGTATGTGGGTTGAGGAGTGGTGTCTCGCCAGGCTCATCCTCCTCTGCCAGTCCACGACGCACTCCACCTCTTCGCTCGTTCGGAACTGGGCACCGCCCTTCACGAAGTGAACCACAATGTTCCTGGACTTCTGAGCATCCACGACATCGGCCTCCTTCCCCTCTCCCGTTATCTTGCCAGAGTCGCTTAGCTGGCCGCCCCCCTCTGGGTAGAAGATAGTCCGGTCCAGAACGATGCGCCTTTCATCAGAGTAGAGGACCTTGGCCTTGAGCCTCTGCGCCTTCGGGTCGCTGTAATAGGCGAGGTCGGTGGCGGGCAGGGCGGGCAGCCCCTCGAGGATGTCCTTCTGCTCAGTCTTTGCACCCGCGGGTACACTGGAGGCAGAGTGCCGCTCGCCGACGATGGTGTCAAAAGTGTCTGGGATCTCGACCTTTACGCCCTGGGCCTCGGAGATCTCCTTGACGATCTCCGGTGGAAGACCGTTGGAGTCGTAGAGCTCTATGAGCTTGTTCAGCGGGAGCGAGCCGGCCCTGCTGATCCCCTCCTCTTTTATGATCCGGAGGACTAGGCTCTTCCCCTGCTCTATGGTCTTTATGTAGCGGCTGACCTCCAGATCTGCGACTTTGGTGATGTAATCGACCCTCTCAGCCAAGTCCGGGAACTGATCCTTCCAGTACGACACCTGCATAGATAGCAGCTCTGAGAGCGGCGTCTTCATCCCTATGGAGTCCATCATCCTTTTGACACGCCTTATGATCAGGCGCGCAAGGTAGCCCCCCTGGACGTTTGAGGGAACCACGCCGTCGCTCAGCATGAAGGTGAGGGTCTTTGTGTGATCCAGAATTGCCATGACGGTCTCGATCGGCTCCAGCTGGCGTTCCAAGGACTCTGCATCCATTCCGAGGAGGTCGGCCACGTGCTTCCTGGCAGATTTCAGGGATCCCTCGTCCACAACGTTCATCATGCCGGCGAGCCGCGTCGTCTCGGCCAGAACCTTGGCGTCGGGCTTCTCTATCTTTGAGAGTTTGATAAAGTCGCTGAATAGCCTCCCGTATATCGCCTCGAAGGCTGTGGGCGTCCCCTGCGAGACCCAGGTGAACCTCTCGAGCCCGTAGCCGGTATCCACTATCCTTAGGGGGAGATCCCGGTACTCGTTGCCGACCTTTCTGTACTGCATGAAGACGAGCGTGGAGAGTTCGAGCCCACGGACTATCCCCTCGAGGTCTGGTCCGGCGTCGCCGCCCCCCTCCCACCAGTGCTCGATGTATACAACCTCCTTCTCGTCTATCCCCAGGTCCTCTGTCAGCAACTCGTGGTGGTACCTAACGGTATCCTCCTTCCAGTAGACCTCCTTATCCTTGGACGAGAAGGCGTGGTGGGCCATCATCTCGAATATGCTGAGGTGCCGCCCGCCCGTCTTACCCACGTTGTCAAGGTCGTTCATCCTTATGCAGGGCTGCGAAATTGCAAGGGGGTTGAACGGCGGCGGGACGTCCCCACTAGTGACGTGCGGCTGGAAGCATGCAATGGAGGCGATGGTCAGGAAGATGTCGTCCCTCCACCTAGCTATGACCGGATACCGCCTCACCCTGGTGTGCCCGCGCCTCTCGAAGAAGGAGAGGAAGGCCTCCCGCATCTCCTTTATTGTATACTTCCGCTTTGTGGGAGGATCGTTTATGAAGGAGTAGGGGACGCACGGAGAGTCGCCACAGAGCTCCCTATCAGGATCAAGGGTCCAGAAGTGCCTCTTGCAAGACTTGCACTCCTTCCTCTGAAAACCGTTCTCCAGGAAGAACTGGAGCCTATAAGCCTCTGGTCCCGATATCAAAGCATCTCCTCCCACACCATACATAACGGTAGGATCAACCATAAATAAATACGATCGGTATGAATGAAGCCCCGAATAAGCGTTTACCTTGGGTGACATCCTCCCCAGCTTGAAGTCTGGGGCTTCCCGCTTCTCCTGCCGGTTACCCCCTCACAGCCTCAGCTCGGGGAGCGTTTTGCGGAAGGCTTTCGATCGAGGTTCCTGCTTCCACGGCCAGACTCGGTCCCCCTCTTTCGAAGGGTTACGGAGGTCCTGGTCTCCACAGGCTTCTTGTATTAGTGGTTAGGGGTTGCCCCTCCCTACCCTCTGACATATAGTGGAGCTATATAAATGAAACAATTAGCGGCCTTCATCTCCAACCTGAAGGATGGGGACTTCGTTAAAGTTAAAAAATGAAGAACCCCAAGCTTCCGCTTGGGGTATCCTCTGACTAGACGTGCGCCGATCTGGCGATGTAGTGCTGAATTGTCTCTGCTGTCACCTGTCCTATCGAACGGTAGAACTTGCCGCTC
>Ga0315282_10001101_pt1 | contig 52062 bp, 55 predicted proteins | sample YL17G07_20_MG_FD_203693 | JGI IMG/M metagenome (GOLD analysis project Ga0315282, IMG submission 203693) | Sediment microbial communities from Yellowstone Lake, YNP, Wyoming, USA - YL17G07_20 | ecosystem: Environmental > Aquatic > Freshwater > Lake > Sediment | place: USA: Wyoming | collected...
GCATCGCTACCTGCTGCATGCGCGTGTGCAAATCGCAGCCTATAATGATCATCGCTCGGCTCCTCCCTCGGTAAGAGATTCTGGCCTTTTGCCCACGCCAGTTTACTCTCCCCATCCAGGAGCCGACCTCCTTATGCCATCAGCAGGAAGACACGGCACCGGTTTTGTGCCGTGGGCTTTTTCCGTGTTCGAGAACCCACGGTCAATTCGAATAGCGAATTGACCGTGGCTACCATTTTCGGCGAGTAAGGGGGGGCAGCCAACCGTCTTCGAGTCATGCATTGCTCTCGAAGGCAGCGCGATCAACGCTGTTTCTTGCGCTGGTTCTCTGCGATTCGCGCCTTCACCAGCTTTTTCACCAGCGCGGCCGCGAGCGGCTTGTCGACAGGGAAGCGGATGGTGCCTTTGGAGGTGGGGAAGCCCTTGAGTTCGTTTTTGAACGCCTCGAGCAGCGACGAACTCAGAGGGAAAAAGCTGCAATGGTTCGAGAACGCGGCGAACGCCACGAGTGGTCCTTTGTACTTGAATGTGGGAATCCGATACCAGATGGCCTCGGTGGCCTCCGGCACCGCGGAGCGAATCGCCGCGCGAACCTTGTTCAAGGTGCTGCGAGCGGGTTCCGGGACGCCTGCCAGGTATTCGTCCACGCTCTTCGGAACGACGTTGCCTTTCGCGGCCGAGTCGCGACCCCTGGAATTCGCTTTTTTCATACGCGCAATATACCCCCAGCGGGTTGCGACGGCCAGTCCGTCGCCTGGCGGATTCTGACCGCGGGCTTTTGTTCTGATGGACCCACGGCTAATTCAAAACGCGAATTAAGCGTGGCCAGCGCTTTCTATTTATCCTGAACGTGGTATTTCTTGGCGAGACGGTTGTAGCGCTGGACGAGCGCCTTCTCGTGGCGCGCTTCATCCCTATAGAACCCCATAAGAAGGCCTTTCAGCGCCTTGTCTTCGCACAGCGCTGCCGCCTGCTTATAGAGGGCCTGAGCATCCCGTTCCCGCTGCACGGCGTCTCGGAATATCAAGAATAACTGCCTCGTCTTTTCAGTCATCTCTCCAGGCACCGGATGCCTCCTTCGGCCGGGCAGCAAAGCCCACAACCTGCCCGCCCATTTTTTCACTAGAACACACCCTGCCAACGAAATCAATTCGCAATTGCACAATCGCCGGCTGGCGCAGAACTTGCCGCTCAGGTCTGCGCGCGGAAGGCGCGATGGATGCAACGATGGCACACCCGTCAGGCGACGGGTTCACGGTGAATAGCCGGGGGCAGAAGAACAGCGGGTCGCCACGGTCAGTCCGTCGGCTGACGGATTCCACCGTGGGCACTTTCTGCGTTCAAGAACTCACGATAATTCCAACAGCGAATTAACCGTGGCTGCCAGCTTCGGGGGTCAGGGAGCCGCGGAAAAACGTGGAACCGATCCCCATTGCCTGAACCCTGAAGGGACGCCATCCGTCAGTTGACGGATCTCGCCCCTTCAGGGCTGGTTCAGGTCGAGGTCTGCAGGGGGAGGAGGCGCCTCGGGGGAGGCCGGCCCTCGGTTCAGAGCCCGCGCCTCGCGGCGAGCCGCGCGTTTGTCGGCCTTCATCTTCTGCTTCTCGAGACGTTTGACTTCCTTCTGTCGCTTCTGAAACGTTGATCGCTGTCGACCTGCCATGCAGGCTCCTTTCGCCGTTTTATGGGGAACAGCATCGGGGCGGAAGATCGCTGGTCTTACCAGCGAGGCTCGCGCGACGAGCGGGGCCCGCTGTCGCGGCCACCGCCGCCCCGGCGCTTTCCGCCGTAGCCGCCTCCGCCGCCGCCCGGACGAGGTCCCGAGCTGCGCTCCGGCTTGGGGCGCGCTTCATTGACAGTGAGCGCCCGCCCGCCAAAGTCCTTGCCGTTCAGAGCGGCGATCGCCTTCGCCGCGTCGTCGTCCGAAACCATCTCCACGAAGGCGAAGCCGCGGGACTTTCCGGTGTCGCGGTCGGTCATGATCCGGACTTGCTGCACTTCTCCGAGCGGGCTGAAGAGCTCCCGAACGGCGTCTTCGGTCGTATCAAAAGTCAGGTTCCCAACAAAAAGGTTCTTCATTGATCCCTCTCAAGAGTTGATTGGCTCGCGCACCGCAGAGTCGAAATGGACGGGGCTTTGCCCCGCCCCCGAAGAGAAATGCCGCGGGAGGCGCATCCTGAGTACCCGCATCGGGACAGGTACATCGCTCGGGTTGCGGTCTGTCCGGTGTTTAGAACAGCACTATAGTGTACCATGAGTGGCGAATAAAAAACCTCTCACATTGGCGCGAGCTTCGCTGGCATGACCACCTCGTGTATCGTCGCTCCCGCGCTGGCTGGCGTGGACTGTCGCTCTCAACGGTCTACGATCTCACGAAGCGACTTGTTCTCAGCGCATCGGAACTCACTCAATCGACGACGACCAGGGCCAATCACTTCGGGAAATCGGGGGTCTACGGCAGCCGACCGGATGGTGTGGTAAGAAATTGGCCCTTGACTTTGTTTCGAGCATATGCTCATAATGGCTCCGACGATAGGAGTCATCCGCCGATGCCGAGACCACTGTGCTGCCGAAGGGTGAGGGGCGAACCACCCAGCAATTTCTTCAAGCCGCGCGGCATTCCCCTTGCCGACCTGGAGGCCGTCACCATGACGGTCGACGAATTCGAGGCCGTCCGGCTGGCGGATCTGGAGGGTCATTACCAGGAAGCCGCTGCCGACCGCATGGGCATTTCCCGGCCTACCTTCGGCAGGATTATCGAGTCGGCGCACAAGAAGATTGCAGACGCCCTGGTCAATGGCAAGGCGTTAGAAATCAAAGGTGGAGAGATTGAAATGGTCAACCAACGAGAATTTGTATGCAGCAATTGCCAGCACAAGTGGGCGGTTCCCTACGCTACGGGAAGGCCGGCCACGTGTCCGCAGTGCCAGAGGCGCAACATTCAGCGTGCTCCTGAAGATCGCGCTTGGGCGCGGCCAGGTGCTGGGGGACAGGGTGCGGGACCGGGAAGGGGAATGCGCCGCGGGCGCTGCCGCCAAGGGCGCGGCCCGGAAGCAAATCGTCAAGGAGGAAACCGGTGAAAATCGCAGTGGCTTCATCCGACGGAATTCAGATCTCGCCGCATTTCGGTCGCAGCTCACATTTCCTGGTATTCACTGTCGAGGATGGCAAGACCATCGGCAAGGAACTGCGCAGCAACACCTTCACCGCGCACGCCCGAGGCGAATGCCACGGCGACGGGCAGCACGACCATGGTGCGAAGAGCCACGCCTCTCTCGTGGAGGCCCTTCACGACTGCGGCGCCGTCCTCTGTTACGGCATGGGATGGCGGGCCGCGGAGGCACTGAGCCAGGGGGGAATCCAACCCTACATCCTGAGCAAAAGATGCAATCCAGAGGAAGCCGTCGCCTTGTTTCTGGCAGGCAAGTTGGCGTTGACGGACCAGAGCTTCTGCGGAGGGCACGATTGAAGGGGACGGCGGTCAGGAGGTGAACAATGGCCAGCCGTGTGCTTGGAAATGAGGAATACCCGCAGGCAGGAGAGACTCCCAACTCGACTGTACTTGTCGTCGATGAAGACCACACTGAAACGTGCGAATTCTGCACAAAGCTCCGCAAGGTCGGCTACGCAGGCTGGCGCAGACCTTGCTTTGTAGGTCTGCGCGCCCGAGGCGCAATTCACACACCGATCGCAGACCCAACGGTTCTCCATGAGCCTGGGGTTGCTGTCATTCCCGCGCCAGCGGGAACCCACACTGGATGCCCGCTTTCGCGGGCATGACGACCTCACGGTGGCCCATCGCGCCACGCCCTACTCCCTATCCGCCACTCCCTCTCTTTTCGCCCTGGCGCGCAGGAGGGCGGCGAGGAGGCGCTCGATCTGGTCCTCGTATTTGCCCGCCTCGCTGTCGACGAGGTGGGCGAGGGCGAACAGTTTCGAGACCTCGTAGGCGCGCTCGGAAAATTCCTCGAGAGTGAGGCGTCCCGGGCGGGTGCCCAGACGCCGCCAGGCGAAGCGTTCCATGCGCGCCTGGGCGCGGAAGACGCGCATGTGGTTCCAACTGGCCTGCGCCAGGCGCTCGACGAGGCGGCCTTCCTCCGGGTCGCGGGGCAGGAAGACTCGCGCCACGAGATCGAGGTGGTGACCGAAATCCTCCGGCGCCTCGCCCAGCGCGGCGCGCAGTTCGGGGCTGGTCTTGGCGGCCAGGCCGTGCTGGAAGGCGTTCAGGCGCGCCCGGGCGTTCCCCTGCGGGGAGCGGCGCCAGGCCAGCGGTCGCTGGATGTTGCGCCGGCTAGCCTCGCGGCGGCGGCGCGTGCGGCGATAGATGCGGTCGCGCGGGGCGGCGCGCGCCAGCTCCAGATTGGCGCGGCGGGCGGCCAGAGCCTCGGCACTGGCCCGGCCCTCGGGGGAGAGAGCCGGTAAGGGCGCTTGCGGGGGGCGGTTTGCGCCGGGGGTTCGGGCGGCGAAGTCTCCGCCGCGGGCGGGGAAAAGGGCAGCGGTTCCGGGTCGGGCATGCGCGGCCTCCTTTCGTGCCTTGTGCCGTTCCAACTTAGTTCGCCTATGTACTACACCTCGTTAGGCACCCTGCGATCAAAGACCTGGGTTAACCTCACGGGCCAGGATTAGCCCGGATCAGTTGGAACGGCACTAGCCTCGACAGGTTAACACCACAAGGCTAGTCATGTCAAGGGGAAAGGGCTAGGAGGCTGGCTGGGCGCGCCGGCGGCGGGAGGCGGGTTGGACGGTGGCTGCCGCGCTCCACCGTCACCCCCGCGAAACTTCTCCTCCGCGAAAGCGGGGGTGCGGGGGGATTCCCGCTCCGGCCCCGTCGGAGCCGCGCTCTCCGGGAGGGGTGCAATGGGCGCATTGACGAGGTAGAATCGCCGCTGCCCACACGGGATGTACAATGGCCGTGACGATGCGTCCTTCCAGAATAGTTGCGTACTCCATTCTTGTCCTGGCGTACATTTTGGGGTGCGCCTCTTTGGGATGGTTCGGCCTGTTTCTTTGGGCCGGACCTCGCCACCTGGTTGATCTGAAACCGACCACGACGCCGGCCCTGGCATTCGATGCGCTGCTCTGCCTCGCATTCTTCCTTCAGCACAGCGGAATGATCCGCAAGTCCTTTCGCGCGCGCCTTCGAGCGGCGCTTCCGGTTTACTATCACTCGACGGTCTATGCGGGTGCTTCCGGGAGCGTGCTGTTGCTGCTGCCTGTGTTGTGGCAGCCCGCGCGCCTGGGCGTCTTCACGCTGGACGGCCCTTGGCGCTGGCTGGCGCGCGGCGTTTTCTTGACGGCGATGGCCGGCATGGTGTGGGCGTTTGGCAGCCTGAGGACCTTCGATCCGATTGGCGGGGAACCCCTTCTGGCTCACCTTCGGGGCGCGCCCGTACCGGCGTTGCCCCTCACCATCCGGGGACCGTATCGATGGGTTCGGCATCCGATCTACGCTCTCTTTCTGTTGATGGTCTGGGCCTGCCCCGAGGTGACGGCGGACCGCCTGCTCTTCAACGTCCTCTGGAGCATCTGGATGGTCGTTGGCACCATGCTTGAGGAGCGGGATTTGGCGGCGGAGTTCGGCGAGGGCTACAGGGAATATCAGCGCCGCGTCCCGATGCTCGTGCCGGCGAGCCTCCGCCCGCGCGTGTAGGACGAAACACCGATTGGTCCCGTGGTCTGGCGGGGCGGAGAGGTGTAGAATCGTCATCGTTCCAAGGAGGTCAACCATGAAAAGTCTGGGGAGCGTTTTGGCGAGCCTTTTCCTACTCGCGACGCTAGCCGTCGGGCAGGAGAAACCCGCCGTTTCCGGCCCGAAGATCGAAAAGGCGGTGGCGGCGACGGCGGTCGAAAACCGCGAGCCGACGGGCGAAAGCAAGGAGTTCGAGGCTTCCATAGGGACGGTTTATTGCTGGACGAAGGTCGCGGCGGAGACGGTGCCGGCGACGATCAAGCACGTCTGGTACGAGGGCGAGAAGCAGGTCTTCGAGAAGCCCCTGGAGATCAAGTTGCCCTCCACGCGCACCTGGAGCGCAAAATCCGTGAAATCCGGAAGCTGGCGCGTGGATGTGACCGATGAGGCGGGCAAGGTCCTCGCTTCGGTGAGCTTCACGGTGAAATGACGCCCGCGGGCGGGGAAGATCGGGAAGACGCGGGACGGGCCGGCGGCGACTCCACGGAAGGGGCGCCCTCGAGCTCGTGCACTGCCCTTTGAAGGGAGAGGAGAGGTCCATGCCATCTGTACAGCCATACGTTCGTTCTTTGCTCCGCCTCGTGGCGGCATTCACTTTTTCCCTGCACGGTGTGCAGAAGTTGTTCGGCCTCCTGGGAGGTATGGGTGGGCAGGGCGGGGTCGCCGCCTTTCCCTCCCTGCCGTGGTTTGGCGGCTTTCTGGAGATCGCGGGCGGCGTGCTTTTGCTGCTGGGACTGTTCGCGTCTCCGGTGGCCTTCCTCTTGAGCGGCGAGATGGCGGTCGCCTATTTTATGTTCCACTTTCCGCGGGGCTTCTTTCCCCTCGCCAATGGCGGCGAGCTGGCCGTCGTCTATTGCTTCCTGTTTCTCTATCTCTCTGTGGCCGGCCCCGGCCCGGTCAGCCTCGACGCCCTCGTCCGCAAGAAAACATGATCGTGGAGACTACCTCCGGGCCCTTTCGCACTGTAAGCTCTTCCTTCCCGTCTGAGGCGCACGCGATTTTCTGTGCCGCCCTGCCATAGTAGTATGCGCGGCGTGAGGGTGTTAAACCTTTGGGCCTCCTCAATCGTTTGCTGATGCGCTAATGGTTACGAGGCCAATCGAGACCCGCGCGCGATTGTCACCCCTGCGAAACTTGTCCTCCGCGAAAGCGGGGGAGCGCAGGCCGCGGCCGATTCCCGCCCCCGCCTACGCGGGGGTGACAACCCTGCGCGGGAATGACTTTATGGATTGTCTCCCCCCGCGAAAGCGGGGGACCATTGGCTTGGAGTGGATTCCCGTCGCGTGCGGGAATGACGACGCTGTGGGGCTGGGTCTCCCCAACTACCTGCCGCCCCGCTCACTTGCCGCGCAGTTCTTCGACTTTGGCGACGAGCACCTGGGGGTCGTAGATGGGTTTTTCGAGGTAGGCGTCGGCGCCGGAGGCGGCGAGCAGGCGTTGCCGGTCACCTTCCATGGCGTGGGCGGTGGCGAGTAGGATGGGCAGGTGGCGCTCGCCCGTGCGGGCGCGGATCAGGCGGGCAAGCTCGAGGCCATCCACCGGGCGCCCTTCGTAGCGGCAGTTGCGCAACGAGACGTCGAGGATCGCCACCTCGACGGCGCCGTCGGAGGCGAGCCGCAGGATCTCCTCTACATCCTCGCTGCACACCACCTCGTAGCCACCCGCGCGCTCCAGTGCCAGGCGGTAGAACTTGGCAACCAGCGGATTGTCTTCCACCACTAGAATCTGGGGCATCGTCGTCTACATCTGAGGGCGAGGCGACTTTATATTGTCCGTCGGCTCACAGACGGCGTGAAGCCGCTGTTACGCCGGTCCGGGGGCGGCGGCCGCGTCCCGCGAGCCGCGCAGGAGCTGCGCCAGGCGCTCCAGGAATTGCTTGCCGTCGATGGGCTTGCGCCACACTTCTGGCTTGACGGTGAGGGAAGCCAAGCGCTCCTGCAATTCCGCCGGGTCGTATCCCGTCACCAGGAAGCAATAGAGCTGGCGCGCGGTCGGCCCGCTGTGCAACTGGGCGATAAGGTCCGCGCCGTCCCCGAACTCCGCCCCGGGCCGCTGCGGCATCGCCATGTCGGCAACCACCACCAAGGGCCGGAAGCGGCGCGCGGCGTCCAAGGCGTCATCGGCGGTGGCGGCGCTCAGCACATAGTAGCCGTGCTTGACGAGCAAGGTCTTCAGGTAGAGGCGGAACTCCGGATCATTGTCGACGAGGAGGACGCGCGCGCCCGTCTCTTGCCCTGACGTCAGGAGCTTGTCCCGGCCCGCCACGTGCACGGCGTCCTGTGCCTGGCGGCTGAGGGGCAGGGAAAACGTCACCGTGGTGCCGCAGCCCGGTCCGGCGCTGAGGAGGCGGATTCGTCCCCCCATCATCTCCACCATTTTGCGGCTGATGGCCAGCCCCAGACCGCTCCCGCCGTGCTGGCGGGTAAACGAGCTGTCGATCTGGCGGAACTTCTCGAACAGGTGGCGCTGCCGCTCCAGCGGAATCCCCACCCCGGTATCCTGGACTTCCACTTCCAGATACCCGCGCTCCGGGTGGACGTGCGCGCGCAGCGTGATCCAACCCTGGGCGGTGAACTTGACGGCGTTGCTGGTCAGATTGATGAGGACCTGCTTGATGCGCAGGGGGTCTCCGGTGACTGGCGGCAGCTCCTCCGTCTCGTCGATGAGGGTGAGGTGTTTGGGGGCGGCCTGCACGGCCACGACGGCCTTGGCCTCGTCGAGAATGGGGCGCAGGTCGACCGACTGGAGGTGCATCTTGAGCTTGCCCGCCTCAATGCGGGCGATATCGAGAATGTCGTTGACGATGGTCAGCAGGTGCTCGGCGCTGCGCAGCACGTCGCGCATGAGCTCGCGCTCCTCCGCCGGCGTTTCGCAGAGGCCGTCGAGGACCAGGCGCGTAAAGCCCAGGATGGAGTTGAGCGGGGTGCGCAATTCGTGCGAGGTGGTGGCCAGGAACTCCGTCTTGACGCGGGAGAGTTCGGCGAGCTCGAGGTTGGCCTGCTCCAGCCGTCGGTTCAAATCGCTCAAGGTGCGAATCGACTCCTGAAAGTAGGAGTCGCAAAGCAGGTTGAGGTCGAGGTTCAGAACCTTGTCGAGGGCGCGCCGGGTCCTTTCCAGGCGGGCCGGATCATCCTGGATCTCGCAGGCCAGCGCATCTTTCAGGCAATCGCGAATCAGCCCCATCGAGCTGATCACGTAGCGCTGCGGAACCCCCGCCTTCACGTGGTGCACGCCGACCCGGAAGCGCTCGTCGGCGTAGTCTCGGTCGAACGGCCCGGCGAAGAGCCGCCGCGCCCAGCCCTGCAAGGTTACTTTCAGGCGATCCAGCTGCGCCTGCCCGCCGGTAATGACCCGCAGGGCGTCGGGATGGAGGACGACTTGGCCGTAGAAGCGGTCCGCCATGGCCGGCAGATAGGGCTCCATGGCCGGGGCGACGGCCGCCAGCGCTCGAGCGTCCTCGTCTGTGAAGCCCACGTAACGCTTCATTTCCTCCAGAAAGCTCTCGCGCGAGTTGGTCACAGGTCGGACCTTGTGATAAAATTCATCATTGAAGCCCTGGCCGAAGTTAGTATCTTAGCACTGGACCCGATGCTCCTGAATCGCCTTTTCCGCTTTCCGCCGACCTTCGTCCAAAACCTGGTCGTTCTGGGGATTTCTCTGGCCGGAATCGGGGCCCTGTTGGTCTACGAGTCTTACCAGGAGGGCCTGACCATCCGGAGCGGTATCCTGCTTGCCCTGCTGGTGGGACTCTCGGCGGCCACTGGCATGCTCATCTACCAGGAGCGCCGGGCCTGGGTCTTGTTGCGCGATCTCCGCTCGGCTATTGCACGCATTGCGCCGAACTACGCCCGGCTGACCGCGGGCCTGCCCGCGCAAACCGGCACGGAGGGGTTGGAGCAGGAAGTTCGCACCCTGACGACGCGCTGGTCGGAGTTCTGCCAGCACTGCCAACGCCTCCACGACGCGGAAATGCTTCACGCCGAGCACCTGGCGACGCTGGGCGAACTCGCCGCGGGCGTGGCGCACGAAATCCGCAATCCCCTGGCGGGCATCGCCGGCGCCATCGAGATCATCACCAAGGACTTTCCCAAGGACCACCCCGACCGCGAGGTCCTGGAAGACCTCCGCCAGGAAGTACGCCGAATCGAAAAGACCTTGAACGAATTGCTGGTGTATGCGCGCCCCAAGCCGCCGCAATTGGGCGAGACCGACCTCAAGGAAACTATCGCGCGCACCTTACAGCTTGCCCGGCAGCAAACGGGCAACCGCAAGGTCGATTTTTCGATTCAGATTTCACCTCAAATCCCGCGTTTCATGGCGGACTCCGAGCAGATCCATCAGGTGTTGCTCAACCTGGTGCTGAACGCCATTCAGTCCATCGAGAAAGAGGGGAAGATTACCCTCGAGGCCGCTCTTCAGGATGGCGATGGCCTCAGCCGGCTCGGCTACGTGGTGATCGGGGTGACGGACACCGGGCAGGGAATTCCCCTCGACCAACTGACCCGTATCTTCCGGCCCTTTTACACCACCAAGCGCGGCGGCACGGGCCTGGGGCTCTCGCTCTGCCGCCGTATCATCGATGCCCACGGTGGGACGCTCCTGGCGGAGAGTGAATTGAGGAAGGGCAGCCGGTTCACCATCCGCCTGCCCCTGCGCACCGTGGCGGAGGAAGTCAGGCCCGTTCATGCCTAATGAAAGAATTCTGATTGTCGATGACGAGAAGTTGATTCGCTGGTCGGTACGCCGCCAGCTCGAGGAGTGGGGCTACGTCGTCCTGGAAGCCGAGAGCGGTACGGGGGGGCTGGCGCAGATTCGCGCCGAGAGCCCCGATCTGATTCTTCTCGACGTGCGCCTGCCGGACCTGAGCGGCATCGAAGTCCTGCGTGAGATCAAGCAGAACAACCTCTCCATCCCTGTCATCGTGTTTACCGGCGACCCGCAACTGGACGACATCAAGTCGGCCATCAAGCTGGGCGCGCTGGACTTCATCAAGAAGCCCATCGATTTTGACGAGTTCCAGATTACTGTCGCCAACGCCATCGACCGCTCGCAACTGCGCTCCGAGCGCGACAGCCTGCGCGAGGAAGTGAAGCGCCGCTCCGGCTATCACGAAGTGATTGCCCGCGCCCCCCGCATGGTGGAGTTGATGGGCTTCGTGCGCAAGGTGGCGGCGAGCGAAGCTTCCACCGTCCTCATCCAGGGCGAGAGCGGCACCGGCAAGGACCTGGTCGCCACGGCGATTCATTACGAGAGCACGCGCGCCGAGAAGCCCTTCGTGGCCATCAACTGCTCGGCGATTCCGGAGACGCTGATGGAGGCCGAACTGTTCGGCCATGAGCGCGGCGCGTTCACCGACGCCAAGGCGCAAAAGAAGGGGCTGTTCGAAGTCGCCGACGGGGGCACCCTGTTCCTGGACGAAATCGGCGAGATGTCCACCTACCTCCAGGCCAAGCTCCTGCGCGTGCTGGAAGACCAGACCATCCGCCGCATCGGCGGCGTGAAGGATATCGGCGTCGATGTGCGCGTCATCGCTGCCTCTAACCGCGACCTCGAGCAGGGCGTGCGCGACAACACCTTTCGCCAGGACCTCTTCTACCGGCTGAGCATCATCCCGATTTTCATTCCCCCGTTGCGCAATCGCCGCGAAGATATCCTGCCGCTCGTGGACTTCTTCATCGAGCGCTACAATTTCCGCTTCCGCAAGGGCCTGCGGGGGATTACCCAGGAGGCGCGCGACCTGCTGCTGCGCCACGACTGGCCGGGCAACGTGCGGGAATTGAAAAACGCCATCGAGCGCGCCATGATTCTGGAAGAAGCCGACTACATCCGGCCCACCTACCTCCCCATTCAAATCACCGGCCAGGCGCCCGGCTACGAGAGCACGCTGCCCGCGGCGGTCCCTGACGGCGCGGAGCTGGCCGGAGCGGGCGTCGTGCCCAGCAACGCCTCTTGGCGGCCCCTCTCCAACGGCAAGATGATTCCGGTGCTCGAACTCCCCAAGGAGGGGACTTCGCTCGAAGAAGTGGAGCGGGAGCTGGTTGGGCTCGCCCTCCGCCAGACCGCCGGGAACCAAACCCACGCCGCCCGGCTGCTCGATATCTCCCGCGACGCCCTCCGCTACAAAATGAAAAAGTTTGGGTTTGACTCCGACTCCCCCGAAGTGTGATCCCCTCGCTCGTTCGGCTCCTTGCGCGTCTGCCGGCGGTCCCACGCCGCGCGGTTTGCGAACCTTGGCGGCGCCCGCCGCATCGAATGGAATGTGAACATTCCCGACGGCCGCCACGTGCTGGTCTGGGCGCAAAGCAATCGCCCCATGGCACGCGAATGACAGGCAGGGGCGGGAACGACGTTATGGTCTGTCACCCCCCGCGCCCCACAGTCACCCGCGCGCCACAGTCACCCCCGCGAAAGCCGGGGGTCTAGATTCCCGCCTGCGCGGGAATGACAGCCATGTGTGGGAATGACCGTCACGAATGACTGAGGAGAAGCAATGGGGCTGATTGGTGACGAAGCCGCGCAGGAAATCCGCGAGCGGCTGAACGAGATGTCGAATCCGGTGCGTTTGATTCACTTCACCCAGGAGCTCAACCTGGAATACGGCCGCGAGGCCAAGCAGTTGGTGGAGGAGCTGGCAGGCCTTTCCGACAAGCTCAGCGTCGAGGTCTTGAACTTCCAGCTCGATAAGGAGCGCGTCGCCGAATACGGCATCGACAAGGTTCCGGCCACCGTCATCCGCAACGGCGAGGACCACGGTATCCGCTTCTTCGGCATCCCGGCAGGGTACGAATTTGCCACGATTCTCGACATCATCCTGGCCCTTTCCAAGGGCGATTCGGGACTCAAGTCGGAAAGTCGGGAAAGACTCGCTGCCGTCACCGCGCCGCTGCATTTGGAAGTCTTCGTCACGCCCACCTGACCGCACTGCCCGCCGGCCGTGCGCCTGGCATACAGCTTTGCGATGGAAAACGATTTGATCCGCGCCGACGCCATCGAGGCTTCGGAATTCGCCGAACTCTCTTCCCAGTACCGCGTCTATGCCGTGCCCCGCACGGTCATCAATGGCGGCGCGTTTATCGAAGGATCTCTGCCGGAGAATTTCTTTTTGGATGCGGTGCTGAAGGCAATTGGATCCGATACCCGAGAAGGGACGTAGGGGCAATTCATGAATTGCCCCTGCGATGGATTGGGGCAACTGGGCGATTCATGAATCGCCCCTACGTTAAAGATGGGGGGCGTCACCCGCTCTACTTGTCATACCGCAGCACGGAATGCACATCGTAGCGGGCGAGCTTGTCGCGCCCCTTCAAAAAATCCAGCTCAATCAGAAATCCCAGGCCCGCGATGTGCCCGCCGAGCGACTCTACGAGTTGCGCGACAGCCGCCGCCGTGCCGCCGGTGGCCAGGAGATCGTCGATGATCAGAACTTCCTGCCCCGGCGCGATGGCGTCGCGGTGCATTTCGAGGGCGTCCTTCCCATACTCGAGGTTGTATTCGGCGCGCACCGTCTCGGCGGGCAGCTTCTTGGGTTTCCGCACCGGCACAAAGCCGGCGTTCAACCGGTAGGCCACCATGGGCGCAAAGATGAATCCCCGCGCCTCAATGCCCACGACGCGGTCAATCAGCCCCCCGACGTAATGATGGGCCAGCGCATCGACGGCGTGATGCAGCCCCACCGGGTCCTTGAGCAGCGTGGTGATGTCGTAGAACAAAATCCCCGGCTTGGGCCAGTCGGGCACTTCGCGAATGTAGCGCTTCAGTCCTTCCACGTTTCCTCCCGGAATTGGTTCATTGTCCCATTGGATCGTTGATCCATTGACTGGCCATTGTTCCCGAGTCCTTCAATGAGTCAATGGAGCAATGAATCAATGGACCATTCTGTTTACCACATCTCTTCGATCACGAATCTGGTGTGTTTCTTTTCGACCGGCTCGACGCTCTCCTGAACCGCGGTGACGTGCGACATGCGCGGCCCTTCCGCGAGCCGGCGCCGGAATTCCTCCAGTTGCGCCTCCTCGCCGATGGCGTAGGCCTCGACGTTGCCATCCCAGAGATTCTTCACGTAGCCGCGCAGGCCGAGCTGGTTCGCCACGCGCTCGACGAAGAAGCGGTAGCCCACGCCCTGTACCCGGCCGGAGATAATATACTTGCGCGCGCTCGCCATCGGCCTAACTTTTTAGCACAAGCGGACCCTCATAGGATGGGTGATTCTTGCAGAGGTTGCCTCTGCGCCTCGATCTCCCAGTGGCACTTTAAGCCATGCGCGGACCGCGCAGGACTCGGGCGGGCAAAAGAATAATGGCGCGAATCAGTTCCAGAACCCCTTCCACGGCGATGCCGAGGATCCGGAAAGGAAGCAGGAGGAGCCAGACCAGGGGATAGAGGATCAGTGCCAGAACGGCCAGCGGCCAGCAGAGGATCAGCAGGATGCACCAGAGAAGAAATTTGACCATGGATTCTCTCCTCTCTTTTGAACATACGCCCAAGCCGGCCTGCAGGTTCCGTGGCGTGATCCGGCGGGAGCTGTTGGCAATAGTGAATTGTGAATTACAGACGGAACCTCGCAAATCCCCACCTTCACCATGCACTGTTCTGAATTCACCGTTCCCGCTTGCGATCTCAATCGCGCACCGCCGTGGCTGCGAGCTTGGCGAAATTTTCGACCGCCGCTTTGCGCTGGTCAGCGTCCCAGCCGAAGCGTCCGGCGAAGATCCGGGCGACGGCGGGCGCGGCCTCGCGGCCGGCGGGCGTGCAGGCGGCCCAGTTCAGTCCCGAGCGGCGCAGCAGGAAATCTTCCAGTGTCACCGCCATCTCATGTCGAATCGCGAACTCCACTTCCGCCGCCAGGAGCGTGGGCGTGCCCTGCAGGGGCTCGGCGAGCTGCGCCTGCTCGCGGATGGGCCCGAGCACCTGCGGCCAGCGGCTGCCGTAAGTCCGCACGATGCGTTCCGCCACCGTGCGCGGCACGCCGAATTCGGCGGCGGCGCGTTCAGTGGATGACTTGACGAAGAGATCGAACGGTCCTGTATGCCCGCCGGGCAGCGGCGCCTGGCGCGAAGGGTGGCGGCGCGCGGCAGCTGTGGGACGGGGACCCAGCCGATCCACAATCTCATCCACAAGTTTTTCGCCCAGGGCGCGCGCCGTGGTCAGCTTGCCGCCGCAAATGGAAGTGAAATTTCCCGCCCAGGGATCGCGATGGAAGCGGTGCTCGCGGGTGTTGGCGGACGGGCGCAGGCCGGGCTCAATTACCAGCGCGCGCAGCCCCGCAAAACTGCCCAGCACCTGGTCCGGCGTGAACGGGCGGTCCAGAACACGATTGGCGGCGTTCAGCAAGTACTCCGTGTCGGCGCGGTCGGGGCGGACGCCCGCGGGGTCGCCGTTGAAATCGGTGTCCGTTGTCCCCAGCAGGGAGAAGCCATTCCAGGGCATCATCAGGAAGATGCGCTGGTCGGAAGGGGTGGCGGCGAAGAGCGCGTGACCGGCGACCCGCTGGGGCAGAATCAGGTGCGTTCCCTGGGTGAGCCGGATGGTGCGCGAACCATCAAAGCCCGCAACCAGCGCGCGCAGATGATCCACCCACGGCCCCGTGGCGTTCACCCACCAGCGCGCGGCGATTTCGTAGCGCCGACCGGTCAGGCGGTCGCAAGCCTCGGCAGTGACGACTTTGGCTTCATGTCCTCCCGCCGGCGATTCGGAAGCCAGAGCGCGAATCTCAGTGTGATTCGAGACCACCGCGCCGCGCTCCGCGGCGTCGAGGATGAATTCCAGCGTCAGCCGCGCGTCGTCGGTTTCCGAATCGTGATAGATGGCCGCGGCGCGCAGGCCCTCAGCGCGCAGCGCGGGAAGGAGTTCGAGCGCCTCCCGGCGCGAGAGCATCCGGTGGCGATCCGCGCGCCCGAGATTGCCCAGCAGGTCGTAGAGCGTCAGCCCGGCGCGAATCTTGAGCGGGAAATACGGGTCGCCGTGGTAGATGGGAAGAACAAACGGCAGCGGCTGCGAAAGGTGCGGAGCCAGTTCCCGTAAGCGCCGCCGCTCGGTGCGCGCTTCGTGCACGAGGCGGAAATCAAATTGTTCGAGATAACGCAGCCCGCCGTGGATGAGCTTGGAGGAGCGGCTGGAGGTTCCGCTGGCGAAATCGTCGGCTTCGATGAGCGCCACCTTCAGCCTGCGCAACGCCGCCTCGCGCGCCACCGCCGCGCCATTGATCCCGCCGCCAATCACCGCGAGATCGAAAGTCGTGCTCGCCAGCGCGCTAGGATTACGTTCCATCTTTGTAGAGGCGCATCGCGAACCGCCCACCAAAAAGGTTAGCATAGATTCGTGCTGCTATGCTGTGCCGTGGTTTGGTGCAAGGCGAGATCGGTGGAATGTTCCGGGCAGCTAGCGGAGTTCCTGGAACTGTTCGAGTGTGACGCCGAGTTGCCTGAGGATTTTGAAAAATAGTGGTGGACCGATTTCGCGCCCGCCGTGCAGCGGAATGGTGACGGCCCGGCCGTCGGGATGATTCCAACGCTCGTGGCTACCAGTCTGTTTCTTTTTGACAAAGCCAAGTCTTATTGCCACCCTCTGCATATCGCGGGCGGTGGCGCTAGGCATGGACAATCTCAGTCGTATCGGCGGGGAGCAAGATGCCTTTCTCGCGGTATTCCTCGGCAATCATCGCGAAAACATCGCTGAGTTCTGCCAAGGCTTCTTCGCGAGAGGGCATGAGAGCATAACAGCCGGAAATGGCGGGGATTTCTGCAACCCAGAAACCGTCTTCCTGGCGGTACAGAACAGTTTTGTAATCACTCAAGCTCACGGAACCTCACACCTCCTTCAACGGCAAATGTAGCATCCCCATCTAGCGTTCTGCAAACGGTCGCGGTGTTAGAGCGGATTTAAGGGTACTGTCTGATTTGAATGAGCGCCACAGCGTCAGCGCGGAGGGCAACGCCCTGGCCGACGGCGTCCACGCCTTCGCCGGTCTTGGCCTTGACGCTGACCTGTTCAGGCTGGAGGCCGAGGGCGCGGGCAACTTTCTGGCGCATGAGGGGAATGTGGGGAGCGAGTTTGGGGCGTTCCAGGCCGAGCGTGGCGTCGACGTTCACAATTTCGTAGCCGGCCTCTTTCAGCATTCTTCGCGTGTGGCGTAGGAAGATCAGGCTGGAGACGCCTCGCCACTTGGGGGCGGAATCGGGAAAATGCCGGCCCATGTCGCCCAGTGCCGCGGCGCCGAGCAAGGCGTCGCAGACGGCGTGCGCGAGCGCATCGCCGTCGGAGTGCCCCAGCGGGCCCTTCTCGAAGGGAATGCGCACCCCGCCCAGAATTAACGTGCGGCCGGGGGCGAGGCGGTGGATGTCGTTGCCGATGCCGACCCGGAAACAATTCTGAATTCTGAATTCTGAATTCGGAATTGACCGAGAAGTGGATTGACCCTGCCGCAGTTTTGATCTTCGTGGGCTGAAGCGTGGGGAGAGAAGGTTTTTCATAATTCAGAATTCAGCATTCACAATTCACTACTCGTCCTTAACTTGCTCTGCTCGCGTTCCTGCGCGATGTAGAGCCGTGCCAGCGGCAGGTCGGAGGGCTTGGTGATCTTGATGTTGCGGTCGGAGCCCATGACCACGGTGACGTTGTAGCCCAAGCGCTCGACCAGGCTGGCCTCATCGGTGCCTAGGAAGCCGTCCGCGTCGGCGCGGTCGAAGGCTTCTTTGATGACCTCGTAGCGGAACGCCTGGGGCGTTTGCGCCAGCACGATGCGCTCGCGCGGGATGGTGGCGAGAATCATCTGCCGCTCCACTTGCTTGACGGTGTCGATGCTGGGGATGCCCAGAATCGCCGCGCCGCTCTTGCGCGCCGCATCGGCGACGCTCTGGATCAGGTGGGGATCTATGAACGGCCGGACGGCGTCGTGGACGAGCACGATCGCGGTCCCCGCCGGAACCTCCGCGAGGGCGCGGCCGACGGTCTCCTGCCGCGACGCCCCCCCCGCCACCAGCCGGACGGTCTTCTCGAAGTGCTCGCGCGCCACCTCCACCTCAACGCGCTCCATGTCCTCGGGGCGGAGGGCCAGAATAATCTCCTGGACGATTTCGGAGGTGATGAACTTGCGCAGGGTGTGGACAAAAATCGGGACGCCCTCCAGGGAAAGGAACTGCTTGGGCGTCGCTCCGCCCATGCGGAGGCCAACCCCGGCGGCCGGAATGATGGCGACAACACTCATAGAAAAGCGCCTACCGCCCGTGATCAGCGGTTCGCAAGAATTGCGCCCGTCCGCTGACCAGGGACGAAAAGTGGGGAAGCCGAACCCCTATTGATGCACAACCTCGGCGCGCTGCCGGTCGTCGTACTTGCCGAAGATCATCTTGCCGGCGGTGGTCTGGAGCACGCTGGTCACCGAGACGTCGATCGTCTTGGAGATCATCTTCTTGGCGTTGTCCACCACCACCATCGTGCCGTCGTCGAGGTACGCCACGCCCTGGTTGTACTCCTTGCCTTCCTTCAGAATGAAGACCCGCATGATTTCGCCGGGCAGGACGACCGGCTTCAGGGCGTTGGCGAGCTCGTTGACATTGAGCACCGGGATGCCCTGCAACTGCGCGACCTTGTTGAGATTGAAATCGTTGGTGACCACCTTCCCCTCGTACTGCCGCGCCAGCTCGATGAGCTTCATATCCACTTCCCGGACGGCGGGGAAATCGTCTTCGACGATCTGCACGGTGATGGTGCCCATCTTCTGCATGCGCTGCAGGATGTCGAGCCCGCGCCGCCCGCGATTGCGCTTGAGCGAATCGGACGAATCGGCGATCAATTGCAGCTCGCGCAACACGAACTGCGGAATAATCAGTGTGCCATCAACGAACCCCGTCTCGCCGATATCCGCAATGCGGCCATCGATGATGACGCTGGTATCAAGGATCTTGTAGTTCCTCTTGGGCTGGCGCTCGCCGGAAAAGAGCCCTCCCAGCGCCGACAGGTTGAGCAGGTCACCCTTGTTGGCGCCCAGCACCAGGCCGCCGTAGGTCATCAGGAGGAGCAGCATCACCTGGAAAAAGGAAAGCGAACTCTTCTCAATCGCCGTCAGGTTGAGCAAGTGGCCCATCATCAGGGCGCCGGCGATTCCCAGGATGGAACCCACGGCGGCACCGATGAGGCGCTTCAAACTGGCGCGCTCCAGGCGAACCTCATAAAGAACGAAGACGATGCCGAGAACTGCTCCTAGGAGACCCGAGACCAAAGAAGAAAAATGAAAAGGCTTTAACTCGAAGGACGCGGCTGCCAACACCAGAATAAAGGTCAGGCGGACGACCGCCATCTCCCATGACATGGGTGGTACCTCCTAATCTCAGGGGCATCAAAAGAATATGTTTATTACCGCCCCGCCCCTGCGAAGGCTTGGAATCGCCCGAGTATAACATTCCGGGTTGAAGGGACAAAACGTGCCCCTGCCCTCACACCGCTTGTCAGGGCGACACGCTGGGCTGAAGACCGGGTGTGACAACCTCCGGCGGGGCGCTGTAGCGCCGCTTTATGAGCGGCAGCTTGGAATGTTCCCGACCACGCCGGTCATCGGTCGGCGCTCCGCCAGCCTACTTGCTTGCCCGCGCCCGGATGACGATGGGCGTTCCCAGAAATCCGAAGCGCTCGCGAATGCGGTTCTCGAGGAAGCGCTCGAAAGAGAAATGGAATTTCCCGGGCTGATTTGTAAAGGCGATGAAGGTGGGCGGCGCGGTTCCGGCCTGGGTCAAGTAATAGAGGCGCAACGGCTTGCCGCCGGGGACGGTGGCGCGGTCGAAATCCACCTCCTGCAGGAAGCGGTTCATCTCTGCCGTGGGGACGCGCTGGCGGCGGGCGTGCGCCACTTCGACGATGGACGCGAGAAGCTTCGTCACCCGATGGCCCCGCAGCGCGGATATAAACACCACCGGCGCATAATCGAGATACTTCATGCGCGCGCGGATCGTCTGTGCGTAGTCCTCCATCGTTGTGGGGCCTTTGCCAATCGCGTCCCACTTGTTCACCACGATGATCACCGAGCGGTGGCTCTCGTGCGCGTAGCCGCCGATGTGCGTATCGAGCGCGGTCACGCCTTCCACGGCGTCGAGGATGAGCAGCGCCACATCGGCGCGCTCCAGGTGCTTGCGCGCCTGAATGACGCTCAGTTTCTCCGCCAACAGCTTGGTCTTGCCCTTGCGCCGGATGCCGGCGGTGTCAATGAAGCGGAAGCGCTGCCCTTCGTGCTCGAATTCCGCGTCCACGGCGTCGCGCGTCGTGCCCGGCAACGGCGTGACGATGGAGCGATCCTCTTTGAGGACGCGGTTGAGCAGGGTTGATTTCCCCACGTTCGGCCGCCCGATGATGGCGACGCGGATGGTCTGCTCTGTAGCGGCGATGTCTTCCTCGGTCGCGACGGACTCCACCCCGGCATCTTGTGCCGGCCTCAAGGCCGGCGCTACTGGTATTCCTGCCGTCACATGACTGAGCAGATCATCAATGCCCAACGCGTGTTCAGCGGAAATCGGAAAGAGAGCGCGAATGCCCAAGCGGTGAAACTCCGCGGCGAGGGGCGAATGCTGGCTGGCATCGACCTTGTTGACGGCGAGCGCCAGCGGCTTGCCTGTCTTGCGCAGCAGGGCGGCGAGTTCTTCATCGAGCGAGACCACCCCTTGGCGCGCGTCCACGACCAGAACGAGATGCGCGGCGTCGTCGATGGCAACGCGTGCCTGCCGGAAGATTTCGGTGACGATGAGGTCCTCTTCGGCCGGCACCATGCCGCCGGTATCGACAACCTCAAAGCGCTTCCCCAGCCATTCCGCGGGCGCATAGAGCCGGTCGCGTGTCATGCCCGGCTCGTCACCCACCAGGGCGCGCCGCCGCCCGCAAATGCGGTTGAAGAGCGTCGATTTGCCGACGTTCGGGCGGCCGAGAATAACGATGCGGGGAAGATGCATGAAGAAGCCAGGAGTCAGAAGTCAGGAGTCAGAATTCGGAATGCGGCGGCTGGGATTTTCAAATCTCAAATTTCAAATTTTCAATCACAAATCTCGAATCTGAGATGCTCTTGCCCCCCGTGCGCACCATGAGCCCCGCCCGGGCGAGCGCCCCGCGCCATCTCCCTGTGATATCCTTGCTTCTCGGAGCCACGGAAACGCTTGCGCGAGCATCCACATCCCGAGCGACCAACTTAGTCTCCGCGCCAAGGGCGTGTCAAGCCAATGCGCTATTATCCCATCTTCCTCGACGTTCGCGGGCGGCCTGCGGTGGTCGTCGGGGGCGGAAAAGTGGCCGAACGCAAAGTGCGCAAGCTTCTGCGCGCCGGAGCTCGCGTGCGGGTCATCTGCCCGGAATTGACGCCGGGTCTGGCGCGGCTCGCGGCAGCGGGTAGGATTCGAGTCTCCCGGCGGCGATATCGAAACATCGAACTAGGTCGTCCAAGGGTGAAGCGCCGTTCGCCCCTGCTGGTTTTTGCCGCAACCAACGACCCGGCAGCCCAACGCGCGGTCTGGAAAGATGCCGCCGACGCCGGGGCGCTCGTGAACCTTGCCGACAGCGCGGAGGGTTCGGATTTCATCGTCCCGGCATCGTTCACGCGCGGTGATTTGCATATCGCGGTTTCGACTTCCGGCACGAACCCCGGCCTGGCGCGCTTCCTCCGGCAACGGCTCGCCGCGGAGCTGGGGAAGGGCAAAAGGCAAAACGCAAAAGGCAAAGGGCAAAAGTGAGAACACAGGAGGCAGAAGAGCAAATGCCTACCCGGCCTGTGACCCCGACGAGATTCCTGTCACTCGCTCGAAAAAGTGTTTGGCTTCACTCTTGACGATCAACTGATTTTGCCTTTTGCCATTTGATTTCTTGTTTGGCTTATGGCCACTGCGAATAAGAAACCCGCAGAAAAGCCGCCGCTCGATAAGATCTTCGGGTCAAGCGGCTGGCTGGCGCGCCATCATCCTCACTTCGAGTACCGTCGCGGGCAGCTCGAGATGGCGGAGGCGGTGGAAGCAGCGCTGGAGAATCGCCAGCACTTGATCGTCGAGGCAGGCACGGGCACGGGCAAGACGCTCGCCTACCTTGTGCCCATCATCCGCAGCGGCCAGCGGGTGGTGGTCTCCACGGGCACAAAGAACCTGCAGGAGCAGATCTTCTTCAAGGACATTCCATTCCTCAAGAAACTCTTCCCCGAGATTCGCGCCACGCTGATGAAGGGCCGCCAGAACTATCTCTGTCGGCAAAAGCTTTACGACATCGAGAAGCAGCCAGTGCTTTCGGGCTTGGAAGAGGTGGACCTCTACGTCCAGATTCGCGAGTGGGAAAAGCGCACGGAGAGCGGCGACCGCGCCGAGCTCGAAAACCTGCCGGACACGAGCGAGCTCTGGCCGCGGATTGATGCGCGCAGTGAGGCATGCACCGGCCAGAAGTGCAAGGAGTTCGACCGCTGCTACATCACCCTGATGCGCCAGCGCGCCGCGGAGTCCGACATCCTCATCGTCAATCACCATCTCTTCTTCGCCGACCTCGCCCTGCGGCAGTCGGAGTATGCCGGGCTGCTGCCCGATTACGCCGCCCTCGTCTTCGACGAGGCGCACGAGATGGAAGACGTGGCGACGCAGTACTTCGGCATCCAGATTTCCAACTACCGCGTCGAGGAGCTGGCGCGCGACACCGAGGCCACCCTGCGCGCCAAAGCCATCGCGAGCGGCGAAGTACTGGCCGCGGTGGCGGAATTGCGTCACCGCTCCGACCTCTTTTTCGAGGCTTTTCCGGCCCGGGAGGGAAGGACGGCCTTCGAACAGCGCGAGGGATTCCTGGAAGCTCACCGGGGAGCCTATTCCACCCTGCTCAACGCCTTCGTCCGCCTGGCGACGGAGCTCTCGCGGCTGAAGGAGCGTCCGGAAGAGATCAACAACCTGGTGCGCCGGGCGGAGGAACTGCGCAAGGCCTTCGAGTTCGTGCTGGAAAGCAAGGAGCGCAACTTCGTCTACTGGTGGGAGCGGCGCGGGCGCGGCGTCTTCGCAGAAGTCTCGCCCATCGACGTCTCCGCCCTGCTGCGGGAGCGCTTGCTCGACAAGGTGGATACCGTGGTGCTCACCTCCGCCACTCTGGCCGTGGGAGGGAACTTCGACTTCCTCAAGCGGCGGCTGGGAATTCAGAACGCCAAGGAGAAGATTCTCGAGTCGCATTTCGATTTCGGCGAGCAGGCGCTCCTCTACACGCCCCTCCACCTGCCCGACCCGCGCCAGCCGGACTTCGCCCGCCTGGCAAGCGAAGAGATCCTGCAGATCCTCAAGGCGACGCGCGGCCGCGCCTTCGTGCTGTTCACTTCCCACCAGCAGATGCGCGAGGTTTTTGCGCAGGTGCGCCGCCGCGTGCGTTATCCGATGCTCCTGCAGGGCACGGCGCCGCGCACCGCGCTGCTCGACCGCTTCCGCTCCACGCCCCACGCCGTGCTCTTCGCCACCAGCTCTTTCTGGCAGGGCGTGGATGTGCAGGGGCAGCAACTCAGCGCCGTGATCATCGACCGCCTGCCCTTCGCCGTCCCCACCGATCCGGTGGTCGCGGCGCGCATCCGCATGATCAACGAAGACGGCGGGAATGCCTTCACGGAATACCAGACGCCGGAAGCCGTCATCGCGCTCAAGCAGGGCTTCGGCCGCCTGATCCGCAGCGAGGATGACCGCGGCGTGCTGGTCATCCTGGACCATCGCATGGTCCGCAAGCCCTACGGCCGCGTCTTCTTCGACAGCTTGCCCGGTTACCGCCGCACCGACCGGCTGGAGGAAGTCCGGGCGTTCATGCGGGAAGGCTGAAGGCTGTCAGCAAGGTAGCAACGTAGCGCCCCGATCCCGCGGGACGGCTTTTGTGAGAACGGAGGGCTGATGAGCGCGCAACATCCCCCCTTTGGCCAAAACGCCTCGCAATCGCAGAGAATCGGGCTACGAGGAGATGCTAAGCCGCCTGCTCCTTGTACACCCAGGCTCCGATCAGGGTTGCTACGACTAAGACCACGAAAGTTGATACTGCATCGATGACCCACACCCTTGCCGGAATCAGCCTTAAGGTCAAACCCCATCCGATATCTGGGAACACCCCCATCAAGAGCCCAGCAGCAACGCCTGCCACCAAAGCAGTCCTCGGGCCGGCGCCGTATCGCGGACGGATGGCTGCATAGAGCCAGATGGCCAGAATCATCACGAGGAAGCTCAACACAACCATAAGAACGGTGGTAGCAACGGTCTCCTGCTGTGGCCTCTCCAATGCCTCAAGCGCAGCGCGCAAGCCAGGCCGAACGAAAAGCCCCCAAGCCGCAAACCACAGTACATTAGCCACGACCCCCGCTACCAATCCGCCGATGAGCACACGTGTCCAATTGATCTTTCCCACGGCCAACCTCCTTCGCCTTCACAGGCGCTCCTTCGAACGGTTGAGAGTTCGGTTTGTGTCAAATAATATCGCTGTCGTGCCGTGACTGCAAACCCTGTGAAGCCGAACTGGCAGGGGGGCGCCGCCCAACCGGGCGAGGCGGTTCAGCCAAACGCCCGAGCAGGGCCCTGATGGTGAGCGCAAACCGGGGTGGCGAGACGGAATAAGAGGTTTTGAACCCAAAGCGCGGCGAGAAGGCGGGGGACATCGCGGGGAACCCCGTTCTCCGCCGCGCTGTGCGCTTCGTGAGGGCATGCGTGGTCCCCGCAGCACGGGGCGGGTGGAAGAAGTCCGGGCTTTCATGCGAGAATGCTGAATACGGTTCGCAGTTCTCAGTGGTCAGTTGAGAAAGGGAAAAGGTTTTGGCCTTCAACTGAAGACTGATGACTGGGAACTGACCATTGACGAAGGATTCTTGAATGTTCGAAATATCGGTGGACTATTCATTTGCCGCGGGGCACGCCCTGCGGGGCTACAAAGGCAAGTGTGAGAACGTGCATGGGCACAACTACAAGGTGCGGGTTACCGTGGCGGGCGAAAAGCTGAACGCCATCGGCTTGCTGATGGATTTCATCGATCTGCGCGGCGCCGTCAAAGCTCTGGCGGAGCGCATTGACCACCGCTTCATGAACGATATCCCACCCTTCGACCAAATCAACCCTTCCGCCGAGAATCTCGCCAAGTATTTCAGCGATGGCCTGGATCCGCAGGTGCGAGAGCACGGGATCTGCGTCCGCTCCGTGACCGTCTGGGAGACGGACACAACCTCAGCGACATTCATCCCCTCGGCCTAGCCGCGCATCACCAGAGTCCCTGGCGCCCCTTTTTAGGCTGTCGAGGGGGCAGACCCGAGCTTGCAAGTCGATTGAAAAGAGGTGTCCTTCGGGGCGGGGCAGTGAAAGGCAGTCGGACGTCGCCCGACTCCGGGCGATTACCACGTCCAGAAGGCGACGGCGGGATGGACGTCCACATGATGCTGATGGGAGCAAGTGCCTTCTTTGCAGTAATAGACGTCCTCGCACCAGCGGCAACGAACGAGGTGCTCCTTATCGCGAACCGTGCCGCAAATGGCGCAGGCTTCCAGCAATTCGGCGACGACGTGACGAGCGAATAACCGCCAGTTGTCCATGACTTCGTGCTCTTCACGGATTCGGGCCATGTCCTCTTTGCTCATCATGGTCATGCCTCCCGCCTTGCCTACTCCCATTGGATGCAAACAAGGGGCCAAAGGGCGTGCCCCTCGCCACATTCGGCTGGTTTGCCTATCTGATTGATTCTGTTCCCAATAGTTGTTGATGGTGGATTCCTGAATAATTGTCCTCTCCTTGCTCCGGAAGGTAAATTGTGGAAATTTCTGTCACATTTTGGGATAAAACATGGAACGCACCTGACGTTGCTCCGTGCGACCACCGGTAATCGAGTAGAATGAGGGGCGTACAGGGTCGCCGCCGCGAATGCAGATTACGGAAATCTTCAAGTCGATTCAGGGGGAATCCACTTACGCGGGATTGCCCTGCGTCTTTGTGCGCCTGACGGGGTGCAATTTGCGCTGCCATTGGTGCGACACCGCCTATGCCTTTTCCGGGGGCCAGAAGATGTCTTCCGAGGAAGTTCTGGGGCGAGTCCGCGAGCTGGGCGGGAAACTGGTCGAATTCACAGGCGGGGAGCCCCTCCTGCAGCAAGAGGTCGTGCCGCTGGCGGCGCAGTTGCTTGCCGAGGGCCGACGCGTCCTCGTCGAAACCAGCGGCGAGCGCTTCGTGGGCGAGCTGCCCGCCGCTGTGGTGAAGATTGTGGATGTCAAATGCCCGGCGAGCGGCGAAAGCGAGAGCTTTTGCCTGGACAACCTGCGCGCGCTCGAGCCCAAAGACCAGGTCAAGTTCGTCGTCCAGGACGAGAACGATTACCGGTACGCACTCGAGTTTATGGAGCGGCACCGGCTGCGCCAGATCGTCGAGGAAGTGATCTTCTCGCCGGTCTTCGGCCAGCTTCATCCGCGCGCCCTTGCGGAATGGATCCTGCGCGACGGGCTGGAGGTCCGATTGGGGCTGCAGCTCCACAAGTTTATCTGGGAGCCGGCGACGCACGGAGTGTGAAGAGTAAAAGGCAAAAGGCAAAAGGCAAAAGGCAAAAGGCAAAAGGCAAAAGGCAAAAGGCAAAAGGCAAAAGGCAAAAGGCAAAAGGCAAAAGGCAAAGAACCCTCGGTGATGTGTTTCTTCGAGAATCTATTGCCAAGAGCTGACGGCTGAGAGCTGGCGAATGCATGGTTACAGACCACGGACAAGGGGCTAGGGACAAACCGCTGGCGGTTGCGCTGGCCAGCGGCGGCATGGATAGCTGCGTGACCACGGCCATCGCCGCGCAGGATTACCGTCTGGCGATGTTGCACGTGGCCTATGGGCAGCGCACGGAGCGGCGGGAACTGCAAGCCTTCAACGCGCTCGCCAACTTCTACCACGCTGAGCACCGGCTGGTATGCCGCGTGGACCACCTCCGCCAGATCGGTGGTTCCAGCCTTACCGACCCATCAATCGCCGTGGACCGGGCGAACCTCGATCGCCGGGAGATTCCTTGCAGTTACGTGCCGTTCCGAAACGCGCATTTCCTCTCGATTGCCGTCTCCTGGGGCGAGGTGCTGGGGGCTAAGAAAATCTTCATCGGCGCGGTGGCGGAGGACAGCTCCGGGTATCCTGACTGCCGCCCGGAATACTACGAGGCTTTCAATCGCGTGATCGTGGCCGGGACGAAGCCCGAAACCCAGCTCGAGATCGTCACGCCGGTGATCCATCTGCGGAAGAGTGAAATCATCCGTCGCGGCGCGGAACTGGGCGCGCCATTCGAGCTGACTTGGTCGTGCTATCAAGCGGAGGACGCGGCTTGCGGAGTTTGTGATAGCTGCGCCTTGCGCCTGCGGGCCTTCGAGGAGGCGGGAATCACCGATCCGATTGCTTACGCGGTCCGGCCGAGCTATTCGCGGCACACTCCTTCCGGCACGTGACACAATTACCGCTTCCCGCAAGAGAAACACTTGCCAGGCAGCGCGGCGAGTTGTAGGATTTGAGGTTCCTCGCAAAAGCAAACCAAGGTGGTTGTGTCATCATCTCAATAAGGGCTAGAATGATTGAGGGTGGAACGGAGGAGGAATTTATGTCGTTGCGGCGTTGGCGAATAGGAATGGGTTGGGTCGTGGCAATGGCGCTCTTTTTGAGTGCCGTTCCGGCGCTCGCGCAGACTGGTGGGCTAACGGGGGTGGCCAAAGGCGAGAAGGGAGAAGTCCTGGTCGGCTATCCCATCATTATTGAGCGCCAGGACGTGAAAGGGATTTACAAGACCAAGACCAACAAGAAGGGCGAGTACATTTACATCGGCTTGCCGATCGGCAACTACAAGGTCAAGATTCAGGATCCCAACGGGCGCGACCTGTTTTTCCTGCAAACCCGGATTGGCCTGGGCGACCCCACGACGCTCGATTTTGACTTGGCGAAGGAGCGGGCCAGGGCGTCGGAGGACCGGCAGAAGGAGATAGAATCCAATCCGGAGTTAAAGCGCCAAGCGGAAGCTCAGGAAAAGGAGCAGAAACAGTTCACCGGCCTGAAAGCGACCTTCGAGCAGGGCCAAGCCTTGATGGACCAGAAGCGCTACGCCGAGGCAGCGGCCATGTTCGAACAGGCCTTGCCGCTGGCCAAGGAGAAGAACGTCCCGGTCATCCTCGCCAAGCTCGGCGAAAGCTACCAGAAGGCGAAGGTGTACGATAAGTCCCTTGATTACTATCTGAAGGCCATCGCGGCCAAGCCCGAGGACGCCACGCTGCACAACAATCTCGGCAACGTGTACGCGGAGATGGGGAAGAGCTCGGAAGCGGCCGACGAATTCAAGAAGGCGGCGGACGCGGATCCCTCCCAAGCCTCCCGCTATTACTTTAACTACGGCGCGGTAATGTACAACGTCGGCAAGATGGACGATGCGGCGGCAGCGTTCGGGAAGGCGACCGAGATCGATCCCAATTTTGCGGATGCCTTCTTCATGCGCGGTCGCGCTCTGATGGGCAAGCTGGATATGGACCCCAAGACCGGCAAGGTCGTCGCGGCGCCGGGAACGGTGGAGGCGCTGGAAGCCTATTTGAAGCTTGACCCACAGGGCAAGTATGCGACGGAAGCGCAGGCGATGTTGCAGACGGTCCAGGGCGGGGTGCAGACCGAATTCAAGAAGACCAAGAAGAAGAGTTAGTCGCGTTCGCAAGTTCTCAGCCCCGCCGACAGTCACGGCGGGGCTTTTTCATTCTTGATCTATGCTCATCCTGAAGAAGGCGCACGTCCTGCCCCTCCTGCTGATCGCTGCAGGTTTCCCGGCCCGGGGCGACACGCTTTACCAGACCAATCCCCAGGGCAGGCAGATCATCGTCCACCGTGACGCCATCGTGGTCAAAGACGATTCCTCATTCATTCTCTACAAGCATTTCGAGCTGAAGGAACGGCGCGTCGTGAAGATTCGTCTCAGCCGCGGCGCCGCAGCTTATTCGATCGTGACGAGCGGCCCGGAAGAACGCCAGCAGATTGTGGCGAAATGGAAGCACTTCGGCTTTACCGCGACGCTCGTGGACCAGGCGGGAAAATCCGTCCGCGTCTTCGATCTCTACCTGGATTTCTATCCGCCCGGCGGACGAGGCTCGCTGCTCGAATCGGTGCCGGCTCGGACCACCCTGCCCGTCCTCATCGAAGGTGAGGGCGCAGATGAACTGGATTTCGAAAAGCTCGCCCGGATTGAAATTCGGGGCGAGGAAATGCGCCTGACCCTCCGCGACGGGAAGACTCTGACGGCGCGCTTCCTGATGCCCACCGACCAGCCGGCGGAGGCGCGCTTCCTCGGCATTACCGACCAATACGATCCCGCCAGCGAGAACGTCTTCGATTTTGCCATCCCCCTCCAACAACTGAAAGAAGCCCGATTCGAGTAGGGAGAGAACATGCGCCTGTCGTCGATGCGGTTCTTCTCGCCGTGGTACATCGCTTCGCGCTCGATCGCCTGATCGAGCAAATCACAGCAGTGCATGGAATCCCTCGCGGCCCCGGGAATTCGATACTTGTACCGCGGGTGAAACGCCGGTGACGAGGGGCAAGTGAGGAGTGACAAGCGGGGCGTTTGGGGTTAATCTGGCCCGCTGACTCCGAGGCCCAACAAGGCGATTTCCAGGAGGAACGATGCGCCGTGCGATCGTAGCTCTCGTTGCGGGATGGCTCGGAATGTTGGTGCTGGCCGCGGCCGCGCCCGCCGCCGGGCTCAAGGCGGGCGTCGCCCGGGTGGACATCACCCCGCCCGCGGGACAGTTCCTGTGGGGATACGCGGCGCGGACCGCCCCCGCGCAGGGAACGCTCGATCCACTCTGCGCGCGAGTGCTGGTGCTGGAAGCCGGCGAGAGGCGCCTGGCGCTGGTGGTGTTGGATCTGGGAAGAGTTTTCGGTCCCGCGTCGCTCGAGCGGCTGCGCGCCGTGGCGCGGCAGTCGAGCGGGATGACCGAGGTGGTGGTCCAGGCGACACACACGCACTCCGGCCCGGTCATCATCGATGAATATCCCGGCGGAGCGGCGCCGGAGTGGGAAAGTGCTGCCATCGAAAAGATCGGGAAGGCCATCGACGAGGCGCATCAGCGCGCTGTCGAAGCCCGTCTTGGCACCGCCACCGGTTCGACCTATATCGGCTACAACCGCGTCCGGCCGAACGCCGACGGGACAATCGCCATGCTCTGGCGCAACCCCACGCGCGTCCCCACCTCGCCCGTTGATCCCACCCTCGCCGTGCTGCGCGTGGACACGGCGGAGGGGCAGCCGCTCGCGGTTCTCGTCAATTACGCCTGCCACCCGGTGGTGTTCGGCCCCGAAAATCTGCAGTACTCGGCGGACTTTCCCGGCGTCATGACCCGGATCGTCGAGGCGGCGATGGGCGGCGCGGCCATGTGCTTTTTCCTGCAGGGCGCCTGCGGCGACATCAATCCTTACGACGCCACCAACCCTGTCCAGGAAGAGGCCGTGGGCAAGCGCGACGCGGCCGGGCGGCAACTGGGCGAGGAAGCGGCGCGCGTTGCCAAGGCGATTCGGACCGAGGTCGAAGCGCGGCCGAGCATCGAGATTTTCAAAGAAACCATCCCCTTGCGGATGCGCTGGAACGGGGAGCGCTTCCAGCAGGGACTGCTGGCTTCCTACGGCGAGAAATTTGTGGCGAATTTCGCGCCGCACGTCCGCGAGCCGATTCTGGGGCCCGTCGCCACGCTGCTCATCAACAAGCGCATTGCTCTGATGACGCTGCCGGGCGAGGCGTTTGTCGAATTTCAGATGAACTGGCGCGACCGTTGCCCGGTGCGCGATACTTTTTTCCTGGGCTACACGAACGCCTACCTGGGGTATTTCCCCACCATTCGCGCTGCCGCGATGGGAGGTTACGGCGCCGCCAGTGCCACGACCTGGGTCGAGGTGGGCGCCGGAGAGCGCATCGTGGATAATGCCGTGACGCGCGTTTACCAGATACTGGGCCGGCTGGCGGATGTGCCCGAAGACTTGCAGAAATAGAGACGCTCCCCTGGTAGAGTGTCCGCGAGGAATCTTGCCAATCCGGTTCGTTGAGGTGCTCCATGAAATCAGAGAAGCTCGCGATCGAAGGCGGAAAGTCCGTGCGGACCAAGCCGCTACCGCTGGAATTTCCCGGCGTGCATCACATGGACGCCAAGGAGATTCAGGCGGCGGTGCGGCTGCTCAAGGCGCGCTCGCCGTTCCGCTACTACGGCGTGAAGCTGCAGAAGGAAGTCGAAAAGCTGGAAGGGGAGCTGGCGCGGTTTTACGGCGCCAAGCATGCCATCGCCGTGGCGAGCGGCACCGGCGCGCTGCAGACGGCGCTCTCGGCGCTCGCCCTGGGGCCTGGGCAGGAAGTGATTGTGCCCGCCTACATGTGGGTCTCGGTGCTCGCTGCGGTGGTGAACCACGGTGCGATTCCCGTCATCGCCGATATCGACTCAACCTTCTGTCTCGACGCGGCCGACGTGGCGCGGCGCATCACGCCCAAAACCACTGGCATCATCATGGTCCACATGAGCGGCGCGCCGGGCAACGTCAAAGCCATTCAGAAGCTGGCGCGGGAGCGCAAACTCTGGTTGCTGGAAGATTGCGCACAATGCAATGGCGGAAGTGTCGCAGGCCGGAAGGTCGGCACTTTCGGCGATATGGGAATCTTCAGCTTTCAGATGAACAAGAACATGACTGCCGGCGAGGGCGGAGCCATCGTGACCAACGACTTGCGGCTCTATCGCCGCGCCTTCGCCTGCCACGACCTCGGCTACGCGCGCGACGCGAACGGCCGCCTGATTTTTGACGATCCCGACTTGCGCCTGTGGGGAATGGGCTATCGCCTCGATGAGTTGCGCGCCGCCGTCCTGCGCGTGCAATTGAGGAAGCTGCCGCGCATCATCCGGCAGATGCGGCGCAGCAAATATCGTGTCCGCAAAGCGCTGGAGAAGTTTCCCGGCGTTCAGTTGCGCAAGATTCAGGACCCGGTGGGCGATACGAGCTGCTTCCTGATCACCACCTATGCGGATGCTGCGACGGCCCAGCGCGTCTGCGCGGCGCTGCGCGCGGAAGGGATCGTCACTCACCCCCAGGGCATCTCGAACGTGGTGATGACCGACTGGGGATTGCACCTCTACACGAACAACGTCAGCCTCGTTCAGCGCTCGAGCGTCGATGGCCGGGGATTCCCCTGGGCGCTGGCCGAAAACGCCGGCCTGGGCAGAGAAGTCAAGAAGGGACTCTGCCCCGCCGCCGATTCGCTCTTCGAGCGCAGCGTTCTGATTCCGATTCCGTCCTGCCTCACGAAGCGGGACGAGGACGACATCATCCGCGCCTTCCAGAAAGTGCTGGGGCGGCTGCTGCCGCAGTAGGTTCTGGTTCGCGCTTCGTTTTTAGTACGGGAGGAACCTATGCGTTATTTCCTGCGAACTCTCTGCTTGCTTGGGCTCTTTGCGACCGTCTCGCTCGGCGCCGCGCTGGCGCAAGAGGTCAAGGTCTACGTCTCTTCGAAGGCCGGTGACCGGCTGGTCGCCAAGCCCTCGCTGCGTTTTGAAAAAGCGGCGGCGGGCAAGGCGGTGAAGGTCAACCTCAACGACGCGGTGACTTTGCAGAAGATGGACGGCTTCGGCGCGTCGTTCCTGGAAGCCGGTTTGATCTGCATCAACGCGCTCCCGCCCGCCGAGCAGGAGAAGGTCTTCGAGGCCCTCTTCGATCCCGAGCGCGGCGCGGGGTACACGGCGATGAAGACGGTGCTCGCCGGCACCGATTTCATGTCCGCGGGGCCGTGGTACACCTACGACGACACGCCAGGCGATGTCGAGATGAAGAACTTCTCCATCGCACGCGACCTAGGGCCGAACGGACAGATCACTTTCATCAAGCGCGCGCGCAAGTATGGAAACTTCGTGCTCCAGGCGCCCATGGACTATCCGCCGGACTGGATGATTACCAATCTCCAGGACCGCGAGAAGCAGGACGTGGATGCGAAATACTTCGACGCGCTGGCGCTCTATTATCTCCGTTACCTGCAGGAGTACGAGAAGAACGGCGTGTTCATCGACTACCTCAGCCTCTTTAACGAGCCCGACATTTACACGAAGATTCCCTACAGCAAGATCCGCGACCTGCTCAAGAATCATGTTGGGCCGCTCTTCGCCAAGCAGGGAGTGAAGACAAGGTTGCAGCTCAGCGAAGCGCCTGACCGCAGCGACGCCTACAAGAACTATCCCATCCTGCTCGGTGACCCCGAGGCGCGAAAGCTCGTGGCCGTCATGCCCTATCACGGCTATGACTTCAAGGACTTCGCCAAGATGGCGGCGCTGCACAAGCGCTATCCCGAACTGCCGCTCTGGATGACCGAGGTTTGCTGGGCCTACGAGGCGGGCGCGCCCAAGAACATCCCGCTGCCACGCTATGACTGGGAGGATGGAGATTTTTGGGCGAACCAGATCTTCTCTGACCTCGAGGCCTACACCTCCGCGTGGATTTACTGGAATATGGTTCTTGATGAGAAGGGCGGGCCGTGGCTGGTTTCGCCCATCCACGGTAATCCTGACCCGAATGTGCAGCACCCGGTCGTCGTCATCAACCGCGAGACCAAGCAGGTGACCTACACGGCGCTCTATTACTACCTGGCGCACTTCAGCAAGTTCGTGCGGCCGGGCGCGGTGCGGATCGAGGCCAAGGGCGGGGCGCAGAAGATTCGTTGCCTGGCTTTCAAGACTCCGGAAGGCGGCTGCGTGGCTGAGTTGCTGAACAGCCGCAGCGAGTCCGCCGAGGTGCAATTGAATTGGCATGGGCAGGCGGTGCGCGTCAGCCTGCCGGCGCTCTCCATTTCCACTTGTTTGTGGAAGTAGGAATGAGCGTTCAGGCGAGCCGGCGAATGAACGCGGAGGGGAATTTATGCTTCGCAGCGTTAAGGTAATTCTGATTTGCAGTTTTCTGCTGCTGTTTCCTGCATCCGGATTCGGCGCGGGGCTTAGGGCGGGCGCGGCCAGAGTGGAAATCACCCCTCCCACCGGCCTTACCATGTACGGCTTCGGCAGCCGCAAGGGCACTGCGACAGGGATTCTTGATCCGCTTATGGCGCGCGTTCTCGTCCTCGAGGCGGGAGAAAAGCGGCTCGCGCTGGTGGTGATGGATCTGGGCAGGCCGCCGGCGGAGGAATGGATCAAGCGCCTGCGCGAACATGCCTTGCAGGGTAGCGGGATTTCTTACGTCCTAGTGGCCGCCACTCACACTCACTCCGGACCCTCCATTCGCGACGAATATCCTCCCAAGGAAGCGCCGGACTGGGAAACGGGGGTGCTTGAGAAAATCGGCAAAGCGATTGACGATGCGCACCAGCACGCCGTCGAGGCGCGGATCGGGACGGGTTACGGAAGCGTGCTGATCGGCCACAACCGTTTGCGCCCGGAGCCCGACGGCACGGTCACCTGGTTCGAGCGCAACAACACCATGGTCCCCACGTCGCCGGTGGATCCGACGGTTTCGGTCCTGCGCGTCGACGCCGCCGACGGCAAGCCGCTGGCCATCCTGGTGAATTACGCCTGCCATCCCGTGGTCTTTGGCTCCGACAACCTGCAATATTCGGCCGACTATCCGGGAGTCATGGACCGGACCGTGGAGCAGGCTTTTGACCGCCAGGCGCTCGCGATGTTCCTGCAGGGCGGGGATGGCGACATCAACCCTTACTACGCAGTGCACCCTCTCGTGCAGGATGCCGTCCAGTGGCGAGACTGGACGGGCGAGCGCTTGGGGCGCGAAGCCGCCCGCGTAGCCAAGGCCATCCAGACGGAAGCGGTCCAGGTTGCAAGCCTCGACGTGGCGGAAGAGGTGATGGATTTTCGCATGCGCTGGGAACCGGAGAAATTCCGGGAAGCGGTTCTGAAGTCCTGGGGTCCCAAGGCGGCGGAATCGTTCGACCGGCAAAAGGCCGAGGGACTACGCGCGCCCGTCGCGACGGTGCTTATCAACAAACGCATCGCGCTGATGACCATGCCGGGTGAACCATTCGTGGATTTTCAGATGGATTGGCGGAACCGCTGCCCGGTGCGGGACGCGTTCTTCCTGGGCTATGCCAATGGCGATCTTGGATATTTCCCCACGATTCGCGCTGCGTCCCTAGGCGGATACGGGGCGGCGAACACTGCGACCTACGTGCAGCCCGACGCCGGCGCTCGCATCGTGGATCACGCCATCATCAAAGTTTACGAAATGCTGGGGCGGTTGAGCGATATACCGGAAGATTTGAAGAAATAGGTCCGGACGCCCGTGTCTGCCTGAGAAATCCCAACCGATGCGCCGGTGTATGATCGGCATCCCTGAGAATAATCAAAGTTGCCGCGCCCGAAGCGGGGCTAAGCCTCACACGCCAGCTCGAAGACTGTGATTTCCGGCCGGGCGCCGAGGCGGATGGGAAGGCCGATGGTGCCGATGCCGCGGTTGACGTAGAGCTGCGAGGAGCTCTTCTGGAACCAGCCACGGGTGTAATCGGTAATGAATCGGCTGGGAGTGAGCGCGGGATGGATGTATTCGAGCGTTATCTGTCCGCCGTGGGTGTGGCCGGCGAGGCTCAGGTCGATTCCAAGTTCCGCGGCGCGGTCGAAGGAGTTGGGATTGTGGCTCATGAGGAGGTTGGCCGTGCCGGGCACCATCAGCCGCTCCACGCCCTCGAGGTAGGATGGCACTGCGGGCCCCCCACGTGGCTCGCCGCGCCGCGTGCTCTGATAGTCCACGCCGATCAGATTCAAGCCCGCATCACCGGCTCGAAGGACGACGTTCTGCTGGCGCAACATGCGGATGCCGCGCGCGGCAAAAAGTTTGGTGATGGAATCTTCCGCGTCCGACCACCTTTCATGATTTCCCAGGCATCCGTAGATCCCATAGGGTGCTTTGAGCCGCTCCAGCTCGCTGACTACCGCCTCCTGGGTATCCGGATCCCAGGTGATGAAGTCACCCGTCAGCAAGATCAGGTCCGCCTTGGTCTCGTTGACGATACCCACATACTTGCGGATCTCCTCGACGGACATGAATGGCCCGATGTGGATGTCGGAAAGCTGGGCGATGCGGAAACCGTGAAATGCCTTGGGCAGACGCGACAGCTTGATGCGCGGGTGAGTCGTCTCCAGGTTCAGCCGTCCGTAAAGCAGGCCGTAGCCGCTGGCCACAAACGGCGCGGCGCTCACGAGCATCGCCGTCTGCTCAAGAAAGGCCCGGCGCCCGGGCGAGGGTGGGTCATCGGCGGCTGTGGCGGGCTGAGATTGCAGTCGGGGGAGCGCTCGGCGGAGAAGTCCCGCGGCCAGACGAACCAGACCCGCCAGGCGGTCAGCCAGCCAGAGTAGACAGAACAACCCGAAGCCCATCAGGGAACCGAGCAGCCACCACTGGAAGGGCGCCTCGAGCAGCGCCACGCGCAAGGTGAGATGGGTTGGAGTGCCCCCGGAGCGAAACCACGCCATCGTGTAGGCGAACAGAAGAATGTAGGTGATCGCCCCCGCTCCCGCCAGCGCCCGCCTCAGCTTGCGGTTGGGGATGAGCTTCTCGCCCCACTCCGCCACCCGCCGGAACCAGAAAAGTTGGCTGGCCAGGTACACGACGAAGATGGCGGATATGACCAGAAGTCGGACAATTCCCATAGCTGCCTTGCACACCCCCCCTTACCAATTTCCCATCCCTGGCTTGTCTGCGTCAAGAGTGGTCAGGAAGAAGCTGCGGATACACCAGCGCCGCTGCCGGCAGCGAAGATGGTGCGCCTCGCTCCTCTTGACGAATGTAGCGTTGCATGATAGGCTAGAGAAAGGCAGTGACGTGTGATGGGGGAGAGCAGGATTCAGGATTCGGGAGCCAGGAGTCAGGAAAGCCCTCTGTGCTCTCTGTGGCTCTGTGGCGATTTGTCCGAAAGCGCAGGCCCCGCGACGGCAAGAAAACATCAAGTCTCGAGGAACGAAGCCAGAATGTTATAGAAAACAAAGGATCGGGCCGAAAGAACAGTGACGAGTGACGAGTGACAGGTGACGAGCGGAAGTTAGCGAGCGGAGAACGCCAAAAAGTCCCAGAACCGAGGACGAATTGGGCCTTGCGCGGGCAACTCGCGCCTTGCCAGCCGGGGGCCATCGGGGATAGAGTGACTGCAAGGAGAAAGGCACCCCGCCGACGGGAGGGGTGCCACGACGTGCGGCGCAAAGGGTGAATTGGATGGCGAAGAGCGGATTTTCGGTTCTAATCCTGGCGGCGGGCAAGGCGACGCGGTTCAAATCCGAGCACTCCAAGCTTCTACACCGCTTGGCCGGGCGACCGCTGGGCGCCTACATCTTGGAGACGGCGCGGGCCTCCGGGCCAGAACGTATCTATCTGGTGGTGGGTCACGAGGCCGAGGAAGTGCGCGCGGCCTTCGCAGATACCCGGGCCACCTTCATCGAACAGAAAGAGCAGCTCGGTACGGGCCACGCCTTGATGGTGGCAAGTGGCGAGTTGGGCCGATGCCCCAGTTCGACGCTGATCGTGCTGGTGGGTGATGTGCCCCTCCTCAGGGCCGAAACCCTCCGGGGGCTCGTCGAGGCGCACCAGAAAGCGCGCGCGGCGGCGACCGTCCTCACCGCGCGGCTCGATGACCCCCACGGCTATGGGCGCATTGTCCGGGGCGCGGGCGGGCAAGTGCGCGCCATCGTGGAAGAGAAGGTCTGCACGGCGGCACAGCGGAAGATTCGCGAGGTCAATTCCGGAATCATCTGCTTTTCACTCCCTCATCTGCTCAAGCATGTTCAGAAGCTCTCCGCCCAGAACGCCCAGGAGGAGTTCCTGCTGACCGACCTGATTGGAATCTTCAACCGGCAGAAGCTCAAGGTGACGGCGTTCAGTGGCGCCGAGGCCCGCGAGGTAGCGGGAGTGAATGACCGCGTCGAGCTGGCGCAGCTTGAGAAATTGTTGCGGCGGCGCACCGCCGAGGCCCTGATGCGCGAGGGGGTGACGATCGTGGATCCGGAAACCACCTCGATTGACGCCAGTGTCGCGGTCGGCCGCGACACGGTGATCGAGCCGGGGGTGAGCCTCTCCGGCACCACGCGCGTCGGGCAGGGGTGCACGTTGAAGTCACACGCGGTGCTGAGCGACACGATTCTTCACGACCACGTCACGGTGCGGCCCTTCTGCGTCATCAGCGGGTGCGAGATCGCTTCCGGCGCCGTCATCGGCCCCTTCGCGCACCTGCGGGACGGCGCCCTGATCGATGAGGAAGCGCGTATCGGGAATTTTGTGGAAGTGAAGAAGACCCGCGTGGGACGGGGGGCTAGGGCCCTCCACCTCTCCTACTTGGGCGATGCCGTCCTGGGGGAGAAGGTGAACGTCGGGGCAGGGACGGTCACCTGCAATTACGACGGCGAGAGAAAGAGCCCGACGACCATCGAAGAAGGTGTCTTTATCGGCAGCGGCAGCATGCTGGTGGCGCCGCTGCGCATCGGCCGCCACTCCTACGTTGCCGCCGGCTCCACCATCACCGAGGACGTTCCCCCGGAGGCCCTGGCGGTCGGCCGCGCCCGCCAGACTAACAAGGAAGGTTGGACGCGCCAACGGGAAGCCGTCAAACCTACCATCAGTGTGGCTGTTCGAGGTTCCGGAGAAATTACCGTCTTCGACGTCAGCGGGCGGCTCACGCTCGGCGACCCGGTGACCCAACTGAATGAAGAGATTCGCCCCATGATCGACGCCGGCCGACGAAAGGTAGTCCTGAATCTCTCCAACCTCGTCTATGTTGATAGCGCGGGCATGGGGGCGCTGGTCGGGGTCCTCAAGGCTATCCGAGAAGTCGGTGGGATGCTGCGCTTGAGTGGCCTGACCGCGAAAGTTCGCGTGCTGCTCGAGACCTCGGCACTCGATCGGGTCTTCGAAATATATCCCGACGAGGCCTCGGCGCTCCTCAGCTTTGAGCAACCCGCGGCCGAATGACCGACTATTCTGCGCTGGCGTGATGGGGTCTGAGGCCGCCCTTCCGCGGAGGGCGCTTTGCTCCGCTTTTTACATGCCCGAAGTAACATTTGCTGGCTTAGGCTCACCTCGGCTTTTCGATGGGCCTTTCCAACTAGCTGAAAACGAGCGAGTTGACGGCCGCTTGAGGTTGGCAACCGTCGTGCCTAATGGGGGACGGGAAATGACCGGGTTGAAGCGTGGCGCTTGCCGCGCGGAAACCCCGACAAGGAGAAAGCATCATGGCTATCGATGAAGTACCCCGGCAGGAATCCTCGGGCGCGTCCCAGGCTTCCAGCCACACGGGAAAGTTTGTGGCGGTATTTGTTGTCCTCGCCCTTTTGGCGGTGGCGCAGGTTTACACGATTTCGCGGCTTGGCTCGGTGCGTGAAGCGTTGGAGACCCAGCAGGTGACCTTCCAGAAGTCCTTGACCAGCCAGGTTGACCAGCAACTCACCTCGCGCTCCACGGCTCTCGAAGCCGCCAACGCGCAGCAGATTGACTCGCTGCGCAAGGAGATTGACGGCGCGTCCAAGCGCTCAGGTTCGGCGGGCCGTGAAGTCCGCCGGGCGCGCACGATGGTCGAGAAACTCCAGGCCGAGCAGCAGCAACGCACCGAGGCGCTGCAGCAGGAATTGGCCAAGAAAGCTGACCAGCAGCAGGTCGGCGCCCTCAGCCAGGACGTTTCGTCCACCCGGACGGACCTCGACAGCACCAAGAAGCTCCTCGACTCGACGCGCTCCGACCTGGGAATGGCGCGCAGCGAACTTGGCACCCTCATCGCCCGCAACCACGATGAAATCGAGACGCTGCGCAAGCTGGGCGACCGTGACTACTTCGAATTCTCGCTGACCAAGGGCACGCCGGCGCGGGCGGCCAACGTCGGGTTGGTGCTGAAGAAGGCGGATGTCAAGCGGCACAAATTCAACCTCATCCTGCAGGCCGATGACATGAACGTCGAGAAGAAGGACAAGACCGTCAACGAGCCGGTCTTTTTCTACCTGAAGGGTCAAAAAAGGTTTTACGAACTGGTCGTGAATACAGTAGAATCCAACAAGGTGGCGGGGTACATTAGTACTCCGAAGGGCGCCGTCGAGGTGGCCTCGCGCTGAGGGGAGCGCGCCCACGCTGTATGGAATTCCGCCCGCCCGGGCAGGGAGTCTGCGCCGAGACGCAGACTCCTGACTGTTTTGAACCTGCTGGACAACGCGCCAGGGTCCGGCCATGAGTGAACCTGAAGGAGGGTAACACACCATGGTCCAACGCATCCTGCTATGCGTGATCCTGCTCGTAGCGACCGCCGCGGCTCTGCCGGCGGAGACCTTCTCCCTCGCTGCGGGCACCAAGCTCCACTGTCGGCTTTCGCAGACCGTCAGCACCAAAATGAACTTCCAAAATGATCCGTTCGTGGCCACCGTCACGGAACCCTTGATGCTGGCGGGAAAACAGATCATCCCCGTAGGCTCGACCATCGACGGGCGTATCGCCTGGCTGGTTCGCCCCGGTCGTATTCGGGGCGTGGGTGAAATGCGGCTGGAAGTCGAGAAGGTCACCTTCCCCGACGGCCGCAGCTATCCCCTGAGCGCTGTGCTGGTCAACGCTTATGGCGCGCAGGGAGCCAAGGTCGGCAATGAAGAAGGAGACATTCGAGGACCGTCCTCACGCCTGAAAGACGTGCAGGAGATCGGCCTCGGAATGGGTGGCGGAGGATTCCTGGGTGTTATCCTCGGCGGCCCACACGGCGCGGTGATCGGCGGGGCGATTGGGGGGGCGGCGGGTCTCGCCGACACCCTCCGCAAGCGCGGAGCGGATCTCACGCTGCCTACCGGAACTCAACTCGAGTACCAGTTGACCCGCGATATGGTCATCGGCGACACGGCGACCCGCCAGACGGCTTCTGTGCGCTCCGAAGACATCCGCTGAGGCCGACGATTCTCGAACTCGCGCCACCAGCCAGTTGGGGATGAGCGCTGCGTCACAACCCTACCCTTGCGCGCGGCGGCCGCGGCTCCACCCGCAGCTGCGGCGCGCGTGTGCAGGTTGTGCTGTTGCGCTTATCTTACGGCCCAGACCGTAACGCTCGAGAATCCGTAGTCCGGCCCTTTCACGACGTCCTAAACCACTTCCTTCACGACCGAAACCTGTTTGAATCCGGCTTCGCGAATCAGGGCGAGGTAGGCTTCCCGGTCCATGCTTCCGGCAATACACCCCGCCCACAGTTCGGCGCTCTTGCGCACCGCCTCCGGAACGGCTCCGAAGGAGACGATGTCGGAGATCGACATGATCCCACCCGGTTTGAGCACACGGTAAGCTTCGGCGAAAACGGGGCGCTTGTCGCGGGCGAGATTGATCACGCAGTTCGAGATGATGCGGTCCACACTGCCCGACTCCACGGGCAGCTCCTCGATCTCGCCTTTGCGAAACTCGACGTTTGTGAAGCCGCCCTGCTGGGCGTTGGCGCGCGCCTTTTCGAGCATGTCGTCGGTCATGTCCACGCCGATGACGTGGCCCGCCGGACCCACGCGCCGCGCGGCGAGAAAGCAGTCCACGCCGGCGCCGCTGCCGAGATCGAGCACCGTCTGGCCCGGCTGGAGATCGGCGTCCGCCGTCGGGTCGCCGCAGCCCAGCCCGAGATCGGCCCCCGCGGGAATCGCCGCCAGTTCGCCGGCCCGGTACCCCTGCCCCTTGGTGGCGATGTTGTAGACCGCGCCGCTCGGCAGGTTGGGCGGGTTGCAGCAACCCTTGATCTCGCCGCGCGCGATGGCGGCGTACTTCTCTTCTACGGCTTTCTTGATGACCTTCGATTCAAGACTTGGTGATTCCATCGAATGCGCGCCTTTGCTATGACCAGATTGATTCCTGCTCCCGTTCGGTGCTGCGGGAAGGACGCTCCGTCAGTGCTGCACCGTTCGCACCTGCACCTTTCCGATCTTCGACGCGATTCCCACGCAGCAGCGTCCGTCGCGCCGCAATTCCAGCCGGCGGCCGGCGCGCGCTTCATCCTGCCGAAAGTCTTCGCGTTCCTCCCGCAGCTGGCCGAGCGATGCAAGCAGACTCCGTTGCCAGGGCCGAAGTTCCCGGGCGATGCGATAGTAGATCCAATTGCCCTGCCGCCGGTCCTCCAACCACCCCGCGCGGGCCAGCACACTGAGGTGGCGGGAGACGTTGTACTGCGGCAGCTGCAGCGCGTCCACCAGCTCGCAGACGCAGATCTCACCCGTCTGCGCCAGAAGGTTGAGCAAGCGGAGGCGCGTGGGTTCACCCAAGACCTGGATGGTTTCTGCGTCGCGATCCATATTCGTTCAGATGCGCATTCAAGCATATGAGGCTCAGAAAATCAAACACAGATCTTTTCCATCTGCAAGTTATAGACAAAAAGCCTTTTATACCTATGGGATCAGCCTTCCGTAAGGGCTGGACTTGGCAAGGCGTGAGAAGTACGAGTAGGCGAGCCGGGCAGCCTCCTCGATGGCGTGCTCGCCCTCCCCGTCGTTGTGGAGATAGGTGGTCATGACGCAAAGGATGATCGGGTGGCCCGCAACCTCGATGATTCCGGAATCACAGCGCACCCCGTCGAGACTGCCGGCCTTGTCGGCGATCACGACATCTGCCGGCATCGCGCGCCGGAAGTCGCTTTGCTCCGTGGGTTTAGGCAGGCGCAAGATGCGGAGGAACTCCTCGGTGTGCGACGCGTCCAAGGCGTCCCCCCGGAAGACCTTCTCGAGCAGCGTCATCATCTCGCGGGGAGTGGAGACGTTCTCGTAGCCTTGGCGCGCGGCTTCCAGGTCGATCATGCGCCGCCGCAGTCTTGTTTGCTTCAACCCCAGGCGCTGGATTTCGGCGTTGATGTTTTCCATTCCCAGACGGTCGATGAGGATGTTGGTTGCGGAGTTGTCGCTCAGGACGATCATGAACACGGCGAGGTCGCGCAGCGACATGCTCACGGTGCCGTCTCCGAGCTTATTCAGAATCGGCTCGGGATCTCCGCAGGTCATCTCCTTTCGGCGAATCGTGTGCTTCTCCTCCAACGAGAGTTTCCCTTCCTGTTCCTGGCGGAGCAGTTCGAGCAGCACCGTGAGCTTGATGGAACTGGCTTGCGGGAAGACGGTATCGGGCAGGCGGGTGAAGGTTTCGCCTGTGGAAAGGTCGCTGATGGCGTAACCGAGGACTCCGTCAAGCCGGTCTGCGACTTGCTCGAGGTCGCGTTGCAGCGCGCCATGCAGCGCCGCCTGCAGACTCTCCTGTGCCGCGACCCCCGACGGGGAGGCGGCCAGACTCACAACCAACAGGGAAAGCTGCCAGATACGACGTCGCATGGAGGTGCTCTCCTGATTTTGACGCTCAAGGCCGAGGTCTCAAGATCCGATGTACTTCGCGTAGAAGCTCCGCGCCACGGCGGGATCGTGCGTGCCTTTGATGATCGCCCGGCCGTCGGGGAAAATCGTGAGGTCAAACTCTCCCATCTGGAAGCACAGGAGGTACTCGTTGGCGCGCACCGTTCCGAACTGTTCCAGGCGCGCCTGCAACGCGCCGAGATCTAGACGACGCGGGTTCGCGAAGGAGATCTGCACGGCGTCGCGCCCGCACAGCGTCGAGTGCGTCGCCGCCTGCGCCGTCAGATGATCAAACTGCCGTGCGCCGCAGGTCCGGCATTGGGGATTGATGGTGGGCCTGAGCTGCTGGAAATGGTTTTCCCAGACGTCGCAGGCGAGGAGCGCGCCATGCAGCGCGTCGAGCCGCCCCAGCAGGACTTTGAGGGCCTCGGCCACCTGCATGGCCGCCGCCCAACTGACCGCCGGAGCGATCACGCCGACCGTGTCGCAGGTGTCGTGCATTCCTTCCGGCGGCGTGGGGAACACGCAGGCCAGGCATGGCGTGCGCCCGGGAATGACCGTCAGTGTTGCGGCATAGCTGGCCACCGCCGCGCCATAGATCCAGGGAATGCCGTGCTTGACCGAAACGTCGTTAATCAGATAACGGATCGCGAAGTTGTCCGTGCCGTCGAGGATAAGCTGGAAGCCTTCGACCATCGCTTCGATGTTGTGACTTTCAGCGTCGGCCACGACACCTTCAACCCGGACATCGGAATTGACGGCGCGCAGCTTGCGCTCGGCGGCGATCGCTTTGGGGAGGCTCGCGGCCGCGTCGGACTCATCAAAAAGGATCTGCCGCTGAAGGTTACTCTCCTCGACGTAGTCGCGGTCGATGATCCGCACCCGGCCCACGCCGGCGCGCACGAGGGCGCTGGCCTGCGCCGTCCCCAGGGCGCCGCAGCCAATAATTACGACGCTGGAAGCGAGCAGCTTTTCCTGCCCCTCGGCGCCGAAGGGTCGAAAGAGGACTTGGCGCGAATACTTCTCTCGATTCATATTATGAGGCGGTCAGCGATCACCTTCCTGCATTGCGTCATTACAGGCGCAGACAGTGCGTGAAGCGCGCCTATGGCGTGTTTCCATTATAACCTTGGGCTGGCCGCGCATTTGCGGGTTCCTGCGCGAGGGAGCCGCCAGACCAAACTCAGCACAAAGAAAGGCAGCGGCATAGGCCGGTTTGGAGTGATAATGCTGGCAGATTGCCGAGGTCCTCGTCGATGGTCCAGCACGTGAAATTGAGGTAAATATGGCGTCCCAATCCGGTTCTGCTGTCGCCCAGAAAGACTATCCGTTCCAAGCCGAGCGCCGCGCGATGGTGGAAAATCAGATTCGGCAGCGAGGCATTCGCGATGAACAGGTGCTGGCAGCGATGCTCGCCATCCCGCGGCACGAATTTGTTCCGGCCGCTCATCTGGGCGCGGCCTACGATGACCGCCCCCTGCCCATCGGCGAGACAGAGACTATTTCCCAGCCGTACATCGTCGCGGCGATGAGCGCCGCGGCCAGTATCGCCCCCGGCGACAAAGCGCTGGAGATTGGCACGGGCAGCGGCTATCAGGCGGCCATTCTGGCCTGGCTCGGCGCGCGCGTCTGGACGGTCGAACGCAACCCGTTGCTCGTCCAGTCGGCGCGCGAGAGATTCAAGCGCCTGGGGCTCGAAGGCGTGGAAGTGATTCTCGGCGACGGGACGGAAGGCTATGCGGCGGCGACACCCTACCAGGCGATTCTGGTTACTGCGGCTGCGCCGGGCATTCCCCCGCCGCTTCTGGACCAGCTCGACGAAGGCGGTCGTCTGGTCATCCCCGTGGGCGGCCTGCTGCACCAGGATCTGGAGCTGGTTTACAAGCATGCCGGCCAGACGAGCACGCGTCTTCTCGATCCCTGCCAGTTCGTCCCGCTTGTCGGCAAATACGCCTGGCCGGAACGGCAGGAGCGCCTTCACTGAGCCCGCGCTGGGAATGCTGTCGCGCTGTTCCAGTAGGCTCTTGCGCGGCCGTCTTTGACTTCAACTTCTCGTTTTGCGTATAGTATTGCTCGATGGGTAATCCCTTCCTCTCCGTTGTGATTCCAGCGTACAACGAAGCCCTGCGCATCGGGAGCACGCTGGAGAAGGTCCGGCAGTACCTCGAAACCCGCAGCTATCCTTGCGAGCTCATCCTTGTCGATGATGGCTCACGGGACGAGACGCCGCAACTTCTGGCGGACTTCTGCAGGCGCTATCCTGCCGCGCGCACGTTGCGCAACGAGCGGAACCGCGGGAAAGGCTACACGGTGCGGCGTGGCGTGCTCGAGGCACGCGGCGAATTCGTGCTGTTCACGGATGCGGACCTGTCGGCGCCCATCGAAGAAGCGAACAAGCTGCTCGGGGCCCTGGAATCTGCCGGCGCGGACGTCGCCGTGGCGTCGCGTGCGCTCGACCGAAGGCTGACCGGAGTCCCTCAGCCCTGGCGGAGAGAAGTCGCGGGACGCGTCTTCAACCGCATCGTCCGGATCTTCACCGGCCTGAAGTTAAAGGATACCCAATGCGGCATGAAACTCTTCCGCCGCTCCACGACGCGCCGGGCGTTTGAACTCCAGCGGGTGACGGGATTCGGTTTTGACCCCGAACTGCTCTTCCTGATCGAACGCCGTGGCGGGCGGATCGTGGAAGTGCCGGTGCGCTGGAGCGACAACCCCGCCACCAAAGTCCGCTTCCTACGCGACTCGACACGCATGTTCTTCGATCTCATTGCCCTGCGCTGGCGCGCCCTCACGGGGAAATACCAGGCTTGAAGGATAGCGATTTTTCTTGACTTGTGCCGGGAGCGGATTTTAGTATCGGCCCAACGCTAGAAAGGAGGTGATCCATGTCGATAGAAAGTAACCTTAGCGAGGGAACTGAGGCATAGGCGCTCGCTAGCGCTGCTTTCGTGGGACCTCTCCCTAGCGACGAGAGGAGAAGTGGCAAGGCGCTGGTCAGCGCCGTTTCCGCTCGAGAGCGGAGTCGCCAATTCCCATCAGTTTCCCGAGCCCCTGGCTCTGCGGTCAGCGTGGCGCCAGGGGCTTTTGCTTTCTTGACTCAGAGGACTGCCGGCTGGGGCTTCCTTCGGCGCGCGGCGAAGTAATCGAATGCCTGCAGAGCGACCGAGGTCGCTTTTTCGGTGAGGTTGTATTGGGCAAGATCCTCGCGGCGGACCCAGCGTGCTTCCAGGACGTCCGACCCCGGGCGCAAGCGGCCTCGTTTCAGCCGACACACGTAGTCCACAATCACAAAATGGTAGCGGACCTTGCGGCCTTCGCGAAATATCCGGTCGAAGGTCTCCATGATCGCGAGCGGCTCAACGTCCAGGCCAGTTTCTTCCTTGAGTTCGCGGCGTACGCCGTCCGCCAGTTCCTCCCCCACCTCGATGAGGCCGCCGGGTATGGACCACTCACCCTTGAGCGGCTCTCCCCCGCGGCGAATCAAGAGCACCCGGTTGCGGTGAATCACCACCCCACCGACCCCCACCAGCGGCTGTTCAGGGAATTCGCGCTTCATGGTTCGTTCACGGCGCGCGCTACGATTTCATAAAGCAGTCTTACGCCGCGCCGGATCTGCTCCGCGGGGAGGCGCTCGTTGGCTGCGTGCTCGCTGGCATCGATCTGCGGAGTGATCTCGACCGGGCTAAATCCGTAACAGTGGATGCCGAGAGTCCGGTAGATCTGTGATTCGGTATAGCCGCTGTTGAGCGCCGGAGCCACCACCGCCTTAGGATTATGCTGCTTGGATACTTGCTCGATGATGCGGTAGAGCGAAGTGTCCGCGGGGGATGAATTGGGCGCGCGGGTGGAGCTGAGGGGCTGAATTTCAATGCTCGCGTCTGCCACAACTTTCTTCAGCTCCCGGAGGAACTCCTCTGCGTCCCTGTCCGGCAGCAGCCGGACGTCGAGTTCGCAATATGCTGAATCGGGAATCACGTTTGTCTGCTCACCGGCTCTGAGCATGGTCAGAGAAATTGTGTCGCGCAGCATGTAGTTGTAGTCCTCGTCTTCGGTGAGTGACTTCAGAAACAACGGATCGCGCAGGGCGGCGCGGATATTGCGAAAGTTCGCGGCGCGGGGTTCGGACTGAAGCTCCGCCACTTCGTGGAAGTACTTCTCGACACCGGGCAGGAGCCGTACCGGCGATTCCCAATCGACCACCCGTTGCAGGGCGTGCACCAGACGGTTGGGCGCGGCATCGGCAATGGGCACAGAGCCGTGGCCGCCCCGTCCCCGCGCCGTCAGGCGAACCCAGCAGGGCATCTTCTCTCCCACTCCGACGCCATAGAGCGCTCGCCCCTGGGAGTCCACAAGGTTGGAGCCGCCTTCCGTAATCAAGTATTCCGCGGGCCACAAGAGTTGCGGATGGTTCTCAATCATCCAATGACTTCCCGTGCCACCGACCTCTTCATCCGCGGTCGCGAGGAAGATCAAGTCGCGCCTGAGCGGCAAGTGCTCGCGCGCAGCCATCAGCATCACCATGGCTTGGATCAAGCCTTCGTCTTTCATGTCCACGGTGCCACGACCGTAGATTTCCCCGTCGAGGATGTCACCGGAGAAGGGAGGAAGCCGCCAGTTCTGCGGTTCGGCGCGAACGACATCAGTATGGTTGAGCAGGATCAGCGGACGCAGGCTGCCATCGCCCTTCAGGATGGCGTAGAGGTTCGCGCGCCCCGGCGCGTAGGTGTATATCGTGTTGGGAATTCCTGCGGGGTCGAACAAGCGATGAAAGAACTCCGCCGCTGCCAGTTCGTTTCCCGGTGGGTTCGAAGTGTCGATGCGAAGGTATTCCCGGAACAGTTCGACGGCTCGGTTCTGGTAGCCCTCCCAGGGGATGGAACGGAAGTGGGCGTCAAGATTGCGCTGGGCTTGAAGCGGAGTGACCAGACAAGTCAACAGAGCAATTGTGACGGCCCAACGTCGTAGCATTGTCTCTTCGAGACCTCAACGTAGCGCAATGGTTGTAACGGCAAACTGAACGCCCGGCCCCCACTATACCAGAAGTCCGAGGATTCTCACGTTGCTCACCTAGTGATCTTGTGGCGGAGCAGGCAAGCTTGTTAAGTTATTGAAATAACATATCTTAGCCACACGCGGAGACCGCATTTGGTATGGACAAAGTGTCTAGCAGATGCGCAAACTGCTTGCCACATGCCCGTCCAAAACCTTATATTCATGGGGGTTGGAAAGAAGTGACTCCGGCCGCCGAGGGTTAGCTTTTGGGCAAATCAGTCCTGCCGAGCATCTTCGTTACATTGTCGGGGGCGAGCGTCGCCGCCCTGGAGAACCAAGCCGGGGATTTGGTCGGCTCCTCCGCCGGCTACGAGTTGCGGCTGGACTTCCTCCAGGACTTTTCCGATCTGGAGAGCCGTCTCCACCAGATGTTTCTTCGCATGCACAACCCCTTGACGATTGCCACCTGCCGCCGCGTCGAAGCGGGGGGGCATTTCCGGGGCGGCGTGGAGGAGCAGGTTGCCATCCTACAGTCGGCGGTGCGTGCGGGCAGCCAATGGGTGGACCTGGAAATCGAATCCGTCGATGCCGTCGGCCTGGGGGTTCTGAAGCAGTTCGCCCCGGCGAAAGTGATTTGCTCCTACCACAACTACCGCAAGACGCCGTCGCTCGGGGCAATCTACAGGCGGATGGCGCGTCTGCCGGTTCAGGTCGTAAAGATTGCGGGCTTCGCGCGGGACTTGCAGGACAACCTGAAGGTGGCGCGACTCGTACGCAAGCGGGCGCGACGCCGTCCCAAGCTGGTCTCGCTGGCGCTGGGGCCGTCGGGGCTGCCGTCGCGGCTGCTCGCCATTCGCTGGGGCTGCCCATTCACTTACGCCTCGGCGAGCAATCATTTCGCAGTGGCTCCCGGACAGCTTTCGGCGGAGCTGATGCGCTCCGTCTACCGCGTGGACCGGCTGGACCGCCACACCCACCTTTACGGCGTAGTGGGCTCGCACGCCTCGATCTCGCTCTCGCCGGCGATGCAGAACGCGGCCTTCCAGGCCAAGCACGTCAATGCTCTATACCTGCCCTGCCAAACCAACCGGCTCAAGGACTTCCTTGCTTTTGCGCGCCGGCTGGACTTCCGGGGTTTCAGCGTGACCATGCCTTACAAGCGCGCCATCATCTCCGCGCTTGACTGGCTGGACCCGCTGGCGACGCGCATCGGCGCCTGCAATACGGTGGCGATCCAGCACGGCAAATGGATGGGTTGGAATACCGACGCCGCGGCGGTAGTTGAAGTCCTCTCCAAGCGCCTGCGCCTTGAGGGCAGCCGTATGTTGCTCCTAGGCGCGGGTGGGGCGGGTCGCGCGGCGGCCTACGCTCTGAGCGCCGAGGGCGCCGAACTGTTGATCACGGACGGGCAACCCGCCCTGGCCGACCGACTGGCAAGAATGGTCTCTGCTCAGAGCATCCCGTGGGACGACTTTGATAATCTCGATGTGGATGCGATCATCAATGCCACGCCGGTCGGAATGCTTCCGCACTCCGAAGCGTCGCCCATCGATCTCTCCCGGCTCCGGGCGCGCGTCGTGTTTGACTTGGTCTATTCGCCGCTCGAGACGCGCCTGCTGGCGGAGGCTCGCGGGAGTGGGCTCACCACCATTACCGGCCTGGAGATGCTCGTTGCCCAGGGCGCGCGGCAGTTTGAGATCTGGACGGGCCTCGCCGCCCCCCGCGCCCTCATGGAACAAGCCATCCGCCAAGCACTCGACTTCGCCGCCGGATGAGACCTGATTCCCGACTCCCTACTCCCGCTCTTGTTTCGTTCATAATTCACAATTCCGAATTCATAATTCCGGTCGTTCACAATTCCGAATTCCCCTTCCCCCTTGCCCTTCCGTCAGAACCACCGTCTCGGGTGCCCGCCCCTGTGTTATGCTTTCGCCAACATGGACGCCCAAAATAAACTCTACTTCGGCGACAACCTGAAAATCCTGCGCGAGTATGTTCCCGAAGCCAGCGTGGACCTGATCTACCTCGACCCGCCGTTCAATTCCAGCGCCACGTACAACGTGCTCTTCAAGGAAAAGAGCGGCGAAGAATCCGCCGCGCAAATCACGGCCTTTGAGGACACCTGGCAATGGAGCCAAGAAGCGGAGGCGGTTTACCGGGAAATCGTCGAGAGCGGCCCACGCAAGCTCGCTGACCTCATGCAGGCCGGCGGTTATGCCGATAGAATGCAAAGAGACCAGGCTGTGTAGCTACAACATTTAGGGCCGACGGAGAGGACATGCCGCTACAGCTTGTGTTTTTCAGAAACCCTGCTACAATGATGCGCAGAGCACAGATGCAGAGACGAGTTGGAAGAAGCAACCGTAAGTCCCCTGCTGGAGTTTCCACGAATCGGCTCGTCTTTAGCGCGCAAGAGGGAACAAACTCTGACCTCTTCCCCGAAATACTCCGGCTCCACGTGCCTCATGGAAGTATCATCGCGGACGTGACATACGGAAAGGGCATATTCTGGAAAAACGTTGACACGACCAATTATCGGCTATTGAAAAGCGATATTTCAACGGGCACCGACTGCCGGAATCTTCCCTACAAGCCCCAAACGGTGGATTGCGTTGTCTTTGATCCGCCGTACATGCACACGCCCGGCGGGACTGCTCACGTCAACCATCAGAACTACGAGGAGTATTACCGAAACAATGCTGGGCAGAACGGATCTGGTAAGAAGTACCACGAGGCCGTTCTGGACCTTTACTTCAAAGCGGCAGGTGAGGCCCATCGAGTCCTAAGAGACGAGGGCATTTACATCGTAAAGTGCGGAGACGAGGTTTGTGCGAACCAACAACGCTTGACCCACGTGGAACTGATCAACGAGTTGACTCAAAATGGCTTTATCGTCGAAGACTTGTTTGTCCTCCTGCGCAACAATCGTCCTGGTGTTAGCAGGGTGATCCGGCAGGTTCATGCCCGCAAGAACCACTCGTATTTCCTGGTTTTCCGAAAGTCCAAGAGGAAGCGCTTGCTGAACGGGAGGCGAGAGGACCTCAGGCGCGTAGCAGCTCCTCAAGTTCGCGGAACGCTTCACCAAACGATCTAACCTCGACGCGAGGAAAGTCGTTAGCCAAAGCCAGATAGACCTGCGGCGGATCCAAGTAATAGATGCGACTGACTTCGGCAACTCTCGACTGGAACATCTGCAACTGCCTGGGAACGCAAATCTCGATTACCTCTCCGGTCCTGCTGTCTCGCTTCGTTTCCGCCGAGACGATAAGGACACCCCTGTACACTCCAGTCCCAAATATGCGGTCGAGCACTAGCTGGTGAACCCACGCCTGAACTGCCCGCTCTCGCGTTGAAGTCTTGATAGGGAGGTGTATTTTTCGGCTGTTCTGCCCTGGATCGAAAACGTAATCTGTAGGGAGGTCCGCGCCCGACTCCGGAATACGTACCTTCTTGCGGGGGGAAACGCCAACGGCCCGAGCCACCATATGGCCGACCAGAATTTCAAAAAACGTAGCAGAGGCTTTCCTTCCAACTTCATACACGTCGTTGGCAGCAAAGACGCTATAGGCTATCGTGTACGCTGATCTCACGACTACGTCCGCTGTGGAAGTTCGAAATCCCCCGCGGAACGCACGCAATAATCGATTGAATTCAGCCTCACCCTCGACGTACAGAGCTTGGTTGATCGGTCTGGATTGGCCCTCTCTCCTAAACCCGAAATAATGTTTTCCCGTGACCCGAGAGGTCAATTGCACACGTTCGGCTCGTTGAAGCATCTGGCGCGACCACGAAGCCATCTCAGAAATGAGGCGACTGACGGCTCCCCCCCGAAGGTCCTCGGAGGCAATAGCCTTCAATCTCTGGTATTGTTGGCTAAGATGTTGTGGCATAAGGCCGTCATCCTAACACAACTGAATCCGCCAGTGCGCCCACGGACGTGCAGGGGGCGGAGGCGCTGGCGGGTGGCGCATCGTTCTGCGATGTCTGCGAATGAACGGGCTAACGGGTACCCTTTGTGATATGTGATGGCATGAGGTCGTCGGCTCCTGGATGGGGAGAGTAAACTGGCGTGGGCAAAAGGCCAGAATCTCTTACCGAGGGAGGAGCCGAGCGATGATCATTATAGGCTGCGATTTGCACACGC
>Ga0315282_10001102_pt1 | contig 52052 bp, 44 predicted proteins | sample YL17G07_20_MG_FD_203693 | JGI IMG/M metagenome (GOLD analysis project Ga0315282, IMG submission 203693) | Sediment microbial communities from Yellowstone Lake, YNP, Wyoming, USA - YL17G07_20 | ecosystem: Environmental > Aquatic > Freshwater > Lake > Sediment | place: USA: Wyoming | collected...
ATACTCTGTAGCTAGCAGCCTCCCACTTATCCCCAAAGCCAAGGAGCCAAGGCCATAACCCCAGCTTCCTTGAGCGGTGAATGCACGATTGGGGAAATAACACTTTTCCTGAGCTATCTCACAGCGATAGACACTTCTGGACAGAGGCCGATTGGACAGCGCGATTAGAAACACTTCGGCTCCGGCAACAGCAGAAGCATTATCTGATTCGGGATTGCTGCCGTGGGATGAGGGAATCGATGGTCTCGATCGTGCACTTCCAGCCCCATGGGAGGCGTGTCGAAGCTAGGGCGGGCAATTCCTTGCTCGAGATAGCCCGGGAGGCAGGCATCTCGATTGAATCCATCTGCGGCTCCGCTGGCAAGTGCGGGAAGTGCAAGGTCATAGTCACATCCGGAGCTTCGACTCTCTCGTCCGTGACCGAAAGCGAAATCAAAGCTTTGCGGGAAACGACGAGGGCTGGAACAAGGCTAGCATGCCAAGCAAGAGTTCTCGCAGACGGCAGTGTGACTGTTGAGATCCCGGAAGAGAGCAGGAGAGAGCACCATAGGTTGCTTGCGAAGGGAGTCGAGCCGAGGATAAGCCTTGACCCAGCAGTATCCAAGGTATTGCTGAAGATCCCGCCTGCGACCCTGAAGGATGTTAGAGCCGACGACGATCGGCTCCTGCAGATGCTGTTCAAGAAGGCAAGAATCAAAAGCTCCATCTCACCCGGGGTTCACAGGGACCTGCCGAATGCCATACGACGGGAATCGTGGCTCGCGACGGTCACGCTTTTTCGAGAGAAAGAACTAATCAGGATAGATCCTGGAGACACCACTGGCAGCCTGTACGGCATAGCCGTGGACATTGGAACGACGAAGTTGGTCGCATATCTCCTCAATCTGAGGACAGGGGACATCGTCGGCACTGAGAGCATGCCAAACCCTCAGATACCGTTCGGTGAGGATCTGATGTCCAGGATATCCTACACGATCAAGAACCGTGATGGTCTGGCGATCCTACAGAAGGCCGTAGTTGATGGAATCAATTCTCTTGTCTCCAACCTCTGCATAGCGAGCTCGATCGATCCCACGGATGTCTTGGAGGTTAGCGTGGTCGGCAACACGGCCATGCATCACATCTTCTTCGGCATCCCGACCCAGCACCTAGCTGCGGCTCCGTACGCGCCCGCTGTCCGGACCTCCATATCTGTGAATCCCACACATCTCGGGCTGGGCGTCTACCCGTTCGGCAAGGTCTCAGCTCTTCCGAACATCGCAGGCTTTGTCGGTGCGGATGCCGTAGCAGACCTTATCTCGAGCGGCCTCTACAAGGACAGACAGAAGGGAATGATGATTGATATCGGCACGAACACCGAGGTAATTGCCGGCAACCGCGATAGGCTCGTTTGCTGCTCCTGCGCATCGGGACCCGCGTTCGAGGGAGCCCACATCAAGTTCGGCATGCGAGCAGCTACTGGAGCCATCGAGAGGGTCTGGATAGACGCCGAGACGAAGGATGTCAGGATTACAACAATAGACGATTCTCCGGCGATGGGAATATGCGGTTCAGGAATAGTGGATGCCGTATCTGAGATGTTGAATGCAGGACTCATAGACGGCTCCGGGAAGATCGGCCAATCAGGAGACAGCAGGAGGATCAAGGTCAATCCGACGGGACCACCAGAATTCGTGTTGGTCTTCGCCAAGGAAACAGGGACAGGCCAAGACATAACGATCACCCAACATGACATACAGGAGATACAGCTCGCCAAGGCTGCCATATTCACTGGCGTGTCCATGCTGATGCGCAGGCTGAAACTGCGTGGCTCGGATCTCGAACGGATCTACGCTGCAGGTGCCTTTGGAACGTACGTTGACGCATCCAGTGCGATCAACATCGGGATGTACCCGGACGTCCCCGTCGACCGTATCAAGTTCATCGGCAACGCTGCGGGTTCTGGTGCGCGCATGGCGTTGAAATCCGTCAGAATCAGGGATCTTGCAGAGAGGCTCTCGAAGAAGGTCGAGTATGTCGAGCTGGCTGCTGAGAAGGATTTCCAGACGGAGTTCGCGATGGCGATGTTCCTGCCTCATCGGGACAACGACAGGTTCCCGAACCACGGAAAGCTCAGGGAGCAATGAGGTGTCGTCAACGGGAGCTCGGCCCTGAGCCGATCGTCAAGATGCTCTCCAAGTACTTGGTTAACTGTCGCGAGAAGAAGCTCTGAAAACGAGCACGGGACACCCTCCCCATCCGTGATTTTCCAGCCTCACGTGACGATAATCTCTACTCACATGGATGGGAGAAGCCTTGCCCGCGTCAGCGAACCTTATATATGCTATCTGCATTGGGCAGTCGGGGGAGGCTAGGGAATTCCTCCTGGCTTTCCTTTAGGGTGTATGTGACAAAATGAAGGCTATGGTCTTGGGAGTAGGAGCAATAGGATCCGTGACTGCACAGTGCCTTGCTGAATCCGACGAGTACGACAAGGTCGTCCTCGGGGCGAGGAACCCGGAGAAGGGTAGGAGACTTCAAAAGAAGATTGGCTCGGACAAGGTCAAGGTCGTCAAGGTCGACGCGTCCAACGTCGGCGCCATGACGAAGGCCTTCAAGGGGCTGGATATAGTCTGCAACCTCGCGATACCGAGGTTCAACTTCCACATCATGGAAGCCTGCGAGAAGGCCAAGGTCAACTACCTGGATACCGCATGGGACATCGCCATCGACAAGACTCCACCCGGCGGGATCGTTAAGCCGGCACCTCCATCGTTCCTGTACCTGAAGAAGGACAAGGCCTGGAAGAAGATGGGATTGACCGCGATGCTGGGCATCGGGTGCGACCCTGGCCTCACGAACCTGTTCGCGAGGAAGGCTGCGGACAGACTGGACACTGTCAAGGAGATACTCGTCAGGGACGGAGACAACGGCTACGTCGAAGGGTACGATTTCGCGCCGCTGTGGTCCCCTGAGACGCTCATCGAGGAAGTCCTGATGCCCGCAACGTACTTCAAGGACGGGCATTACAGGAAGTACGGGTCGTTCGAGAACAAAGAGATGTTCGACTTCCCTGACGGCGTCGGCAACATCCCGATATACAATGTGGCTCACGAGGAGTCCGAAACGCTCGCGACCTACATCGGCGAAGTGCTGGGGAAGGGCTGCGACTATTGCGATTTCAAGATTGCCCTGGGCGATGAATACGTGGATGCCATTAAGATGATCGGCAAGCTCGGCCTGGACAACCCGAACAAGATCAAGGTGAAGGACGTCATGGTCGCGCCGAGGGACGTCGTAAACGCCGCGCTCCCCGACCCGTCCCAACTGGGACACCTTGCGAAGGGTCAGTGCGCAGTAGGGACCATCGTGAAGGGCACGAAGAACGGCAAGGACGCAGGACATTACCTCTGGACCTCGCTAGACCACAAGAAATGCTATCAGAAGTGGAAGAACAGCGGTACCGCGTGGTCTGTCGGGGTGCCCGCAGCAATCTCAGCGATTCTCTGGGCGCAGGGCAAGGTCCCGCTCAAAGGCGTCTTCCCGCCAGAGATGATGAACCCAGACCCATTCATCAAGATGCTCCCGAAGTTCGGCATGAACTACAACGAGAAAAAGCTCTGAGCTAGGACACATCTCATCTCGGGCGAGTGATCCCGAGTCCGAAACCCCTTCCTTTTTCTGATGATCTGAGCGGCGGCTTGAGATCGCTGCAGAGCAGCTGGTTTATAGTGACTTCTGCATTACACCCGCGATGGCGACAGGAGACAGCCGCATCAGAAGCTTCTATGTCTTCCGGGCGCTGACCTCGTTCTCGCTATGGCTTCCCTTCTGGACTCTCTGGGTCTACCAGAACCTCGACAATGTTTTCCTCGTGACGGTGGTCGACTCCGCGTTTTGGATAACCATGGTGTTCTTCCAGATACCCGCCGGCCTGATAGGAGACAGGTACGGGCGCAGGGTGGTGCTATTCCTTGGGGAGGCTTTGTACGCAGTCGGAGTCTTGGCATTTGGACTCAGCACGGAGTTCACAGGCTACCTGTTCTCAAACGTCGTCTGGGCCCTGGGCGTCTGTTTCATAGTGAGCGGAGACACCCCATTCATATACGACACGCTGCTCGAGCTCAGGAAACCCGAGAAGTTCATGACGGTGATGGGCACAGCAAATGCAATAGTGCTCTTCATGAACGCGATCGCGTGCGTGATCGGAGGAATAATTGTCCAACAGACTGACCGGAAGGACCTCACGCTGATAATCGCTTCGGTAATAGGGCTCGTTGGCTCCTTCACAGCCTTGGCGCTGAAAGAGCCCAAGGTGGATAGACATGAGATAGGGTCGTACAGGACCCAGCTCAGAGCCGGCGTGAAGAGGGTATTCTTCTCAAGGCCAGTGCTCATTCTCATCCTCTTCCAGATATTGATAGAAGTCGCAGTCTACGTCATGGCGGTGTTCAGGTCAATCTACATGAGCACTGTGTTGCTGTTCAACTTTCTGGAGATCGGGATCTTCTTTTCGTCGTTCGCAATCGTGGGAGGGATACTAACAAGGCAGGCGGGAAGGATCGAAGGCCGCCTCGGAGAAAAAAGATCTCTGGCAGTCATGCTGGGGATGGTGTTCTTCTCGTTCGTTGTGGTGTTCATTGTGAATTCGCCCGTGGTAATAGTAGTGCAATACCTGGTCTACGCGGTCTCCTGCATTCAGGCCCCGATAATCGGAGGCTACATCAACAAGCGAGTCGAATCGCTCCATCGATCGACAGTGATGGCGATAGCTAGTATGATATTCACTGCCGTCCTGACAGTAGTTGAGATCGGCTCGGGGATGGTCGCGGACATCTGGGACCTCCAAACCAGTCTGCTGGTACTTGCTGCAGGGATCGCCCCGGTTGGAATCCTCTTGATGTTCCTGTGGAACAAAGAAGTCGACCAAGCAGAGGCCGATAGGCAAGTCCATCGAACGAGAGTCCTAAGAGAACCTAGATGAATATTGACGGCCCCAGATCCTGGGGCCGGTTATCGCAGAAAAAGGGGGGAGGATAACATTCAGGATATGGGCACGGGCAATTAATAAACGTTATCATTTTTGATATTTCATCAGCATTTCGTTAACTTACTGACTATTTAAAACAGCATTCACGTTCAGCGGCCTGTCCTGACTGACTTCTCCTTCTTGGCGATCAGGAGCCTTGTCTTGATGACTGTGTCCGGGTTGAGCGAAATGCTGTCTATCCCACACTCAACCAAGAACTCCGCGAATTCGGGGAAGTCAGAAGGCGCCTGACCGCAGATGCCTATCTTCCTACCCTTCTTCTTGGCCGATTTGATCACGCTAGAAATCATCATCTTGACCGCAGGGCTGCGCTCGTCATAGAGGTGGGAGACGAGTTCTGAATCCCTGTCCAAGCCGAGCATGAGCTGCGTCAGGTCATTCGAACCGATGGAGAAACCGTCGAAGATATCCGCGAACTCCTCCGCCAGGACAACGTTGCTAGGAATCTCGCACATCACGTATACCTCGAGTCCATTCTCGCCCTGTTTCAAGCCGAACTCTGACATCGTTTTGATGACCCTCCGGCCCTCGTCGGGGGTCCGGCAGAAGGGGACCATGACCTTGACGTTCGTGAGGCCCTTGCTCTCCCTCACCCTCTTGAGCGCCCGGCATTCGAGTCTGAATGCGTCTTTGAAGCGAGGGTCGTAGTACCGGGCTGCCCCTCTCCAGCCGATCATGGGGTTGAACTCAACTGGCTCGAAGAGCTTTCCGCCCACTAGGCTCGCATACTCGTTGGTTTTGAAGTCCGACAGCCTGACGATGACATCCCTGGGATAGAAGGTCGCTGCAATCTTGCCCACTCCCCATGCGAGCTTATCGAGAAAGTAATCCTCCTTTCTGTCATATCCCTGAGTCCGCTCCTCGATCTCGTCGACGACCTTAGCGACAAGCGGCTCGGTCGCTGCGCGCTCCTTCAGCTCCTCGAAATGGACCAGAGCGAGAGGATGGATCCCGATGTGAGACGCGATTATGAACTCGAGCCTGGCAAGACCAACACCGTCACATGGAATCTGGCCTTGGGTGAACACGTGCTCCGGCACGCCGACGTTCATCATGATCTTCGTCCGAGTTCTTGGCAAGTCCGAGAGGTTCGTCCTGTCGATCCTGAACTTCAGGTCCCCCTCGTAGACCCTGCCAACGCCTTCGGATGTGTCCACGGTGACAAACTGGCCTGTCTTCATGACTTTCGTGCCATTGCTCGTGCCAATAATGCATGGTATGCCGAGCTCACGAGAGACTATCGCCGCGTGGCAGGTCCTACCGCCTCTGTCAGTGACTATCGCGGCTGCCATCCTCATCACGGGTTCCCAATCAGGGTCCGTCTTGTCGGTGACGAGCACCTCGCCCTTCCTGAACTCGGATATCTCGAACGCGCTCTCGAGCACCTTGACCGTGCCCTTGCCAATCTTGCTTCCGACAGCTTCGCCTGTGAGCAGGACTTCGCTGTGTTCCTCGAGGACATAGGACTCGAGGACCTTGTACTCCTTCACTGCATGAACAGTTTCCGGCCTCGCCTGTAGTATGTACAATTCGCCCGTAATGCCGTCCTTTGCCCACTCGATGTCCATGGCTTTTCCATAATGCTTCTCGATCATGCACGCCCATTCCGCGAGCGTGATGATCTCGTTGTCGTCGAGAATGAACCGCTGCCGCTCGGCCTCGGGAACTTCGACGTCCATCATCCCGCTGCCCTTGGGTGCGTACACTAGCTTGTGCTGCTTGCTGCCGAGCTTCTTCTCGATTATGGGGTCCTCGAACTTTCCCAGCGAGGGCTTGAAGATGTAAAACTGGTCCGGGTTGACAGCGCCCTGAACGATCATCTCTCCGAGCCCCCAAGAACCGGTGATGTACACCGCGTTGTCGAACCCGCTCTCCGTGTCGAGCGTGAACAGCACTCCCGAGCTGGCAAGGTCGCTTCGGACCATGCGCTGGACCCCCACGGACAAGGCGTTTCCTATCTGTCCGAAGCCCTTGTGAGATCTGTAGGCGATCGCGCGGTCCGTGAAAAGGCTGGCAAAGCACTGCTTGATGGCCTTCAGGACTCCCGGCTCTCCCCTGACATTGAGGATGGTCTCGTGCTGCCCAGCGAAAGAGGCGCCGTCCAGGTCCTCGGAAGTGGCGCTCGACCTTATCGCCACGGACGGATTGTCCAACCCGAGTCTGCGTCCCAGCTCCCAATAGCTGTACGCGATTTCACGTCTCAGCTCCTCGGGAAACTCAGCGTTCAGGAATGCCTGCCTGACCTTAGCTCCGCGCTCTGCAACGTCCGCCGGATTGTCGGTGTCGAGGCCTGTCACAATCTCCTTGACTCTGGTCTCGAGATCCGAATTCTCGACGAACTCGCGAAAAGCCTTCGTTGTTATCGCATAGCCTTCGGGGACTCTTATGCCCTTGGAGGTCAGCTGCCCTATCATCTCGCCCAACGAGGCGTTCTTGCCTCCGACGATAGGGATATCCTTGAGGCCGATGCTATCAAACCATAGCACCTGCTCGTTGCCGCGCTTATCCGAGCTCTTTGCCCCCTTGAGCATTGTTCGCCCCGCCCTGAGCAGACATCGGCTTCAGACGACGAGCGTCCGTACGGACTCTCTACTCTTCTTGTGAACAACGGACGCTCACCCGCAGAGGCTACCCCGGCGACACCCCGCGATGGTCATCCAGCCGACATCTGGACGGAGTAGCTGCTGCCTGCGTTGACAGGATAAATAGCTCAGGGTTAATAACATTTCCCAGATACACAGACCCAGGACGAAGTCCGAACAGAGAATTGAGGTCAACCAGATGTCCAGACGTGTTCAAGCAGAATCTGAGGATGATTCGATCGAGAGAAAATGACAAAGTGAATTATCCGACGACGTCATTCCTGCACCTGGAGAGATCATGAGAGTTGCGATGCTCACCTACAGCACAAGGGCTAGAGGGGGAGTGGCACATGCGCTCAAGCTCTCCGAGAGACTCCGCAGAGATGGCGTTGAGATCAAACTATTCTCATTGGCGAGATCGGATGACGCGAGCGCCCAGGAAGGATATTACAGGGATGTATCCGTGCCCTTCGAGATACTGACTTACGAATGGCATTCGGATCTGGTCACCAGGCTGGAGAAGATGATCGATGCATACTCGAAGAAGTTGCCGAGGGATGCGGACATCTACCATTCCCAGGATTGCGTTGGTGGGACAGCTCTTGCCCGAATGAAGGCAGAAGGTCTGATCTCTGCCCCTGTTTTTCGCACAATTCACCACATAGACGATTTCGCGGAGCCAAGCCTTTTCGAGTTCGAAAAGAAGGCCGTCGCGCATGCGGATCACAGGTTCGTGGTCTCCCGATACTGGAAGAAGGTTCTGAAGGAGTCCTATGGGTTCGAGTCGACAATCACATACAATGGGATCGATATCGAGGACTTCAGGGATGTCCCGAGAACCAGAGCGAGCGCTCCGACAATCCTGTTCGTCGGCGGCTTGGAGCCGAGAAAAGGATTGGAATTCCTTATGCTGGCGATGCAGAGAATCGCCCAGGAGATCCCGGATGTGCGGCTCATCTCGGTCGCGAAGACTGGATTCAGAGGTACAGACGATGTCGGTTGGTTCAAGGTCCTAGCAAATCGGTGCCAGGTGGACGACAAGATAGAGTTCTACGAATCCGTGAGCGAAGAAAAGCTAAAGCGGTTTTATGGGGAGTGCGACCTCCTGGTTCTGCCTTCAAGAAACGAAGGGTGGGGGCTGTCGTTGATGGAGGCCATGGCATGTGGCAAGCCTGTGGTTGCCACGAAAGTGGGTGGGGTCCCAGAGCTCGTGAGACACAACATCGAGGGATTGCTGGTGGACCCGTGCGATGTGAAGGGGCTCGCCAGGGCTATCGTACGACTGCTCAAGGATCCGGAGCTCAGGGTCAGGTTGGGCACGTCTGGAACACAGAGGGTACAATCATTCTCATGGGACCGGACTGCAAGGGTCGTCCGAAGAGAATACAAGAGGGCACTTCACTCGGCCCTGCCAAAGCCGTCCATGAAATGAACCATGAACCTCTCGACATCTGCGATACCTGGGATCTTCTTGTTCCCGTGTACTACCATGTACTCGTTCGGACTATGGGCGAGGTCGCTGTGGCCTATCCCGCTCATCGTGAACGGCAACCCCAGCATCTTGCTAAACACGTAGAATGGAACAGCACCTCCGCTCGTTGGCCATATCATCGGGTCCAGACCGAAATCACGGAAGGATCCGAGGATCGATTGCACCACGGGCTCCTTGACGCTCGCACGGCAGCAGTCATATCCGGTGTCGATCTCGGTGATCTTGATGTCCTTGTAGCCGTGCCTGACGAGATGCGTCCTAACGAGCGGAATCATGTCATCCTTCCGCTGGTTGGGCACGAGCCTTATGTCTATCTTGCAGGAGGCTTTGTGAGGTAGGACTGTCTTCGAACCCTTGTCGATGTACCCTCCCCAGATGCCATCGATGTTCAGGGTCGTTCCGAACGTGAAGAGTCTTATGAGCGCCTCCTTGTCCGTCAGGGATCCCATGAACTTGTTCACTCTCATCACATCCTTGAACGCTGATGGATCGAACCTCTTCGCGAGCTCGCGGATCAGCATGTCATCCTCTTTTGTCGGCGGGGCGATGCCATCGTGGAAGCCCTCTATGAGCACCTTGTTCCCGTTGTCGCTGGTCATGGTCTCGAGTGCATCGATGAGCCTCCAGACTGGGCTGTCCACCCAAGCCTTGTGGCTGCTGTGGATCGCGAACTCCTGAGGGCCCCTTCCCCAGCTCGTGCCGGAGCACTCGAGCTCGAAGTACACAACCCCCTTCACCCCGAGGTATAGGTTCGAGCCGCCATCGGAATCCTGACCGAAGAACGGGAAATAGCAGGCATCAGCCTTCGAAAGCCTCTCCTTGTCCTTTCTGACATAGCCCGGGAGGCTCGGGCTGCCAAGCTCCTCCTCACCCTCGGCCACGAGGATGAGGTTGACCGGGGTCCTTCCCTCGGCCTTGTTGCACGCACTCACTGCATTGAGGAAGGCCGCGAGAGGGCCCTTTGTGTTATCTGCCCCCCTGTTGACGATCGCCTTCACCTTCCCTGACGGGAGCTTCATGTCCACGAGGTTCGCTCCCATGGCTGGATGCTTCCATCCGGGCTCATTGAAGGGCATCGTGTCGTACATGAAGTACACTAGAAGGGTCTTGTCAGTGGCGCCCTTGTTCTCGCCGTAGACGACCGGATTGCCCTTCGTCTTGACGACCTCGACCTTTTCGCAGCCCACTTCTTCGTATAGCTTCGCCACTAAGTCGGCGCACTTGTCTATCCCGAGATCCTCCTGGCTGGAGCTAGGCTGCTTAAGAAGCCTTATGATCCGAGAAATGTGCCGGCTCAGATCCTTGCCGATCATCCCGTAGGTGTCATCCAGGTGCCCGATGGCTGACATGGTATCGTCTCTCTCATGACGTTGTGTGTCATAGACATTTCGGAGAGAAGACTGAGCTGCTTCGTCGACCAACGCAGGATTGACGTGGATTCGCTGTTTCCGCAGCCGCTTCGCGGATTTCATTGGCGGGAGAACAAGCGAACGTTGTTCGACTCCCGCCGTTGACACGGAATATCGGGACGTGAGGCTACGCCGTCTGATACCATCCTGGCAGGTCTTGCACCCACGGACAACATATCTCCAGTGCACACTATTATTCAATCCGTAATGGCAGCTCTCCAGGAAGAAAGAAATTTATCTCGGTTGCACGCTCAGTGTTCTTCTTATTTGATGAACTCGCGTCTGGGGGCGCTTGAGTCCCGTATCAACGAAAGACATTAGCAGCGAGGCTGGACGAATGGGATACAAGATCGTGCTCACGGCGGACAGGACTCTCATGTCCACGTACAACGGAAGTCAGTTCATAGGCTTCGCAGCATGCTTCCCGAAGGTGCTTCCGCAGTGGCTCTACTCAAGGATCTTCTGTCCCTTGAAAGCGTCAGCGGAGGGAATGTCAAGAACTGCGCCTGCGGGGCTCAGAAAGATCGAAGCGTCGCTCGTGAAGGCAGGCTTCCGTGGGGAGGAGATCGCAATAGCCCATCCCGAAAGGTTGGGCAAGGTCATCGATTCGTCGACCAAGGTTGTAGGGGTGACGACGTCCGACCCGCTGGGGCTAGGTCCAGCGTCCAGCACATTCTCAAGCCTCATAAGGAGGGAGCCCTACACATCGCACTTCTTCAGGAAGCTGCTGAAGGATCCAGCGCTTATGGCCAGCAGCGCAAAGATCATCGTCGGGGGCCCAGGGGCGTGGCAGCTCTCAAGGGATTCCACGAGGCAGATGTTGGGCATTGACTGCCTGGTCGAAGGAGAGGGCGAGCTCATAGCGCCGCAGCTATTTGCTGACGCGGTTGCGGGAAAGCCTTTGCCCAGCGTAGTGACAGGGGGGCCTGTGCCAATTGAGGACATCCCGTTGATTTCAGGCCCTACTGTGAACGGCACTGTCGAGATAAGCAGGGGGTGCGGCAGGGGGTGCGAGTTCTGCAATCCCAACATGCGTGTCGTAAGACATCTGCCTCTCGAGAGAATTCTTGAAGAGGTCAGGGTCAACCTCGGCATCGCGACGAAGATCACTCTCCACGCAGAGGACGTCCTGAGGTACAAGGCGAGGGGGATGAAGCCTGACAGAGCGGAAGTCTCGAAACTCTTCACCGAGGCGTGCAAGCTTAGCGACCGCGTCGGGCTCAGCCACATCGCGCTCTCATCCGCCCTCGCTGAGCCAGGAGCGGTCGAGGATATCGCTGAGCTGACCGGAGCCAAATCGGGCAGAAGACGAGTGTACGCTCAGACGGGAATCGAGACCGGATCCCCCAGCCTTATCGGTCTTCACATGAAAGGAAAGGCAAAGCCATTCACACCAGACCAATGGCCAGAAGTCGTCAGGGAGTCATTCAAGCTGCTCGGCGACAACAATTGGGTCCCGTGCGGCACCCTAGTGATGGGCTTGCCGGGAGAGAGACAGCCTGACGTGGCCAAGACGCTTGATCTGATCAGAGACCTCAGGCAGTGCAAGTCCCTGATCGTCCCACTGTTCTTCGTTCCGCTGGGAGAGCTCAAAGATAGCGATTTCTTCAAGCCAGATGCGATGTTACCAGACCACTGGATCTTGCTTGCGGAATGTATTGACCACGATTTCTACTGGGCACCGATACTGATGGATGAGCTGTTTGCGCAGAACAGGATGAACGCTGCAAAAGCAAGGTTGTTCAGACTCGCGTCCTGGTATATGCAGCACAGGCTCAAACCGTACATGGAGCTGATGAGGGAGGGCACGAACCCCATCAGGCAAGACCTGCTAGGCGAATTGGAGAAGGACCGGCCAGCAAGTCCGCGGGACGAGGTCGAGGCCTAGCCACCTGCCGAGTCATGTGTGGCTCATGGACGGCTTCTCCTGAGGATTCACCCCAACCGAGACAAGATAGACGGCCGTCAGGACGAGCGCCGCGCCGATGCTAGCCATGAGAGTCAGGGACTCTCCGAGGAAGCCTATCGAGATCGCCAGCGCAGTCACAATCTCCACGAGCATGATCGTCGCAGACACGGTCGCTGAAACGCCTTCTAGACCCATCACGAACAAAAGGGTGGCCACGGACGTGCAGAACAATCCGAGGTATAGGACTGCAAACCAGCCCTTGGGCTCAATCGACATGTCAGCGCCGACGAACAGTAGATACGATACGGGAACGACGAGCCAAACAGTGGATGTCACAATGGCACCGGAGCTCACCTGCAAAGCCGAATACCTATCCAGGACCTTCTTGTTGAAGATGATGAAGAAAGCCCAGCCCCAGCCAGCGAGATAGACAATCACATCGCCTGCGAACTGGCTGCTCCCGAAGGACAAGTTGCCTTCAGCCGTGAGCAGAACGATTCCGACTACCCCGGATGCTATGCCCGCAGACTGAAGCCTCCCCAACCGCTCTTTGAAGATGAAGAATGAAATGATAGCGACGGCAACGACGTTGATGTCCACGAGTAGCGTGGTCTTCGATGCCGTCGTGTAGTTGAGGCCGACATACTGCGCGACGAACGCGCCAGCGTTCAGAGCCCCTATCAGCCAAATCCAGGGATCCTTCAATACAGAGAACGAGACCTTCTTCACAAAGAGCACGAACACGATGGTGAAGGCAGATGCCGCGATAAATCTCAGCCAAAGGAAGAGGACATCGTTTCCGACGAAACCGAGTCCCCACTTCACCCCAGGGAACGAAGTGCCCCATAGGAGGCTCGCAAAAATGGTCCACAGGACCGCGTTGCGCTTCTCGCGCCTAGGCATCGCGCAGGAGAGCGCGATATGGTATTAGAATCCTACTTCTGCGATTCCTTGGGGATCTCCACATGGAACACGCTCCCCTTGCCCACCTGGCTCTCGACCCAAATCCTGCCTCCATGCGCCTCGACAATACCCTTGCTGATTGGGAGGCTCAGGCCGATCCTGTCCACAGGATGAGCAAGATCGTTGCTGGCGACGATGTAGAACCTGTCAAACACCTTGCCAAGATTCTCCAGCGGGATTCCCACTCCGTTGTCCTTAACCCAAACGTGAATGTTCTTTCCCTCGTCTCTCGATCCCACCTGGATCTTCCCACCTTCCTGGGTGTACTTTATCGCGTTGTCCAAGAGGTTGTTGAAAACGTCTTTGAGCCTCCGCCGGTCGGCCATTATCAGAGGAAGCTGCCCATCCATGTCGAAAGTCAAAGCCTGGTTCTTGTCGTTCACGTCCTTCATTCTGGCCTTCACGACCTCGTCAAGCATGACGTCGACCTTGACGGGCTCGGGATGTATCTCGAGCGAGCCCTGTTCCAGCCTGCTAACGTCGAGCATGCTCTCGACCAGGCTATAGAGCTTGTCCGTGTTCGTCTTGATGATTCCGACCTTCTGTGCGAACTTCGGGTCCAGCTTCGGGGAGTATTCGGAATCCACGAGCTCCACGTATCCCCTCATGACGGTCAGGGGAGTCCTCAGCTCATGAGAGACGACATCTATGAACTGGCTTTTCATCTTCGTGACCCGCTCCAGCTCCTGGTAGGTCTGAGTGAGTTTCTCGTACGACCGCTCAAGCTGGTTCTCGAGCCTGACCTTGGACGATGTGTCCATCGCGACTATCAGTGAGCCCTGGGGCTCGCCCGCGCTCGAAAGGATCGGAGCAACTTTCGCGTGCAGGTAAAGCGCCTTGTCCGGACGAGTGACGAAATGGACCTGGGCCTTCTCCCCGGAGTGGCCCTCCATGCCATGGATCAGAAGAGCATCGAGTCCCGACCTATTGATGGGTTGAATCTCGAAAACGCTGGTGCCAATGAGCTCCGCCTCCGTGTTCCTATCCAGTATCTTCAGCATGGTCGCATTCACTGATGTGATGATCCCCTTTGCGTCTATGGACATGATACCTATCGGGGCTACCGAGAGGACTCTCAATGTCTCTTCCCGGGTCTTCTTCAACAGCAGGGAGTTCCTCATGCTGTCCGCACCTATTGCTATCCTCTCGGAGAACTTCCCGAGCGCGATATCGGAATCTGGTGGGAATGGCGGGCTGGACCCTCTGCTAGCGACCATCAAGTAGCCGAAAACCTCGCGCTGAAGCGAGACAGCGCATATCATTCCCTTGTCGAGTTCGAGGTATTTGGCGATGGCCCTTCCCGCTTGGGGGATCTCGTCGAAAGTGGAGAATTTGATCACGACACAATGGTCCTCGGTTACTAGCTTCTTGCGCAGCTCCTCGTTCGTGCCTACCTGGGGAATATTGGACACGGGTGGAAGATTGTCGCCCGAAATCCCGGCGATCAACAGATTCCCAGCATCAGCGGGCCGAACCATCACCGCACCGTAGTCGGCCCGAGTGATCCTGCGGATGGAATCCGCCATCAGCGCGAAGGCCTCTTTGGGGTCGTCTATGAGCCTCATCCTCGAGTATAGCGCATCGAGCGCTTTGTCGACCTCGAGCATGATGTCATAGTTCTCTGGCAAGCTAGACTGCCTCCTTCATACTCCCAGCGGGGGACTGGGTCAACAACGCTACAACACTTCAACTCACAAAGGACGCTCTCGGATAATAAGCTGTTCGCAAAGAGCGCAGCCCCTGCGCTCAGAGCAACATGAAACCTATTATCCCGTGGACCGCGATGACGGGATGATGGCGCTCAGGAACTTCGGAGACAAGAAGCCCACCATAGGCCTGGGAGTGTATGTCGACGAATCAGCAGTCGTCATCGGGGATGTCAGGCTGCACGATGGGGTGAGCGTATGGCCCGGTGCGGTGCTGAGGGCCGACGACGACCGGGTAGAGGTCAGGGATGGATCAGCAGTCATGGACATGGCGTTTGCTGAAGCGCCCAAAGGGAAGCCCGTGATCGTCGGCCGGAACTCTCTGATATCCCATTCTGCGAGGCTTCACGGCTGTTCTGTTGGCGATCGGACGCTCGTGGGCATATGCGCAATAATCCTTGACGAGGCTAGTGTTGGAGATGATTGCATCGTCGGGGCCGGAGCTCTCGTACCTCCTGGTATGGTTATTCGTCCTGGCTCGATGGTACTGGGGTCCCCAGCGAAGGTCGTGAGAGAGGTCACCGGAAACGAGAAGGCCTGGCTGACAAAGGAGTTGGAGGTTCTGGGCGCGAAGGCGAGCACATATCGGCACCAGCAGTGAAGAGCAGGTCGGCATCGTGCTCAGATGCGGCCAACAACAGCCAGTAGCGCAGCATCTTCTTTAAATACTCACATTTCGATGAATTGCCGCAAGGCCCCCCGGAGCGATACTGAACTGGCTAGATCTTTGCCGAAGAAGGTGGTATCCTTGGAAGTCTACTTCAGCAAGCCGGTCGTGGCGCGCGTGCGCAAGTGCAGGCTCGTCGTCGTCAAGAACAAACGTTCGCAAGAGAATGGCGAGACCGAAGAGATCTTGAAAACTTAGGGCCGACCCCTCGGTTTTCCGTTTTGGAGTAGACAACTTCATCGACCTACTGACATAGACAAAAACCGGTCGTCGGAGCCGTATTTATATAGGTTCTCCGAAAAAGATATACTCCCCTAGAGTCAATATACACGCGGAAGGGATAAAAATGGTTTCTGGACAGTCAAGCGGACCGCAAGGTCCCTATCCAGGATATGGACCAGTATATCAGCCAATGCACAAGCCGACCATCGAGTACGTCAAGCCGTTCGCCTCGGACTTGATCCTGGCGATAGGAGTCGTACTGGGCTTGTTCCTGCTGTGGTTGGGAACCCTGATATCAGGCTGGACCACCGGTGACGGCGACAAAATTGGAGCAACCTTCTTTGGACTGGGCATGTTCTTCGTGACGGCCGTGCTGTTCCTTGGAGCGCTGCTCAGGACGGACATGGAGAAGGCGCTGAGGGTAATTCTGGTGGTCGTCGCAGCCGCGCTGATCATAGTAGTTGGATACTGGCACATGTTTTAGGCAGACAGCCAAGATTGGCGATCTGAAACCCTTTACCTTTTCAATTCCTTTCCGAGCTTCTTCTCGACGGACGCTATCTTCGTATCCAAGGCGTTCTTCGACCCCTTGCGGTCATCCACCTTGATGCTCGTCACGACTCTCTGAGAGAGTTCCATGACCCTCATATGACACTTCCGGATGACGCCCATGACCGCATCGAAGTCGCCCTCGAGGACAGTGCCCATCGGGTTGATTCGATAGGGGAGTCCGGATGCTTCTACGATCTTCATGCACTCAGCGACATACATACTCACACTCTCGCCTTTCCCCAACGGGACCACACTGAATTCCGCCAACATATCCTCATCCGCCGCATAAAGTTGTCCATCGGCCCCGCCAGTATCCGATGCGGGGTTTTCGATGCATGCGTTCTCCCTTCTCTTGGAAAACGAACATATTTATACCTCGACTTGCTAAATGAATGTTCCGACACACAGGTTCTGCAGGTCCGTTGATACGTAGAGGGGTTGATTGTTGTGAAGAGAAGCGGGGAGGGCTTGAATATCCTCACGAAGCTGAGGAAGTCCGAGGGGGAGAGTGTCGGCACCACCTTGACCGTCGAGCACTTGACGAAGGCCATTAAGAACAGCATCGACAAGCAGGGTATGCCTGAGGAGGAGGCTAGGGCGATGGCCCAGCATGTGATGAACTTCTTCGGATACAGCGAGAGGATCATCGACAACGTACTTGAGCCAGAGGACAGGGACGCGTTCTATATGCTCGAGGACGCAGGCATACTCATGACCGAGCGCGAGGAGACGACGCTCTACGACGGAAGGGAATGGAGGATCCATTACTGGATGTTCCGGAAGGAGCGCATAAACGAGCTCATCACTGGCAAGAGCAAGGCTGAGGGCGCGCTCGGAGGCCCGAACAGCGTATACGACGAGATTCCGGACGATATCTGGACCAGGGACTGAAGACGGGACCGGAAACAGCATCAACGAGCGTTCTCTACTTTCAGATAGCCGAGCGAAAGCAATTAGGCCTGATCCGCATTCATCCGTGTTGGATGGTTTCTAACGATCTTTTCCCCTACGAGCCCAGGGTAGGCCAGGAGAGGCTCATGGGATTGGTTGCCGGGGCGTGTGAGGACCGCGCGCACCTCGTTGTCGAGAGCGGCACGGGCACTGGCAAGACCGTATGCGCCCTTACGGCTTGCGTCGGGTTCTGCAAAGCCAGAGGAAAGAAGCTCCTCTACCTTACGAGAACGAACTCCCAGCAGCGACAGGTGATGCTAGAGCTCAGGCAGATCTCAGAGAGGTCGAAGGTCTTCGGAGTCGCGCTCCAGGGCCGCAAGAACATGTGCCCGTTGACGCAGACGGATTCCGAACTAGCTGAGGGCAACCCTGAGGAGCTCTCGAAGGTCTGCAGCGAGAGAAAGGCGAGGGTCCTCAAAGGAGACGACGAGGCGTGCAGATTCTACGCCGCGACTATCTCCGAAGACCTCGCTCCCGTTTTCAGGCACGCCAGAGAGGAACTCCCGACCGCTGAGGAGTTCGTGGCATACTGCGTGGATAGGCACCTGTGCCCGTACGAAGTAAGCAAGTTGGAGGTGCCGGCAGCAGAGGTCGTCACGGCGCCGTACATCATGTTCTTCGACGGATTCATCAGGCACGCCCTGCTCGATTGGATGGCGTGCTCGCTATCGGACATCGTTGTGGTCGTCGACGAGGCTCACAACCTGCCATCATATGCCAGGGAGCTCGAGTCGGCCGCCATGTCAGCTGTGGGCCTGAAGATGGCCGAGAAGGAGATCGATGAGTTCGGCGACCCCGAGGTGTCGGAGGGGATAAGCCTCAACGACTTCGTGATGATGATGCAGGAGATCCTGGACAGCGCAGCAGCTGAGTACTTGATCGACGAGGACGGCATCATCCCCCAGTCGTTCGTAGAGGAGGAGCTGATGTTCAGGACCAAGCTCACAAGCCGGAGTCTGAAGGGGCTGCTCATGCAGGGCTCCAACTTCGGGGAGATGGTCCGCGACCAGAGGAAGCTTTCTGGGAGACTGCCCAGATCCTTCGTCCACAGGCTCTGCAACTTCCTCATCTTCTGGCAGACACTGGACGAGAGCGAATACGTCAAGCTAGTCGTGAAAGCAGATGCGAACGCAATCGAAGCATACTGTCTTGACCCCTCGCTCGCGTGCAAGCCGATCCTCGAATGCCACGCGAGCATTCACATGTCCGGCACGCTGATGCCTTTGAACGAGTACCGAGATTCGATCGGCCTCCCGAAGGATGCTCGGCTGGTCGAGATACCCTCCCCCTTTCCACCCGAGAACAAGCTCGTGCTGTACTCGGATGACGTCACGACCAAGTACGAGGACATCGAGAGGGACGAGTCGATGGTGGACATGATTGCGGCACACATATCGGCCCTTCTATCGGAGGTCCCGAGGAACGCGATCGTCTTCTACCCGTCGTACGCCCTCATGGAGCGGATAGCCCGCAAGATATCAGATGCTTCGCACGGGCGAGAGCAGTACTTCGAGAGGAGGTCAATGAGCCAGGATGACCTCATGGATGCGGTGAAGGGGTTCAAGTCCAACGCGGGGACTGCAGTACTGCACGCCGTCTCGGGCGGAAGGATCAGCGAGGGACTCGACTTCCCAGGGTCTGAGATGGAGCTCGCCGTCATCGCCGGGATTCCCTACCCCAAGCCCACGGCGAGGCAGCGTGCGCTCCAGCACTTCTGCGAGCTCAGGTTTGGCAGGGGCTGGGACAACGCCGTCAAGGCACCCACATCGAGGAAGATACAGCAGGCGGTCGGGAGGCTGATCAGGAGCGAAACCGACCGGGGCGTCGCTGTCATCCTAGACAAACGCGCGATTCACTTCAAGACAGAGGTCCCAGCAAAACGTTCAGAGGACCTGGTCGGGGATGTGCTCCGGTTCTTTGAGGAGCCCGCCCGCGCCGAACCGAAGCTCGTGGCTCCGGCCAGACAATCTCGTAGGGGCCTTCAGCTGTAGCCTTTCGGAGGGCTTTCTGACGGCATCTTCGCTACCTGTCCATTAATAAACCCCTAGGCAATATCCGGCCGAAATGACCGGCCTGGAAACCGTGCTCGCAGGTCTTTGGCTGATGCTGCCAACGCTCATTCCCAACTCGGCAGCCGTCCTGTTCGGGGGCGGCCCCCCAATCGACCTTGGCAAGTCCTGGAGGGGCAGGAGGATCCTGGGAGATGGCAAGACCTGGCGGGGATTCTTCGGTGGTTCTTTCGCGGGCATGGCTTTCGGTCTTGTGCAGATCGGCGTCACAGAAGACCTGGGCGTTACCGACACATGGGGCTTTGGAAGCATGCCTTGGTCGGTCGTCGTGGTCATCTGCCTTGCGTTCGGGGCTATGATCGGAGACAGCATTGGCTCTTTCATCAAGCGCAGGCTGGGGTTCGAGCGCGGGCACAAGGCACCTGGGCTGGATCAGTTCAATTTCGTCATAGGCGCGTTCATAGTCGTCTTGATATTCCAGCCCTTGTGGTTTGCCAAGCACTATATCGAAGGAGATGGCATCTACGCCCTGGTCGTTTTCCTGATCGTGGTCCCGATCCTTCACAGGATATCCAACATCATAGGTTATAAGTTGGGAAAGAAGGATGTGCCCTGGTAGGGAGGGAGAGGCGCGCTCAAGCAGATGCTGAAAGACATCAAGGTGGTTCAGACAGGTGACTTCGTCCTGGCATCGGGCAAGAGGAGCAACTACTTTGTGAATATCAAACGGGCGAGCACGGACCCGAGGATACTGCGGGAGATCGCAAAGCAGATGGCACCGCATGTGGGAGACTGCAAGATCGCGGGGATGGCGCTCGGTGCAGTTCCGTTGGCTGTCGCGGTCGCGCTCGAGACCGACCGGCCATTTGTGATGGTCCGGAAGGAGCCCAAGGATCACGGGACGAAGGAGCTCATCGAGGGAGACGTGGCGCCCGGGGAGAGCTTCATCGTCGTCGAGGACGTAGCGACCACGGGCGGATCGACCATGAAGGTCGTATCAGCTCTCAGGGAGAAGGGCGCGAGGGTCTCGAAGGCGCTCGTCGTTGTTGACAGGGAGGAAGGAGCCGCCCAGATGCTCTCCGAGCATGGCATCGAGCTGATCTCCCTTTTCAGGGCGAAGGACCTCGCATGAGCTGCGGGAAGATCGACCTTCGCTGCAGAATATGCCGTCTCAGCAGTGGGCGCACGCAGGTCGTTCCGGGAAAGGGCAGCTGCAGCTCGAGAATCGTCTTCGTCGGGGAGGCGCCTGGTAAGGACGAGGACGTCAGGGGGGAGCCATTTGTGGGACGTGCGGGCAAGATCCTTGACGAGGCGCTGGCGGATGCAGGGGTCGGAAGAGGCGAGGTCTATATCACGAACCTTGTTAAATGCCGTCCGCCGAAGAACCGAAGGCCCAGGAAAGATGAGATTGTTGCCTGCTCTGGATACCTCTCTTCAGAGCTCAAAGACCTGAGACCGACTGTCGTATGCGCGCTCGGCCAGACGGTGGCAAAGAGCCTGTTTGGCGAGTCGGAGAGAATGAAAGAGCTAGTCGGAAAGGCGATCCCGAAGCAGATGGGGGGGCTGAAGGTTATGGCGGTGATCGCTTACCATCCAGCTGCGTGCTTGTACAGGCGAAGTAATATCAAGGCGTTCCGGAATAGTATCCAACGGGCCGTTGTGATCGCCAAGAGACAGTGAACTGCTATGCGGACGCCGATAACGATGCCTTTGTCCGGTCCATTCTTGGCTCTTATCCTAAGCCTTGTCATGTTGGGTTCGATGTTCCTGGCACCAATGCGCATCTCGGCAGCACCCCAGGGCCCAGAGACCTGGACCATCATGTTCTACATGGCTGGGGATGCGGAGCCCGTGCTGCCTTGGGAAGACGACATCAACGAGATGGAGATAACGAACCTTTCCGACAATGTCAACATCATAGCTCTCGTTGACGGCTATGGCGATGGGAACAGTAACCTCCTCAAAATCGTCCACGATCCCAATGGCAACGACCCCCGGATCGTGTCAACAACTCTCGATGACATGGGAGCGGTCGTTCAGGGACATGAGGCGAACATGGGCTCCTCCGCAACTCTTGGCGACTTCATCAAGTACGCAGCTACGAACTATCCAGCGGACAGGTTGACGCTTGACCTCTGGGGGCATGGCGGCGCATGGCGCGGGCTCTGTCTAGATGGGACGGATGTTCTCACGCTGCCCGAGCTGAGGCAAGGACTCATGAACGCCACGGTGGCGATCGGACGGACTCTTGACATGGTTGTAGTCGATTCGTGCTACGAGGGGACCGTCGAGATCATGTCGGAGATACACCCTTTCACAAACCTCCTCTTGGCCAGCGAGAACGTCATGTCATCTTTTGGAATGCACTACGATCTCATAATCCGCGGTCTGCTAGAGAACACCTCCCAGACCCCGTTCGAATTCGGAAAGGAGATCGTTGATAGCTATATCAGAACCGCCTGGTACAGTTCCAGCTGGGCTTCGATCATGGGGATGTTCGACATGGCCAAGGTGCCGGACATGATGACAGCTCTGGACTCGTTCTCACAACAGGGCACGAGGTACGACAGCCTGTTCGACGACGCACTGTACAAAGTGGCTAATCAGACCCAGTCGTACTATGTCGATTTCAACCTCGATCTGGGAGATCTGATGAGACACATCATCGAAGCCGACGTCCCGCTTGAGCTCAAGGACTCGGCGATGGACGTATTAGGCGCGTATCAGAGCGTCGTGTTATACGTGAAGAAACTCGACATCTCCAATCCAGAGGATGGCGCTCACGTCGAAAAGGCAACTGGAGCCGCAATCTACTGCAGGTCAGGTCTGTACTACGACTGGAACTACACTGCGCTCCAGATCCGGTCGAACGCATGGTACGACTTCAGCTCGTATCTCTGCGAAGATGGCTATCCGGTTACTCCCGGTGGGCCTCCGCAGATCTCCACAGCAGACTCCTTGTCGGATATCGACGCCCTTGATGACTACGCTACCATCGACTGGTCAGGGAGCATGTACGACTATGATTCGTTCGATGTCTGGGTGTACGGAGTCGGACCCAATGGCTTGGAACTCCTAGAGGTGATTCACTCAGCGAGCCAGGTCGTCACCGTATCCGGCGTCTTCGGGGACCTTAGGCTCTCCGCTAGCGCTTCAATTGGCGTTGACGCTCTCTCCTACATCATCGCGAACATCACGCTGCATGGGCAGATCGTTGTCAGCGTTGACTTGAGAGTGAATGGGGATCTTGTCTCAGGCGGCTACGATCTGCTGTTGGTCTCGTCGAAAGGCACTGAGACCCTCGAATACGATGCCGCCGGCAACTCTACTAGCCTGTCAATCCTGGTCCCCGATTTCGCCCCGATAGGTGAGCTCGTCAGGATAGATGTCCTGAACGCTACTAGCAACCAGAAGATCGGGACCTTCTGGGCGTATCTCGAGGAGACAAACAACTCTTGGGACGTCCAAGTCAACTATGGGTCTACGTTCGCGGGCGAAAGCCCTGCGACCCCGATGTCAACAGTAGCCCTGATTGGAATGGCGGTCGGGACCGTGATCATCGCCGCGGCGTTCCTCTTGCTAGCAAGAACGAAGAGGACGCCATAGATGCCTAAAACCTCTTCTTGAACAGGTACCTTAGATTCGATGTCCCGTCCTTCCAGCTTCTCAGCTTCGCCTCCCCTATCCTGGGCTTGTAGGTAATAGGCACCTCCGCTGCCTTCAGCTTCCTGAACGCCTCGATCTTCAGCTCTTCGGACATGGACATCCCATCGCTCACCAGCTCCAGATTGGCAAGCGCATCCTTTCTGAAGACCCACATGCCGCTCTGGGAGTCCCTGATCTTGACCCTGAAGAGTATCCTCGCAGTCGTTGAGAGGACCCAGTTCCCGAACCTGTGCTTCGCCGGCATGGCGCCTTTCTCCATGCCTGCGAACCTGTTGGTCGTGATGAAGTCCAGGCTTTTCTCCTCGAGCAAGTCTGCGAGTTTGGGTATCTCAGCTGCGGGGTAGGTCATGTCAGCATCAAGGGTCGCAATGATCTCACCAGTTGCCTTATCGAACCCCGTCTTGTAGGCACGGCCGTATCCTCTTCTAGGCTCGTCGACGACGACTGCCCCGTGACCAGCTGCGATATCGCGCGTGAGATCCCTGGAATCTGTGTCGACGACAATGATCTCGTAGGCCCTCTTTCCATCAAGGGCGTTCTTGATTTCGTTGATGACAAGGCCGATGCCACGCTCCTCGTTCATGGTTGGGATTATCACAGATACCTTGGCCTTGTCCAATGGCTCACCTGCCGGGGAAGATGAGCTGCCACTTCTTTCTCTTGACTTCTGGCTCCTTTTCCCGCCCCCACTCCCTCGGAGGCCTCTCAAAGGCCTTGCACATCAGGTAGCCCAAGGCCGCAACTCCGAGCCTCGCAACAGCCCAGAAGGATTTCGAAGTCTCAAAGAGCCTTTGAGGTTTGTAACTCGACCAAAGCCGCCCGTGTTTCATAGTAAGCTGCTTTCTTCCCCAGCCGTTCCAGAATGCTTGCTTGAAGAATCCGCGGAAACTCCCCTTCGTGCGATGGTAGACGATCGCGTCCTCGTTGTAGCCCAGAGTGAAACCCTTCGAGACCGCCCTGAAGTTCAGATCTATGTCCTCGGCCGTGACGAACCGCTCGTCGAACCCCTTGACAACCTCCAAGACCTCTCTCTTCCAAACCATGTTCGCGCTCGGGTACGATATGTCAAACCCCCTGTGATAGAACTCGACCCGGTCGAGGTCTTCAAATGCGTGATATCCGATATTGATGGTCTTGCCGGCGACGATGTCGTACTGCCTCAGCGATTTCCTGAGCTCCTTCAGCCAGAAGGGATTAGCGATGCAGTCTCCTCCTATAGTGGCGATAGCGTCTCCCTTTGCCTGGGATAGCCCGAAATTCGTGCTCTCCCCCCTGGTGCCGGGGTGATTATGCAGTCTGATCTCTGGATACTTCTGAATGTAGCTACGTATGATGTCGAGGGTACAGTCCCAACTGCCCGCGTCCACGACAACGACCTCCATGGGACCCTCCTGCGTGACCAGGCTGTCGAGCAGGTCCCTGATGTGACGCTTCTCGTTGAGCAGGTTTAACACGACACTTATCATCATGCTGGTTCAGCGACCCTCTGAAATCGTTAGCACCATATTATGATTTCCGAATTGAGCATGCCATCCGGTAGCTATCTGGCAATGCCATAGCCGATCCCGAGGTATCTCGCACCCGCTTTCCGAACCTTGTCAGGGTCCAAGAACCTCCTGCCGTCAACGATCACCGGTGTCCTCATGGATGAGAACTCCTTCTTGCCGAGCCTCCGAAACTCCTCCCAGTCAGCCTGGACAATAGCGCCATCGACACCCTTCAGGCATTTGGCCGCAGATGAGGCGAATTCCAGGTCTGGGATGGCCATCGCGAAACTCTTGGCCGCCAAGGGATCGTACGCCACGACTTCCGCGCCCTTCGACCTTAATGTCTCTATCAGCGGAACCGCCCTCGTCTCCCTGATATCGTCGACGCCTCCCTTGAACGCGAGGCCGAGGACCGCAATGCGTTTTCCCCCAAGTGCGCCGATCGCGTTTTCGAGCATAGACACGGCTTCAGACGGCTGTGCCTCATTGATGGCCAGGATGGTCGAGAGCAGACGCGAGGAATAGCCTTCAGACCTCGCTTTATTCTTGAGCGCCTTGACGTCCTTCGGGAGGCAACTGCCTCCGAAACCCAGCCCGGGCCTGAGGAACAAGCGACCGATCCTCGGGTCCATCCCCACAGCTGCCAGAACGCTCTCGGAATCGATGCCGAACCGGACGCACATGTTCGCGATCTCGTTGGCGTAGGAGATCTTCGTCGCGAGGAACGCGTTCGATGCATACTTTATCATCTCTGCCGTGCGCATGTTCGTCCTGACCTTCTCGGCCCTCAAGGAACGGTACAGCTTCGCGAGAACATCACCCGAGCGCTTGTCCAGCGCGCCGATGACTATCCTGGAGGGCTGCATGCTGTCTCTGAGCGCGCTCCCCTCCTGCAGGAATTCTGGGTTCATGGCCAGTCCGAAGCCCTTGCCCGCTTTCTTGCCCGATGATCTCTCGAGGATCGGCAGAACGACTGCGTCAGTGGTCGATGGGACAACCGTGCTTTTGACGACTACTACCTTGTAGTCCTTACATCTCCTGATGGCTCGCCCAACGGTATTGGACGCGGCCTTCAATGGGCGGATGTCAATCCTGCCAGATGGGAGAGAGGGTGTCTGGACGCAAAGGAATATGGTCTCACCATCGGATGCTGCCCTGACGACATCCGTCGTCGCGCTTAGCCTTGACCTCTTCACGAGCCTCGATAGCTCCTTCTCAAGTGGCGGCTCGAAGAACGGAGACTTTCCAGAGTTCACGGCAGCAACCCTGGTCTGGTCGATATCAGCGCAGACGACTTCGTGTCCGAGCTTGCCGAACATGACCCCTGTCGCAAGGCCAACGAACCCTGCCCCGACGATGCAGATCTTCATCGGGGCGTTAACCGGCCAATCAGGTATTAACCCTTGTGATAACTCTCTGGCACAGCCAAGAAACCATTATATGGCCATCAGATGTCTTTTCCTACGATGAAGGTTGTTATCCCAGCTGCGGGCATGGGCACGAGGTTCTTGCCCGCGACCAAGGCCCAGCCTAAGGAGATGCTCCCGGTTGTAGACAAGCCGGCCATCCAATACGTCGTCGAGGAGGCCGTAGCGTCCGGCATGACGGACATCATAATAATCACGGGCAGAGGCAAGCGGGCGATCGAGGACCACTTCGACAAGTCGTACGAGCTGGAGCACAAGCTCCGCGAGTCAGGCAACCAGGAGGCGCTCGAGGAGGTCCAACGGATCGCCTCCATGGCCGATATCTTCTACATCCGCCAGAAGGAGCAGTTGGGCCTGGGGCACGCAATCCTCTGCGCGAAGAAGCACGTGGGGAACGAGCCCTTCGCGGTGATGCTCGGGGACGACATCGTAGTCAATGAGAAGCCGTGTATCGGTCAGCTAGTAGATGTCCATGAGGACTACGGTGCTTCGGTAGTCGGCGTCGAGAAGGTTCCTGCCTCCAAGATTTCGAGATACGGAGTGATCAGCGGCAAGAGGGTGAAGGATAGCATATTCAAGATCGACGACCTGATCGAGAAGCCCTCTCCCAGCGAGGCCCCATCCGACCTCGCGATCATAGGAAGGTATGTTTTCGAGCCGGAGATATTTGCTTATCTCGAACGGATCGGCCCGGGCAAGGGAGGGGAGTATCAGCTCACGGACGCCATGAGGCTCCTGTGCAGGAAGAAGGGGCTGTACGGCCTCAGGTTCTCGGGCCGGAGGTTCGACATAGGTAGCAAGGCCGATTGGATAAGGGCGACTATCGAGCTGAGCATGGACAGAGAAGACATTTCGGAGGAGCTCGGGTCGGCGCTAAAGAAAGCGCGGAGATGAGTGCCGTCCTACGCCTGAAAAAGGCAGCCAACACCATGCACAATTATGTCCATAACATATTATAGCTACCTCGGGATTCAGCCGACAAGGTTGCTCATATGAGGCTGCTCGCCAAGTACCACACAATCGAGGACGCTCAGATAGGCGAGGGTACCATCGTGAGGGACTTCGTGAATCTCTACGGTTGCAGAATAGGCAAGGACTGCAAAATAGCCGCGTACGTGGAGATCCAAAGAGGGGTTCGCGTTGGCGACAGATGCAAGATTGAGGCATTTGCGTTCATTCCTTCTGGAGTCACGATTGAGGATGAGGTCTTCATAGGCCCTCATGTGTGCTTCACGAACGACCGAGTTCCCAGGGCGGTAGGGGACTGGAAGGTCGTGCCAACACTCGTCAAGCAAGGCGCGTCGATTGGAGCGAACGCAACCATAATTTGTGGCGTCACCATAGGCGAGAAAGCCCTCGTCGGTGCGGGAGCTGTCGTGACAAAGGACGTTGCTCCTGGAGCGAAAGTCGCGGGGATTCCTGCTAGGATCATGAAAAAGCGGCAGACCAAGAAGAAGGCCGCGAAAGCTGTTCGGAGGAAGACCAGATGAAAGTCCCTTTCGCAATGCCTATCGTCAATGATAAGATGATAGAGGCTGCTGCAAACGCCCTGAGAAACGAGAGGCTTCTGCTCGGAGAAAGCGTTTTCAAGTTCGAGGAGGGCTTCGCCAAGATGTGCGGAACCGACCACGCGATCTCGCTGAACTCAGGCACCACTGCTATCCAGCTGGTGTTACTAGCGATGGGCATCAAGGGCGGAGACAAGATAGTCACTCAATCCGCGTCGTTTGTGGCGACATCCAATGCGTTTGTTCCATTCGGAGGAGTCCCTGTCTTCAGCGAGATACTCGAGAAAGAGTACACCCTGGACCCAGAGAAGTTGAAGCTCGACAAGAAGACGAAGGCAATCATCCCAGTCCACCTGTACGGCCATCCATCTAGAATGGACGAGATCAATGATACAGCGCGCAGAGCGGGCAATCTCCTCGTCGTAGAGGACGCCTGCCAGGCACACGGCGCAAGCTACAAGGGCAAGAGGGCTGGCAATCTGGCACACGCAGGATGCTTCTCATTCTACTCTACCAAGAACATGACTGTAGGTGGTGACGGCGGAATGGTCACGACCAACGACCAGAGGCTGGCGGAACTGGTCAAGAAGCTGAGGAACTGTGGTAGGAACATCAAGGACGGACGAGAGGACCACGATGTGATCGGCTATACCGCAAGGCTGAACACCGTGAACGCTGCGATAGGGCTGGAGCAGCTCAAGCTCCTTGACGGGTGGAATGAGAAGCGCAGGGCTGCGGCAAAGAAGTACCATTCACAGCTATCTGGCGTCGGAGATCTAAGGCTACCGCCTCAGCCTTCCCGCGATTTCAGCCCTGTATACCACATATATGCCGTGTTGACCAGCAGGCGAGACGAGCTGAAGAAGTTCCTGGACTCGAAGGGCGTGGGGACAGGCGTACACTACTGGAAACCCATCCACCTGCAGCCGATCTACAGGCAGATGTTTGGCTTCAAGGACGGCATGCTCCCGATAACCGAGAAGGCGTTCGTGGAGGAGCTGTCCCTGCCGATGTTCGCGGACATCACCGACGACCAGATCAAGCATGTGTGCGATTCCATCAAGGAGTTCTACGGTTCACAAGGGTAGATTGCCATGGCCAAATTCAATGTCGGAGTGATAGGCGTAGGGTACTGGGGAAAGAAGATCATTGACGAGTACACCAAGGTTGACAACGTCAGCATCCTTGGAGTCTCCGACCTGGACGAGAAGAACCTCGCTTTCTGCAGCGAGCGCTACGGCGTCAAGAGCGGGTTCAAGAGCTACAAGGACCTGTTGGCAATCAAGGAATTGCAGGCCGTCAATGTCTGCACCCCTAACCAGATGCACTATCCTGTCTGCAAGGATGCCCTCGAAGCAGGCAAGCACGTGCTGGTAGAGAAGCCGATCACGGAGACGGCCAAGGAGGGGAGAGAGCTGGTCGAGATCGCACAGAGAAAAGGACTGACGCTCTCGGTAGGCCACATTTTCAGGTTCAACAACGCGCTCACGGAGGTTCGGAGGCTGATCAAGGAGGAGAAGTTCTTTGGGAAGCTTTTCCTCATGGAGATGAACTGGACGAACCTCGAGAAGCCGTGGGCCGACAGGGATGTGCTGATGGATCTCGCCCCGCACATGTTCGACATCCAGAACTATCTGCTCGGACAGTGGCCTGAGGAGGTCAGCTGCATCGGCGGGCCGTTCCGAAGGCGAGAGGGTGAGGAGACCGCGTACGTGACCTGCAGGTTCAAGGATGGGCTCATCGCGATGGCGAACGTCAGCTGGCTCGTGCCGAAGAAGACCAGGCAGATACTGTTGGTCGGTGAGAACAGGTCGGCTCTGATAGACGCCGTTGCCCAGGAGGTCATGGTCTACGAGAGTGGGTACACCTACAAGCTCGGCGTCGAGCGGAATAACACCATCAGAGACGAGCTTGTGCATTTCGTGAAGTCAATCAGCGACCCGCTGACAGAGACCAAGAACAGTGGCACAATCGGCGTCAAGACAGTCGAGCTGATCGAGGCCGCGAAACGCTCGATGGCCGAGAAGAAGGCCATCAAGGTATAGTGAACCCTCCAGACGCCATTTTTATACTTCGAGGGGGATTCAGATAAGGATGCCATCGACTCTGATGCTTCTGTCGAACCCCTACAGGCCGGACCCGAGAGTGCTCAGGGAGTCAAGGGAGCTCATCAAATCAGGAATCAATGTCCACCTGATCGCATGGGACAGGGATGCAGGCCTGCCCGAGAAGGCGATCGAGGACGGCATACAGGTCATGAGAGTCGGACCGAGGGCGCCGTTCAGGTCTATTCTGAAGGTCGCTGCAAGACTCCCGAGATTCTGGCTCAGATCAATGCTCATTTCACGGAAACTGAAGTTCGATCTTCTGCACGCGAACGATTTTGACACCCTCCCGCTGGGCATATGCTTGTCTAGGCTTTCTGGGAAGCCTCTTCTGTACGACGCACACGACCTATACGCGAAGATGATCGAGAAGGATGTCGGAGGCCTGTCGCACCTGGTGTGGAGGGCCGAGCTCTGCATGGCGGGAAAGGCGAACGCAATTGTTACGACCAGCGAACCTTTCGCCCGGGAGCTCTCGAAGGGAAAGCGCAAGGTGCATATCGTCACCAACAGCCCAGACCCGTCGGTTCTCGAGGGATCTGACAAAGCTGCGGTCAGGAAGAAGTACGGCCTGTCCGGCTTCGTTGTGTCGTATTTGGGGTCCCTTGAACCTGGCAGATTCGTCGAGGAGCTTTGTCGGGCTTTCGGGCCCGGAGATGGCGTCACCGTGGCGATCGGCGGGAACGGAACCCTCAGGGGGATCCCGATGAAGGCGGCCGAGGACAACAAGGCAGTCAGATTCCTGGGCACTATCCCGACAGATGAGGCGCTGAGGGTGACCTGGGCCTCCGATCTGGTGGTCTGCATGCTGGACTCATCGAACCCGAACTACAGATCGAGCATCCCAGTGAAGATCCTGGATGCCATGGCCTCGAGCCGGCCAGTGGTCACCACCAAGGGTCTGGACATGGCCGAGAAGGTGGAGAGAGCCGGGTGCGGCTTTGTCATCTCCTATGACCCCGAGGAATTCAAGAAGACGGTCATGAAGGCCAAGGATAGCCCTGCGTTGATTGACGAAATGGGCAGGAGGGGTCGAGTCTACTACGACCGGGAGCTCTCGTGGGCAAAGAGCCGGGATGAGCTTCTGGCGGTATATGGGGCCCTTTTGGGGCCCCATCGTACCTGATTCTGAAAACAAGTATTATATACTCTGTAGGCCATTTTATTGTCCGTCCGACGCGTGTCGGACTTCATGGGATGGGATGCAGGAAACAGTGGATGGGACGCTCCACGTTCAGGGCACGTTTTCGCATCCCGAACGGAGACGGTTTCGATGTACCTAAGGGAGATAGAGCTAGAGAACTTCAAGTCATTCGCAAGGAAGACCAAGATCCCATTGCTCGAGGGATACACCGCGATCACCGGTCCTAACGGAGCGGGCAAGTCGAACATCTCCGATGCGATCCTTTTCGTCCTCGGACCGAGGAGCTCGAGGGTCATCAGGGCAGGGAAGCTCACAGACCTCATATTCAATGGCGGCAAGGAGAGAAGACCGGCCAGCGAGTGCAAGGTCAGCCTCGTGTTCGACAACTCCGACAGGCTGATTCCCATCGAATCGAACACCGTGAAGCTGACCAGGCTGGTCAGGGTCTCTGACAACGCTGAGGGGTACTACTCCTACTTCTACGTCAACGACAAGAGATCCTCCCTGGGCGAGTTCGACAACCTCCTTGCAAACGCCAGGATCAGCGCGGACGGGTACAACTTCGTCCAGCAGGGCGACATCACCAGGATAGTCGAGATGAGCAACCTCGAGAGGAGGAGGATCCTGGACGACATATCAGGCATCACCAGGTTCGACGAAGACATCCAAAGCGCCGATAAAGAGCGCTTTTCCGCGGAGGAGAACATCCAGCGCATGGACATCATACTCGACGAAATCAAGAAGCAGATGAAGCAGCTGGAGAACGACCGCGAAGGGGCACTCAAGTACAAAGACCTGCACGAGAGGCTGAGTTTCGCGAAGGCTGCTCTGGCCTGCAAGCACAAGCAGTCGGTCGAGAGGGAGATCGCCTCGATTCAGGAGCAAATCGCCAGCTATACCGCCGAGAAGACCAAGGCGGAGGCAAAGAGAAAGGAACTTGCTGAACTGCAATCAAAAGTCAATGACGAACTCATCGCCGTGGAGAACGAGATCGCTGAGAGGGGCGGGGAGGAGGCCAAACAGATCAAGGAGAAGATTGACGGCCTTAGGATCGAGATAGCCAGAGCGAAAGACGCGATAACCAATGCAGATGAGATGGGGAAATCACTCAAAGAAGTCAGGCTCGCCCAGAAAGAGGATTTGAGCGCCGTTGACAAGGACCTGAAGGCTCTGGAGGAGAAGCTGGCGCCCATCAAGGAACAGCATGCGGACAAGTCGGAGGAGCTTGAGAAGAATCGGGACAGTCTGAAGTCCCACCAGGATGAAGTCTCAAGATCTGACTCGGAGCTGAACTCGCTCCAGAAGGAAGCCCTTGAACTCGGCGTCGAGGTGACAACGAAGGAGGAGAAGCTGCACGCCATCAACCTCGAGCAAGACAGGCTCAACGAGAGGGTCTCGAGGCTCAAGATAGATATCGCCAACCTTGAGGAGACCAAGAAAACTTACGAGTTCGAGCTCAAGGACGCAGACTGGTCTATCAAGGAGCTGAAGAACGAGACGAAGAGCTCCAGTCAGAGCGTCAAGAAGGTCCAGGATGATTACTACTCCGCGAGGAACAAGGAGAAGAAGCTCATTGACCAGTCGCAGCAGCTGGAGAACGCTGTCAAGAGCCTCACGAGGGAGTACAACCAATTGAAGGCTGAGGCCGAGGCGGCAGACCTTGTCAAGAGGGGCTATAACTCGGCGACCACAAGCCTTCTCGAGGCGCGGGACAAGGGCTCTCTGAAAGGCATCCACGGAACGATTGCGGAGCTCGCGGACGTAGACGACGAGTACGAGACAGCGCTCAATGTCGCCGCTGGCGCGAGGATGCAATCAATCGTCGTGGATTCGGATCAGGTGGCCGCGAGCTGCATCGATTACTTGAAGAAGAACAAGCTGGGCAGGGCGACCTTCCTTCCGCTGAACAAGATGATCGATGGCAGGCCGAGGGGCAAGGCGATACTCGTAGCGAAGGAGTCGCTGGGGTTCGCAATAGACCTCGTCAAGTTCGATGAGAAGTACAGAGCCGCGTTCTGGTTTGTGTTCGGGGATACGGTTGTTGTCAAGAACCTGGACGAGGCCAGAAAGCACATGGGCGGCGTCAGGATAGCAACCGTCGAGGGGGAGCTGGCTGAGGCCAGTGGCGCGATGGTCGGCGGAACCCTGGACAAGAACCTGATGAAGTTCGGCGCGCCATCGGAGAGCAGGATCGAGAAGAAGGCAGCAGAGTTGCGGGCCGCCATCGAGCAGTCCGACAAGGTCCAGGCAGAGCTTGCCCAACTGAAGCAAGTGCTGGCAGATCTTGAGGGAAGTATCAGGGACACGAACGCGAAGGACACCGGGGAAAGCGTCAAGATCAGCTCGCTAGAGACGAAGAGGAAGGAGTTCAATCAGAAACTGAAGTCCATGGAAGACGAGCTGGAAACGAAGAACAAGGAGCTCGCCGAGACTCTGGACATCCTAGAGAAGGTCAAGAATGACGCGCAGAGATTCTCAGATGACATCGGCAGGACCCGCAAGAAGAAGGAGGCCAGGGATAAGAAGCTCCTGGAGGCCACCCCCCACGAGCTGTCACAGCAGCTGAAGAAATTGGAAACGGAAATCCTCGAGCTATCTAACGAGGTAGCGAACCTTAACTCTGAGATCCAGACGCTGACAAAACAGATAGAGCTCGTATTGGCAAGGAAGACAGACCTGGAGTCCGGAGTAGGGAACACTGAGGACAAGATCGTGGAGCAGAAGGCCAAGGGCGAGGAGAACGCAGAGAAGCAGGAGAAGTACGAGACTGAGCTCAAGGCACTGCTCAACATGGAGCGGTCCATGGGAGACAAGCTCAACTCGCTTCGGAACAAGCGCGACGCGCTCTACAACAAGAAGACAGATACCGAGGCTAACATCGAGAAAGCGGTCACAAAGGTGCAGACGAGCGCCGATTTCGTTCTAAGTCTACAGACGAAGACAGTGGACGCGGAGAACAGGCTCAAGGAGGCAGAGGCAGAGCGCGGCCAGTTCTCATTCGTGAAGCTGCCGAAGGAACTGCCTACGACTGAGGATCTGAAAGTCACAGCCGCTGAATGCGAGAAGACCATATCCACCCTCGGCGCGGTCAACCTGAAGGCGATAGACGACTTCGAGGACCGGAAGAAGAGGTTCGAGGGCCTGAAAGGGGAGATCTCGCAGCTTGAGAAGCAGAAGTCCAACCTGCTGAAGCTGGTGGCCGAGCTTAACGAGAAGAAGAAGCTCGGGTTCGGAAAGATATTCGTGGGCATCAACGAGAATTTCAAGAAGATCTTCGCGGAGCTCTCAGGAGGAGGAGAGGCGGAGCTGCTCCTGGAGAATGAAGAAGACCCGCTCGCAGGCGGGCTGATCATCAAGGCGCGGCCGCCCAACAAGAAGACGATCAGGATGGAGGCCCTATCTGGAGGAGAGAAGAGCTTGACAGCGCTCTCATTCATATTCGCAATCCAGGCGCACGAGCCATCGCCGTTCTACCTCCTGGACGAGGTCGATATGTTCCTCGACGGGATCAATGCGGAGAACGTGTCGAAGGCCGTCAGAAGGAGCTCAAGGAACGCCCAATTCATTCAGATCTCGCTCAGGAAAGTCACGCTCAAGGAGGCGGACCACATAATCGGAGTCACGATGCCCAGAGAGGCGGTCTCTGAGATCGTGATGAAGCCGAACATTGGCGAGGGGACAGAGCTGCCAGCAACGGAGGAGCAGGTCCCTCAATCGCCTGAGGAGGCGAGCTAGGCATGATGGCATCGGAGACAGAATGCGGACAGATAATGAACCATCTGATGTTCCAGAAGGCGCTCATCGACGACGAGCAGAGGGAGGACAGGATTGAAAGCTACGTCAAGATTGTGAACGACATACAGAAGGGCACGCTTGTGCCGTCTGATGATCCGTTCGAGAGGAGCGTCTCGATGGTCTTCGAGCTCGTAGTCCAGCAGCGGTTCGATCCATGGGACATCAACCTTGTCGAGTTCTCCAAGATGTACCTGAACAGGGTCAAGAAGGCCACAGAGATCAACCTCATCATCGCGGGCAAGATCGTGTACATGGCCTGGGAGATCCTTAGGATGCAGTCCGATCTCGCGCTCAAGCGGGCGGATAGGCCGGAGACTGTGGAGATGATGTTCGACGGGTGGAACCCTAAGGGGTTCGACATGTTCGTCGACCCGTTCGAGCTCGGAAACGGCGAGGCGATGCTACACTCGGACGAGCCTCCCATTGACGAGAAGATCCGGAGGAAGTCCGACCGGCCAGTGACCCTCATAGATCTCCTGGACGCGTTCGAGGAGGCCAAGAGGGAGAGCGATATCCGGCAAGAACTCGCCAGGTTCATGCAGAAGTACCGTAGGCCGGAGTTCGACGACAAGGCTCACAAGGAGAACCTGGAAGAGGACATCGCGATGGTCTGGGAGAGGATACAGAAGTGCGGAAGCGGGGCCATTCCACTCTCCGACCTGTACACTTCCGGCAAGGAGGACAGGATCACCGTGTTCATATCAGTGCTCTTCCTCACGAGCATGGGCAAGCTGACCATCTGGCAGGAGAAGCTCCCATACGGTGAGATATTCGCAGAAGTCAAGGTGCCGTGGGACATCGCGCAGCTCGAGGACGCGACCGCGGTCCAGAACGTCGAGATAGAGAACCTACCGGTGGTCAAGTGAAGAGCGAGAGAGTCATCGAGGCGGAGCTGTTCTCGGCGAACAAGCCAGTAACCGTCACAGACCTTTCCATGACTTCGGGGCTCGACACGAGGACAGTCAGGACGGCACTGAAGAAGCTGACAGAAGAATACAACGACTCCGATAGAGCGATAGAGATCGCCAAGATGGGGCCCAGGTACGCGTTGCAGGTGAAGAAGGAGTACACTGGCTTCGCCTCTAAGCTGGCCGAGCTGAAGGTGCCCAAGGACTTGTTGAAGACGGCTTCGCTCATTGCATACTACCAGCCCGTGCTGCAGAGCAAGCTCTTCGACCTCATAGGGAACAAGGTCTACGCTCACGTGAAGGAGCTAGAGGACCTCGGCCTGGTCAAGGCTCGGCCGAAGAAGAACAGCGTTCAGATCACTACGACGAAGAAGTTCATCGAGACCTTCGGGATCGACGCGAGGTCCAGGGACGAGGTCAAGGCGTGGTTCGAGGATCAGCTCACAAAGAAGTTGGGGAAGTAGACCCGAGGGGCTGCGAGGACAGCACCTGGCTAGACTCTCGCTACACGCAAAGGTTTAAGACTCATGGCACTATTGACGAGTTTGTGATTTAGATGGTGATGCCTCTAAGTTTGCTTGAGAAGTCGATGAACAGGAAGGTGCTGCTGCTGCTGAAGGACAGCAGGCTTCTCGAAGGCACACTCGTAGGGTTCGACGACTACCTCAACATGGTCCTGGAGGATACGGAGGAGACGAACGCAGACCAGGTCAAGAGGCTCGGGACTGTCATACTCCGCGGGAACAATGTTGTGAGCATCTCGCCGAAGTAGATGGGATCTGGTTCTGGCAGTGATTAGGGACCATCCAGCGGGAGCGCCATCTCTTTTATAGAGAGAAGCTGTTTCTCGCCTGAAATGAAGGCAGTGTTGCTGGTCGGGGGCATGGGCACACGCCTGAGGCCTCTAACCTACAGGATACCAAAACCGCTCGTTCCCGTCATGGGGAAACCTCTCATAATGCACGTCATTGACAAGATGCCCGATGAGGTTGACGAGGTCATCGTCCCGGTCAGCTACAAGAAGGACATGATCGAGGAGTACCTGCTGAAGAACAAGCCGAATAAGAAGACAACGCTCGTTGATGAGCCGAAACCCCTGGGCACAGGAGGGGCTGTCAAGAACGTAATGGACCTCATCGACGGGACTTTTCTGGTAATCAACGGCGACAGCCTCTGGTCCCTAGACCTGAACGAGTTCGTGAGGTTTCATAAGAGGAAGCGGGGCATAGCCACAATCTCCCTGTGGGAGGTCGAAGACCCCGAGCATTACGGAATAGCTCAACTGGACGAAGATCAGAGGATAGTGAGATTCCAGGAGAAGCCAGGGCGTAATGAGGCCTTCTCGAAATTGATCAATGCTGGTGCGTATGCCCTTGAAGCCGAGGTCCTGGCCCATATCGGGGAAGGATTCGTGTCGATGGAGCGGGAGGTTTTTCCCAAGATCCTTGACAAGGGCATGTACGGACTCAAGTTCGACGGGTATTGGATCGACTGCGGAAGAAGAGAGAACATACTCGAGGCCTTCTGGACGTTGATGCAGGAAGGATCCGAGGATCTGTCCAAAGGCTGCGTGTGCGAGGGGGCGGAAATGCGCAAGCCAGTTGTGGTCCGATCAGACGCGGTCGTGGCCGGAGCCACGATTGGCCCGCGCGCCTACATATCCGAGAGGGCGGTTGTCGGCCTGAGATCTCGGGTGGAACGTTCTGTCGTATACGAGGACGCCCGCATAGGCACGAGATGCACGATATTGGACTCCATAATTGACGCTGGAGTGACTGTGCCAGATGGGCAGAAGATCGAGTCCAGGATCGTCAGCACTGCTCAGCCGCCGCCCGAATGATCTGCGGCCGTGCTTCTACATTATCAGGTGGAGTGCCAGGAACGCCACTCCAGCGACCGACGCGGCTGCAGGTATGGTCAGGATCCAAGCGATGACAATCCGTCTGCCGACGCCCCATCTCACCGCAGAGAGCCTCCTCGTCGCTCCGACTCCCATGATCGCCCCCGAGATGGTATGGGTCGTGCTTACGGGAATCCCAAAGTGCGCGGTGCCAAAGAGCATGATAGCCGCGCCGGTCTCTGCGCAGAATCCTTTGTAGGGATCGAGCTTGGTGATCCTCGATGCCATCGTTCTCACGATTCTCCAGCCTCCGAAGAATGTCCCCAAAGATATCGCGATCTGACAAGCAATCATCACCCACAGCGGAACAGAGAACGTTCCTGAGGCAGAGGACCCCGCATCGATTATCAGAACTAGCGTGATTATGCCCATGCCTTTTTGAGCGTCATTTGTTCCGTGTGTGAAAGAATAGAAGGCAGAGGAGAACAACTGAAGCGACCTGAAATGCCTGTTGACCGCGGTCCTTGAATACTTCCGCGCGATTTTCATCACCAGGATTGTCAGGACGAACGCGGCAGCAAGCCCGGCAAGTGGCGAAATGACGATGAAGGAGACTGTCTTCAGGGTCCCGTTCCAAACTATCGCATGAAGGCCTGCCGCCGCAACCCCCGCTCCGATAAGCCCGCCAACCAGCGCATGGCTGCTCGAGGTTGGGATGCCGAACCACCACGTTATCAGGTCCCAGACTATCGCGCCCACGATCGCACAAAACACGAGGATCACCCCCTGCTCGAGGACGACCCCAGTATCGATGATTCCCTTTCCGATCGTCTTGGCGACGGCTTGCCCAACGACAATCCCTACGAAATTGAAAAAGGCAGCCATCGTGACCGCTTGAACTGGGGTCAGAACTTTGGTTGCGACTACGGTTGCTATCGAGTTCGCAGAGTCATGGAATCCGTTCACGAAGTCAAAACCGAGGGTCATGAAGATTGTCGCGGCAGCGATTGCAGACACGCTGAGAAGGTCCATCTTCAGCCCTCTACGAGTTCTTCATGAAGACGTCCTTGATAACATCGGCTGCGTCCTCGCACTTGTCTGTGGCCTCTTCCAGGTACTCGTATATCTCCTTCAGCTTGATGATATCGATCACTTCGTGCTTCTTGAACAGCTCAGCAACCGCATTGTGAGTGATGTCGTCGCCCACATTCTCCAGCCTGTTTATCTCAATGCAGTGCTCGAGAATCTCATTCTTCTTCTTGAAGTTCCTGAGGTCTTTGACCGCGTGATTGACCTCCTTCGTAGAAGCCAGTATCGTCTCTGTCAATCTGATCATATTGGGCGGGATGGATTTGATTTCATAGGACCATATCCTATGTGACGCGGCCTCGATGTAGTCGAGTATGTCGTCAAGTCTCGATGTCAGCTTTGAGAGATCGTCCTGATCTATCGGGGTAACGAAGGTCTTGTTCAGGGCTTCGGCCATCGTATGGACCAACTCGTCGCCTTTGTGCTCGATCTCCTTTGTCCTGTCGCGCTTCTCGGCGACGCTGGTGAAGTTGGAGACCATGTCCATAAGCGACTCCGCGCCCTCGAGGACCACATCTGCCTGCTGCTCTAGAAGATCAAAGAAGTGCTTCTCCTGAGGGATAATCCATTCCTTGAAACCCATGAGTCGAGTGCCCCCTGACACGCAAACACATAGTCGGGTATTAACCCTTGTGGAATCACAATGCATCGTTGCGCCTTCAATACAGTGTCCATCGGAAGCGATGGCGAGATCACCAATCGTCATTCGTTACTTTGTAGGAAGCTTTTATTTGGAACTCGGACATCTACGGTCGATGGCGAAAGAACCGACTGGAGCGCTTCCACCGAGGCTCTTCGGGACGAACGGCGTCAGAGGGATAGTCAACACGAGGCAAATGGACAGCCAGTTTGCACTCAGACTGGGCATGGCGATCGGGACTTTCATGAAAGGCCCCGTGATGCTCGGCACGGACACGCGAACATCGAGCGACATGTTGAGGTTAGCCTGCGCTGCAGGGATAATGGCAGCAGGCTTTCAGGTGCTTGATTGCGGCATCACGCCTACCCCGGCCCTGCAGTACGCCGTTCGTATGAGAAGATCGGCTGGAGGGGTCGTGATCACAGCTTCCCACAATCCCCCGGAGTTCAACGGAATCAAGTGCATAGACCCCGACGGCACGGAGATGAGCAGAGAGAACGAGGAAGCAATCGAGAAGATCTACCACGAAGGGAGCCACGCGCGGGCTGATTGGACGCGCGTAGGATCAATTGAACCCTATCTGACTGCGAACGAGGATTATGTGAAGGGAGTCGTTTCCCGAGTCGATTCGACTGCTATAAAGGCGGCCAACCTGAGAGTGGCCCTGGACTGCAGCAACGGGGCAGGCGCACTCGTGACCCCGAAGTTGCTCGAAAAGCTCGGAGTCAGATACGTAACCTTGAACGCGGATCCTGACGGCACTTTCCCAGGGCACTTCAGTGAGCCAACCCCGGAGAACTCCGCCCAGCTCATCAAGCTTGTGAGCAAGGGCGGGTTCGATTTCGGCGTGATCCAGGACGGGGATGCTGACAGGGCGATATTCGTGGACGATAGAGGCAGGTACATGTACGGCGATCGCAGCCTCGCGCTTGTGGCACACCATATCTGCCAAGAAAGGAAGGGCGGCCTGGTAGTCACGACGGTCGGGTCTTCGATGTGCATCGAGGACGCAGTGAGGATGGCTGGTGGAAGCGTCATCTACACGAGAGTTGGCTCGCCAGTGGTTGCCAGGGTTATGAAGGAGCGGAATGCTGTCTTCGGCGGAGAGGAGAATGGCGGGCTGATCTTCCCAGAATTCCAGTATTGCAGGGACGGAGGAATGTCGGTCGCGAAGGTCCTCGAGATAGTCGCGAAGAGAGGCAAGATGTCAGACCTCCTGGACGGCATTCCCGCCTATTCCCAATGCAAGACGAAGACCTCATGTCCAGACAAGTTGAAGGAGCATGTGATGGACAAGCTAGCCTCGGAGGTCACAGGGGACAGAGTCGACAGGACTGACGGCGTGAAGATATTCACAGCGAAAGGATGGGTCTTGGTGAGACCATCAGGTACAGAACCCATATTCAGGATCTTCTCCGAGGCCCGAACTCCTCAAGAGGCGGAAGAGCTCGCCGAGGCATTCAAATCCAGAGTAGAGAAGCTCGTGAAAGCCAAAAGGTGAGCTGGGGTCACTTGTTCTTCTGCGATGCCTTCCATTTCACAGCGATTACTTCTCGGATCATCCTCGCAGCGAGGGCCGAGGTGTTCCCGTTGTCATACGGCGGGCAGACTTCCACTACGTCGAACCCCACCAGCCGGTCGCCCAGTTCGTCAATCACATGCTTCACCTCGAGCGGGGTCAGTCCGAAAGGCTCCGGCGTTCCCGTTCCTGGGGCGTAGGCCGGGTCTATGCCGTCTATGTCTAGGGACAAGTAGACAGGCCTCCGCTTGAGCTTCGAGAGCATCTCCCTGAAGACCTTCTCGCAGCCCTCCTCGTGTATCCTGAAGGCGTCTGCGTACAAGGCCTTCTTGTAGTCCTCCTCGCCCGAAATCGAGCGCACGCCGAAGGCGAAGACATTCCCCTTTCCGACAACGTCCTCGATCCGCTTGTGCGCACACGCGTGGCTGTTCTTGAGGCCCTGGTACTGATCGCGGTAGTCCAGGTGCGCGTCTATTGTGATCACGGAGATATCTCTGCCGAATGCCTTCACCACCGGCGGGGAGATCGAGTGCTCTCCGCCAATCGTTATGGGGAACTTCCCAGCCGAGACGATCTTGCGCTCGTCCTCTTCGATCGACTTGACCATCTCGTCCACGGACCCCTCATCGAAGAGGTCGCCGTAGTCATGCAGATTAATGTCATCGAAGGTGACGTTGTGCTCGAAAAGCTCCTTCTCGAATATGGCCGAGGTTTCTCTTATCACAGTAGGAGCAAAGCGAGCGCCGCTTCGAAAGGTCGTGGTCCTGTCGAAGGGAACACCCAGAACGACAAACTGGGCGTCCTCGAATGTGGACAAGGCATCCGCGAACCTAAGCATGCCCCTCGTGGGCATCGTCACACCCTTGTGATCTTCTTCTTCTCCATGGCAATCAAGTACTGTATGTCCTCGCCAGGCTTTAGAGAGTCCTTCATATCGTCAGGGATCGGGAGCTGAAACATCTCATATGTTTCGAGGTCCATTAGTTGCACTTCAGCCCCCAGCAGGTTCACGATCTGGGCGGTCCTCTTGTCAATCAGCGGAACGAGGACCTTGTGCTTGACAGGGTAGACGACAGATCGCTTGCTGTTGTCGAATATGCCCATGGCCTCGATCCTCGCCTTAGCCTCTCCGTGTTTCCCGGGCTTGGAGGTCGAAATGCTCACAATCTTGCATGGCTCATCGTCAATGACGATGTACCGTCCCTCTTTCAGGGTTCTGACTTCAGCCTGTTCCGTCGCCATGGGTACCACCTAGACTGACCGTAAATCGTGGACATCTAAAATACTTATCCGTCTAGCGCCCCCGTTGTCTCCCCTTGCCAGAGGCTCTCTTGGCGGGGTCAGCATGCTGTTTCCTTATCTCCGCGATCCTCTTGTCCAGCTGTTCCTTGAGAATGCCTGAGATGTCGTTGCGGGAGTACGCATCTGCTCTGGCGGCCAGACAGAGCTTGGCAGCCAAGGCCCTGGCAATCGCTCCACGCTGCCAGGGCGGAGCATTGCGCACGAGGGGATGTGTGAAAAGGATGCCATGCTTCGGCGGCCTGCTGCCTTTTCTGAGGTGCCTGAACATGGCCTTCTCCGCTCCGAGTAGTTGGATCGTGCTCGATGGCATACCAGCCAAGCGCTTCAGGTTTCCCGCCTGCATGATGAGCCTAGCTCCCACGACCGGGCCTGCGAGCGTGGACACATTCGGGGCCACATCCTTCATTCTCTTATCGACATACTTCTCGATCTTGCCTCTAACTGAGAGGGATTCCTTTAGCACAGAAGCGAGAAGCCTAACAGAGTCCAAATCCTCAGGTTCGATCTCGGAGCCAATTGACTCCAACCTCAGATTCAGCGCGGAAAGGACCTCAGCCCGAGAGCCGTAGTCTGCAATAGCTTTGGCGTAAGATTCTGGCCCTGTGACGACTTCAAGCTCCGGAAAGTGAAACCCGTACCACTCATGCAACCTCTCGGACAGGATGTTTGTCGTGAACACGAGGTCATCGTATGCTCGGACTGCCTGGCCCAAGTGCACGTCAGGGCCGACGCTCGACTTGACCGCATGCTTCGCAAGGGCAATCGTTGCCTCCCTGAACATGTCGAGAGAGAATCCGTAATCCTCAGGCCGGATGAATGAGGAGTCGAACCTCACGACCTTGCCAAGCTCACGCAACCTCCTATCCGCCACCTTGTCTGCAGAGGGTGCCAAAACCCGCTCCTCGTCGAGTAGCTCCCCCTTGCTGACCTTCTCTAACCTGGTGGCTATCTGATCGGGGCTCTTCGGGAACAAGGAACTCTTCTTGACTGCGCCCTCTTCACATATGAAGGTGCCGAACCACTTCGTTACGAGGATCATTCGAGCCCATATCCTGAACTCGGCTAAAAAGCCTATTGCGGTGTCAGGCGTGCGACCTGAGCCTCGAGAACTCTCCGGGCTTGACTATTCCCTTTTCTGTGATGTACCCGGTGACATACCTCTTGGGAGTGACATCAAAAGCCGGGTTTAGCGCGGAGCAGCCGGCAGGGGCGACCCTAACATCGTCTATGCAGAGCACCTCGTCCTCATCCCTCTCTTCAATGACTATCTCATCACCTGATTTCATGGTCATGTCGAATGTGCTCACGGGGGCGGCCACATAGAACGGAACACCATTCTCCTTGGCCAGAACAGCTTTTCCATAGGTCCCTATCTTGTTCGCGAAATCGCCATTCCGCACAATCCTATCGGCTCCCACGATAACCAGGTCCACATCACTCTTCATGTAATGCCCCGCCGCGTTATCGGCGATGATAGCATGGTCGATGCCTTCGTTCTTCAACTCCCAAGCGGTCAGTTTCGCCCCCTGCAACCTCGGTCGAGTCTCATCGACATACACAAAGATCCTCTTGCCGGACCTGTGCGCCACTCTCATCGGAGCGAGTGCTGTCCCGAAATCCACAGTAGCGAGAGCGCCTGCATTGCAGTGAGTGAGTATTCTGTCGCCATCCCTTATCAACCTCGCTCCGTTCTGTCCTATGGCCCTGCACATGGCGACGATCGAGTCCGCATAGAGGTTCGCCTCCCTCAACAGGTTCTTCCCCTTCTTCGAAACCATGAGGTCCACCGCATAGAAGAGGTCGTGAGCGGTAGGCCTTGTTGCTTTGATCATCTTGGCAGCCTTGGAGAGGTCGTCATGTTGTGCCCATGCGAGAGCGATTCCATATGCAGCGGCTGCGCCAATCGATGGAGCGCCTCTTATCGTCATATTCGAAATCGCTTCCGCCATTTCCCTGGATGTTCTGATCGTGACAATCTTGAATCGGCCTGGAAGCAGTTGCTGATCGATGGCCTTGACAGCCTTGTTTTCCAGCCAAAGCGCGCGAATATCCCTGACACCTTTTGGGGTCTTGACGAGCATTGCCTTCGAGCTGGAGAATCAAGTTACCTGCATAAAAGAATGGGGTGGACTCAGCTCCAAAAGAATATTAAACTAAGGGGGTATTCATCGGCCTGCTCAGCAAGGGCCTATGGTCTAGCGGTTATGACGGCGCTCTCACACAGCGCAGATCACCGGTTCAAATCCGGTTGGGCCCACCTCATCTCGCAGCCAGACAATTATCCACTGATTTCAATTCAAACGGATTTCCCCGTGATAGCTGGCTCGTGTACAAAGACGCCGTTGTATGCGTCATTGACACGGGCGTATGCAAGGTCAGCTCTGGCGCGGCAATAGTACCGCTCCGTTGTCACTACCGATGCGTGCCTCATGCTCCGAGATACCTGCTCGATGGATACGCCGCTGTCGATTGCAAGCTGCCCTCCCGTGGCCCTGAAGTCCTTCCACTTGAAGGATATGCCCGTCTTGGCGATTACGGCCTTCCCCATAGCAAGTTTGATTTCAGGCCTCACTATTATCCCCCTGCCGCCGAAGGAGACAATGATGGTATTGAATGCAGTGGAAGTCTTGAAAGCAAGAAGGAACCTGAAGGGCATTGCTGTCCGCACCCCGCTGACTCACTCAAAAGCACTCAGTGACCTTGCGGGGGCAGAGGTATATCTGAAATGGGAGAACCTTCAGAGGACGGGCGCCTACAAGTTCCGCGGAGTCTACAACATGATGTGTTCGCTGACAAGAGAAGAGCGAACTCTGGGTGTCGTGACTGCCTCCTCAGGAAATCATGCTATCGCCGTCTCGCTCGCGTCGAAAATGCTCGCAGTCAAGGCAACAGTGGTAGTGCCCGAGAGCACACCAATAATCAAGCTGGACAAGATCGAAGCCCTGGGGCCGAATCTGATTGTCATGGGCAGGAATTGCGACGAATCCCTCGTCCACTGTATGAAACTGGCAGAGAAGACTGGGGCCGTCTACGTGCCGAGTTCAGAAGATCATAGAATCATGGCAGGGCAAGGCACGATTGCCTGTGAAATCCTCGAGGACATTCCCGACATGAACGTCCTGATCACGCCTGTGGGGGGAGGGGGATTGATATCTGGTCTGGGTGCGTGGGCGAAGACAGTGAACCCTGCATTGAGACTCATCGGAGCCCAATCAACAGCAACGAGGGTGATGTACGAATCGCTACGGGCCAGGAAAGTGGTAGAGATAGCTGTTGTGCCAACGCTCGCAGAGGGGCTTGCAGGTCAGATATCCCAATTGGAATTGGATTATGTGTCGAAGTACGTAGACGAGATAATCCTTGCCGAAGAGGATGGGCTCAAGGCGGCGATCCGATGGATCCTCTCAAACGAACGTCAGGTGATCGAGGGGAGCGGAGCGGTCGGCCCTGCGCTGATACTTCAAAAGAAAGTTGCCTTCCGCGAGGGCGACAAGGTTGCAGTTGTGATAACAGGAGGCAACATTGACATGAGCGTTCTCGGGCTAGAGGCCGACTTGAAGTCCTGAGGCGCTCGGCACGTTCTGATTCGTGCGATTGCCCCCGCCTTACCATGGCCATGAGAAGAAGGAAAGGGACGGGGCTCGTATCATCTCTCTCTTCCTCGGCGATGAGATCTCCGAGAGAGCGAATCCTTGACTGTGAGTCGGTCGTTCCGACCCACCCCAATCCAGTTGGGTCTGCCACTGCTAGAAAGCAAAAGAGGCTTAGGGGACGGACGACAGCTGTTGAACGTTCACGGCGTGATTTCATCTGTACTTTCGACTTCCCAGGGATAAGATAGATTGTCTCTCATTGTTGTCTAGTTTGGCGATGATGTTGACGGGGGACCACGTCAGCATAACATTCTGAGGGAGGAAAAGACGATTCGGGCCACGGGTTCGAAACCCAGCATAGGAGGCGGCAAGAATGAGTGTACTCGCCGTCAGAACGTACGTTGTCAAACCAGAAAACGGGGAGGAGTTCATGACCAAGGACAGGGACACTTTCAGAGGAGACAAATCATGGCGGCTCTTCGGCCAGGTATTCGGAGCGTACTTCAGGGTTGTCGAACTCTGGGAATCAGATAGCCTGGCATATGAAGAGAAGTCTGAATCAGAAATCAGACCAGAGGGCAAGTTGAATGACTTCGTTCAACTGTGGAACCGCTCCAATGTTCTTGCCCACTTAGGACCACCAACGACATCGCAGCTAGGCATCCATCGGAAGCGAACAAGCATGTACTGTTTCCGGAACAGCATAATCGTGTAGAATCACGACAACCGCGCTTCGTAATCCTTATACCCAAACTGACGAACAATTTTGATATCGTTGGATTTTGTAAGTATCGCAATTGCTCTTCCTCGACTTGCTCTCCAGCGACAGCGAGGATGTTCAGAATGAGGATTCTCATCCAGACCTCTCTGCACCGCATCATTCCGTTTCGGCTCTTCGGAGGCCCGAACACTCGCTTGGGTTTGGAAAAGAACGCTTCATGCCTCCATCGCAGGTAGTACTCATTTGCCAAGCCCTCCGGGTCTTCATGATGCCTGAGCAGCATGTGTTTCCATGCAGGACGGCCCATGCTCAACAGCTCCGGCTGTCTCTTTGGTTTGACGAAAAGTGCAGCACCGAGGTCTGTGATCAGCTGGACTTTGTCTTTTGAGAGGTATCCCGCATCGGCCCTGACGACGTCCGGTGGGAAATCGATGTCGTAGACGAGATAGGGGAGGACGACAGTTTCGGAGATGTCTCCATCGGTGATGGACACCGCATGTGTGATTCCCTCGTCGTCGATGGCAACATGGAGTTTGACGAAGTGTTTGGTCAGGTCTGTTGGATGGGACGGCCACCTCTATGAGAACATAGGTTCCTTCGACAAGGTGAACGCTTTTCAGGCTCCGCCAACAACCGGATTACATTCTTTTGAGGTTTAGCGGCAAGAACCTTGATCCAATGTGACGGTCTCGGAACACGCAAGGCGGCCTTAGACTGTTAAGAGGATGACAACTCAGAATCCTCCTCTAGCCGTCTCTAGTTTTTCTTCCCCTGTCTATTCTCCGCAGGTCATTTCTGGTTCGCGATTCGCCATTTGTGTGCATTGCCTTCCTGTTGTTCATCAATCGGATCACGAACTCGCAGACTGATTCTGCCTCGGTCATGCTACACTTTGACATAACGTCCTTATAGTGATATTCTCACTCGTACCCGCTCGAAAGGGGGAATTGAATGGATATTGGAGGCTCGGTAAAGGCTGTGGGAATCGTTTTCGCGATGATGTTCGCTTCTATTTTGGCGGGCTCGGGGTTTGGAATTGCGGGAACTCAACCTGCAGGAATTCAAGCGCAGGTTCCGGTGCCCCCATTCCGTATCGGAATGCTACAACCAATTGCAAGCTTGAATCCTTTCGCTGCTTTAGAGGACTCCGATTATGTCATATTTAGCCTCATCTACAGCCGGCTCACGTCATGGGACCAGGATTGGAATCCGGCTCCCGAACTTGCAGTTAGCTGGAGAGTCTTGAGCTGGAAGGCCGTAGATGATCCAGGGACGCCACAGGACGAGGGTGCCAATCGCATGTGGCAATATGACATTCGGCAGGGCGTCACGTGCACTGATGGAGTCCCTCTCACGGCCGCGGATGTGGCATGGACGCTGAACTTCGATCTCGATACAAATCCGATATGTTGGTCGTTTACGCCTTACATCCCGCTAAACATATTCGATCACGCCGAGGTGAACGCAACCTTGCCCAACTCCGTTGACTTGTTCTTGAAGATACCGAGTGTCTTGATATACACAATGAGTATTCCCATTGTTCCCGAGCATATTTTTGGGAGTATGTCTCGCCAACAGGTACTCAAGTGGGATGGCTTACCACCTGTAGGAAGCGGTCCATTTAAGTTCGTGGAGTACGTCACCGGTGACCATGTCACAATGGAGGCAAACGATCAGTACTATTTCGGAAAGCCCTACATACAGACCTTGCAAGTGCTCTTCTATGCCAATGATCAGGTGATGGCGGAGGCGCTCAAGAAGGGAGATATTGACATCGCCCAATTCCCTGCAGCGCAGACTTACAACTCGCTGAAGGGGTTCCCCAACATCGATACTGCTGAGGTAACGTACAACTATATGAAGGATGTCGGGTTCAACTGCTACCCCGATGCGCCCACAACGGGGCAGCATCCGGTCAATCCGCTTGTGAGAGATGAGAGAGTGCATCAGGCGTTGCATTATGCGACCAATAAGCAGTACCTCCTCGACGTCATCTTCGGCGGATACGGTTATGTTGGGGCAGGTCTGGTTGGGCAGGCTCCTGCTCAATATTACTATGATCCTGGTCCTGACACTTTCAACTTCGACCTTGACAAGGCGAATGAGACTCTTGAGGCAGCAGGTTACGTCTGGAACGGAGACCATACTGTCAGAGTTGCAGGCTCAGGCAATCCATTTGCTCCAGAGGGAACGCCTTTGGAATTCGATATGCTTGTGATAAACACGAACCCCGAAGATGTCGCGATGGCCCCATACTTGGCTGGCTGGTGGGGGATTGTTGGAGTGAAAGTCACAATAGTCTATGTTGACGAGGCCACAATGGAAACGCGAGTTTACTGGGATGCCAATCACGAGATTTACCTTTGGTACTGGAGTTCGATGCCCGACCCGAGATATATCCTGGAAATTGAGACAACAAGTGAGATATGGGGCTGGAACGACAACTTCTGGTCGAACGAGACCTACGACCAGCTCTTCGTGTTGCAGATGCAGCAGACCGGCGAGGAGAGAAATGCGACCATCCAAGAGATGTGCCGAATCAACTATCTCTCGTCCCCATTCATATTTACCGTCTACCCGGACGAGATGTTTGCCTGGAGGACTGACGTGTGGACTGGATGGGGCGATATGGGTCATGTAGGCCGCAACTACGCGAACAACTACCAGCCGAACGCGTTGCTGTTTAGTGTCACGCCGATCGCGGAGAACATGCCGCCATACAATGTTGATGCGGGAAGTGACACCTTGGCGGTTCTCGGTGAGACCAAAAGCTTCACAGGATCTGCCGAAGATCCGAATGACCCGGTATCGACTCTCAACTGGACCTGGAAGTTTTCAGAGCCGGGCGGCGCCGTCAACTATCGTTGGGGACAAACTGTCATGTACACATTCTTGAGCGAAGGCACGGTGATAGTGACTCTGACCGTGACGGATCCAGGCGGTCTCAGTGCACAGGATTTAATCACGGCGACCGTCATGCTGGTCGAGAATGTTGGTTGGCTGGTCGGATACGTCAAGAATGAGCAAGGGCTGCCAATCGTCGCTGCTCTGGTTACTGCTGATGGCAGTTCTGCCACTGCGAACGACACTGGATTCTACAATATTTCGCTCGCGGAAGGACCCTATGATGTCGTCGCAGAAGCTGCTGGCTACGGCAACGAATCGTTGAGCTGCACCATCCTAGCTGGCGAATCGACGTGGCTGAACTTCAGCTTGAGTAGCACCTCGGGTTCCCTATCTGGGTATGTTCGTGATGCCGATACGAGCGCGGCAATCGCAGGCGCTTACGTCACAGTCCAATTGGGTGACTCAACCAAATCTGCTGTCTCCAACTCCACAGGAGGATATCGGATTTCCCTCCTAGAAGCAGGCACCTACAACGTGAATGTATCAAAGACCGGCTATGAAACCAACACGACATCCGTTACGATCGTCGCGGGACAAGAGAAGCTCCTGGACATCGAACTGAAACCCGTATCAGAAGGAAAAGGCGGCATCAGCGGGATGGTGCTGGCGGGAATCGCTGTGGTAGTGATTGCTGTTGTCGCTGCGGTGGCGCTTATGCTACTAAGGAGGAAGAAGGCTGGCCCCGATCTTGGCGAGAGTAAGACGCAAGGGCCCGAACAGAAGCCAGAAACCTAGTAGGTCAAGTGTCCCCTCCGAGGAAGCTTCGTCTAGAGGCTTCCTCTGAGTTCTCCTTTTTTCTTTGTTGAACTGCTATCGTTTCCTTCGTCAAGAGATCCTCTGGGCATCAAGCTATCTCCTCCTCTGCTTCCGTCACGCAAAGAGGGCGCCTAGCGAGTTCTTCTCAAGTATTCAGAAAGCACCTGATCGCCCCTCCGCACGACCTCTTTGTCGAGCGGGGCGACGTCGTGCTCCCTGAGTAGCCTTCTGGCGATCTCGCGCGCTTCCGGAAGCATGCGATCAGAGAGTGTAGCCTCCATGGCAAGCTTGCTCCTGTCCCAGAAATGTAGTTCCTTCCTGAAGTTGCGCGCTGTGTGGGGATGTGACAGGAAGCTGTTGCCCTGACCAACCTGTCGCGTCACATCCAGGGCGACGGCATCGTCGTCAATCCTGAAATCCCTCAAGAACGAACGGAAGTTGTCCCAGACGTACGAATCCAGCACCATCTGGTCCAACGAGTAGCCTTTCGCGCAGTCCAGTCCCCCAATGCCGGACACTAGGTCGCTGCCAGCGAACACGCTCGCGGCGATCGCAAACGCCTCCGAGAACGAGATTCTGATGCCCGGCCCGTCCTTGCCCAACCCCCAAAAGGCGACCATGCACGGTCTCTGGTACCTCTTCGCCATCTGGCCTGTAGCCGCGGACAGAAGCAATCCTTCAGGAGCCGAAAGGTCAATTTCCCCGGTCTTCATGTTGGCGGGCATCGAGCACGAGCCGTAGATGTGCGGTGCTCTTGGCGATGCGCAGTTGGATATCACGATGCTGGCTAGGTTCTCGGCATTGACATTCACGATTGTCCCCGCAATCGTCACTGGGGCGGACATGCCCGACATGGACATCGAATGGCAAAGTATGGGGATACCGGCTCTTGCGAACTCGACTTGGGCCTCAACCGCTCCCTTGTCGAATGAAAGAGGCGAGATAGGGTTAGTGGCGCAGGAGAAGATCGGCCTCCTTCTGAGCTCTTCGTCATCGCCTGCAACCAGGGACGCAAGCTCTATCATCCTTTTCGCATCGTCAGCGCTGGTGCAATCCCCTTGCACGTGGAGTTCACAGTTCTGAAGCCCGGTCCAGAGCTCGTAGAGGTTGTGACCTGCAGGCGGCACGTCGGAGACGGTAACGATAGGCCAGAAGAAGTCCACGGCTTCGAGGGCATCCGCAAGCCGTGCAGCATCCGCGAGGTCCTTTCTCGTGGCGTTCCGCTTCGCGCCGGACTCGAGATCCCTCACGTACAGCGTGAGTCCATCCGTCGTCAGTCTTGGGAACCCCGCGGCTGGTAAATCAACATCGTTCGCGCTATTCCTTGCACGTAATTTGAACTCCTTGGGTGCCTTCTTCAACGCGCTGCTCACCACTTCCTCAGGGATTCGCGCGATCTTCTTCCTGCGGTCTATTCTCGCGCCATAATCTTGAAGCAACGAGAGTACCGAGTCGCTTCTCACCAAGATTCCTATGTCGGCCAAAACCTCAAGACTCTTGTCGTGAATTAAAGCTTCTTCGTCAGCACTAAGGAACTTCAGTCTCGCAGATGCCATATCTTACACCGGTTCCGCATACTGTCTGTTGTGCATTTACCAGAACTCTCTTGAGTCGGCCTTCGTGTTTTCCGAATCTAGGTTCTCTATAAGTAGTTTGCGCATGATCAATAACGACTTCGCACTTTTCACCTGGGGAATGAACTGAACAGCTTGATCGATGCCTTCAGGCATGCAAGATTCCGAGCCTGTAATCTCTGCGCCGAGACCACGGGCCATTGTAGGGAAGGAAAGGTCGTGCTCTATGGAGATAAAGCGAGAAGAGGCATGGAAACGGGATGATACCCCACAAATCCAGTGGCCGAAATTGACAACTACGAATTCGCATTCAATGACCAGAGGCGCAGGGTGCTTCACATCATACAAATGAAATCGGGAAGATCGTCGAATCAATTTGATGCAGTTGACCCTGCGGTCCTGCTGCAACTCACAAAAAGGAGCATAACACAAATGGAGCCGAAATCAATCAAACCCTTTCGTACCTTTCTCAATGCAATATCGCAGTTTCAGAAAAGGTAATTAGTCAGAGTGTACATACCTCGAGCGAAGTTGGGGGAGTGCGCGCGTGATATTTGAAGTTCTCACAGAAGACGATATC